>Ga0307505_10000445_pt1 | contig 46558 bp, 43 predicted proteins | sample 23_S_MG_FD_202183 | JGI IMG/M metagenome (GOLD analysis project Ga0307505, IMG submission 202183) | Soil microbial communities from Populus trichocarpa stands in riparian zone in the Pacific Northwest, United States - 23_S | ecosystem: Environmental > Terrestrial > Soil > Riparian zone > Trees...
GGGCAATGATGTTCGTTGTCGGTCTGGCCGCCCCGATCCTGATCTTCTACGGACATTTCCTGCTGGCGCTGTGGGTCAGCGAGCAGGCCGCCGACAGCGCGGGGACGGCTACCGCCTTGCTCGCGGCCGGCTTTTGGGTCGGCGCCGCGGTTTCCGTCGGCTACAACGCCGCGCTCGCGCAGGGGCGGCCGAGAAGGCCGCTCGTGGTCGGCGCGCTGAGCTTCGTCCCTTATGTCGCAGCGATTTACCTGCTGGTGGATCGGTGGGGGGCCAACGGCGCCGCGTTGGCCTGGCTGCTGCTTCAGGTCTCCAACGCCGTGCTGCTCGTCCCCTTCATCACCCGCCGCGTCATCGGTACCGAACTGAAACCCTGGCTGACGCGGATCGTGCTACCGCTCCTGCTGCTCGCCGGCCTCGCTTTCGGTTCGCTCAAGCTGATTTCCGTGGAATGGCTGGGAGGCGGGTTCTACGCCAATGCTGCGACCCTCTCGCTCGCGACCCTGATCTACCTCTTCGTCGGATATCGAATCTCTCCGACACCGCTTTTGAACGCCAAGCTACGCAACCTATTTGGAGCCTGATACGTGACGCCAAAGACCTTCGACGACATCAAGCGATTCACGCAAATCTGCCTGGAGAAGCGGAACGATCCCGCGCTTCCGGACCATTTGAAGCCGTCCGGTTACTGGGCCTATTTCATCAGCCACTTCAATTACGTCTTTTCGCTGGCCGATGCCGAGCTGCGCAGAATCCGCTATCATACCTATCACCTGACCGGCGATTATTACTGCGCCTATGTCCATCAGCCGGAATCCTCCTTCGCGCCGCTGCGGCGCGAATATCTGACGCTGGTCGAAGAGACCGGCGGCTATCGGGCCGACGAAGGCGAGCACGGCTTCGGCCGCGATATCGATGGCCGGAAAGTCACGGTCGACACTGTCCGTTATATGCAGGTCATCGCCAACCTGTATCAGGCCGGCGTTCTCAACCGCACCGACCCGGCGCGGATCCTTGAGATAGGGGGCGGCTATGGCGGCCTGGCGCGCTCCATCATGGATTACAATCCCGGCGTGTCCTACGTGATTTGCGATCTGGAAGAGACCCAGTTCTTCCAGGCGATATTCCTGGGCAACGCCTTCGGCTTCGACGCGATCGAACTCTGCGCCGACGGAATCCCCGCTGGCACGACTTTCGAGCCGGGTCGCTTCTATCTGGTTCCGCAGCGTTGCGCCGATACGGTCCCGGCCGATTCGGTCGACCTAGTCATCAACCAGCAGTCCCTGCAGGAAATGACCGAGGACCAGATTCAGCGCTACATAAACGTGATCAAGCGGAGCGCGCGTTTCTTCTACTCATGCAACAATCAGCATAGTGACGCGATCACGGCCGACATGCAGATCGTCACCCGGCTCGCGGAATTTATCGACGGACAGTTTCCCCGGATCGTCTGGCAATCCCGCCCCCCCTCTAGGGGAGTGACCATGCAGCGCGCGGTCAAGCTTGGCCGCCTGCTGCTCGGCCAGCCGGTACGCCGCGTCGGCGATTACGGCTTGCGGCGCGTACTCTACCACGTCGCGCGGGACGCGTGACACTCGACTAGGTTGCTTGGCTTCTGAGCCCAGCGGAGTATTTTGATCGCCAGTGTTCGGACAGGCACGTGAGGATGCGGTCGCTCCGCAAGCCCGCGCGCGAAGAGAATGAGGCATCCATGAGTAAGTTATTGAAGAAACTAGAGAACAGGCTCATAGCCAAGAAGACGCATCAGCTCGACCGGACCCCGATGTGGTTCCTTGCCTGCGAGGAGGAGGAACTGCGCCGCCGCACGGACATTGATGCCGAGGTCTTGGAGACCTTGCTGAGCCTTCGCGAGAACGGATACGCAATATTACGCAACAACGTTCCTCATGCCCTGTGCGACGAAGTGATCCGGGAGTTCGAGGAGCATTGTGCGTCCGAGAAGGAATCGGAGCAATACGCCGACGAATACGGCCTTCACTCGAGGCTGGCCCTGTTCCATTACAAATCCGACCCGGCATTGGAGATCGCCCTGCTGAAGCGAACCACGGACGTGGTGCGAACGGGATTTGGAGGGGACTTCACCATCGTCGGATCGCTATTGTTCGAACGCGGATCAACTCAGGACGTTCATCGCGATACGCCGGCCTTCTTCACCAACCCGCTGAATCATTTCTTTGGAGTTTGGAATGCGCTCGAAGATGTGCGCGAAGGAAGCGGGGAGCTCTGCTACTTCACCGGGGGGCATAGGGTCATCCGCGACACCGACCTTTATGACGACCCGGCGATCAATATCGACAATTATTTCGCCGCCGTTGAAAACGCCTGCTGGGAGGCCGGACTCGACCTCGAGAAGTTCAGGCCGCGCAAGGGCGACACCCTGATATGGCTGCCCGAGCTTCCCCACGGTGGCAGCCGGCGAGAAGACAAGGCCGCCTCGCGGCGAAGCATCGTCTTCCATTATTTGCCCACCGGAACCCCGCTGCACGGCGCCAAGGAGTTCTTCGATCGGGACAAACCGCTGTATTGCGAGGAGAATTATTCGGTGCTCGTTCGGCGCGGTGCTCGCATGATCGACATGGGCAGGACCCGCTTCTACCACAACCACAAAGAAGGGAATTTCGAAGAGGGCTGAACGCGATTAGCGGCGCCAATCGCCTGCAATCGGGCTTATGTGCAGAAAATTGGCACCCCCCGTCTCTATCTGTATCTGAGGATTGAAGAATGACTTCCCTGACCTGCCCGCCCTTCGGCAGCGAAATTGACGATTCGACGCTGTTCATGAGCGTTAGAGATTATAACAAGAAGATATCGGATAAAGTCTTCAATTATTATCGCTGCCGTCGCTCCGGATTCATATTTCTTGACCCCATTCCCGCGGACCTCGGGAAATATTATCCATCTGATTACTATGATGTTCCAGCCAGTGAGGCCGAACTGGTCGCATCGGCGGAAGTGCTGCAGCAATGGAAGCTGGATGCAGTGCTGGCGCATGCCAAAGGCGGCCGACTGCTCGAAATCGGCGCTGCTTACGGGCTGTTCTCGTTTTTGGCCAAGCGCGCCGGCTTCAAGGTTACCGCGATTGAGATGGATGCGCGCTGCTGCGGCTTTCTCCGGGACGTCGTCGGAATCGACGTGGTCGAGTCCGACGATGCGCTGAGCGTGCTGGAAACGTTGCCGGAGTTCGACGTGATCGTGATGTGGCAAGTGCTCGAGCATCTCCCCGATCCGTGGACCGTGCTCGCCGCGGTCGCGGAGCGGCTTGTGCCCAACGGAGTTCTGATCCTCGACACGCCCAATCCCGACGCATTCCAGTTCCGGGTGCTCGGTCGCCGCTGGGTCCACCTCGATGCGCCGCGCCACGTCGCGCTGATCCCGGTCGAGCTGTTGACCGATTATGTCGGCCGGCACGGCCTCGAAGCCGAGCGGCTGACTGCAGCCGATGCCGGCGCGAACGGCTTCAACGGCTATGGCTGGGCGTTCACCTTCAAGAACTTTCTCGGCGACAATCTGTTCGGCCGGATCGGCTTCTTTCTGGGCCGCGTGCTCGCCAAATTGCTGATCCCGATCGAGCGCACCGGCTGGCGCGGAAGCACCTACACCGCCGTCTTCCGCAAGCGGGCATGACGATGAAATTCTCGGTCCTTCTCCCCACCCGCAACCGGTCGGAATACCTCCGCCATGCCGTGGAGACGGTCCAGCGCCAGGACTATGCCGATTGGGAAATCGTTATCTCCGACAATTGTTCTGAGGATGACATCGCCGGCATTGTCCGCGCGCTCGGCGATCCGCGCATTCGCTACGTGCGCACGGAAAGTTTCGTGCCGGTGACGGATAACTGGAACAACGCGCTGGATCACAGCAGCGGCGAGTATGTGGTGATGCTGGGCGACGATGACGGGCTGATGCCCGGCTATTTTTCGGCCATGGTCGGCGCGTTGGAGCAATTCCCCGATCCGGACTTCATCTACACGAGCGCGCTCTTTTACGCTTATCCGGGCGTGCTTCCGGATCAACCACAAGGCTTCCTGCGCCAGGACCGCAACGCCGTGTTCACCGAGACCGAGCCATTCTGGCTCGAACGAGAACGAGCTTGCCAAATCGCACGCGGCTATCTCGATTTCAGGATGCCGGTCGCGTCCAACATGCAGTTCTCTCTGATCAGCCGGCGGAAGATTGACGAGTTTCGTCGCAAGGGACCATTTTTCCGGTCGCCCTACCCCGACTTCTACGCGACACCCGCACTATTCCTGACCTCCGACCGTATCCTGATCTACCCGGAACCACTGGTCGTGATCGGCATCACCCCCAAGTCCTACGGATATTTCCACTTCAATGCCTCCGGGAGCGAAGGAGTGCAATTCCTCAACAACACCGCGGCTCTTTCGGAAGGCGCGCGAACCAGCCAGGTCATGCTGCCCGGGACCAGCTACAACGATTCCTGGCTGCTCGCGATGGAGGCGCTGCGCGCCAATTTCGCCGAGGAGCGGGGCATGGTCCCGAATTACCGGCGTTACCGTCTTCTTCAGATCCTCCACTCCTACAAGAAACGCTTCTTCGAGCGGCAGCTGCCGGCAGATGCTCTGAAACCTCTCGTAGAGCGTATGCACCCCATTGAGAGAGTTTACTCAATCCTGCTCAGGATAGGCTTCACCGTGTTGGCCGCCCTTCCCGACAAGGTTTTTTCCGCCATCGAGCGGCCGCTACGGCAGTTGATCGGCCAACATCCCTTTCAACAAGAAGAGTATGACCCCGGCCCGTTTCGCAACTTGGTAGAGGTCTATAAAAAACTGGACGGGACACCCCGGGCCGACTTTCCGCAAACCAGCGCCACACTGGTCGGGGCATGAGCGCCAAAACTCCAGCCGCCGAACCCGTCCTCAGCGTAGTCATTCCAACGCGCGAACGCGCGGATACGCTTGCCCATACATTGGCCTCTGCGCTCGACCAAGCGGACGGCGATTTCGAAGTAGTCGTTAGCGACAACGCGAGCCAAGACGGGACAGCCGATGTGGTGCAGTCGGCCTCGGACGCGCGCCTGCGCTACCTGAACACGGGGCGCCGCCTATCGATGTGCGATAATTACGAGTTCGCGCTTGATCATTCGCGAGGCCGTTACGTGGTCATCATCGGCGATGACGACGCGGTCATTCCCGGCGCCCTGGACTACCTTGTCGCCCGGCTACGGCAGCAAGTCGAACCCGCCGTCCATATGTGGCCGCTTCACGTCTATGATTGGCCCGTCGGGAAGCAAAAGGCCCGCGTTTCCCATCTGGCCTCTCAAAGTCCCGGGCGGACAGTGCTGCTCAAGGACAAAGCGCGGTGGGTGGTTCGCATGGGCGGTTGGAGATATTACCAGCTTCCCTCGCCCTACCACAGCGCAGTTCCCCGATCGATCCTCGACGCCATCAGAAGCCGCACGGGACGAGTCTTCCATTCGACGCAACCAGATGTCTTCACCGCATTGGCAATTCCCGCCTTCGCCGATTACGCGATCGACATTGGCAGGAGCGTCACCATGAACGGCCGCTCTGCCCGCTCAAATGGTATGGGTTTCGTTGCGCGATCCGCCCAATCGAACATCGACCGCTTCATCAAGGAATATCGCGATTATCGTTTTCACCCCACGCTCTCCGAGGCGCTGTCGCCGCGGGCCAACATGATTCCGGACGCCGTCCTGATCGCCAAGGACATGTTTCCCGAACTCTATGGGGATGTGAAGTTTGGCTACGATGCGATGCTGGCCTACGTCGCCCGCCTGAGGTTCGCATCGCATAGCGAGATACTCTACAAAGCCAGGCACATCCGCAAACGCCACCCCTTTTCCATCGCCGCATTCCTGAGGTACTCAGCGGTCCATGAGGCGGCGGCAGTCAGGCGGCGGATACTGGACAGTACAAGCTCGACTACCGAACTGCACCGCGACGTGCCGGCGAATATCTACGAGTTCGTTCGCCGCGTGCGCGACACGGACCCGCTCCCACCGGCAGCGGTCACCTGGTGACCGCTTCTTCCCCGCCGACGGCCGCGAATAGCTAACGGATGCGGCGGATGCGGACATCGTCGACCCAAGGGGAGGTCTCCTTCGGCGCACCATCCCCGGAGGCGCTGATGCTGACGCGCTGAAAAGCGCAATTCGACGGAACGGCCAACCGTCCCCGCATCGTTCGTGGCTGAGCTCCACCCGCGTCGGAACGCAAGCTCAGCAGCACGGCGCCGCCTCCCGCGCACTCAATACGCAGCCTCGGTCGTTCGACCGAAGCAGTAAGGACACCTCCGACCAGCGCGCTAGCTTCATAATTCCCCGGAGCCAGATGGAGCAGTTGCCACGCTACGTCGCCTGAGCGACCGTTGTACGCGGCCACTCGAAGGACCGAGCGGTTATTCGCAAGCTGCTCACGCGATGCCCATAGCTCGGGCTCCTGCACAAATGACCAATCAAATGGGGACGCATCTTCGGGTGCCTCGAAGGTGCCGTTGCGTATCGTGCCCACTCCTTCGGGCCCGAGCCCAAGCGACGGATCGTTGTAGACCTGCCATGCCCGTTGGAAGCGGCCCGCTTCCACAAGCCGATGAATCAGCCCCAGGTATTTGAAGCGATCCTCCTTCGTGCGCGGATCCAGCAGCATGCGTGCCAGTTCCAAGGAGAAGTCGAGGTTGGTTCCGTAATGAGCGGCAAACGTGGCAAGCGGCTCTGCCCAATTCGGCCGTTTCGCCAGGGCATCAAGCAACGCCTCGCGCACAGCAGGATCGAATGCGGCGGCATCAAGCAGCGGAAATATGGTGCCTCGGGCAGACTCCGACGAGCGCAGCGCAAGGTCGAATTGCCGCACCATCGCCTCGGGATCGCCGCGGCGAGCGTAATAGTCGATCAGCCACAACTGCGTCAGCAACTCACGCCTGGAGAGACGTTGAGAGGCGAGCACGAGCGGCAGCGCTTTCTGCTCTGCTGCGGAGCCACCGCCCGCCGAGACGACTTGCCCAAGAACCCGCAGGGCCGCCGGCTGAATGGGATCGCGCCGCAAGGCATCGAGTGCCAGGCGACGCGCGGCGCTCATCTCCGCCTCGGCTCCCGAAGCAACCACTCGTTCGGCTAGCTTCGATCGGGCACTCGCATCATAAGGCGCCACCTTCAAGGCAAGGCCGGGGCTCGCGGAGCGGTAGACCCCCGCCAGCGATACCTGCAACGATAGCGCGACTGCGATAACCCCGGCCAGCAGGGTCAGCCCTTTTCGGGCGAGGTAAGGCGATCGGAGTATCGCTTGCCAGTGCGCAGGGCGCCTAGGCCGCTTTGGGGTCTGACTCACCGTACCCATACCCGTAGTCATACCCGTAGCCGTATTCCGCGCGCTTGGTGTCGAATTTGGTAAGCAGTCCACCGAGGACGCGGGCAGCTGACGAATGGAGCCTGTCTATCGCCACTTGAACCATCGCCGCGCCGGTCGCGTGGGATTCGATCACGAAGATGCAACCTTCGACGTGGCTGGTGAGGAGGAGTGTGTCGGCCAAGCCCATCATCGGCGGTGCATCGACGATGACGTGATCGTATCTCGAGGCCAGTTCGGTGAACAACGTGGCAAGCCGATCACTGGTGAGGAGCTCCGCTGCGTTCGGAGGCGTGGGGCCGGCAGTCATGACAGCGAGTCCGGTGGCTGCATCGGTGTGGATCAAGCTCGACAGATCGTCGGTGCCGGAGAGGAAATTGCTCAGCCCACGCTCGTTCTTCAAGCCAAACATCGTATGCTGCGACGGCGAACGCATGTCGCCATCGATAAGCAGAATCTTGCGCGCGGACCGGGCCAGAGTCCGCGCGATGGCGTAAACGGTCGTCGACTTGCCCTCGCCCGGCCTGGTGCTGGTAACGGTGAGCGACCGGGGAATGCCATGATCGGTCGTGAACGCCAGCCTAGTGTGCACGGAGAGATAAGCCTCCACCAAGGGCGACTTGGGATCCTGCAGATCGATCAGCGGGTCGCCTTCATCGGACTTCGGAATTGTTCCGAGAAGCGGAAGGCCAAGCTTGCTTTCGAGTTCCCTGGGATCGGAGATCGCGTCGTCAGCCTGATCAAGGAGCAGCATCAGTCCGACGCCGATGCCCGCGCCAAGAAGTCCTGCAATAAGCAGGTTGACAATCAGGTTGGGGCTGGACGGCTCCTCGGGCGCGAGAGCCGGATCGACTACGGAGATGTTATTGATCCCAACCCCGCCGGCCACGCCGATTTCCTTGTAACGCTGCAAAAGGGCATCATAGAGCTGCCGGTTCGTATCAACCTCGCGCTGGTGGATGTTGTACTGAATCTGCCTGCGACGCAGGTCCATCAGCTCCGATTCCAGCCCCTGAACGCGATTGCGCAGGAAGCTTTCGCGGACCGAGGCAGCGTTGTAAGTGGTCTGCAGTGTGCCGCGAATTCTCGTTTCCTCGCGGGCGAGGGCGCGGTCCACATCGGCGATCTGGTCCGCCAGCGCTTGGGCTGGCGGGTAATCCGGCTCAAATTGCGCAAGCACCTTGGCCCGATCAGCCGATAGATTTGCCCGACGCGTCCGCAAATCGGAAATGGTCTGGTTCGTGAGCGCTTCGTTGGTCAAATCGCCGCCCGACTGCAACCGGCTCTGGGCTGCCATGCGGTCGGCCGTGGCGGCGTTTAGTTCGGTGTTTAGCGCAGCAAGATTCTCCGCAATCAAGGGCCGCTCGACCGGACCCAGGCCTTGCGTGGTCGATGGGATGTTGATGATCCTCTGATTGACCGCATACTGCACAAGCATCCGCTCGGAGTCCTGCAACCGCTCGCGCAGCTGGATCAGGCGCTCCTCGAGAAACTCTCGCGCGTAAGACGTAGCTTCAAACCGGCGGCCAAGCGTCGTTTCAATGAACAGGCGGGTCCAGGCATTCACGATTTGCGCTGACAGCGCGGAGTCGGCGCTGGTGAAGCGCACCTCCACCAGCCGGGACATCCGCACCGGTTCGATTCTCACATTCTCCAGAAGGATTTTGCCAGCAGCTACAATACGTTCATTCCGATCAGACGCATTGGCGCCACGCGGGAACTGAGTGATCTCGGCCGCCATCTCGTCGTTGCCGAACATATCGAAAAGCGCTGCGTTCTCGTGAAAACGAAGTTCGGTCGCAACCCGCTGAGCAAGCGTTTCAGACCGTAGCAGACCGTACTGCGTCTGGTAGAATTCGAGATCCGTCGGGCTCGATTCAGGCTCAATGCCCTGGACATTGACTACACGATCGCTTTCGCGCTGAATCTCGATCGTTGAAGTGGCGGTGTACTTCGGCGTCATCAGCAGAGTTACGACGAGCCCCGCGATCAGCGCGAGGACCACCGATGTGATGAGCATCCATTTCCAGCGCTTAACGAGGCTCAGGTACCGCACAACCAGCGGGGCATGTGCCGCTGCGCCTCGGAGCTGTAGCGCGCCAGACTCGTCGGCAACCTGAGGCCCGGCTCCAGCAACGGGAGTTCGCGCGAAAGAAATCTCGTTCATTGATATGATCTTATATGCGGCTAAGAACAGCCACGATCGGCGTCATAATCAAGCCCGTCGCTTGCAAGATTTGCGGGAAGAGACGGCGGGCGTTGGACTCGCCGACTACGACGATGTCATTAGTGTACACTTGCGGGTCCTCGTAGGCGCCCAAGCGGATCGCCCTCAGATCATAGAGTGCAGCCATGTGCTGGTTCTCAACGCGCCGGAATACGACGACGTGATTGGCATTGGCCACCTCTGTTGTTCCTTGAGCGCTCGCAATGGCCTTCATCAGCGTCATGCGGCCGACCACGGGGTAGATGCCTGGCGTTCGAACTTCGCCATCGACCGTCAGCGTCTGACTCGCCGTTTCAATGACGGTAACAGTGACCCGTGGATTCCTCACATAACTGCCGCGCAACCGGTCCTCGATCAGCGCGGTAAGATCCTCGGGCGTCTTTCCATTTGCGTCCATGGACCCGGCCAGCGGAAGGGCGATGCGACCGCTCGTATCGACCCGAACCTGCCGGCTGAGCTCCGGCAGGCCCAGGACATCGACCGATATCTCGTCATACGGCCCAACGTAGTAAGGCCGCGTTTCACCGGTCAGATCGGCTGTCGTCGGAGCTGGCAAAGTTTCCGGCGTCGCAATCGTGACCCTTCCTGTATCGATAAGGTCGGGCGACGCACAAGACTGCAACGCCAATACGCTCAGCAGCACGCCCAATCGACTTGCAACACCCTTCACGAATTCCCTCACCTAAGCTCTTGCCGCGTGGTCAATGGCCCGGGCGATAGGTGCCGCGGAGCAGATGCTCGCCTGGCCACGGGATGGAGAGCGAGCGATCAGACTGCTAGTTGTAAACGGCTTATTCGTAAAGCGCTTTTGGGGACGATGCGCTGCTGTCTCGCTCTCTGGAAAGCGTGCCCAGCCACCCGCACGCGACTGCTACGATGGCCATTATCAAGGGCGTTCGCAGCGGATAATCCACCAGGCTGCTCATCATGGTCAGCACGATCATCACGGAGGCGGTACGGGCAATTGCCACATCGAGGCCAGTATCATTGCTACGCCACGCCTGAATGGACTGCCGCACGAGCCAGGCCAGGAACACCATGACAAGCACGATACCGGGCATGCCGGCCGTGATCGCGAGTTCAAGCAGATCATTGTGCGCGTGGTTGAGGTATTGCGGACCGAGCATGCTGCTCGGCTCGTAGTAGCGGAAGACTGGATCGAAGCTCCCAAAGCCGGAACCCACAGGAACGAAATCGCGAGCCATCCCGATCAAGACGGGTGTCGCTTCTATTCGTGCGTCGTCGCCCGCGCTCAGATTGAGCATGCGTTGTACCGCTTGGTCCCGGGACAGAAAGATCGTTGCGGCAATCAAAACCGCTCCGGCAACGCCAAGTGCGGAGATAACGTATCGCTCGAGGCCCGCCTTGGGACCGGCTGGTGCGCCTTTGCCGCGTTGCCAAGCCAATCCAGCGCATCCAAGGGCGATCAAGCCCAGGATCAAGCCCGCCCGGGATCCGGTAACGAGAAGGAGCGGAAAGAGGAACATGGCAAAGCCGGCGGCGACCCAGCAGGTAGCCACGCGACGACGGCGGTCGCGGCGCGGGACCATTGCCCACGCGACAAGCATCGGCCAGGTCATGGCGATCAGAAGCGCCTCGTGATTGCGGTTCGAAAACAGACCGACCGCCAGTCCAAGGTTAGTGATTCTATACAGGTACAGGGGACTTTGTTCGCCTCCGGACACCTGTGCCAACCCAAACATCGCGCTCACCGCGGAGCCGATGATGATGACCGTGAGCAACCTGGGGCGATGGCGTGCGCCAATCGATGCAAAGCCAAGCAGCACGGCCAATGGAACGACCAGGCCAACGAGGCTGGCAAGGGTGAGATCCGGACTGAGGCTCATTGGGCGCCACGGCTGCCCCATGCCCGCGGCAGTCGCGCTTTGCGCGAATGCCCCATGGCCTGGCAATTCGGTCCATACCGTCGGCGGAAGTGGAATTAGCTGGGCGGCCATGATGCCCCCCAGCATCGAAAGCAACAACAACGGGGTCCGCACGGCACGCCAGTCACGCGGACCCGGCATGATTAAAAAGACCGTCGCGCAGATCGCTGCGAATGGCTGCAGCAGGATCAGAGAAATCACATCGGCGCGCGACGCTCCGCCCATCAGGAAGCAGGCAGCGAGCAGCGCTACCAGGACTGCAAATCTCAAGTCCTCAGCTTGGGAGTTGTGCCGCATCTGCCTTCATCCCGCCCACGAATTCGTGCGCCGCCTATAAGTGCCGCTTGATCGAAGTGTAAAGCGGCAGCGGGCAAACTGGCGATTGCGCTGCAGCGCGCCGCCCGGTAGCAGCGGCCTGCCGTGTCACCAACGATCGCCACGATAATTGGACTTTCGGTGTATGCAGCCTTCATCATTCCCTTCGTTTGGGCGTGGAGAAGCCGCCGATACACCTACACGGCGCTTGGGTGTTCAACGTTGATCGCATTCGTCGCGGTATATCACACCGGGTTTTTCCAGCGTTCGTCGCTGGCTCCACTGCCGCCGGTTTCGGCATTTACTTTGCCTTCGGACGAACTTCAGTGCCAAAAGGTCCTGCAGTTGATGCAAGAGTCCGGTCTGGGGGTGGATCGATCTGATCCAGACGTACCGATGATCACCGGCCGGGGAGCGGAACACATCCCGGCCGAAGTCCGCGGCGTCCTGATCCAGTGTTCCGAGCCGACAGCGGGTGACGCAGGGCCTGGCGATCCGGATCCTGGCGTGACTGGCCAATGACGCGAGGCGAGAGCCACTTGGCGAAAGGGCAGCTCCCCACACCGGTTCGCGGGCGTCTGGTGTCAAACACAAAGGCGCGGAAACTGATTGTGACGATGTGCCTGGCCGCCGCAGCTTGCCAAACTGGTGAAGCGGTGTCGCCGGTGAGCGAGGGAATCGGAAGAATCTGCACTTATCCCGACCAGAGAGGCGGTAACCGGACGCGCACACTTAGCGTCGCGGCGACCGAACCGTGCCCCAAGGATCGGGTGAGCAACTCGGGATTTCCCGCGCCCCCCACTGCTCGTCTCGAGGACTCGTTGGTAACGCAGGACAGTCGGCAGTGTATCTACGTTCAAGGGCAAAGACGCTGGACGTTTCGCGTAATGCTCACGCAAGTGTGCCCTTTGAATGCCGGCTTGGCCCAACAGGTTGCGTTGGACGACAATTCGCCATAATCAGCCGCTCCCCAACCGCGATTCCTGGTTCTGAACCCGAGTTCCCCATGACCAAAGAAGAACAACGGCGACGGCGCACACGTGCTGAGCGGCGCAAGGCCGTTGTGGAGCGCGCACTCGTCCTCATATTGGCGGGCGTGGCAATCACGGGCTGGGCGGCCGTACTTGCAATGCGATGAGCGAGACGCCGGAGGCCGGCATGGAGCGCTAGCTCGATTGACTCTGCCAAGTGCCGCTTTCAGTTTCCAGGCCAGATCGGGAGCTTGCTGCCTGGCAAGGCTCGAAACCTTCGCGGCAAATCACGGACAAAACCCTCGTGGTCCACGATCCATTAACCAAATAGTCAAACGAAGCTTTCAGCAACATTTGCAACCGTGCGCCAGTCATGGTCCCCCGGCCCTGACCTAAATCGAAGGATCGCACGGATGAGCCTGCAGCACACGCTCGGCCGATATGATATTGCCGCGCAGGAGGATCGCTCCGCGCATCGCACCAAGCTCGCCATCCCGGCGCAATTGCGCGCCTCGGGTGCGCGCGCGTTCCAGACCGTGGTCAACGACCTGTCGCTGTCGGGCTTTTCCGCCACCGCGATCAACCGGATGCACATCGGCTCGGTATGCTGGCTGACCCTGCCCGGCCTCGAATCGCTGCAAGCGGAAGTCGTGTGGTGGGAAAACAACCAGTGCGGCTGCGCCTTCGGCACCCTGCTGAGCCCGATCGTGCACGACAACATTCTCGCGCGCTATCGCGGCGACGCGGCCTAGGCCGACTGACCACCCTCAGCCCCTGACCAGCACCTGGGCGACCTTGCGGCGGCCGGCCGCGCGTTCGAGCTGGACGAATACGTCGACGCTCGCTCGCACATAGTGGCGCACGTCCTCGCGGGCGAGGCGAGAGCCGGCCTGGAGCACCAGCAGGACAAGCTGCTCGACCGCGCGCTCCGGGCTGTCGGCGTGGATCGTGGTCATCGAGCCGGGGTGGCCGGAATTGACCGCGCGCAGAAACGTGAACGCCTCGCGCCCGCGCAGCTCGCCCAGGATGATGCGATCCGGGCGCAGACGCAGCGCGGCCATCAGCAGGTCTTCGGCGCTCACTTCGGCCTCGCCGAGCACGCTGCGCGCCGCGAGCAGCCCGACCGAATTGGCGTGCGTCACCTCGAGTTCGGGAGTGTCCTCGATCAGGATCAGGCGCTCGTCCTCGGGAATTTCCCGCAACAGGGCGTTGAGGAAGGTGGTCTTGCCCGTCGAAGTGCCGCCCGCGATCAGCACGTTGCGTTTGGTGCGCACGGCGTTCTGCAAGGTCGCGGAAATTTCACCCGGAGAGACCGGGACCAGCGCTCGCTCGCGCTCGAGGTCGACGCGTTCGATGCTGGCATCGTCGAACGCGCCGTCGGCGGCATAGTCCTCGATCGAGAGTTTCGCGGCGATGTGGCGACGGATGGCCAGCACGTGCCCGTGCCGGGTGACCGGCGGCGCGGCGACCTGCACGCGCGAGCCATCGGGCAGGCTGGCGGCGAGCAGCGGGTGTTCGCGATTGATGCCCTGCGCGCTGGTCGCCGCGATTTGCCGCGCGAGCCGGGCCAGGATCGGCTCGGTCAGCGCCGGGCAGTCGTGGACCTCGGTGGTGCCGCCGAGCGTCTCGATGCGCACTTCCTGCGCGTGGTTGACGTAGATGTCGGTCACGTCCGGCCGGACCATCCACTGTGCCAGTGGCGCCAGCAGGCTGTCGAGGTAGAAGCCCGCTGGAGCGGTCGCGGTCTCAGCCATCGACGGTCGAGAAGTCGAGGTCGCGAGCGACGAACACCGAAACGCTGGTGCCCTGGCGGACCCGCAGCGTCGGCTGGACCTGCGTCGACTGCTGCAGCTGGCCGCTGATCTGCTGGGTGCTGCCGGGCAGGCCGATGATCACGGCGTTATCGTTGGTCACCGAGCGGGTGGCGAGGCCGACGCCGATGTCGAGCACCGACTGCAGGATCGCGCCGCCGAAGCGGGCGAGGAAATGCGAGTTCACCCGGCCTTCGACCCCGGCCCGGCCGAGCGGGTCGGCGGCAGGCGAATCGAGGTCGATGACGACCGCGTCGGGGCGCGTCAGCCGTTGCCAGCGGATCAGCGCGCGCTTCTGCCCCGAAGTGACATCGGCGCCGTATTCGCCATAGATCCGGCTGCCGCGCGGGATCAGCACCCGGCTTCCGTCAAAGCTCCTGACGTCACGCGAAACGATCGCGCGGACCGCGCCGGGCCGGCTGGAATCGAGCGCGGTTTCCAGCACGGCGGCGATGATCACGCCCTTGGGCACGGTCAGCGAAGGGTTGGCGAGGCGGCCGGCACTGACTCGCTCGGCCGGATCGAACCGCTGGGCGGGTGCGGTGAATTCGGGTGCGGGCGGCGGCGCCGCCGAGGTGATCACTTCGGCGGCCTGGATCCGCTGCAGACCCAGGTCACCCAGCTCGTCGGGTCCGAGCGAGGCCAGCGAAGGCTGGGCCACGCGGGTGATAGCCTGCGCCGGGATGTTGGCCACCGGATCGGCCGGCGCCATGCGGACAGGGCGTAGGCGCGGGTCGGCATCGAAGGCGTAGTCGGGGTAGCTCGCCGGCAGCGACAGCGGCGGCGGAGCGGCGATCAGGCCACCGCCCTGCCCGGCCGGTAGCGCGCCGGGCGCATCGAGATTCTGCCGCTGGTTGTTGAGTGCCACGAACAGCGACAGCCCGCCGATCAGCAGGATCGCACCGAAGATCCACACCCCGAGATTGCTCGCCGCCGCGGTGCGCACGACCGGGCGAACGTCGTCGGGGCCGGCGCCCGGATAAGTCGCGGGCTCGTTCATCCGGCCCCCAGTCCTCGCGTGCGCCGCGCCTTGGCGCGCTTGCGATCGATCCGGAACACCAGCTCGGCATAGACCCGGTCGATGGTGAACACGCCCGCGCGCATGTAGCCGTCGACGACTTCTTCCTCGCCGTTAGCGCCGATGCCGAACACCGCCGGCAAGGACTGGTAAGCCCCCCATTCGAGATAAGTCCGCTCGCCGTCGTCGCCGATCGCGCTGGGCAGCAGCGTTTGTTCGCCCGACAGCCGGTATTCGCCGGTCATCGGCCGCGCGGCGGCGGGACTCGCGGTGCCGCGCGGATCGAGGAAACGCACGAGGTAGGCGGCGGCCAGGCCATCGCCGGTGGCGAGGTCGAACTCGTAGCGCCGCAGGGGCGTATCGACCAGCAGCGTGGCGGCGCCATCGGCGCGCAGCGGGGCGATGTTGAGCCCGTCAGCCGGCCCGGTGACCTTGACCTCGAACGCGCCCGGGTCCGACAGGACCACGCGCTCGATCCGGTCACCGGGCAGCAGCATGACAGTCAGCGTCGAATTGGCGAACGCCACCAGCCGCACCGGCCGCGCCGGGTCGTAGGCGACCGTCTGCAGCCGCGGGTCGTCGAAGCCGGGCGTCGGCGCCACTTGCGCCAGGGCCGCGCCGGGCAAGGCCATCGTCAGCAGGAGAGGCAGCAGGCGACTCACTGCGCGGCGTTCGGTTCGGCCGGTCCATCGACGGTCGACGGCAACGGCGGCCCCTCGGGCAGCGCGGCGGGCAAGGTTTCCGGCAAGGTTTCGGCATCGCGGCGATAACGCGTGACCTGGAAGCCGAGCGGGTTGGTCAGCCGGTCACCCGCGGTCATGTCGGCGTCGGAGAAGCGATAGGTGATCAGCGCCGCCCAGTGCTGCGCCACTTGCGCCCGGCCGCCGGGATCGGTCCGCACGGTGGAGAAGCGGACCATCGCCGAATTCGCCGACAGCGAGGATACGCTGCGAATTTGCACCGCGACGGTCGCCCGGCGCGGCAGAGCCGCCAGCGGGCTCTGTGCATTGCTCGAATTCATCAGCGCCACGTACTGTGTGCGCGCCTCGTCGGCCGACCACAGCCCGACCTTGCGATAGTCTTCCTGCAGGTTGTCGATGTCGAAGCTCTCGCGCGCCGTCACGTATTGCACCAGGAACGAGCGCGTCAGCGCGGCATCGGCGGTAAGTCCATCGTTCTCGAACGGCCTCAGCGGCTGGACGTAGCCGGTCTGGCTATCGACCGTCAGCACGTAAGGGACGTCACGCTTGGTCGGGATCAGGAACACGAGCGCAATCGCCAGCAGGATTGCGATGAGCGCGAAGACGCCGGCCGCGATCCACGCCAGCCGCAGCGAGCGTTGCGTCGTCTCGAGCCGGTCCTGCGACCAGCTTTCCGCCTCGCGGTAGTATTCGTCCAGCTGCTCGTCGCTCATCCGGTTCATCCGCGCTCGTCCCGGCCACGCTTCGACCCCGTCTCGCGGCGCGTGTTCCTGCGATAGCCGCTTCCGAGCGGATTGACAGCCGTTCCGCCCTGCGCCGCTCCGGCCGCAATGTCGCCGCGCTGGCTCACTTCTATCCGCCGCAACGGCTCGATCCCGCTTGCTTCGCGTCTCTCGCGGCGGACCGCCGAACCGACACTTTCGCTGATGGCGAGCGCGCGCGAATGGACCGGTATCTCGGCACTGCCCGCCGGGCGCCACGCCTGCGCCTCGCGGGCGAGCGGGAGCGCCTGGAGCCGCGCCAGGACCGGCTGCGCGAGTGCCCAGGAATTCTGGAACGCGACCTTCCCGAGCAGGAACAGCATGCCCGCCATCGCGATCGCAAACGCCAGCACCAGGGCAAGCGCCTCTGTCGGCGCCCGCGGCGTGATCTGGTCGAAGTTGCGAAGGTTGAGCACGTCGGTCAGCCACGGTTCCATCACCGCGATCTGGATCGACAGCAGCAGCGTCGCCCCGAGCGAGGCGACAGCCACGAACGCGAGCCCGCGCAGCCACCCCGCGAACAACCCTCGGGTGAAGTCGAACAACAGCAATCCGGCCATCAGCGGGGCGATCGCCAGCAGCAGGCCGCCGGCCATCCGCAACACGCCGAGCGAACCCAGCGTGGTCGCCAGGAAGATCGGTCGCGACCAGCCATATCCGGCTTCGTCGGCGAGCGCGACCGACTGGAACTCGCGCGCGGCGCGCGGATCCTGCGGCCCTTCGAACACCCTTCCGGTCCCGGCAAAGGTGATCGTGGCGAGACCGGTGTCGAGCCCCTGCAGGCGCCGCGGCAGCTCGGCCTGGCCGGCCGGCAGCGTCGATGGCATGACCGCCGCCGCCACCTCGGCCGGTCCGTAAAGGACAGTGTCGTAAGCGACCACGCGCCAGGCGGGCCAGCTGGCCGCGATGGTCAGCACGATGCCGATCTGCAGCACCGCGGTCACCAGGCCGCGCGGCTCGTCAACGGGGCCGAACAGCAGCCGGATGCCATAGATCGCCACGAACAGGGTCAACAGCCCGGTCAAGGCGATGGCGGCCGGCGAGCCGGACGCCGCCAGCGCCTGGTAGCCGAAGCTGCCGATCGACTGGGCCTGGCAATCGATGTGCGCGAGAGCCTGGACCAGGAACTCGCCTCCGGTTGGAACGGCGGGGCAGGCCATCGTCAGGCCGCCTGTCGCAGCAGCTGGGTGATCCAGTCGTCCGGCGGCCGGCCGTCCTTGGCGACCAGACTATCGAACAGCCGGACCGTGCTTTCGCGGCCCGACAGGATCGTCAGCAGATCCTGCTCGCCGGTCAGGTCGAGCCGCGCGACAACGCTTTCCTTGCCGTGCTTGATCAGGAAGCAGTGCGAGGTGTCGGGCAGCGTGCGCACCAGCTCGAATTCGTGCGCGGTCAGGCCGAAGCCGTTGATGTAGTCTTCGGCCCGCCCTTTGGGGTTGATCATGAAGATCTGCGTCGCGGCCTGCTCGATGATCGCGCTGCTGATGCGGCTTTCGAGCGCATCCTGGGCGCTTTGGGTAGCGAACCCGACCACGCCATTACGTTTGCGGATAGTCTTTTCCCAGTCCTTGATCCGGCGCACGAATACGTCGTCGTCGAGCGCCTTCCAGCCCTCGTCGACGACGATGATCGAAGGTGTCCCGTCGAGCCGTTCCTCGACCCGGTGGAAGAAGTAGAACAGCGCCGGGGTGCGCGCCTTGGGATCGTCGAGGATCGCGGTCATGTCGAAGCCGACGGTATCGGCGGCAAGGTCGGTGCGGTCGTGCTCGTTGTCGAACAGCCAGGCCCGCTCGCCCGAACCCCACCACGGCTTGAGCCGCGAATGGAGGTCGCCCGAACGGGGGCGGCCATAACCGCGGAACAACTCGGCCAGGTAACGCAGGCGCCGCCGCTTCATCGGCTGGGCGTAGTTGGCCTCGATGGCGTCCTGGACCTGCTCGGCCTCCTCGCCTTCGAAACCGCCCGCAAGCAGCCCGAGCCATTCGCTCAGGAACTGCCGGTTGGCCGGGCTGTCGGGCAGTTGCAGCGGGTTGAGGCCGGAGGATTCCCCGGGCCGAAGCCGATCGTACTGGCCACCGATCGCGCGGATGAACAATTCGGCGCCGCGGTCCTTGTCGAAGAAGATGATCCGCGGACGGAACTTGCGCGCCTGGGCGAGCAGGAAGTTCAGCACCACCGTCTTGCCCGACCCCGAGGGGCCGATGACAGTGAAGTTGCCGAGGTCGTGATGGTGGAAATTGAAGAAATAGGGGCCCGCGGCGGTCGTCTCGAACAGCGTGACCGCGTCGCCCCAGTGGTTGCCGCGAGCCTGGCCGACGGGGAAATTGTGCAGGCTGGCGAGCCCGGCGAAGTTGCGGCTCGAGACCAGGCCGCTGCGCGCCACGTACTTGAAGTTGCCGGGAAACTGGGACCAGAACGTCGGCTCGAGCGCGATGTCCTCGCGCACCGCGTTGATGCCGAGGTCGCCGAGCATGGCGATCACTTCGGCGACCTGGCCGTTGAGCGCCTCGAGATCCTCGGATTGCACCGCGATGGTGGTGTGGTGCTCGCCGAACGCGGCGCGGCCGGCGGCGACATCGTCCTTGGCCTGGACCAGCTCGTCGCGCAGGCTGATCGCGGCATCCTCGGCCGAGCGCATGCGGCGCAGCGCCAGGCTCATCCGGCTCAGCGCCTCGGTCCGCTCGGCAAAGGCGAAGCCCTGGGTCACGGTCATTTCGAACGGCAGGCGATAGAGTTCGTCGAACATCCCCGGCATGGTCTGCCCGGGATAGTCCTTGATCGAAATCAGCCCGGTGAACCGGCGCGGCAACGGCCCGGCCGCACCCAGCTCGACCGCGTCCTGCCCGAAACTGACCCGCCGCCACGGCAAATGCATGCCCAGGTCGCCATGTGGGAGCCCGACCGGGCGCATCTCGCCGTTGAACAGGCACGACAGGAACTCGAGCGGCTCCGAGCGGCGCCCGTCAGGCGTCTCGTAAACCCCGAGCGTGCGCGGCGAATACTGGCTGAGCGCGGCGGTCAGCGTTTCGCGCGCGGCATCGAGCGCGCGGCGCTCGGCGGCGAGTGCGACATGGCGGGGCTCGGCGGCGCGGCCGAGGAAACCGCGCAACCGGTCGGCCCAGCCGAGCCGGCCCTGCAGCGGACGGCGTAGGATCGTCAGGAACAGGTCGTTGACGAACATCTGCTTGCCGGCGATGCGCTCGCGCCAGCGCCGGTCGAGCTGCTCCGAGAATGGATCGGCATATTCGCCGTGCAGCGCCACGTCGGCGCGGCGGCGGACCAGGTGATGGTAAACCGCGAACCGCGACGAGCCGATCGCGCGCAGCATCGCGTCGCGCAACTCGGCGCGATAATTGAGCTCGTCGCTGTCGGCGGTCTCGAACAGCAGGCCGCCAAGGTGGATAGTCTGCATCAGCAGCCCGTCGCGCAGCTCGATCGTGACGTCGTCGACATGCCGCGCATAGGGCAAATGCTTGCCCGCGGGCTGCTCGCGACGCGCGACCGCGGAATCGCGGCTCAGGGGCGGTAGGAGTTGCATCGCCACAGTTTGTGATTCTTGACCCGCGGGCAGTTGCGGACGCGGGTCAGCCAGAGGTCGGCGAAGCGCGGTTCGCGCAGCGAGGCGACCATGCCGATGAAGTGGATGATCACGGCCGCCAGCAGAATCCAGAAGCTGCGGAAGATCAGGAACAGCTCAACCGCGATCACCACGTTGATGATGAAGAAGCTGTAGGTGACGCCGGCGAACATCTGCGGCCGGGTCAAAGCGACGAACAGCGTGTCGCGCCGAAGCTCCCCTGCCATGTGTCCCTCCTGCTCCGGGCCGCCGCAAGGCGGACATCGGCAGGCATACTGCCAGCAAATCCTCATGCGAATCAACAAGCGTGGTGCAGTGAGCCGTCATGGCTTTCGCGCGCGCCACGATTTGGGACAGCAAATATCCCAATCGATACGTTTCAAGAAACGCTCGTGCGTTTTTTGCCCAGGACCCCATTTCTACTTTCAAATGTCATGTAACGGGAGCATTCTCCCCCCCGGAACGACTCGCAAAGGGCGCACGCATTGACACCGTCAAGAGCGGGCGGGTCTTCATCCGACCCAAGGGGGAGAATTCTAATGAAGATCATCAGTACAGTAGCTATTTCGTCATTGGCCGCATGCGCGACGCTGGCCTTCACCGCCGCGCCCGCTCAGGCTCAGGCGACCCGCACATGGGTCTCCGGCGTCGGCGATGACGCCAACCCGTGCAGCCGCACCGCGCCGTGCAAGACCTTCGCCGGCGCAATCTCGAAGACCGCCGCCGCGGGCGAGATCAACTGCCTCGATCCGGCCGGCTACGGGTCGGTGAACATCACCAAGAACATGACGATCGATTGCGGCTACACGCATGGCAGCATCCTCGCGTCTAATACGAACGGTGTTATCGTCAACGGCGCGGGCATCATAGTCACGCTGCGCGGTCTGTCGATCAACGGCGCCAGCACCACCACCGGCAATGGCGTACGCATTCTCAACGCGGCCGCGGTCAACATCGACGATGTCGTGATCGAGCATTTTGGCGGCGCCGGACCCAGCAACGGACGCGGCGTCTCGATCGAGACGAGCGCGGCCAACGTTCGCGTGAACGTCACCAACTCGCAACTCTATAATAACAATTTCATCGCGATCCATTCCAACCCGACCGCTGGCAATGTCATCCTCAGCGTCGATGGCACCACGATCGGACGCAGCGCCGCTGGCAACGGCATTCAGTTACGCCAACTGACAAATGCGACTGTCAACGACTCGTACATCTCCGGCCAATCCGCGGCGGTGGCGACCGAGCTGACGACCGCAACGCTGATGGTCAGCAACAGCAATCTGTCGAACAACGCTATCGGCGTGTTCAACGGCAATGGGGGCGGCGGTCCTACGACGCGCCTGTTTGCCAACGTGATCACCGGCAACACGACGTCGGGCCTGCAGATCAACGGCGGCTCGGTGCTCACGCACGGAAACAATGCGATCAGAGGCAATGCCGGCAACGAAACTCCGACCGGAGCATCGCTCGGCACGCAATAACGCACGCCCCTTCGGGCGTAGGCGCAAAACGGGGAGCGGTGGGCAACCACCGCTCCTTTTGCGTGATGTGGCAATCGGCTCGATGACGTCGGAGATGCGATGCCATCGGGGGCGGGATCGAACCAGCGACGCCGCGATCTTTAATCCAGTGCATGACAACATCTTCGCACGCGATCGCGGCGATGCAGCGTCCTGCGCCTGATCTCTAGCCTTTGATCAGCGTCACCTGGCTGACGGTGATCGCGCCCGCGCGGAAGCCGCCCTCGCAGTACATCAGGTAGAAGCGCCACAAGTCGCAGAAGCGGCGGTCGAACCCGGCGGGCAGGCGGCTTTGCGCCTCGGCCGCTTCGAAGCTCGCCCGCCACGCACGCAAGGTCTCGGAGTAGTCGCGGCCGAAATCCTCCTGGTCCTGCCACGCCAGCCCGCGCTCGGCGGCAAGGCGGCGGAATTCGCTGGTCTTGATCAACAGCCCGCCGGGAAAGACGTAGGCCTGGATGAAATCGGCGTTGCGCGCATAGGCCTCGAACAGGTCGTCGCGCATGGCGATGAACTGGATAGCGGCGCGCCCGCCCGGCTTGAGGTTGCGCGCCAGGCAATCGAAGAACGCCGGCCAGTATTCGCGGCCCAATGCCTCGACCATCTCGACGCTGACCACGGCGTCAAACTGGCCTGAGGTGTCGCGGTAATCCTGCTTGAGGAACTCGACCTTCGGGTCACGCCCCCGCGCCCAGGCCAGCTGCTCGTCGGACAGGCTGATCGCGGTCACCCGGCCGCCCCGTGCGGCAAAATAACTCGCCAGGGCGCCCCAGCCGCAGCCGATCTCGAGCAAGGTCTCGGGGTGCCCGAGCCGCTCGGCGAGCCGCTCCCACTTGCGCTTCTGGCCCGCCTCGAGCCCGTCGTGCCCGACGCGATAGGCGCTCGAATAGCTCATCGTCGGGTCGAGCCAGGCGCCGTAGAAGTCGTTGCCGAGGTCGTAGTGGGCGTGGATGTTCTTCTCGGCCTGCCCGCGGGTGTTGCGGTTCGCCCAGTGCAGCGCGCGACTGGCGAGGCGCCACGGCCCCTTGGCCCGGCCTTCCTCGCCAAGTTGGGCGGCATTGGCCGCGAAGGCCGCGAACAGCGTGACCGCATCGGGGCTCGACCATTCGCCCGCTTCCCAGGCCTGGTACAAGCCGACCGAGCCGCCGGTGGCGAGCCGCAGCAGCGCGCGCCAGTCGCGGATATGAACCTCGCCCTCGAAGCCGGGCTTGCGCCCGCCGAGCCGCCGCGTGGTGCCGTCGGGCAGGCGGGCGGTGATGGCGCCCAACTCCAGCCCCTGGTCGAGGCGGTCGAGCAGCTTGTGGAAGCCGGGGGCGAGCAGGCGCGCGAACAGCCCCGGCTCCGAGCCGAAACGCCGCCCGGACTCGAGCAGCACACTCCCCCTCTGTGCGCCCTCCCCACTCATGCAAGCCCTTATGAACCGTAAACTATCCGTGCCGCAAGCCGCGCCTCAGCAGCCGGGTGCGCCGGTCGGGATCATGGCATCGCGGCGGAAGCGGTTTTCGGTCACGCTGGTGCCGTAGCGCGCATCGCCATAGGTCACGCGTGCCCGGCACCCGTCCCGCTCGACCCTGGCCACGGTCAGCAGCGACCAGCGCATGAAGGCCACGATGTCCGGGGTCGCCGTCATCGCCTGGCGCGCCAGCGGATCGGTCATCCCGTCAGGCATCGGCGGGGCCGGTCCTTCGCTCAGGCGATCACCGATCGGGTCATAGGCGCCAAAGGCAATGGTCCCGTCGTGCCGCCAGACCAACTCGCGCCGCCAGAACGCGAACGGCGGCGGCGTGGCGAAGATCGCGTCGGGCGGGGCATCGGCTTTTGCAGCGAGCACCGCGTGCTTGGCCCGCGCGCTGACCACGCCATTCGCGGCGACGTAGGCCAGCACTGCCGCGACCGCGGCAATGGCCGGCGCGTTCCAGCGCGCGCTGCCGTGCCGCTCGAGCCACTTCGACAGACCGATACCGAGCGCCAGCATGGCCCAGATCCACACGTCGATGATGAACAGCGCATCGTTGTGGAACCACTTGTCGCTGAGCGGCGAGAGCAGCTGGACCGCGTAGGAGTTCTGCCAGTCGAGCAGCGGGTGCGACAGCGCGCCGAGATAGCTTAGCGCCACCAGCCAGCCGACATGCATGGCGAGGCCGCTCTTGAACGCGCCGCCGCGCTTCACCTGCCAGCGGTCGAGCAGCCAGAGCAACCCGGCCAACAGCGGCGGCATCAGCAGCACGCCGCCGGTGAGGCCGTGGGTGAACCCGCGGTGCGTCGCCAGCGGCACCCATTGCACCCAGCCGAAGAACACGTCGATATCGGGCATGTTGGCGCCCAGGATCAGCGCCGCCAGCCCCTTGCGGCTCTTGCGCTTGAGCCCGGTCTGGCCAAGCGCCCAACCGGTAAGGCTATGGGTGAGGTTGTCCAAGGTTTATCTCACGCAAAGGCGCAAAGGCGCTAAGAAGTTGGTCGCGTCGGTTCGAGGTGGTTGTTCACCACGCGCTGGACACCCTGCTTGAAGGTCTCCTGACCGAAATTCATCAGCAGGCCGAGCGGCAAGTCCATCAAGCGCAGATAGGTCAGAAGCTGCTTGGGATAGAGAGCGCTGTCGCGCTCGGTAGATTTGAGCTCGATGAGCAGGAGTCGATCGACCAGCAGATCGACACGAAAGGCGTTGTCTATGACAACGCCCCTGTAGCGGATCGGCACACGCACCTGAGTTTCGACGCTCAATCCGCGCTCACGAAGCGCTTCTGCCATCAGGATTTCGTAGACCGACTCCAACAGCCCCGGTCCAAGTTCCTTGTGCAGCTTGAAGCCGCAATCGACCGCAGTCTTGGCTAAGTCCTCGATCCCCACGCAACCTTCTTAGCGCCTTTGCGCCTTTGCGTGACCAAAAACCTAAACCTGATCGGCCCCGGCGTCGGCGACGGTCCAGGTTTGGCCTTTGGCGAGCAGCTTGGCGAAGCTGGTGTCCTTGCCTTCGCTCGCCTTGGCGTTCTGCTCGGCTACCGCGCTCTCGAACGTCGGGCGCGGGTCGTCGTAGAGCACGCCGAGCGCCATCGGGAACGGACCGAACGGCATCTCGACCAGCATGTGGGCGATGGCGCGGTTCTTGGTGTTGTGGACGATCACCCCTGCGGCCTGCCAGTCGCCATCGGCGACATCCACCACCTTCAACGACAGCGTCTCAAGATCGAGGCATATCCCTTTGGTTCCACCCGCGAACAGCATCGGCTCGCCGTCGGCCAGCCAGAGCTGAGCTTCGTCCGCACCCTTGGGCACCGCGAACTCCTCGAACACGTCCTTGTTGTAGACGATGCAGTTCTGGAAGATCTCGATGAACGCCGCGCCCTGGTGCGCGTGGGCGGCGATCAGCACCTCGGGCAGGTTTTTCGAGACGTCGAACCCCCGGGCGACAAAGCGCGCGCCGCTGCCGAGCGCGAAGGCGCAGGGGTTGGCCGGGCGGTCGACCGAGCCGAGTGGAGTCGAAGGCGTGCGCGTGCCGATCCGGCTGGTCGGCGAGTACTGGCCTTTGGTCAGACCGTAGATCTCGTTGTTGAACAGCAGAATCTGCAGGTTCACGTTGCGCCTGAGCAGGTGCATCAGGTGATTGCCGCCGATGGACAGGCCATCGCCGTCGCCGGTCACCATCCACACGTCGAGGTCCGGGTTGGCCAGCTTGATGCCCGTGGCGAAGGCCGGCGCGCGGCCGTGGATGGTGTGGAAGCCGTAGCTCTCGATGTAATACGGGAACCGGCTCGAGCAGCCGATGCCGCTGACGAACACGGTGTTTTTCGGATCGGCGCCCAGTTGTGGCAGCGTGCGCTGCACCGCCTTGAGGATCGCATAGTCCCCGCAGCCGGGGCACCAGCGGACTTCCTGGTCCGATTCCCAGTCCTTGAGCGTGGTCTGGATCGGAGTCATGTCGTTCATTGGGCGGCACTCGCGTCAGGGACGTAGCGGTCCGGCCCGAAGACCTTCGCCATGACTTCGTCCTCGAAATCTTCTCTCTTGGCATTGTCGGCGACAGTGAGGATCACGCGCGTGTAGTTACCCTCGTAGGCAGCCGACCAGGTGAATTTGCGAGCCGCCTTCTCCGTCTGATAATCGGCCCGCATTGTGGTGGCACCGGGCGCGGACTCGATGGCGAACGGTTCTTCCTCGATCACTTGCAGGGAACCCGCGGTGCGGAAATTCTCGCGCATCCGTTCGACGAGTTCTTCGTACGACAGGTCGCGGCCGATCGGGTAAGTGTTGACGCTCACTATCGGGCCCTTGCTCGGGTCCCAACAGGCCGCGCCAAGTGCCCCGCCGTCGAGTGAAGACACGCGGCATTCAATGTCGAACATTGATTCCGGAAGGCGCGCCAGCGGCCCTTCAAGACCGTCATCCGCGTCCTGCGTCAGGCCTGGCACGGCCACGCAGCCCAAAGCGATGCCGACGATCAGTCGATGGAATTTCACAGCTTCGCCGCCTTCAGCGAACCGTCGTCGTGGCCGGACTCGGGCGTCGGCAACTGGGTCTTGTCGGCCGGGACCTCGCCGCCTTCGTTCTGCGGGATGCCGTCGAAGTATTTCGCGATGGCCGCTTCGAGTTCGGCGATGGCGAAGGGTTGCCCGCTGGTCTTGGTCAGGCTGTCGACATCGACGAACAGCTGGTCGCGCAGCACGGTCTTGAACTGGCCGGTGTTCATTTCCGGCACCAGCACGCGGTCGAAACCGGCGAGCAGCGCGCCCAGGTTCTTCGGCAGCGGCCAGACATGGCGGACGTGGATGTGGCTGACCGCAAGGCCTTGCACGCGCGCCCTTCGCACGGCCTGGTGGATCGGGCCGAAGGTGCTGCCCCAGCCTACAATCGCGAGGCGGCCGGTCGCCTCGCCCATCGCGATGTCCTGCGCGGGGATCGCGACGTTGTCGATCTTGGCTTTGCGCGCGTCGGTCATCGCCTGGTGCGCGCTCGGTGAATAATCGATGTGGCCGGTGTCGGGCGCCTTCTCGATCCCGCCGATGCGGTGCATCAGGCCCGGCGTGCCCGGCTTGATCCACGGCCGCGCGCCCTTGCCGTCGCGCTTGTAGGGCAGCAGCGTGTCTCCGGCGTTCTTCTCTTCGAGGAACTTCACAGGAAACGGCTCGAACGTGCTGGGATCGGGCACTTTCCACGGCTCGGCGGCATTGGCGATGTAGCCGTCGGTGAGCAGGATCACCGGGGTCATGTACTGCGTGGCGAGGCGGCAGGCCTCGATCGCGCACTCGAACGCATCGGCGGGCGAGCGCGCGGCGACCACCGGCAGCGGCGAATCCGCGTTGCGGCCATAGACCGCCTGGTAGAGGTCGCTCTGCTCGGTCTTGGTCGGCAGCCCGGTCGAAGGCCCGCCGCGCTGCGAATTGACGATCACCAGCGGCAGCTCGACCATGATGGCGAGGCCCATCGCCTCGGTCTTGAGCGCGATGCCGGGGCCCGACGAGCTGGTGACGCCGAGCTGGCCGGCATAGCTGGCCCCAATCGCGGCGCAGATCGCGGCGATCTCGTCCTCGGCCTGGAAAGTGGTGACGCCGAACTCCTTGAGCCGCGCCAGGTGGTGCAGGATCGCGGAGGCCGGCGTGATCGGATAGCCGCCGAAGAACATCGGCAGCTCCGCCAGCTGCGCTCCGGCGACGAGGCCGAGGCTGACCGCTTCGGCGCCGGTGTGCGTGCGGTAGAGGCCGGGCTCGCTCTTCGCCGCCGCCACCGACACCTGCTTGAGCGGCCCCGAAATCTCCGCCGTCTCGCCATAAGCGTGCCCGGCATTGAGCGCGGCGACATTGGCCGCCGCGATCTCCGGCTGGCCCTTGAACTTGGCCTCGAGCCAGTCGACGATCGGCTGCCGGTCGCGGTCGAACATCCACAGCGCCAGCCCCAGCGTCCACATGTTCTTCGAGCGCAGCGCGTCTTTGTTGCCGAGCCCGAACGGCTTGACCGCCTCGATGGTCAGCGCGCTGATGTCGAACGCCAGCAGGTCCCATTGGGCGAGGCTGCCGTCCTCGAGCGGGTTGGTTTTGTACTTGGCCTTGTCGAGGTTGCGCCGGGTGAACTCGCCGGTGTCGGCGATGACCAGGCCGCCGGGCTTGAGCGCCTCGAGGTTGGTCTTCAGCGCCGCCGGGTTCATCGCCACCAGCACGTCGGGCGCATCGCCGGCGGTTTCGATCTCGGTCGAGCCGAAATTGATCTGGAAGGCCGAGACGCCGAACAGCGTACCCTGGGGGGCGCGGATTTCGGCGGGGAAATCGGGGAACGTGGCGAGATCGTTGCCGGCGAGCGCGGTCGACAGGGTGAACTGGCCGCCCGTAAGCTGCATGCCGTCGCCGCTATCGCCCGCGAAGCGGACGACTACCGCTTCCGGGGCTTGTATTCCGGCCGGTGGATCGGCCGTCTGGGTTGCCATTCGTTCAGTCCTGCCGGCGCGCCGGGCGCGCTCGTATCACGATTGGTATATGGGCCCCGCGACCTAGGTTCACACCCCGGGTGCCGCAATCAAGTTTTTCTGTCGCGCAATCAATGCACGCGGTGGAATTACCCACGATGAATGCCTATCGCGCTTCGCATGAGCGAACGCGATCCCCTGAAATACCGCCCCTGCGTCGGCGTCATGCTGGTCAATGCAGCGGGCCAGGCCTTCGTCGGCAAGCGGATCGACAACCGCGAGGGCGACTGGTGGCAGATGCCGCAAGGCGGCGTCGACGACGGCGAGGACCTCGAAGCCGCATTGTTGCGCGAAGTCGAGGAGGAAGTCGGCGCGAAGGCGCACCACCTCGAGATCGTCACCCGCTTGCCCGACGAGCTGTTCTACGACCTGCCGCCGGCGCTGCGGAGCACGCTGTGGGGCGGCAAATACGCCGGCCAGCGGCAGACCTGGTTCCTGGTGCGCTTCACCGGCGCGGATGCCGACATCCAGCTCGACGCGCACAAGCATCCCGAGTTCTGCGAGTGGAAATGGGTCGATCCCGAGCTGCTGCCCGAGCTGATCGTGCCGTTCAAACGCGAGGTTTACGCCGCGATCGTCGCAGGCTTTCGCGACAAGCTCTAGTTCAACATGGCCCGATCGGTTGCGGTCCTTTCGCGAGATTGGGTCGCCAAATGGCCTCGATCCGCTCTATTTCCGCCTGCTCCATTTCAAACATTGTCGAGAGCGTTTCCTCGATCAGGGCAACCAGGCCACGGCCGTCAACGGTGGGAAGCAGGCGACCCCCTTCCGAAAACTCAAATTTCCAACCGCCTTTGGGAAGGCGTTCGGAGGCGGCGATCCACGTCATTCGATCCGCTAGAAGCGTGCAGGAGAATTGCTGATGTGGGCGCTTTGAAAGGCGTAAATCGAGGCGCTCGGTCGCCTTTTCGCCTTCTATCTCCAAGATCCGCTCAAAGGCTGGAACGAAATTCTTGTGCTTCAGGGCCTTCGACCGCTTTTTGAGCGCGGCAAGCACTTCTGCGAGGAACGGGTCGTCCGCCCTGACTGGCACGACGGTAGAACGACCACGCGTCAAATAAGATGGGTCAATTCTGCGTCACCACCGTGCTCGGCGTCACCGCCTCGGCGGTCAGTACGCGCGGCTGCGGCCCGCGCGCCAGGGCGGCGGCGAGCTGGCGGGTTTCGGCGCAATCGCCGCCGCACATCGATTCGAGCTGCGCCAGGTTGCGGCGGGCTTTCTCGGTCGCGCCCTTCTCGACCAGCGCCTCGCCCTCGCCCGAGATCGCCGCCAGGTTGTTCGGCTCGCGCTCCAACGCCGCGCGGTAATAGTGGATCGCCTTGCCCTGCAGGCCCGACTGGCGCGCCGCCTCGGCCAGCTCGAGATAGATCGGGGTGTGTGCCGGATCGATCACCAGGGCCGCTTCGAAGCTGTCGATCGCCGCCTGGACCTGGCCCGAGGCGAGTTCGCTGCGGCCCTCGGCAACCAGCGCCGCGGCGCGCGGATCGGGCTGACGATCGGCGCCAAAACCGACGCTGGAGGTGACAAGAACCGCCAGCGACAGGGCCAGGGCGGCGGGGGCATAGCGCATCGCGAACTCCTTGAGCGCGGGCCTCGATGGATCGCGTTCTTCAACCATTTGAAACAAGGCTAACACGCGTTTTCTATACAGGCGATGAAAAATCCGTCGGTTCCGTCGGGAAGCGGGGATAATCGCACGCCCGGCCCGCACGGACGGCCCAGCGGTAATGCGGGCGGCGCGGCCCGCCATTCGGGGTGTTCGGCGAGGAAAGCCTCGACTTGCTCCGGCCCCTCCTCGTCGAGCAGCGAGCAGACGACGTAGATCAACCGCCCGCCCGGCCGCACCAGCCCCGCGGCCAGGCCGAACAGGTGCCGCTGCAGCGCGGTCAGCCGGTCCAGCGCCGCCTCGTCGAGCCGCCAGCGCGATTCCGGGTTGCGCCGCCAGGTGCCGGTCCCCGAGCACGGCGCATCGACCAGCACCGCGTCGGCCTTGCCCTGCCATGCGGCGAGCGCGTCCAGTTCACGGCCGGGATCGAGCAGCAGGGTCTCGGCCACCAGCGCCGCTGCCCGCGCGGCGCGAGGTCCGAGCCGCGACAGCCGCCCGCGATCGGTATCGGCGGCGATCAGCGTGCCGCCGCCCGCCATCGCCGCCGCCAGAGCCAGCGTCTTGCCGCCGGCCCCGGCGCACAGGTCGATCACCGTCTCGCCCGGCATGGCGCCAACCGCCTGGCAGGCGAGCTGGCTGCCGCAATCCTGCACTTCGATCAGGCCCTCGGCGAATTCCGGCCATTGCTCCACGGGCGTGCCGAATGGAAAGCGCAGGCCTTGCGCGCTGGGAAGCGGCTCGCCCTCCACCGGCAGCGCGAGCGTGGCGCGGTCGGCCTTGAGTGCATTGATGCGAATGTCGAGCGGGGCGCGATCGAGCAGCGCCGCCGCTTCATAACCTTCGATCCCGGAGGCGGCGAGGCGCTCGGTGAGCCAGGGCGGTGCGATCCCTCCCTTGGCCACCGGCTCGCCCGTCTCGACCGGCGCGGGTCCGTAAGTGGAGCCGTCGAACAGCGGCAGCAGTACCGGATCCTCGCCGGCCAGTGCCAGCATCGCCGAGCGCCCGTTCCACGGCACCGGCCCACAGGCGCGGATGGCGCGGTAAACCAGCTCGCGGATCGCGCGACGATCTTTCGATCCGGCGAAGCGGTTGGCCTTGAACCAGTCGGCCAGGATGCGATCGGCCGGTGCGCCCCTGGCGTCCGCCGCGGCGATGACCTGGTCGAGCAGCACAATCGCGGTCTGAACCCGCGCGGCCGGTGTCATGGGCTACCTTGTGGGATAATTCGGCGCTTCGCGGGTGATCGAAACGTCGTGGACGTGGCTTTCGCTGAGGCCCGCGTTGGTGATGCGGATGAACTTCGCCCGGGTGCGCAAGTCCTCGATCGTCGCCGCTCCGGTATAGCCCATCGCCGCCTTGATCCCGCCGACCAGCTGGTGAACCACGTCGCGCGCCGGGCCCTTGTAGGGCACCTGGCCCTCGATACCCTCGGGAACCAGCTTCATCTGGTCCTGGATATCCTGCTGGAAATAGCGGTCGGCGCTGCCGCGCGCCATCGCGCCCACGCTGCCCATGCCACGGTACGACTTGTAAGCGCGGCCCTGGTAGAGGAAGGTCTCGCCGGGCGCTTCCTCGGTGCCGGCGAGCAGCGAGCCGATCATCACCGTCGAAGCCCCGGCGGCGAGCGCCTTGGCGGCATCGCCCGAAGTGCGCAGGCCACCGTCGGCGATGATCGGCACGTCGCCCGCCTCGCTGGCCGCTTCCATGATCGCGGTCAGTTGCGGCACGCCGACGCCGGCGACCACGCGGGTGGTGCAGATCGAGCCCGGCCCGATGCCGACCTTGATGGCGTCCGCGCCGGCGCCGACCAGCGCCCTCGCCGCTTCCGCCGTGGCGATGTTGCCGGCGACCACCTGGACCGCGTTCGACAGCCGCTTGACCCGCTCGACCGCGCGCGCGACCTCGAGATTATGGCCATGCGCGGTGTCGATCACGATCACGTCGCATTCGGCATCAACCAGCGCCTCGGTGCGCTCGAAACCCTTGTCGCCCACGGTAGTCGCGGCGGCAACCCGCAGGCGGCCCGAAGAATCCTTGGTCGCATCGGGGTGCGCGACGGCCTTTTCCATGTCCTTGACCGTGATCAGCCCGATGCAGCGGTAATTGTCGTCGACCACCAGCAGCTTCTCGATCCGCCGCTGGTGCAGCAGCCGGCGCGCCTCGTCCTGGCTGACCCCGGGGCTGACCGTGGCGAGGTTGTCGCGGGTCATCAGCTCGTTGACCGGCTGGCGCGGATTGGCGGCGAAGCGCACGTCGCGGTTGGTCAGGATGCCGCACAGCTTGCCGGCGGCATCGGTCACCGGGATGCCGCTGATCCGGTGCTTGTTCATCAGCGCCTGCGCCTCGCCGAGCGTGGCATCGGGGGCGATGGTGATCGGGTTGACGATCATCCCGCTTTCGAAGCGTTTGACCGAGCGCACCGCGTCGCACTGCTCCTCGACCGTGAGGTTGCGGTGGAGCACGCCGATGCCGCCCAGTTGCGCCATGACGATGGCCATCTCGGCCTCGGTGACGGTATCCATCGCCGCCGACAGGATCGGGATGGCGAGCGCGATGTCGCGCGTCAGCCGGGTCCGGGTATTGGCCTGCGAGGGCACGATATCGCTTTCGCCCGGCCGCAGCAGGACGTCGTCGAATGTCAGGCCGGTCTCGATTTCCATGTGCCACTCTATCATGCGCGGGGCGATTCGTGGCGGCCCATGTAACCGCGCATGGTGGCAACCGCTAGTGGACCGGTTAGGATAGGCGGCGAGGAGGCCCGAATGGCACGCATGAACCTGCACACGATGAAGTTCTCGAAGGTTTACCCGATGTACGTCCAGAAAGTGGAGCGGAAGGGACGGACCCAAGCCGAGGTCGACGAGGTGATCTGCTGGCTGACCGGCTACGACTCTGGCGGGCTGGCGGACCAGCTCGCGCGCGAAACCGATTTCGATACCTTCTTCGCCGAAGCGCCCCGGCTCCATCCCAATCGCGGCGAGATCACCGGCCTGATCTGCGGCTACCGGGTCGAAGACATCGAGGACCCGTTCGAGCAGAAGCTCCGCCAGCTCGACAAGCTTGTCGACGAGCTGGCCAAGGGCATGAAGATGGAGAAGATCAAGCGGGGGTGAGTGGAGTCTCTCGCCCCAGGTTCGAACGCGATCGCGGTTCGGCAAGCTCACTACGCATCCTCGGTGGCCATGCCATATCTGGAACAGGCCCATCACTGAAGTGTTGGGAGGTGTTGAAAAGGAACCTTGCGAGATGAGCACTCCCTTCCGCTTGCAATCGGTCGCTTTGTCGATCCCTTTGGTTGCATGCACTACCACTGGACCTACGGTGGTGTCGGCAAGTTCCACTTATGTAACCTACTGATTATCAACTGATCGACTGGCCGAAACCACAACTGCAGCTGACGGATATTGCGCCACTCGTCAGGACTGTCCGATGCTCCAACGTGACCAAGTGAGGCAGGCCTCCGGGACGATGGCGTGACGGCCCTCCAGGCGGCCACGGCCATCATTTTCGCCCTGGTCCTCTTGCTTGCGGGCGCCTGGCTGCGCAGCAGATCGAGCCTGCTTGCCAAATACTTCGTGCCCGCCTCGCTGGTGGCCGGAGGCCTCGGACTGCTAGCGGGTCCACAAGTCCTTGGCAGCATCGCCGCGCTGATGGATAGCGGATCGCCGCTTGCAGCAGGCCTTGTTCCCGGCTGGGTGACCAGTGCCTGGTCTAACCTTCCAGTGCTGATGATCAACGTGGTTTTCGCCGGGCTGTTTCTCGGCGTCGCGCTTCCAGGGCCACGGCGTATCTGGCAGTTGGCGGGGCCTCAAATCGCCTTCGGTCAGACCGTGGCGTGGGGACAATATGTTGTGGGGCTGGTGCTGGCGCTGGCGGTGCTGACGCCAGCATTCGGTCTGCCTTATGCCTCGGGCGCCTTGATCGAGATCGGTTTCGAAGGCGGGCATGGAACCGCCGCGGGTCTGGCCGAAGTTTTCTCCTCCTTTGGCTTTGAGGATGGCCTCGACCTGGCGCTCGGCTTGGCCACGATCGGGGTGGTGAGCGCCGTGGTCATCGGCATGGTCCTGGTGAACTGGGGGGCTCGCCGCGGATTCATCCGACCGGCCCCGAAGCTGGCGCCTGAAACCGTCGATCTGCTGCCTGCATCCAGCGGGATCGACGCCGTTGCCGAAGAGCGAGAGGTTGTTCAGGCATCGGTGCAGGGCCGGCTGAGACCAGGCAAGGAGGTTATCGAGCCGCTGACATTCGTTGCGGCATTCATTGGCGCCGCCATCTTGCTTGGCTGGCTCATCCTGCAGGCGCTCATTCAACTAGAGACCACGGCCTGGGCGAACACGGGCGTTGTCGTCGTTCGTTACATACCTCTTTTCCCGTTTGCCATGCTCGGCGGGATCGCCATCCAGATGCTGCTGGACAAGCTCGGCCACGGCGAGCTTTTGGACCGCAATCTGGTTCTCGCCATACAGGGGCTTGCCCTGGACTTGCTGATTGCAACGGCAATTGCCACGCTTTCACTGGTTGCGATCGGCCGTAACCTGGTCCCCTTCATCCTGCTTAGCAGCGCTGGCATCGCATGGTGCCTGTTCTGCTTTTTCGTACTCGCTCGCCGCTACATGGGCAGATGGTGGTTCGAGCGGGCGATCGCCGACTTCGGGCAGAGCCTTGGAATGACCGCCTCGGGACTCCTGCTCCTGCGAGTCAGCGATCCTGCGGGCCGTAGCCCAGCTCTGGCAAGCTTTGGATATAAGCAGTTGTTCTTTGAACCTATAGTCGGCGGTGGCTTCTTCACGGCTGCGGCGATACCCTTGATCGTCGCCTTTGGTCCTTGGCCCATTCTCGCCCTCACCGTGGCAATCACCTCATTCTGGGTCGCCTTGGGACTTTTTCATTTCGGTCGCCACCGCGAACCATGCTGACACGCGGTTCCAGTTTTCAGCCCAGGTGCAATGTCCGCTTTGGGTCGAAAGCAGCCATTGAGGCCGCTACCCCGCCGTCCACCCGCCATCGATCGAGTAGTTCGCGCCGTTGATGTTTTGCGCTTCGTCGCGGCACAGGAACACGGCGAGCGCCGCGACTTCCTCGGGCTGGACGAATTTCCTGGTCGGCTGCTTGGCCAGCAGGACCTCGTTGAGCACCTGCTCGCGGGTTAGCCCACGCGCGGCCATGGTGTCGGGGATCTGGTCCTCCACGAGCGGCGTCCAGACGTAGCCGGGGCTGATGCAGTTGGCGGTGACGCCGTGCTCGGCCAGCTCGAGCGCGAGCACTTTGGTCAGCCCTGCGAGGCCGTGCTTGGCGGCGACATAAGCGGCCTTGAACGGACTCGCGGCGAGCGAGTGGGCGCTGGCGGTGGCGATTATGCGCCCCCAGCCCTGCGCCTTCATGTGCGGCACCGCCAGCCGCGCGGTGTGGAACGCGGCCGAGAGGTTGAGCGCGATGATCGCGTCCCACTTTTCGGGCGGGAACTCCTCGACCGGGGCGACGTGCTGCATCCCGGCGTTATTGACGAGGATATCGACCGCGCCCGCAGCCTCCATCATCGCCTCGACGCCCGCGGTCGTGGTCAGGTCGCCGGCGGCGTATGTCGCACCCAGCTCGCCGCACAGCCGGTCGATCTCCTCCGCCGCGCCGAAACCGTTGAGCACCACGTTCGCCCCCTCGGCCGCCAGCGCGCGGGCGATGGCTAGGCCGATGCCCGAAGTCGAGCCGGTGACCAGCGCGCGCTTGCCTTGAAGGAACATGCTCGACTCCGTCCGGTTGGCTTGCCAGTGTCCAAAGCGCTTTCTTCGCGGGCGCACAAGGCCGCAAGAGCAAAGCCAAAGAGCAAGGAGGTTCGATGCGGCTCAATCCGTTCAATCCCGGCAGCATCCAGGTCAGCCGGGGCGGTGGGGGCGGCGGCTTTCCGGGCGGCGGCGGCGGCAAGCTCGGCTGCGGCGGGACCGTCGTCGTGCTGATCGGCGTGTTCGTGTTCGGGGCCGACCCCGCCCAGATGCTCGGCGTGGTCGGAGGGATGCAGCAGAGCGCGCCCAGCGAACAGGTCGGCGGCGAGAGCGCCGAGGAAATCTGCAGCGTCAACGCCTATGCGACCGAAGCGTGCAACGCGCTCGCCTCACTCAACCAGACCTGGCAGCCGCTGTTCGCGGAACAGGGCGTCGAGTTCCGCGAGCCGCGGCTGCATTTCATCGTCGGCGGCGGGGTGAGCACCGGTTGCGGTGCGGCCTCCAGCTCCGCCGGGCCGTTCTACTGCCCGGCGGACCAGACGATCTACATCGACACCGCGTTCTACGACCAGCTCGACCGCCAGCTTGGCGCGGGCGGCGACTTCGCGCGCTACTACGTCATCGCCCACGAGTATGGCCACCACGTCCAGACCCTCACCGGCGTCGCAAGCCAGATCCGCAGTGCGCAGCAGCAGAACCCGCGGCAGGCCAACCGGCTGCAAGTGCTGATGGAACTGCAGGCCGATTGCTACGCCGGGGTGTGGGCGGGCAAGAACCGCAATGCCATCGAGCCCGGCGACTTCGAGGAAGGCATGACCGCGGCCAGCGCGATCGGCGACGATGCGCTGAGCGGAGGGCGAGTGAGCTCGGAGAGCTTCACCCACGGCACCAGCGCCCAGCGGAGCCAGGCACTGCGGCTCGGGATCGACACCGGCGACGACAAGCAGTGCGACGGGATTGTGGAACTGCGCTAGGCACAAAAATACCCGCCCGCGGGGGGAGCCATCCGCGGGCGGGCCGGCCGATAAGGGAGCCGGGACGGCGGTTTCAGTCGTCCTTGCGCTCGATGCGCTCGATTTCCTCGTCGAGATCCTCGAGCACCTCGCGGCGGACTTCGTCGCTCATCTCGCGGTTCTGGGCGATCGCGTTGCGGGCGGAGCGAAGGCTCGAGCGGGCCATGGTGTTGGCCATGCGGTTGATCTGCACGTTGCAGATGACGATGCGCTGGCGGCCGTCGTCGCTGCGCGAGGTGCGAACCGGGTTGTCGCCTTGGTTGCAATCGTGGACCACTTCGGGGGCCATGCGCCGCGCCTGCTCGGCCATCGCCAGCGCCTGGCCACGGTGTTGTTCGGCCCATTGGGCCCATTCCTCGCCGTGCTTTTCGGTCCACTCGGCGCGAAACTGCTCCATCTCGCGCTGGAATTCCTCCATTCCGCGCTGGAATTCCTCGCTATCGAAATCCTCGCCGTGGAAATTGAACTGCGGCGTCGGCGCGGCGCCGGGCGCACCGGGCGGGTGACGCATGACGAACCGGCGGACGATCGGCTCGCCGTCCTCGCCGTCGCGGCGAATGACGATGGTTCGAACGTGGCGCTCATCGCCGTCGCGCGCTTCGGGGGCCTCGGGAGCTTCGGGCGCATCCGGGTCGATTGAAGCGATCGGGGGCGCCGGTGGAACCTGCGCGACGGCGTATGAAATCGACGCGGTCAGCGGCAACGCCAGCGCGCCGGCGGTGAACAGGGTGCGGCCGAACCAGCGGCGGCGCGGGGACATTTCGGACATCGACAAACTCCTCAGACGGTGGACGATGGACCGCTCACCGAGGACCGGACAGGCCATCGGGGCGGCCAGAGCGAGACGCGGTCCCGTCGCGACCTCGGCAATGAGAGCGGCATAACGCACCCGGTCTTCGCGCCCGCGCCCGGCAAGCACGCGGGCATCGCAGGCGGCTTCCTGGTCGCGGCGCATCGCCCGCCAGCCCATCCAGGCAATCGGGTTGAACCAGTGCAGCGCGAGCAGCGCCTGGGCGGCAAAGTTGGCCAGCAGATCGTGCCCCCTGTGGTGCGCCAGCTCGTGGGCGATGGCGAGGTCGCGGGCGGCCACGTCATGCCGGGCCATGAACTGTGGCGGCAAGGCGATCACCTTGTCGAACACCCCGAACGCCACCGGCGAGGCGAGCGCGGGCGATTCGACCAGGCGAACCTTGCCGATTTCGCCGACCGGGCGCGCGCCCCTGAGCAGCTCACGCCGCATGCGCCGGTAAGTGACGACGCGGAAGGCGAGGAAGGCGAGAGCGACGCCCGCCCATAGCGATACCGCCGGAGCGATGAGGTCGGCCCACTCCCACGCAGGTGGCGCCGAAAGGGTCGCGGGAGCGCCGGTGACCGTGGCGGTGGCAAGCGTTGCCTCGACCGGCATCTCCATGACGACCGGCGTCCATTCCGCCGCGGTTGCTACAGGCGCTGCGGCGGGTTCGGGCGCCAGGCTCGCGGGCAGGACGATCGGCGGCAGCAACAGCCGCAGGAACGGCAGCGCCCATAGGCCATAGGCGAGCTGCGGGCCGAAGAAGCGCCCGGCCGGGCGACGCAGCACCAGCACCAGCGCGATCAGCAGGCCGGTGTAGAGCAGGGTGTCGATCAGCCAGCCGCTCATTTGCGCAACTCCTGAAGGATCCGCTCGATCTCGGCGATATCGTCGTCCGACAGCGCTTCGGATTCGGCGAGCTGGGCGAACAGCGGCGCGGCGCGGCCGCCGAACAGGCGGTCGACCAGCCGGCGCGATTCGCCGCCGACGTAATCGGCGCGCTCGAGCAGCGGGGTGTAGAGGAAGCGGCGCCCGTCGGGCTCGGTGCCAACGGCGCCCTTGCCGACCAGGCGGGAGAGGAGCGTCTTGACGGTCGGCATCGACCAGCCGCGCTCAACGCAGACCGCCTCGCAGACATCGACCGCGGTCAGCGGGCTTTTCTCCCACAGCGCCTCCATCACGGCGTGCTCGGCTTCGCTGATATGCGGCTCGGTTGATTCGGCCATCCCGTCCTCCCCAGACGACTGTCCTTACACCCTTACGATTACGTTTGTAAACATGAAGCGTGGATGAACGGCTTGTCAGGTTCGGGCCTGGCGCTAGGCTCTGGAAATGCCCCTGTCCTATCGCGTCGGCCGTTTGTCGGATTGCCACAGGATCGCCGACTTCCGGGCGCTCGCGAAACGCCGGTTGCCGTTCCCGGTGTTCCATTACATCGACGGCGCGGCCGACGACGAGGTGACCAAGGACCGCAACACCGCGGCGTTCGACGATGTCGACCTGGTCCCCGACGTGCTCGCCGGGGTCGAGACGGTCGATCCCTCGGTGACCGTGCTCGGCAAGACCACGCGGCTGCCGCTGATGCTGAGCCCGACCGCGCTGCAGCGGCTGTTCCACTGGCAGGGCGAGCGCGCCGTCGCCGCCGCGGCGGAGAAGTTCGGGTTGTGGTTCGGCATCTCGAGCCTCGCCAGCGTCGGGATCGAGGAGATCGGGGCGAAGTTCAGCGGGCCGAAGATGCTCCAGTACTACTACCACAAGGACAAGGGCCTCAACGCGGCGCTGCTCGAAGCAGCGCGGGTGGCCTCGTTCGATGCCGTGGCGCTGACCGTCGACACTATCGTCGGCGGCAACCGCGAGCGCTGCCTGCGCACCGGCTTCACCAGCCCGCCGAAGATCACAGCTGCGAGCGCGCTCAGCTATGCGATCAAGCCGCGCTGGGCGCTCGACTACCTGTTCCGCGAGAAGTTCTCGCTGCCCAACCTCGAGCCGCACCTGCCGGAAGGATCGAGTACCTCGTCCTCGGTTGCCAACTACTTCGGCCAGTTTCTCGACCAGTCGATGGACTGGGCGGCGGCCGAAAAGCTGCGCCACGACTGGGGCGGCAAGTTCGTGTTGAAGGGCGTGATGTCGGTCGGCGACGCCCGCCGGGCGGCGGCGATGGGCTGCGATGCGATCATGGTCTCCAACCACGGCGGCCGGCAATTGGACGGCAGCCGCGCGCCGTTCGACCAGCTGGCCGAGATCGTCGATGCGGTCGGCGACCGGATCGAAGTGATCCTCGACGGCGGCGTGCGGCGCGGCACCCATGTGCTCAAGGCATTGAGCGTTGGCGCCAAGGCGGTGTCGGGCGGGCGGCTTTATCTCTACGCGCTCGCCGCCGCCGGCCAGCCTGGGGTCGAGCGCGCGCTGGGCCTGCTCGAAGCCGAGATCGTCCGCGACATGAAGCTGATGGGCGTGACCCGGATCGACCAGCTCGGCCGCGACAACTTGCGCTGGCGGTAACAGTCCTCTTTGCTTGTCGGACCCTCTTGAAAAGAGTAATCTGCGCGCGAGAACAAGAAAAAGCGGGCCGTTTACCCTGTCACCCGGAGAGGACAGCCCGATGAAGCGCACTATTGCCCTGATCTCATGTTCGGTTCTCACCCTCGCATCGCTGACCGCCTGCGACCCTACCGGCGGTGGCGGCAACAATGGCGGCGGTGGCGGGAATACGCCGCCGGTGGCCACCAACTGTGCGCTCTCGGCCAACCAGTCGAGCCAGGAGCTTAGCGTCGATTGCACGATCACCGGCGCCCTGCCCAATGCGCTGCTGGATCCGTTCAATGCTGCAAACACAGCATGCACGCCGCTCAGCGTGACCAATCCCGGGAGCAACGACCTTCGCGATGCCGGGCTGCTCACGCTCTCGTCGCAGACGCTCTCCGCGCCGGCCACGTTGATTTACGGCGCCCAGGGCGACGACAACGAAGGGCGGGTGCGGATCGACATCAATCTCGGCACCAGCACGCACACAGCCCAGCTCGGCAAGACCCCGCCCGATTGCAGTGTCCCGACGGCGAATTTTGCGGTGACCACCACCTTTGCCGGCACGCATGTGGCGCTTGTCGACAAGAGCCAGACGCCGATGTGCGTGTTCGAATCGCGCTACACGCCGACAAGCTTCAGTCAGACCATCGGCCCGGGCGGCCCCGATGCCGCGGTCGCTACCCGGGCCTCGACCGAGGCGGCGATCGCCCGTCAGCTCGACCTGCAGGCGGCCCGCACGGTGAACGGATTGCTGGCTCCCAACGCCAATCTCACCGGAGGCTTCGTCAGCCGGTCCGGTCGCTGCGACGGAGACTATCAGCCGTTCGGCGGCTGAGGAGCATCCACAGCAGCGCCACGCTGGCGGGCAGGAGCACGCAGGTGGTGGCGAGGCCGGGGAAATAGCCGCCGGCCTCGATTGCGAACACGACGTGGCCCACGCCATTGCCGGCTTCGAGCAGGGCCCAGAACCAGGCGAAGACGCGCGCATGGCGATGGCCGGGACGAACTCTCGCCAGCCAGCACCACAGCGCGAACGCCAGCAGCACGGCGTTGAAGACGGCGAACCCCACTGGTCGGTCACCGAAGCCGAACGCTTCGCCGATGGCCCGCGCCGGCGCGAGGACATCGTAGAGGCGGAACACGTATTCCTCGACCGAATGGGCCGCCTGGGCGACGATCAGCACAAGGAACAGGGTGCGGCTGCGCGGGTCCATCGGGTCCCCCTCCCCAGCCGCTCTAGCATCCGCCAGTCGACCCGCCAGACCCGAATCCATGCGCTACCGTTAGCAGTAGAAGGTGATCGTCAGGCGGAAGTCGTCGCCCTCGACGTGGTGCGGCGCTTGTGGCGGCACGACGATCTCGGCCGGGGCAACGAGTTCGAGCCGGCCGCCCGCCTCGTCCTCCCATACGAACACGAGGCTGCCCGCCTCCAGCGCCACCCTGCCCCAGGTGCCTTGCTTGAGGTCGTGTGTGCGTCGCAGGCCCGCCGGAAACGTCGCCGCGTCGAACGGCCCGATGGTTCGATAGGGCTCGGCGCCTTCGGGCAGCCGTGTCGGCCGCTCAGGCACGCGGCAGGCCCTCCCCCGCCCTCGCCCCCGCAAGGCCGCTGCGGCGTATTTCGATCCCGGTCAGCAGGCTGTCGGCGATCATCCGCGCGCGTTCGGCGACGAGCCGCGTGGCCTCGTCGGTCGGCTGCTCCTCGCGCAGCGTGGCGTAGAACAGCCCGAGCCAGTGCGCGAAGTGGCGCGCCTCGAGGCCGGGAATGGCGATATGCTTGGCCATCGGGTTGCCGTCGAACTCGCCGCTGGCGTGGAGGACCGAGCGCCAGAATTGCTTCATCCGGCCGAGGTGCAGGCTCCAGTCCGCGATGCGCTCGGCGAAGATCGGGCCGAGCAGGTCATCCTCGCGGATCTTGCCGTAGAACCGCTCGACCAACCCGGAAATGTAATCGGCATCGACGCCGATCGCCTCGGCTTCGGACCGCTTGCGGGCGCGCAGCGCCTCGATGTGGGCGCGCCGCTCGTCCGGCGTCGGCGGCGCCCGTTTTGTGGAAATGTCATGCATGGCGCGAAGCATAGGCGCTGCGCCCGGCATGTTCGCCGCACATTTTCTTGGCTGGCGAGCGGGCTGCCTTCGCTCGATACTCCGTTCATGCTCCACCGATTCGCCCTTGTCCTCGCCGCCCTGCTGCTGCCTGCTGCGGCCTGGGCGCAGGCGACCACCAACGTGGTGATCGAGACCACGCTGGGGAACATCGTCGTCGCGCTCGAGACCGAGCGGGCGCCGGTCACCTCGGCCAATTTCCTGCGTTACGCCGACGAGAAGCGGTTCGACGGAATCGTGTTCTACCGCGCCATGCGGCTCGACTGGGGCGAGCAACCCAATGGCCTGGTCCAGGCCGGCACGCAAAACGAACCGCGCCGCATCCTGCCGCCGATCGCGCACGAGCCGACCAATGCAACGGGCGTGAAACATGTCGCCGGAGCGATCTCGATGGCGCGCTACGAGCCCGGCAGCGCGACCGGCGACTGGTCGATCCTGCTCTCGGTCCAGCCCGGCCTCGACGCCGATCCCGCCAACGAGGACCCCGAGCTGCGCGCCGGCTATGCCGCTTTCGGCCGCGTGATCGAAGGCATGGAGGTGATCCGCGCGATCTTCGCCGCGCCGCTCGATCCCGCCAAGGGCGAAGGCTGGATGCAAGGCCAGATGCTAGCCGACCCGGTGAAAGTGATCAGCGTGCGGCGGGCCGCAACGAGTTGACCGAAGGCGTGCCGACCGGGGCGGTGGCGGAGCGCGGGATGCGCGCCTCGAGCATGGGCAACCAATGCGCAACGGCGTCGCCGAACACGACCTGCGGCTGCGAGGCTTCGAGGCGATTGGTGGCTTCCCACCCGGCGATCGACTGGCGGGCCTCGGCCGCCGCGGCGGCGAGCGTCTGCGGCTTGCGCAGCGCGTTGTTGACCAGCGCGTCGCCGAAGAAGGTCCAGTCGTTCTCGGCCTGGCAGCCGAACGAGGTGCGTGACGCCGAGGCGGCGGTGACGATCGCGGTGTCCGGGCTTTGCAACAGCGGCACGAACACGCCCGAATAGCACGCGGAGAGCAGCAGGATGCGCCGCCTGATCCCGAGCTCCCCGAGCACGCTACCCAGCCGCGCGGGGGCGAGGATGCCGTAGCCGGTATCGCCCTCGTGATAGGCCAGGCCCACGGGCGCGCCGTGGCTGGTCGAATAGAGCACAAGCACGTCCTCGTTGGGGTCCATCAGCTCGGCGATCCGCGCCAGCGTCAGCGTCAGCGAGGTCAGCGAGCCCTTGGCCAGCCCGGCGCTGCGCCCGTCGGGGCCGGCCAGCGTGATCGTGCGCCCTTCGGCGCCATATCGGCGCGTGAGCACATTGCCGGCCTCGCGCGCCTCGCGGCTGAACACCGGATCGCTGTCGAGCGCGATGGCGACGACATAGGCGTCGATCGTGCCGCGCCGCTGCGGCTGCAGCGCGGCGAGCGCGGCGTCGAGCCTGCGCCGCTCGGCCAGCATCTCCCGCGCCGACTGGCTGCGCTGCAGCTCGGGCCCGCGGATAAGGCTCGCCTCGACCTGCCGTTCACTCTGCCCGGTGCCCAGGTTCGGCCACGGCGCGATATGCGGCGCCGGATGGATGGGCTCGGGCGCGGGTTGGGCGAGCGCGGGGGCGGCCGCCAACATGGCAGCAATTGCCGCAAGAACCCCAAGGCGATTGACTTGCATGGCGTCCCCAGCCCGTTTCCGAGCCAAGGCTAGCGGAGCCCGGCGTGACTGCAAGCCTCGGGGCATAGGACAAGAAGTTCGACCACCCGCTCACTACCCGAAACGCATCCGGTTCGGAGACTTCTCTCCGCGCCGACCTTGGCGGTGGATACCGAGATTTGGTAGTGTGCCGACATGATGACAGATGCGAAGATGGACCGAGGGCGGCGTTCGCGTGCGGGCAGGAACGTGAACCTAATTCCCGGCGTCTCGCAGGATGAAGCAGGCGTGATTCACACGCCCTACGGCTCGTACCACCCTGTGACCGGCGTAGGGTTGCCCATAGATGCGCCCGAAGGGTTGATGCACGCAATCCTGATCGCGCTCCTTCGCGACGGTATGGAGAGCGGACCGGCACGACCGTTCGATTTCGATAAATTTCTCGCCGAGTTGCGGGAGGAATAAGAACCGCGGACGTGAAGCCTTGGCGCCTGACGCCATAGCCAGCCGCCGAAGAGCCCCGGTCGCGAAAGGTGCCTTAGCGTCTTTGCGCCTTAGCGGCTTTGCGTGAAAACTGGCGACGTTGCAGGTTTTGTTTCACGCAAAGGCGCAAGGAAGTGGAGTGGTAGGCTTGGGCAATTTCTTATGGTGTCCCTAGAATTCCCTGTCCCCGGAATGCTCCCGGCAGTCGCAAATCGTCACCGATGGACCCGTATGTTCTCCGCAGGGATCGGGTCAGATATGTGATCAAAGAGACCCGGCATTGCTGCGCAGTTCGCGGTTCTCATCTCAACGACAGTGCGAATGGCGATTCTACGCAAGTCACTCTCAAAATGCTCGCGCAGCTGCTCCCTGGCTCCAAGGGGTTCAGATTCCACCATCGGCGCTATTTTCCAATCAGAGCAAAAGTCGATTGCTGCTGTAGCAATTTCATTTGCTGTCGATGAGGAGGCGGAATACCGAGCTGCCATAACTCTACCGCATCGCTTCGCGTCTTCCCATTCTGCAGAGCCTTCGCCTACAGCGGTCAAATCAGGGCATAGCGCGAAGTCGTCTTTCGCCGAGCACGATGAAACCAAAACTGTGCCCACAGCCAGACAAGTCAGCAAAAGGGCATGGGATCTCATCAATAAACCCGCTTCTTCGGCTTGATGTACTCCACGTCGTCGGTGAGCGTGTACTCATGCACCGGGCGGTAATCGATCTTCACCGAGCCCCCCTTCCCGCCCCAGCCGTCGAACCAGGCGGCGGTGTGCTTCATCCAGGTCTTGTCGTTGCGGTCGGGGAAGTCCTCGCGGGCGTGGGCGCCGCGCGATTCCTGGCGGTTGTGGGCCGAATGCATGGTCACCGCGGCTTGAGCGATCAGGTTGTCGAGTTCGAGCGTTTCGACCAGATCGGAATTCCAGATCAGCGAACGGTCGGTGACCGAGACGTCCTGCATCGAAGCGTAGATTTCGCCGAGCTTTTCCTTGCCCTCGGCCATCAGCTCGTCGGTGCGGAACACCGCCGCATGGGCGCTCATCGCCTGCTGCATGTTCTGGCGGATCGCCGCGGTGGGCGAGCCGCCTTCGGCGTTGCGGAAATGGTCGAGCCGGGTCAGCGCGAGATCGGCGCCGTCCTTGGGTAACGCGTCCTGCTTGGCATCGGGCTTGAGCGTCTCCTTGAGCCGGTGCCCGGCGGCGCGGCCGAACACCACCAGGTCGATCAGCGAGTTCGAGCCGAGCCGGTTGGCGCCGTGGACCGAAACGCAGGCCGCCTCGCCGACCGCGTAAAGCCCCGGCACCACCGTCTCCGGATTGCCGTCGGCGCCGATGGTCATTGCCTCGCCGTGATAGTTCGTCGGGATGCCGCCCATGTTGTAATGCACGGTCGGCACCACCGGCAGCGGCTGGCGCGTCAGGTCGACGCCGGCGAAGATCTTGCCGCTCTCGGTTATCCCCGGCAGCCGCTCGGCCAGCACCTTGGGGTCGATGTGGTCGAGATGCAGCCAGATGTGGTCCTTGTTCGGGCCGACGCCGCGCCCTTCGCGGATTTCGAGCGCCATCGAACGGGAGACCACGTCGCGGCTGGCGAGGTCCTTGGCGCTCGGCGCATAGCGCTCCATGAACCGCTCGCCCTCGGAGTTCGTGAGATAGCCGCCCTCGCCGCGCGCGCCTTCGGTGATCAGCACGCCCGCACCATAAATGCCGGTCGGGTGGAACTGGACGAACTCCATGTCCTGCAGCGGCAGGCCGGCGCGCAGCACCATGGCGTTGCCGTCGCCGGTGCAGGTGTGGGCGCTGGTGGCGGTGAAGTAGGCGCGGCCATAGCCGCCGGTGGCCAGCACCACCGCCTGGGCGCGGAAGCGGTGGATGGTGCCCGTATCGAGGTCCAGTGAGACCACCCCGCGGCAGGTGCCGTTCTCCATGATCAGGTCGATGGCGAAGTGCTCGATGAAAAAGGTCGAATTGTACTTGAGGCTCTGCTGGTAGAGCGCGTGGAGCATGGCGTGCCCGGTGCGGTCGGCGGCGGCCGCCGTCCTCTGCACGGGAGGCCCCTCGCCCATGTTCTGCATGTGGCCGCCGAACGGGCGCTGATAGATCGTGCCGTCGGCGTTGCGGCTAAACGGCACG
>Ga0307505_10000446_pt1 | contig 46544 bp, 40 predicted proteins | sample 23_S_MG_FD_202183 | JGI IMG/M metagenome (GOLD analysis project Ga0307505, IMG submission 202183) | Soil microbial communities from Populus trichocarpa stands in riparian zone in the Pacific Northwest, United States - 23_S | ecosystem: Environmental > Terrestrial > Soil > Riparian zone > Trees...
CTTCCCTCAATCTCGCGGGCGAGACGCCGCGCCGCTATTACCGCTTCCACACTACCGACGACGGCATCATCGATTTCTACGACGAGACCGGAAAGAGCGCGAAGAAGTTCCTGATGCGTAAACCGCTCGCCGGCGGCAACTTCCGCTCCGGCTTCGGCATCCGCCGCCATCCGATCCTCGGCTACTCGCGCATGCACTCCGGCGTCGACTGGTCCGACGACACCGGCGCGCCGATCTTTGCAGCCGGCAACGGCACCATCCGCCACGCCGACTGGAGCTCGGGCTACGGCCGCCGCATCGAAATCCAGCATCTGAACGGCTACGTCACGACCTATTCGCACTTGTCAGGTTTTGCGCGCGGCATTCAGGAAGGCACCAAAGTCCGGCAGGGCCAGATCATCGGCTATGTCGGCAACACCGGCCTCTCGACCGGCCCGCATCTGCACTACGAAGTCATGATCAACGGCAACTTCGTCGACCCGATGCGTATCCGCCTTCCGCGCGGCCGTGAGCTTGACGGCAATATCCTGCGCAACTTCGAGAAAGAGCGCGCGCGCATCGACAGCATCATCGAGCGCGGCGCCGCCATGCCGCGAGTAGCGCAGAATTAACTCCACGATCAAAACGCCCTCATGCTGAGGAGCCCGAGCGAAGCGAGGGCGTCTCGAAGCATGAGGGCGTCTGTTCGTATCGCCTCATGGTTCGAGACGCGCCTCTTCGCGGCGCCCTCACCATGAGGCGAATATTTTAAGCCGCTTTCGCGGCCTTCCCATTGACTGTGAAGCTAAGCGCGCCGCCCGTGGCGGCCACTCGCACCTTGTCGCCGTCCTTGATCTCTCCCGCCAGGAGCTTCTCGGCGAGCGGGTCCTGCACCGACTTCTGGATTACGCGCTTGAGCGGCCGCGCGCCGAAGGCCGGCTCGTAGCCCTTATCCGCCAGCCACGCGCGCGCGTCGGGCGACAGCTCGATCTCGATCTTGCGCTCGTCCAGCAACTTCTGGAGCCGCGCCACCTGGATATCGACGATCGCGCCCATCTGCTCGCGCTTCAGGCGATGGAAGAGAATGATCTCGTCCACGCGGTTGAGGAACTCGGGCCGGAAGCTCGCGCGCACCACGTCCATGACCTGCCCGCGCACGGCGTCGACGTCCTGGTCCTCGCCGAGTGAAACCAGATATTCCGCGCCGAGGTTGGAGGTCATGACAATGAGCGTGTTGCGGAAGTCGACCGTCCGCCCCTGCCCGTCCGTCAGCCGCCCGTCGTCGAGCACCTGCAGCAGCACGTTGAAGACGTCGGGATGCGCCTTCTCGATCTCGTCGAACAGGATCACCTGATAGGGCCGCCGCCGCACGGCTTCCGTGAGCGCGCCGCCCTCGTCATAGCCGACATAGCCCGGCGGCGCGCCGATCAGCCGCGCGACCGAATGCTTCTCCATGTACTCCGACATGTCGACGCGGATCAGCGCCGTCTCGTCGTTGAAGAGATAGGCGGCGAGCGCCTTGGTCAGCTCCGTCTTGCCGACGCCGGTGGGGCCGAGAAACATGAACGAGCCGATCGGGCGGTGCGGATCCTGCAATCCCGCGCGCGCGCGGCGCACGGCGGTCGAAACGGCCTTCACCGCTTCTTCCTGGCCGACGACGCGCTTGCCGATCTCATCTTCCATGCGAAGGAGCTTTTCCTTCTCGCCTTCCAGCATCCGGTCGACCGGCACGCCGGTCCAGCGCGAGACGACCTGCGCAATATGGTTCGGCGTCACGGCCTCTTCGACCATGGCGTCGGATCCCTTTTCCTCGATCTCCTTGAGCTTCTTCTCGAGGCCGGGAATGACGCCGTAGGTCAGTTCGCCCGCGCGCTGGAATTCACCCTTGCGTTGCGCCTGCACGAGATCGTTGCGCGCCTGTTCGAGTTCCGCCTTGAGCTTTTGCGCGTCGCCGAGCTTGGATTTCTCGGCCTGCCAGCGCTGCGTGAGCGCCGACGACTCTTCTTCGAGCGAGGCGATTTCCTTGGCGATCCGCTTCAGCCGCTCCTTCGAGCCCGTGTCGCTCTCTTTCTTGAGCGCCTCCTGCTCGATCTTGAGCTGCATCAGCCGCCGGTCGATTTCATCCAGCTCTTCGGGCTTGGAATCCACTTGCATGCGCAACCGCGCGGCGGATTCGTCCACGAGGTCGATCGCCTTGTCCGGCAGGAAGCGGTCCGTGATGTAGCGGTTCGAGAGCGTCGCCGCGGCTACGAGCGCGGAGTCCTGGATGCGCACGCCGTGGTGCAACTCGTACTTTTCCTTCAGGCCGCGCAGGATCGAGATCGTGTCCTCGACCGTGGGCTCGCCCACGAACACAGGCTGGAAGCGCCGCGCGAGCGCCGCGTCTTTCTCGACGTGCTTACGGTACTCGTCGAGCGTGGTCGCGCCGATGCAGTGCAGTTCGCCGCGCGCGAGCGCGGGCTTGAGCAAGTTCGAGGCATCCATCGCGCCGTCGGCCTTCCCCGCGCCGACGAGCGTATGCATCTCATCGATGAAGAGGATGATCTGGCCTTCCGCCGCGGTGACCTCGGAGAGCACGGACTTGAGCCGCTCCTCGAACTCGCCGCGATATTTCGCGCCAGCGATCAGCGAGCCCATGTCGAGCGCCAAAAGCTTCTTGTCCTTGAGGCTCTCCGGAACATCGCCATTGACGATGCGGAGCGCGAGACCCTCGACGATCGCCGTCTTGCCGACGCCCGGCTCGCCGATCAGCACCGGATTGTTCTTCGTGCGGCGTGAGAGCACCTGGATCGCGCGGCGGATTTCCTCGTCGCGCCCGATCACCGGGTCGAGTTTGCCGCTGCGAGCCGCTTCCGTGAGGTCGCGCGCATAGCGCTTGAGCGCATCATAGGCGCTCTCGGCCGATGCCGAATCTGCGGTGCGGCCCTTGCGCAGGTCTTCGACCGCCGCGTTCAGCCGCTGCGGCGTGACGCCGGCGTTGGCCAGAATTTTTCCTGCCTCGCTGTCCTTCTCGACCGCGAGCGCGATCAGGAGCCGTTCGACCGTGACATAGGAGTCGCCCGCCTTTTCCGCGGCCTTCTCGGCGGTGTCGAACACGCGCGCGAGCGCCGGCGCGAGATACAACTGGCCGGCGCCCGAGCCTTCCACTTTGGGGATTTTGCGGAGCGCCGCCTCGACGGCGTTCAGCGCTTCCCGCGAATTGCCGCCTGAGCGGTCGATCAGCCCGGCCGCAAGGCCCTCGGGATCGTCGAGCAGGACCTTGAGCAGATGCTCGGTCCCGAACTGCTGGTGTCCTTCGCGCAACGCCAGCGACTGCGCCGATTGCACAAAGCCGCGCGAGCGCTCGGTATATTTCTCGAAATTCATTCGCCCTCTCCTTGGCCTGTCCCGGAGACCCCGAAGGCGCCGCCGCGACATCCGGAGCAGAAATGGGGATCGGCCTCGCGGGGTGGAAGGGGCCACCCGGGCAAAAATGTGAAACCGCTCGTGACTGGACGTTCGGCCGCCAATCGTTAACAAGCGCGGAATGGCCGCCTCTTCCGCCGATTCCCCGCGAATTTCATCGATCTATCGCTACCCGGTGAAGGGACTGTCCGGCGAGCGGATGGCCAAGGCCGATCTCGCGCCCGGCGCCACGCTGAAAGCCGACCGGGCCTTCGCGCTCGAGAACGGCCCGTCGGGCTTCGATCCGGCGGCGCCGAACTGGCAGCCCAAGATCAAGTTTCTCTGCCTGATGCGGAACGCAAAAATCGCCGCCCTCGACACCCGCTATGACGACGCGAGCGGCGCCCTCACCGTCAAACGCGACGGCCGGGTATTGATCGAGGCGGATCTGTCGAAGCCCGCCGGGCGCACGGCGCTCGAAGGCTTCTTTCAAGGCTTCATGGGCGGCGAAGCGCGCGGGCAAATCCGGCTCCTGCAATCGCCCGGTCACAGCTTTTCGGATGTGGCGAAAAAGGTCGTGTCGATCATCAACCTGCAAAGCGTGGCCGCGCTCGGCGAAGCAATCGGCCGGCCCGTCCACCCGCTGCGCTTCCGCGGCAACCTGCATGTCAGCGGCTGGCCGGCATGGCTCGAGACGCGGATGATCGGCCACGAGATCGAGATCGGCGGCGTACGGCTGCGTGTTGTGAAGATGATTCAGCGGTGCGCGGCGACGGAAGTGAATCCGGAAACGGCCGAGCGCGATATGGACGTGCCGCAGTCGCTCTACCGGCTGACCGGCGAGGACGATTGCGGCATCTACGCCGAAGTCGTGAGCGGCGGAAAGATCGCCGAGGGCGACGCGATCAACGTGCGCTGATTACTCGCCGGGCTTCACCGCTTCGCCGGTGGGCGCACCCATGTCGGGCGCACCGTCGCCGCGCTGCTCCACGTCGTTCGGGCCGCGCGGACGGAAACGGCGGCGGCGGCGTCCGAAGCGATCGCCGCGATCTCCACGGTCGCCCTGCTCGGTGTCACCGCCATTGCCCTGTGCCTGCGGCGCACCGCCGCCGGTGATGAAGGCCGGCAGGCCCGCGTCGCGTTGTTCCTCGTCGCGGCGCTGATGGCCCTGGAAATTCGGCTGTGGCTGCTGGTGTTGCTGCGGCTGCGGCTGATGCTGCGGCCGCTGCATCTGCGGGTTCGGTGCGCCGTTCTGGAACGGCTGGCCGTTCTGCATCGGCTGCTCGCCCGTGTCGTCGCCGTCATCATCGTATTCGTCGCGGCCATCCATATCCGGGCGCTGGAACGGCTGCTGCGGCTGTGCGTGCGGGTTCTGCTGCGCGAACTGCGCCTGCGCCGCCATGATGAGGCGATAATAGTGTTCGGCGTGCTGGAGATATCCCTCGGCCGCCACCGGGTCGCCGGAGGATTGGGCGTCGCGCGCAAGCTGCGTGTATTTTTCGGCGACGTGGTGAGCGGTTCCGCGGATCTTCACGTCCGGGCCGTTCGACTCGTACACCCGCGTCATCGGATTGTGTCCGCGACGGTTGCGGCCACGCATGCGCTTGTTGTTGTTCTGCCCGTTTCTCATCACATCCAGTCTCTCGTTTTGTGCGGCAACGCCGCCTTACCCTTACTCACGACCGTCCGTCTCCGCGTGGAGACGGAACACAAAGCTGCTTCCCGCAGCCGCTTTGACTGCGTCGATTGCGTCATGCCCAGGTCGCGGTTGGGCTATGCGCATAAAGCTCGTCGAGGTGTGTTCACGAATCTGGAGACCAACCGCGTTCTACGCGGATTTCCTTCCCCTTGGCTTCGCGCAGCAGATTGAACCGCGCGCGACAATCGGTGAAGCGTCAGACCCTGGATTTTGCTGCCGGCGATCCTGCCAACCCTGCCAGCCAGACCGCTTTTCGCGGCTGTTGCGCGTTACCGCCTCTGTGGCCGAAACGCACGCCCCGGATCGAATCTTGCTCGGACACTAGTGCGCTTTGGGCCGTTCTCCAAGTGCTTTTTTAGCCGCCTCTGGCCAGAACCAGCGCTCTTGGGTGCCCCGAAAGGTCGCAGCGGGCGGGTCCGTTAACGCTCAGTTGGGCATGCCGGGCGATCTCCGCAACGGCAGGTTCCTGACCCGCGCCGAGTTCAAGGATCGCGACGCCTTCGGGTGTCAGCAACCGCGAAAGTTCCGCGACGATCAAACGATAGGATTCTAGTCCGTCAGGGCCGCCGTCGAGCGCGCGCCTCGGATCGTGGTCCCGCACCTCGCGGGAGAGCCCGGCGATGTCATCGCTCGCGATATACGGCGGATTGGAAACGACAAGATCGAATTGCGATCCGATCGCACTCGCCCAGTCGCCGCATACAATGCGCGCACGATAGGCGATGCCGAGCGCCGCCAAGTTTGACCGCGCGGTGCTCGCCGCCTCCAGGTCGCGCTCAACGCCGACGCCAAACGCCTTCGGATATTCGAGCAGGAGCGCTGCGATCAAAATGCCGGAGCCCACGCCAAGGTCGAGAATACGCAGCGGCGCACCCCGGTCCGGCTTCGCTGCCAGCGCGGCCTCGACGAGCGTTTCCGTTTCGGGGCGCGGTACGAGCGTCGCGGGCGACAGCGAGAATTCCCGGCTCCAGAATTCCTTCGTGCCGAGGATGCGTGCCACCGGCTCGCCGCTTACCCTCCGCTTGAGCAACTTCCTGAACCGCAATCGAGCGTCTTCCGGCACGGATTTGTCGGAGAGAGCGATCAGCTCGCCGCCATCAACCCCGAGTGCTTGCGCCAGAAGCACGCGCACATCAAGCGCCGCGTTCTCAACACCGGCTTCACGAAGCGTCGCAACGGCACCGCGATAAAGCGAACCGGCCGTGAAAACTCGCTCATCGGCCCTTCGCTTCGCCGGCATGGCAATCACGCGCTTTCTTCCGCCAGCAGCTCGGCTTGCCGGTGCGCGACCAGCGCGTCGATCACTTCGCCAAGCGCCACCCCTTCCAGAACCTGCGGCAGCTTATGCAGCGTGAGATTGATGCGGTGGTCCGTCACCCGCCCCTGCGGATAATTGTAGGTGCGGATGCGCTGCGAGCGGTCGCCGGAGCCGACCATGCCCTTGCGCTCGGCCGCACGCTCGCTGTCGAGCCGCGTGCGCTCCATGTCGTAGAGTTTCGTGCGCAACAACTCCATCGCCCGCGCCTTGTTCTTGTGCTGCGAGCGCTCGTCCTGCACACCGACGACGATGCCGCTCGGCAGATGCGTGATGCGCACCGCGGACTCTGTCTTGTTGACATGCTGCCCGCCCGCGCCCGAGGCGCGAAAGACATCAATGCGCAGATCCGCCTCGTTGATGTCGACATCCACCTCGCCGGCCTCCGGCAGCACGGCGACCGTCGCTGCCGACGTGTGAATGCGGCCCGAGGTCTCCGTGTCGGGAACGCGCTGCACACGATGCACGCCCGACTCGTATTTGAGTTTCGCGTAAACACCCTGCCCGCGCACGGCGGCCACCACTTCCTTGTAACCGCCGACCGTGCCTTCGCTCACGGAAATGACTTCGACCTTCCAGCCCTGCAACGTGGCGTAGCGTTCGTACATGCGGAAGAGATCGCCCGCGAACAGCGATGCCTCGTCCCCTCCGGTCCCCGCGCGCACTTCGAGAATCACGTCGCGTTCGTCGGCGGAATCCTTCGGCAGGAGCGCCACGCGCAATTCCTGTTCGAGTGTCTCGATACGCCCGGCAAGCGCCCGCTTCTCCTCCGCGGCCACGTCGCGCATATCGGAGTCGGTCGAGGGGTCTTCGATCAGCGCCTTGACCTCCTTGAGATCTGCCTCCGCCTTGCGATAGGCGTTCACGGCCTCCACCACCGGCTTCAGTTCGGCGTACTCCCGCGAGAGCTGCACGAAGCGGTTGCGCTCGGGATTCGCCGAAAGCTCCGCCTCGGCTTTCGTAAAGCGGGCGACGATGGCGTCCAGGCGATTGACGGGCAGCATGGTTCAGACCGGCACGCCATGCTCGGCGGCGAAGGCCTCTAACCGTTCGCGGACCGTCCGGCTGCCGTCTCGCTGCGCGAGCACCGGCGCCAGCACCTTTTCCGCCTTGCCGATGTCGAGCCCCATGATCATCGCCTTCACCGGCCCGATCGCGGCCGCCGAGACCGAGAGCTTGCGGAAGCCAAGCGCCACAAGCGCCATCGCTTCCAGCGGCCGCGAGGCGAGTTCCCCGCACAGCGCGATCTGCTTGTCATGCGCGCGCCCCGCGTCGGCGATCGACTTTAGCGCCCGCAGAACGGGCGGCGACAGCGCGTCGAAACGGTCGGCCACGCGCGCATTGCCGCGATCGGCTGCGAACAGGAACTGCACGAGGTCGTTCGATCCGACGGACAGGAAATCGGCGCGCTTCAAAATTTCGTCGAGCGCAAACAGAAGCGCGGGCACCTCGACCATGGCGCCGATCTCCACCTGCTCGGGCAACGGGTGGCCGTGCCTGCGCAGGTGCGTGAGTTCCCGCTCGACCAGCGAGCGCGCGTTGTCGAACTCTTCAACGGCCGAAATCATCGGGAACATCAGCCGCAGATTGCGCCCTGCCGCCGCGTGCAAAAGCGCGCGCAACTGGATTCGCAGGAGCGCCGGCCGGTCGAGGCCGACGCGGATCGCGCGCCATCCGAGCGCCGGATTTTCTTCTTCCAGCGTGCGCATGTAAGGCAGCACCTTGTCGCCGCCGATATCGAGCGTGCGGAAGGTGACGGGCTTGCCGTCAGCCGCGTCGAGCACGGTACGATAGAGCTGCAACTGCTCGCCCGTGCGCGGCAGCGTCGCCGCCACCATGAACTGAAGCTCGGTACGGAACAGGCCGATGCCGTCCGCGCCGGTCTCTTTCAGATGCGGAAGATCGACGACGAGGCCCGCATTGATCAGAAGCTGTACCCGCTGGCCGTCCTTGCTGACCGCCGGCTTGTCGCGCAGCGCCGCATATTGCGCCTGCCGCCGCGCGTGCAGCCGCACTTTTTCGGTGTAGGCGGATTCGATCCCCGCCGGCGGGCGCAGATGAATCTCGCCCGTGTCGCCATCGACAATGATCGGATCGCCCTGGTCGGCGATGCTCGCAGCGTTCTCGACCTGACCGACGGTCGGAACGCCGAGTGCGCGCGCCACGATCGCCACATGGCTCGTGGCCGCGCCTTCCTCGAGCACAAGGCCGCGCAGCCGCGAGCGGTCGAAGTCCAGAAGCGCCGCCGGGCTCATGTTGCGGGCGACGAGAATGGCGCTCTCCGGCAGATCCTCGCGCCGCGGAAACTGATCAGCGCCCATCAATTCGCGCAGCAGGCGATTGGCGAGGTCGTCGAGGTCGTGCATCCGCTCGCGCAGATAGGGATCGACCTGCCGCTGCATCCGCGCGCGCGTGTCGGACTGCACGCGCTCCACCGCCGCTTCCGCGGTCAGGCCCGTCATCACCGCTTCGCGCAGCTTGTGCAGCCAGCCGCGGTCATGCGCGAACATGCGGTAGGCCTCCAGCACGTCGCGATGCTCGCCCGCGCGCGTCATGCCTTCTTCTTCCAGCATCACGTCGATCGAGGCGCGCAGCGTATCGACCGACTGGTCGAGTCGCTTCAATTCCTTCTGGATGTCGTCGGCGATGAAGTTTTTCACCACGACGCGCGGCTCGTAGAGCACGACGCGCCCAAGCCCGATGCCTTCCGCAAGCGCAAGGCCCTTCGCCTGCACTGCGCGCCGGACCGCAGGCTCGGCGCCCGGCCGCGCGAGCGACGAGAGTTCGCCCGAAGCGATCATCTCGGCGAGCACCATCGCCGTCGTTTGCAGCGCCTCGACTTCCTCTTCGCTATAGGTGCGGTGCGCGCGGTTCTGCACGACCAGCACGCCGAGCGTATTGCCCGAGCGCAGCACCGGCACGCCGAGGAAGGAGTGATAAATTTCTTCGCCCGTCTCCGGCTTGTAGGAGAAGGACGGGTGTTCCTGCGCGTTCGGCAAATTCAGCGCCTGCGCTTCGGTCGCGACGAGGCCGACAAGGCCCTCGCCGGCGCTGAGCACCGTTTGGTGGACCGCCTCGCGGCTCAAGCCTTCGGTGGCATAGAGCTCGAGGCTGCCGTCCACGCGCAGCACATAGACCGAGCAGACTTCCGCCACCATGTTGGCGGCGATCATCACCACGATCTTGTCGAGTCGTTCCTGCGCGCTGACCCGCTCCGCCATGACCTCGCGGAGCCGTCGAAGCAGAACGCGCGGACCGCCCAGCGCGCCACGCATGGGCTTCCTTCCTGTCGGGGCGCCGCGCCGCCCTTATGATGTACCGGAGATACCCGCGCGGGAGTGGACGCCCGCGCTCTCGCTAGAGGCGGTGCCCGTGCTTCGCTTGCCGTACTTTCGAGCCGTTACACACGTTTATAACCAAACCAAGTCGTCTGACCCGTCTAGCGGTCGAGTCCATATACTGAATGCAAAGTCCGTACCGCAAGCTCGGTATAGGCGGCGTCGATCAGGATCGAAATCTTGATTTCCGAAGTGGAAATGGCGCGGATATTGATGCCCCGCTCCGCCAGCGCCTTGAAGGCCGTTGCTGCAACGCCCGCGTGGCTGCGCATCCCGACCCCGATGATCGAAACCTTGACCACGTCCTTGGCGCCTTCCACGGATGCAAAACCGACCTGGTCCTTGACCTTGGCCAATACCTGCTGGGCGCGGTCGTAGTCGGCCACCGGCACCGTGAAGGTGATGTCGGTACGGCCGTCGGCCGAGATGTTCTGCACGATCATGTCGACGTTGATGTGCGCCTCGGCGAGCGGCCCGAACAGGGCGGCCGCGACGCCCGGCTTGTCCGCCACGCGCCGGATCGAAAGCTGCGCTTCGTCCTTCGAGAAGGCGATTCCGGTGACAACCTGGCTTTCCACGATCTCCTCCTCGTCGCAAATCAGCGTGCCCGGCGGCGTGCCGTGCGGATCAATGTCCTCGGGCTTCTCGAAACTCGAACGGACGAAGACGCGCACGCGCTTCTGCATGGCGAGCTCGACCGAGCGCACCTGCAACACCTTGGCGCCAAGCGACGCCATCTCGAGCATTTCTTCATAGGCGACCTTGTCGAGCCGCCGCGCCTTGTCGGCCACGTTCGGGTCGGTCGTATAGACGCCATCCACGTCCGTGTAGATGTCGCAGCGGTCGGCCTGGATCGCCGCCGCAACCGCGACCGCGCTGGTGTCGGAGCCGCCGCGGCCGAGCGTCGTGATGCGGCCGGTCTCCTTGTGGATGCCCTGAAAGCCCGCAATCACCGCGACCTGTCCGTGCTCGCGGAAGCGCTTGATCAGTTCGTCGCCGTTGATGCCGAGAATGCGCGCGGAGCCGTGCGTGCCGTCGGTCCAGATCGGGAGCTGCCAGCCCTGCCACGAGCGCGCCGGCACGCCCATGTCCTCGAGCGTGATCGCGAGCAGCCCTGCCGTCACCTGTTCGCCCGAGGCGACCACGGCGTCATACTCGCGCGTGTCATGCAGGGGCGCGGCCTGCCGGCACCAGCCGACCAATTCGTTCGTCTTGCCCGACATGGCGGACACGACGACGGCGACCTCATGCCCAGCCTTGACCTCCCGCTCGACGTGGCGGGCGACATTGCGGATGCGGCCGATGTCGGCGACCGAGGTGCCGCCAAACTTCATGACAAGCCGGGCCATGGCGGCGGCTTTTCCTCGTGCTAGGGAGAACTTGGCGAAGGATCGCCGGTTAAAGGGCGGGCATTGATACAATCGCCTTTCGCCGCCCGCAACGGCGGGACGCCCAAAGGACGCCTGAAATGGCTAATGCCACGGGACGCCAGAGCACCATCGACGAGACCGAGGTGGCGCGCTTTGCCGCACTCGCCGATCATTGGTGGAACGCCCGGGGCCCGATGGCGCCGTTGCACAAGTTTAACCCGGTCCGCCTCGCCTTCATCCGCGACCGCGCCTGCGCCCATTTTGGCCGGGATCCGAAGTCGCTCGACAGCCTGGCCGGCCTCGACATCCTCGATGTCGGCTGCGGCGGCGGACTACTGGCGGAACCGCTGGCGCGGCTCGGCGGGCGCGTGGTCGGCATCGACCCGGCGGCGGAAAACGCGGTGGCGGCCCGGCTTCACGCGGAGAAGGGCGGCCTCGCGATCGACTACCGCGCCGCGACCGTCGAGGAGACGGCCGACAACGGCCAGCGCTTCGACATCGTCATCGCCTCCGAGGTCGTGGAGCATGTCGCCGGCCTCAAGCTGTTTATCCATCGCGCAGCCGACTGCGTGAAGCCCGGCGGCCTCCTGATCGTCACCACCATCAACCGCACGCTGAAGAGCTTCGCCCTCGCCATCGTCGGCGCGGAATATGTCCTGCGCTGGCTCCCCGTCGGCACCCATCGCTGGGAGAAGCTGGTCACGCCGGAAGAGCTGAAAGCGGCGCTGGCCTCGGCACATCTGAATGTCGTGGACGAAGCGGGAATCGTCTATCACTTGCCGTCCGGCGAATGGCGCAGAAGCAGCGACATGGACGTGAACTACGCCCTCGCCGCCGAAAAGCGCATCGTACTCGCCTGACGATTTCGCCGAATGCTCCACGAAAACTGGCTCTGGGTCGCCTTCACCATCGCAGCGGCGCTGGCGCAGACCTTCCGCAATGCGACCCAACGTGAACTCACGGGCAAGCTCGGCACCGTCGGCGCCACGCATACGCGCTTCCTGTTCGGCTTTCCCTTTGCGCTGATTTTCCTCGCGGCTGTGACGTGGGCGAGCGGTGTGCCGCTGCCGGCCCCTTCCCTTGCCTATGTGCCGTGGCTGCTCATGGGGACGCTCGCGCAGATTGTCGCGACCGCCTTGATGCTCGCGGCCATGAGCGAGCGTTCGTTCGTCGTCTCGATCGCCTACATCAAGACCGAGCCGGTACAGGTCGCAGTCTTCGGTCTCGTATTCCTTGGCGATGCGCTGACGATCCCGCTCGCCGCGGCGATCGTGATTGCCACTGCCGGCGTGGTGCTCATGTCGGTGAAGCCCGGCCAGATCGCAGCCGGCGGCAACCGCCCGGCGATGCTGGGCGTCGCTGCCGGCGCAATGTTCGCGCTCTCCGCAGTCGGCTTCCGCGGCGCGGTGCTCGCGCTCGACACGCCGAGCTTCGTGATGGCCGCGACCTTCACGCTCGCGCTCGGCCTCGCCTTGCAGGCCGTCGTCCTGTCGCTCTATCTCGTGATCCGCGACCGCGCCGTGCTCGTGAACATCCTGCGCAACTGGCAGCCGTCGCTGGCCGCGGGCTTCCTCGGCGCGCTCGCTTCGCAGTTCTGGTACCTCGCCTTTGCCGTCGCGACCGCCGCCAGCGTCCGCACGCTCGCGCTGGTCGAGGTGCTGTTCGCGCAGGCCATCGCCACCTTCGTTTTCCGGCAGAAGACGACACCGCGCGAAGCGCTCGGTATTTTGCTCGTGGTGGCGGGAGTCGCGCTGCTCTTGTGGGCGAGCCGCTAATTCTTCTCTTCCGGCAGCACCGGCAACGGCTGCACGCCGACGCCCTCGTCGATCAGCTCTTTTACTTCGTCAGGCTTCGCCTCGCCGTAGATCGAGCGCTGATCGATTTCGTCATAGTGCATCTGCCGCGCAAGCTCGGGGAACTTGTCGCCCACATAGTCGGCATTCTTCGTCACATGGTCGCGCAGCTCTTTGAGCTTCTCGCGCAGGAACTGCTCCTGCGGCGACATCATCGCGACCGGCTGCGACTGCTCCGGCGCGGCCGGCGTCTCGACAGGCGTGCGCGAGCGGCCCTTGTCCGTCCGCGCCACCGACGGCCGCATGATCTGCTTCTCGATCTCGGTGCTGCCGCAGGCCGGGCACTCGACAAGGTTCCGCTTCCGCTGCTTCTCGTAATCCTCGGAAGAACGGAACCAAGTCTCGAAGCCGTGCCCGGCCTCGCATTGCAGCGCGTATTTGATCACGATGCCTTGCCTACCAGATGCAGCCGTCCGTTGTCCTTCGCGGGCGCGATAACCTCGAACCGCCGTCCGTGATCGAGCGCCGGCACGCGTTGCCGCGCCTGTGCGACGAGCGCGAGATCGATCTCGGCCATGGTCACGCCCGGCTCCGTACCCGCTTCGGCGATCACCTGCCCCCACGGATCGACCACAAGGCTGTGGCCATAGGTGTCGCGCTTGTTCTCGTGATGCCCGCCCTGCGCGGCCGCAAGCACGAAGCAACCCGTTTCGACCGCGCGCGCGCGCAGCAGCAGGTGCCAATGGGCCTCGCCCGTCTGCTTGGTAAAAGCCGCGGGCACCGTCAGCACTTCCGCACCGGCTTCCGCCAGCGCGCGGTAGAGCGCGGGAAAGCGCACGTCGTAACAGATGGTGAGGCCGATCTTGCAGAACGGTGCCTGCACGACCACCGCAACGTCGCCCGCGCGATATGTGTTCGACTCGCGATAGCTCTCGCCTTTCGCGAGGTCGACGTCGAACATATGAATCTTGTCGTAGCGCGCGACGATCTCGCCGTTCGCGTCGATGACGAAGGCGCGGTTCGCCGCCTTTTCAGGCGCGACCTTCACCGCGAGCGAACCGACATGAAGATGAACCTTGAGTTCGCGCGCCAGTTCCTGGAACGCCGCGAGCGCCGGGTCGCGCTCTTCCTCCACGATGTGACCGAACAGCGACGCCCGGTCGAGCTCCATCAAGGATGTCTGCTCCGGCGTCTGCACATAATCGGCGCCGAGCGACTTCGCCTCGCGGATCATCTTCGCGGCGGCGTCGATATTCGCAATCACGTTGCGGCCGGTGCGCATCTGCACCAGCGCGGCGCGGAATTTTCTGGGCTCGCTCAAGGAAACCTCCTGTGCCCCGCTCGTATCATACGGCCCTTTACTCAAAGTTCACAACCCGCGCCAGAACCAGCATGTCCACACGCACCGCGCCCGCCCGCCGTAAAATACGCGCGCAGGCATCCGCCGTCGCACCGGATGTTAGAACGTCGTCGATCACGACGAGTTTCTTTCCCTTCACGCGAATGCGAGCGCCCGGTGCGATCGCAAACGCGCCTTGCACATTGCGCGCCCGCTCCTTGCGCGCCAGCCCAACCTGCGGCCTCGTCGCCCGTGTGCGCAGCAGGATATCGTCCTCGACCGGCACCTTTGCAATGCGTGACAGTTCACGCGCCAGTATCGCCGACTGGTTGTAGCGCCGTTGAAAGAGCCGCGACCAATGCAGCGGTACCGGCACCATCGCATCGGCGTCCGCAAGCAATTCGCGGCCCGCACGCGCCATCCAGCCGCCGAGCGGCGCGGCAAGATCGAGCCGGTCGCCATACTTCAGCAGATGCACGAGATCGCGCGCGACATCGCTGAAGCGCGCCGCGGCTCTCGCTCGATCGTAGGCCGGGGGATCGGCAATGGCGGCGGGCGACAGCAACCCCTCGCCCATCTCGCTGACAAACGGCGTGCCGAGCTTCTCGCAGTAGGGCCGTTCGATGAAACCCATGCCCTGCCAGCAAGACGGGCAGAGCCCGCCCGCGACACCCGCCGGCTTGCGGCAGGATAGACAAGTCGGTGGAAGAATAAGGTCGGCCGCGCGCCGCGCCCCTTCCCGCAACAGGCGGAGCAAGGCGCCCGGTATGCGATGTTCTTCGACAAGACCGCTTGCGGCTTCCATGGGCCAAGGCTAGCGCCCGGGCGATGGCAATGCCACGTTGGCCTTATGAGTAATCCCCGCCCCGAAACGCCGCCCAGAATCTTCGACCGCGCACTTCTGCGCAGGCGGCGGTGGCGTGCAGCAGCGCAGGGCGGCGGGAATTTCCTGCTCGAACGGGCAGCCGAAGACCTTGCGGAGCGCTTGCGCGCCGTCACGCGCCGCTTCGGTCTCATCCTCGATCTCGGCACACCAGGCAGCGCTTTGCGCGACGCCCTTGCCGGCAGCGGACAGGTGGGCACGGTCATTACCGCCGAGCCGCTCGCCGCGCTACATCGCAATGGCGATCTTGCGCTCGCGGCCGACGAAGAAGCCTTGCCGTTCCGCGACGAAAGTTTCGATCTTGTCGTGTCCGCGCTCGCCCTGCATTGGGTGAACGACCTGCCGGGGACACTGTTGCAGATCAGGCGCGCGCTGAAGCCCGACGGATTGTTTCTTGCGGTGATGGCTGGCGGCGACACGCTGACCGAGTTGCGGCAATCGCTTGCCGCCGCCGAGGCCGAAATCGAAGGCGGCCTGTCGCCACGCATCGCGCCCTTCGTCGAGGTACGCGCCATGGGCACGCTCCTGCAACGCGCGGGCTTCGCGCTCCCGGTGACGGATGTTGACCGCCTTACCGTGCGCTATCGCGATCTCGGCGGCCTCTTCCGCGACCTGCGCGCCATGGGCGCGACGAACGCCCTCGCCGAACGGCACGGCAAGCCCCTGCGCCGCACCACGATCGCGCGCGCGGCGGAAATTTACGCCGAACGTTTCGCTGACGCCGATGGACGTCTGCGCGCGACTTTCGATCTGCTGTGGGTGTCGGGCTGGGCGCCGCATGAAAGCCAGCAGCAACCTTTGAAGCCGGGCTCTGCGAAGATGCGTCTGGCCGACGCGCTCGGCGCGGAAGAACGATCCGCCGGTGAACCGGCCGGGCGGCCGATAAAGCGCTGACGGTTACTTCTGAAAGCCTTCGAGAACCTTGCCGTAGTAATTGTCGACGAGCGCAGAGCCGACGCCGAGCGCCGTACCGGCCACCGCGATCGAAATCATCGAGGCAAGCACTGCGTATTCGATTGCCGTCGCACCGCTCGTGTCGCGGAGGAACGCTCGTACGACCTTGGCGTCTTGCAGCCGCTTCATCGTCGCCTCACCGCCCGTCCTGACCGGGCATTGCAAGCAATTCGACCAGATGCGGGATCAGCGGTTCGTCGGCGGGCGGCATCGGATAGTCCCGAAGCCTTTGCGGCCGCACCCATGCCAGTTCTTGTCCTTCCTGGGCCGCTACGATCCCCTCCCAGCGCCGGCAAATCCAGAGCGGCATCAGGAGATGGAAATCGTCGTAGCGGTGACTGGCGAAAGTCAGCGGCGCAATACACGCCTGCGTCACGTCGATCCCGAGTTCCTCCTTCAATTCCCGGATCAGCGTCTGCTCCGGAAGCTCGCCGGGCTCGATCTTGCCGCCGGGAAATTCCCACAAGCCCGCCATTGTCTTGCCTTGCGGCCGGCGGGCAAGCAGTACCCGTCCATCGACATCGACGAGCGCGCAGGCGGCGACCAGAACGGTCCTCACGCGCGAACTCGCTGTCGAAGGTACTTCAGAGGCGTTAACGGAAGCGTCCCGTGATTCATTAAAATTCGATCGAACCACATCGCGCCTAGGACCGGTAGTCGCCGTTGATCGCGACATACTCTTTGGTCAGGTCGCAGGTCAGCACGCGGTCAGTGCCGCGGCCAAGCTTGAGATCGACGGTGAGATCGATCACGTCCCGCTTCATGTAAACGGAAACTTTCTTTTCATCGTAAGACGGATCGCGCGCGCCGGCGGCCGCAACGCGGATGTCGCCGAAGAAAATCGCGAGCTTGTCGCGATTGGCGGGCTCGCCCGCCTTGCCGACGGCCATCACCACGCGGCCCCAGTTCGCGTCCTCGCCCGCAATCGCCGTCTTCACGAGCGGCGAATTCGCGATCGAAAGCGCGATCTTGCGCGCCGAATTTTTGGAGACAGCGCCCTTCACATGCACGCGCACGAGCTTGCGCGCGCCCTCGCCGTCTCGCGCGATCTGCTCGGCAAGATTGGCGAGCACCTCGTGCAAGGCCCGGCGGAAATCGGCCGCGCGCTTGTCGCCTGCGCTTTTGATCGCGGGCGCGCCGCGCGAAACGGCCGTGCCCGTCGCGAACATCAGCAGCGTGTCGGAAGTGGACGTGTCGCCGTCCACCGTCACCGCGTTGAACGTATCCACCGTTTCCTGCCGCAGGATCGAACGCAGCACGGGCGCCGCAACCGGTGCGTCGGTAAAGACAAAGGCGAGCATGGTCGCCATGTCTGGCGCGATCATCCCCGATCCCTTGGCGATGCCGTTAATGCGCACTTCCGCCTTGCCGAGCTTGGCGGTCGCCGTCGCGAGCTTCGGGAAGGTGTCCGTCGTCATGATGGCGCGTGCCGCGGCCCGCCAGTTCTCGGGCCGCGCCGCAAGCGCCGCGCTGCGCAACACCTTGCCGATCACTTCGGCGTCGAGCGGCTCGCCGATGACGCCGGTCGAGGCGATGAACACTTCGCCGGTCTTGCAGCCGGCCGCTTCGGCGGCGAGCGCCGCCGTCCGCTTCACGGCGGCCATGCCTTTGGCGCCCGTGAAAGCATTGGCGTTGCCCGAATTGACGACAAGCGCGCGCGCCCGCCCCTGCGTGAAGCGCGAGCGGCACCATTCAACTGGCGCCGACGGACACTTCGAGCGCGTGAGAACGCCCGCGACCGACGTGCCCTTGTCGAGCACCGCGAGCAGTACGTCCGTGCGCCCCTCGTAGCGAATGCCCGCCGAAGCGGTCGCGAGCCGCACGCCGCTGATCGGCGGCAATTCAGCGATCGTCGCCGGCGCGAGCGGCGATACCTTCCCCGTCACCTGCCCCATGCCCCTGGTCTCGCCGAGTTATTTTTTCTGTTGCGGGTCCGCCGGCTTCTCCGCCGGCTGTCCGACGCGGTCGATCTTCGCCGCGTCGCGCAGCTTGCCGACCAGTTCCGTTTGCGCGCGGCGCACGATGTAGGTTTCGATCTGGCCCTTCACCTGCTCGTACTCCGGCACGGGCTTGTTGCGCTTGTCCTCGAGCTTGATGATGTGCCAGCCGAATTGCGTCTTCACCGGCTCCGAGAGTCCGCCCTTCTCGAGCTTGAACGCGGCTTCGGAAAATTCCGGCACCATCTGCTCCTTGGCGAAGTAGCCAAGATCGCCGCCATCGGCGGAGCCCGGGTCCTTCGACTCGGCTTTGGCGAGCGCCGCGAAATCGCCGCCCGCCTTCAGCTTGGCGAGCACTTCCTTCGCCTTGTCCTCGGTCTCGACGAGGATATGGCGGGCGCGCGCTTCCTCGACCGGTTTGTTCTGCGCGACGGAGTCTTCATAAATCTTCTTCATCGCCGCTTCATTGGCGGCGCCCTTCGATTCCTTGTCGAGCAGCGCCTCCATCAGCACCTTCTGGCGCGCGAATGCGACGCGGCGCTCGAAGCCCGGATTCTGCGCAAGCTTCTGCGCTTCGGCCGCCTTCGCGATAATCATGACGTCGATCAGATAGGTCAGCAGCGCCTCGCGCCGCATTTCGGGCGGCGACGGCTGCATCCCGGAGCCGATGTCTTCTTCGGCAAGCGCCAGATCGCTCTCGCGGATTTCCATCCCGTCCACGCGGGCAATGACGGGGTCCGCGCCCTTCGCGGCGTCCTGCGCGGAAAGGAATGACGCTCCCGCGATCGTGATTCCCGCGGCCAGAATGGCGACGAGCGGCAATGCGGCTGGTTTCATGGGTGTCCTCGGGTAGGGTTACGCCCCCGGATGGCTCGGGCGGAAAGTGGCGCAGGACCGGGTGTGAAGCAAGGCCGCGGCCCCTGCGGCAGGATGGCGGGCCGCATTGTGCGTTTCCGCGCTGATTGACAAGGCTTGGAGCGGTTCATATCTCTCCCATGCCCCGCTGGAACCCCCATCGATGCAAGCACTTAATGTCTGCGCGGCATGGGCAGGCATAAGCCGTTCACGTCAACCAATTTGTGCCGCAGTCTCACGCATCCATCGGGCTCCGCCCGGCAATCCACGGACGACCGTCCCAGTAGCCGTTCGGGCTTGAGCGGGCGAGAAGGAAAGACCACGCAATGATCGGCTCGCTAGCCCGCAAACTGTTCGGCTCCGCTAATGACCGCCGGGTGCGCGGCTATTATCCGAAAGTCGAGGCGATCAACGCGCTCGAGCCCGAGATCGAGAAGCTTTCCGACGACCAACTGCGCGCCCGCACCGAGGAATTCCGCAAGCAGGTGGCCGAAGGCGCGGCGCTCGACGACCTTCTGATTCCCGCCTTCGCGACCGTACGCGAAGCCGCCAAGCGCACGCTCGGCCAGCGCCATTTCGACGTGCAACTCGTCGGCGGCATGGTGCTGAATGACGGCGCCATCTCCGAAATGAAGACCGGCGAAGGCAAGACGCTGGTCGCCACCCTCCCCGTCTATCTCAACGCGCTGACCGGCAAGGGCGTGCATGTCGTGACCGTGAACGACTATCTCGCCAAGCGCGACGCCGAATGGATGGGCCAGGTTTACAAGTTTCTCGGGCTGACCGTCGGCATCATCGTCCACGGTCTCGACGACGAGCAGCGCAAGGCCGCCTACGCCTGCGACGTGACCTATGCCACGAACAACGAGCTCGGCTTCGACTATCTGCGCGATAACATGAAGTACGAGCTGTCGCAGATGGTGCAACGGCCGCATAATTACGCCATCGTCGACGAGGTCGACTCCATCCTGATCGACGAAGCCCGCACGCCGCTCATCATCTCGGGCCCGCTCGACGACCGCTCCGACTTCTACAACACGATCGACACCTACATCCCGAAACTGTCGCCCGAGCATTTCGAGCTCGACGAGAAAGTGCGCGCTGTCACGCTGACCGAAAGCGGCATGGAGTTTCTCGAGGAGAAGCTGCGCGAGGCGGGGCTGCTGAAGGGCGAGTCGCTCTACGACATCGAGAACGTCTCCGTCGTCCATCACGTCAATCAGGCGCTCCGCGCGCACAAGATGTTCCAGCGCGACAAGGACTATATCGTCAAGAACGGCGAGGTCGTCATCATCGACGAGTTCACCGGCCGCATGATGCAGGGCCGACGCTATTCCGAAGGCCTGCATCAGGCGCTCGAGGCGAAGGAGCGCGTGCAGATCCAGCCCGAGAACCAGACGCTCGCCTCGATCACCTTCCAGAACTATTTCCGGCTTTACGAGAAGCTGGCCGGCATGACCGGCACGGCCTCGACCGAAGCGGACGAATTCGCCGACATCTACCGGCTTGAGGTCAACGAAATCCCGACCAACCGGCCGATGGCGCGCGACGACCAGGACGACGAGGTCTATCGCACCGCCGCCGAGAAATACCGCGCCATCATCGCGCTCATCCAGGACTGCAAGGAGCGCGGCCAGCCCGTGCTGGTCGGCAGCACCTCCATCGAAAAGTCGGAGCTGCTCGCCACCATGCTGGTGAATGAGGGCTGGAAGCAGCATGACTTCTCGGACGCCAATGCTTTCGCCGGACTCTATACCGGGGACGACAGCGCAAAGAAGTCGAAGGACTTCGCGATTCTGAATGCCCGCTATCACGAGCAGGAGGCCTACATCATCGCTCAGGCCGGCGTGCCGGGCGCCGTCACCATCGCCACCAACATGGCCGGCCGCGGCACCGACATTCAGCTTGGCGGCAACGCCGACATGCGCGTGCGCCAGGAACTCGGCGACATGGAAGCGGGCCCGGCCCGCACCGAGAAGGAAAAGCAGATCCGCGACGAAGTCGCGCGCCTGAAGGAAAAGGCGCTCTCTGCCGGCGGCCTGTTCGTGCTCGGCACCGAACGCCATGAGGCGCGGCGCATCGACAACCAGTTGCGCGGCCGCTCCGGCCGTCAGGGCGACCCCGGCACGTCGAAATTCTTCCTGTCGCTGGAAGACGACCTGATGCGCATCTTCGGCTCCGACCAGCTCGGCGGCATGCTGACCAAGCTCGGCCTCCAGGAGGGCGAGGCGATCGTCCATCCATGGATCAACAAGGCGCTCGAAAAGGCGCAGCAGAAGGTCGAAGCGCGCAACTTCGACATCCGCAAGAACCTGCTGAAATACGACGACGTGATGAACGACCAGCGCAAGGTCATCTTCGAGCAGCGCATCGAACTGATGCGCGACGAGGACGTCGCCGAAACCGTCGGCGACATGCGCCAGTCGGTGGTCGGCGACCTCGTCTCCAAGCACATTCCGGAGAACGCATACCCCGAGCAATGGGATGCGGCCGGTCTGAAGGACGCCGTGAAGAACGTGCTCGGCCTCGACCTGCCGGTTGACGAATGGGCGAAGGAAGAAGGTATTGCCGACGAGGAAGTGCGCGAGCGCATCACGCGGCAGGCCGACGAAGTGATGGCGGGCAAGGTCGCCAAGTACGGCGCCGAGATCATGCGCTACGTCGAGAAGTCGGTGCTGCTCCAGACGCTCGATCACCTGTGGCGCGAGCATCTCGTGATGCTCGACCACCTTCGGCAGGTCGTCGGCTTCCGCGGCTACGCGCAGCGCGACCCGCTGAACGAATACAAGTCCGAGGCCTTCCAGCTCTTCGACACGCTGCTCAATCGTCTGCGCGAAGGCGTGACGTCGCAGTTGATGCGCGTCGAGATCGTGAGCCAGGCGCAGCAGATGCAGGAGCTTCCGCCGATGGAAGCGCACCACATCAACCCCGCCACCGGCGAGGACGAGATGGCGATGGCCAATGTCGCGCTCGCCCCGGGCGACGAAGTGGCGCCCGCCGACCGCGACCCCGCCAGCCCCTCGACCTGGGGCAAGGTCGGCCGCAACGAAGCCTGCCCCTGCGGCTCAGGCAAGAAATACAAGCACTGCCACGGGCGCTTCTGATCGCGCCCGTCGTCCCGGCCAAGCGAGCGCAATATGTCGCGCGAGCGCGAGCCGGGACCGTTTGACGATTTGGGAAAACGATCCCGGATCGTCGCATCGCTTTCGCGATGCTCCGTCCGGGACGACGAGAATTTAATTTAGCGGAACGAGAAGCCGCCGTTCGTCGGACGGATCGGCGTAGCGCCCGGCAATGCTGCGGGCGGCGCGGGCTGTTGAACGGCCGCGGGTTCCGGCTCCTGCCGCGGCGCGGGCGCACGGCGCGAAGCGCTGCCGAGCGAGGCCGCCATGGCGGGATCCTGCTGCGGGCGGCTTTGCGGCGCGGGCACGCTGCGCGGCTGCGCGGTCGAGCCCGTCACCACTTCGGTGCCGCTCGGCTGGCGGACGGAACGCGCGACCGCACCCTGCGGCGGAACACCGGCGGCAAACGTCTCGTGCATGCCGCCGTCGTGGCCGGTCGTGACCGGCGCGGCCGGAACAAGGTTCGACAGAAGCTTCGCGCTGCTGTCGTCCGAATTGCGCTTCTCGCGCGCAGCGACCGCGATGGCTTCCGGAATTTCATACTCGGGACACTTGCCCGCGGCGTCGAACGGCTGCGACGGATCGAGCAGGTGCGCGTTGAAGACGTAGCGCTTCTCGCAGACGTCCACCTTCGGCGCGAGCTTGGTCAGCTCGAAATGATCGTGACCTTCCTTCAGCATCCGCCAGAACGCCATGTGCGGGTTCTTGCGGTGACGCGCCATGTTCTTGGCCGTCATGCGGAACGGAAACGCCTGCACCTGGAAGCCGAGCTGGCCGCCGTTAAAGGACTCGCGCGACAGCGCGTAGATTTCCTGCACCTGCTCGTCGGTCATCGCGTAGCAACCGGCCGAGGAGCAATCGCCATGCACCATCAGGTGCGCGCCGGTACGGCCATGCGCACGGTCGAAGTCGTTCGGATAACCGAGATTGAACGCGAGATGATAGCTGGAGCGCGGATTCATCAGCTCCGGCGTGATGAAATAGAAACCTTCCGGCGCCTGCCGGTCGCCCTGCTTGATCTTCGGACCAAGTTCGCCGGACCATTTGCAGATCGGATAGGTCTTCAGGAGCGCGTATTTGCCGTCGCGCGCCTGCTTCCAGATCTCAAGCTCGGACTCTTCCTTGAAGATGCGCAGCAGAATCGGAGAGTCGGTATCCATCCCCTTCTGCGCAATCAGGGCGACGGTCGACGGCGTGACGGGCTGCAAATGCTTGGGGCCGAAGGTCGGACTCGCGACTCCACCCTCGCCGACGCAGCCGGCCAAAAACAGGGAGCAGGCAGCGGCCAGGGCCGCGCCACGGACGGGAATGACGAAACGACGGTTCAACGCGATACCCCTGAAACCGCACTTTTGGGCCACGCTCATTGGCTAGACCGTTACCCTTGACGACTCGTTACCGCAAGCCGCGCTACCTGCGATTGCTATATATTACAAGGATTTGAGGGCCAGTCCCGCCCCAACCCCGGTTAAGGTTTAAAGATTGCGGCCAATTGCGAGGAATTTTTGTTGCCGCCGGGTCCGGATTTCGTCCGGGGTCAATTCTCGCAGGGCCCCAAAGCCTTCCGCCACCGCGGCACCCACAGCGTTTATGGTGGAAACGGCATGCCGGTGGCTGCCTCCGGCCGGTTCCGGAACGATCTTGTCCACAATTCCGAGCCGCTCGAGATCCTGGGCCGTGATCTTCATGTTGGTCGCGGCTTCCTGCGCCTTGGTCGTGTCGCGCCACAGGATCGAGGCTGCACCCTCCGGCGAGATCACGCTGTAGATCGCGTGCTCCAGCATGATGACATGGTTCGCGGTCGCGATCGCAATCGCACCCCCCGAGCCGCCCTCGCCGATGATGACCGCCACATTCGGCACGCCGAGATTGAGGCAGGCTTCCGTCGAGCGCGCGATCGCCTCGGCCTGGCCGCGCGCCTCCGCGTCGATCCCGGGATAGGCACCGGCCGTATCCACGAGCGAGAGCACCGGGACGCCAAAACGGTCGGCGAGTTCCATCAACCGCACGGCCTTGCGATAGCCCTCCGGCCGCGCCATGCCGAAATTGTGCCGGATGCGCGCTTCCGTCGTGGAGCCTTTCTCGTGGCCGATGACGCAAATGCTCTCGCCGCGAAAACGGCCGAAGCCGCCGATCAGCGCCTCGTCCTCGCCGAACTTGCGGTCGCCTGCGAGCGGCGTGAAGTCGGTGATGAGTTGCGCGACATAGTCGGAGAAGTGCGGCCGCTGCGGATGGCGCGCGACTTGCGTCTTCTGCCACGGCGACAGGTTGGAATAGAGGTCCTGCAACGCCTGCGCTGCCTTGGCCTCGATCTTTCCGACCTCGTCACCGATCGAAACGCCGTCGCCACCGGCCGAGAGCGCGCGCAGCTCCTCGAGCTTCGCCTCCAGCTCCGCCACCGGCTTTTCAAAATCCAGATAAGTGCGCATCGTTGCTTGCATATTCGCGTTTTTTCGCGGGCGGGCGAAACTGCCCACCGGCCCCCTTCAAGTCAAGGGAAAGCCCAGCATGCCACGGTTTACGCCTCGTCGGCCAAGGGGTGCAGGTCGCGCACCATGCTCTTCAGGCGCTCGTCCAGCACATGCGTATAGATCTGCGTGGTCGAGACGTCGGCGTGGCCCAAGAGCGCCTGCACGATCCTGAGGTCTGCGCCGTTGGCGAGCAGATGGCTGGCGAAGGCGTGTCGCAGCACATGCGGACTCATCTTGCGTGGCTCGATCCCCGCACTCTCCGCCAGCGCCTTCAGTTCTCGCGCCACATGCTGGCGCGTCACATGCCCGCTGTCGCTGAAGGCGGGAAAGAGCCAGCGCGAGTCCTTTGCGCCCGCTTCGGCGCAGAGCTTGCGATAGTCCTGCATGGTGCGGCGTGCCGCGTCGCCGAGCGGCACCAGCCGTTCCTTGCCGCCCTTGCCGCGCACGACGATCGTGTCGCCCTCCGCACGCGCCGCCGTCGCCGGCAGCGCGATCAGTTCCGAAACGCGCAGACCCGTCGCATACAAAACTTCGAGCAGGCACAGGAGCCGCGCGGCGCGCAATGTCTCCGCGGGCTTCGCGTCCTTTCGCACGGCGTCCTGCGCCGTCGCGAGCAACTTGCTGACCTGATCGACGGTCAGAATTTTCGGCAACGGCCGTCCGCGCCGCGGGCCTTCGAGCACCGCCGCGGGATCGTCCTTGCGCATGCCTTCCGCGTAGAGAAAGCGATGCAGTTGCCGCACCGCCGACAGCCGCCGCGCGACTGACGAGGAAGCCAGATCGCGTTTCGCGAGTGCAGCGAGATACGCGCGAATGTCGGCAGTCGTCGCCGCATCGACATCGCGCCTCTTGCTCATGAGAAATCCGGAATAGTCGTCGAGATCGCGCCGGTAGGCGTCGAGCGTGTTGCCGCTCGCGCCGCGCTCGGTCGCCATCATGTCGAGGAAAAGCTCAACCGGGCCGTTCCCCTGCGTTCGCTTGGCCCGCGCGCCGCTCACTTGCCGATCCTGTCCTGCGGAATGGTGACGCTCATGTCGCGCGGCTGCGGCTGCACGAGATTGGCGAGCGACCAAAGGCCCGCATAGACCAGTCCGCCGAGGATGGCGACGACGGCGAAAAACCGGATCAGGCTTGGCATGGCGCGCTCAACGCGATTCGGGTCCCGCTCCCGGCGCTTCGATGGACCGGGCGGCGTCGAATGGCAAGCGCATCAATACTCCGCTGCCATGGCAGCAAGTTTCGCAACCGTATTCATGTTGCGCGCCGTTCCATCCCTGGCGGCTGGAATCTTGAGCTCCGACGTCCCCATGCCGTCGCCGTAATGCACATAGATTTCCCGTTTGCCGAGACCGAGTTCCTCGTCCTTCCGGCCGCTGACATTCGCGAGGGCACCACGAGGCGGCGGCTTGTCGAGAAAGATCGCGACGACACGGTTCGGGGCGCCCTTGGGAAATGGATTCCGCTTCGCGACCTCGGCCATTTCCTTCACGGTGCGAACCATCACGCCCACCGGCCTGCCGGCATAGGCGTGGAGCTTCTTCTCCAGCGCCGCCTTCAGCCGCGCCTTGGACAACGGGCTCCGCAGCACCACGTTGCCGCTTGCGATATAGGTCCGCATATCCGTGCAGCCCACATCCTCGCAGAGTTTTTTCAGATCGCTCATCGGGAGTTTGCCGGTGCCGCCGACATTGACGGCGCGCAACAGCACAACGAACACGGCCACGGGCGACGCCTCCGCTCGGTTGCCGGGCAGTATGACGCGGATTCGCCCGTCATTCACCGTTCCCGCGTCCCGGCATTGCCCGTCCTCGCGGATGCTGTAGGGTCCGCCGCGATCCAGGACGACCGCCGGAACCCGATGAACAAGGCCGCTGAGCAGGTGCCGCAGGACGTGGCTGAGGAACTGCGTGCGCGCCTCGGCCAACGCGCCATTGCGCTCGTGGGTATGCCCGGCTCCGGCAAGAGCTCGATCGGCCGCCGTCTCGCACCGCGCCTCGGACTCGCATTCATCGACGCCGATGCAAAGATTGAAGAGGCTGCCGGCGGCATGACCGTCGCCGAGATTTTCGCGAAGCACGGCGAGGCGGAATTCCGCGCGCTCGAAGCGCGCGTCATCGCGCGCCTGCTTGACGAAGGCCCGTCGGTGATCGCGACCGGTGGCGGCGCCTTGATCAACGACGGCACGCGCCGCCTGATCGGTGAGAAGTCGGTCGCCGTCTGGCTGAAAGCCGAAATTCCGGTGCTCATGCGCCGCGTCCGCCGCAAGACGGATCGTCCGCTCCTCAAGGGCAAGGACCCTGAATCGACGCTCAAGCAGTTGCTTGAGGCACGCGAGCCGCTTTATGCGCAGGCGCATATCGTCGTTACCTCGCGCGAAGGGCCGCACGAGACGGTCGTCGACTCGATCATCGAGGAACTCGATCGCGTCCTCGCTCCGGCCGAGGCACGCCCATGAACGTCGCCGGAACGGTTTCCGCGCCCACGACGGTCAAAGTCGCACTCGGCGAGCGCAGTTACGAGATCGTAATCGGCCGCAGCCTGCTTGAGTCGGCAGGTACGCGCATCGCGGCGCTTCGTCCCGGCGCGTCGGCCGCGATCGTCACCGACGAGACGGTGGCGAGCCTGCATCTCGCCACCCTTGAACGCTCGCTCACGAGCGCAAAGATTCGTCACGAATCCTGCGTCGTGCCCGCGGGCGAAAACTCCAAGAAATTCGAAACGCTGGAGCGAGCGGTCGACGCCATTCTGGCCGCCAGGATCGAGCGCGGCGATCTTGTGATCGCGCTCGGCGGCGGTGTCGTCGGCGATCTCGCGGGTTTTGCGGCCGCCGTCGCGCGCCGCGGCACCGACTTCGTGCAAATTCCGACCACGCTGCTGTCGCAGGTCGATTCCTCGGTCGGCGGCAAGACCGGCATCAATACGAAGTTCGGCAAGAATCTTGTCGGTGCATTCCATCAGCCGGTCCTCGTGCTCGCGGATATCGGCTTGCTCGACACGCTGCCCATTCGCGAATTCCGCGCCGGCTACGCCGAAGTGGTGAAATACGGACTGATCAAAGACGCGCCCTTCTTCGAGCGGCTTGAGCGCGAACGCGAGGAAGTTTTTGCCGGCGGCCCGGCGCGCGCCGAAGCCATCGCCGTCAGTTGCCGTCATAAAGCCGACATCGTCGGCCGCGACGAGCGCGAACACGGCGAGCGTGCGCTGCTCAATCTCGGACACACGTTCGGTCACGCGCTCGAAGCCGCCACCGGCTACTCGGGCCGGCTGCTGCATGGCGAAGGGATCGCCATCGGCATGGTGCTCGCATTCCGTCTGTCGGCACGCCTTGGCCTGTGCGACCCCTCGGCCGAGGCGCGTGTCGCTGCCCACTTCGCCGCCGCGGGCCTGCCGACGCGCCTGACCGACGTGCCGGGCGGCCTGCCCGAGGCCGACGAACTCCTGAATTTGATGAGTCAGGATAAAAAAGTCAGCCGCGGCGCCCTTACATTCATTCTCGCGCGCGGCATCGGGCAGGCCTTCGTGCAGAAAGACGTCGATCCCGAGCCCGTGCGCGCCCTGTTGCAAGAGGCCCTGCGCGGTTGACGCTTCACGACCATGACCACACCTGAGATCGTTTCGCTTGCCGCCATCGCCGTCTGTCTGACGACGACGCTCGTCCTTTCGGCGGGCGAAGCGGCGATCGCGGTCGCCGCGCGCACGCGCTTCACCGCCGAAGGCGACCCGCGTGCGGCGCTGGTGCATACGCTTTTGCAGTCGCGGGAGCGGCTGACACAGTCGATCTTCATCGCGCGCAATCTCAGCATGGGAGCGGTGGCGGCGCTGCTCGCCGCGCTCTTTCTTTCATGGTTCGGCATTGTCGGCATTGTTTACGTCACGATCGCTGTGACGGCGCTGGCGCTGCTGTTCTCCCGTGTGCTGCCGAAGACCATTGCGTCTTACCGGCCGGATCGCGTGGCGCTCATTACCGCAAAGCCGGTCAGCATCGCCGTGCGCCTGTTCGGCCACGTGACACCGGCGCTGGAGCAAGCCGTGCGCGAACTATTCCGCCTCATCGGGATCAAGCCGCGGGAGAAGACGGCGCACGCCAACGGCCACGAGGAATTACGCGGCGCGGTCGATCTCCTGCACCGCGAAGGCAGCGTCGTGAAGTCCGACCGCGACATGCTTGGCGGCCTGCTCGATTTGCAGGAGCTCGAAGTGTCCGACGTCATGGTCCACCGCACCAGCCTGGTGGCGATCCACGCCGACGACCCGCCGGAGAAAATCGTCGCGGACGTGCTGGCCGCGCCCTACACCCGCCTGCCGCTCTGGCGCGGCACGCCGGAAAACATCGTCGGCGTCCTGCATGCGAAAAATCTGCTGCGTGCGCTCGCCGCCGTCGATGGCGACGTATCGAAGATCGACATCGGCTCGCTCGCGCTGGCGCCGTGGTTCGTGCCGGAAAGCAGGCCCCTTCCCGACCAGCTCCGCGCCTTCCTGCGGCGCAAGACGCATTTCGCGCTCGTCGTGGACGAGTACGGCGAGGTGATGGGCCTCGTGACACTTGAAGACATTCTCGAAGAAATCGTCGGCGACATCGCCGACGAGCACGACGTATCGGTATCCGGTGTCCGAATACAAACCGACGGTTCCGTTTCCGTCGACGGCGGCGTACCGATCCGCGACCTCAATCGCGCCATGGACTGGACGTTGCCCGACGACGAGGCGACGACCATCGCCGGCCTGGTCATTCACGAAGCGCGCGCGATACCGGAAGCCGGGCAGACCTTCACGTTTCACGGGTACCGGTTTCAGGTCCTGCGCAAGAACCGCAACCGCATCACGACGCTGCGCGTGACACCGCTGACGCGGAAGGAAACGCCGCCGACGCGCCCCATGCACTAGCGCGGCGCGCGGGCTTCGATGGCAAGCGCGTGCAGTCCCGCCGCGATCTCACTTTTCAACAGTTCATTGACCATGCGGTGACTGTCGATCCGGCTCTTGCCGCGGAACGCTTCCGCCTCGACGACGACACGCACATGCGTGGTCTTGCCGGGAACCGCGCCCGCATGGCCGGCATGCAGGCCGCTCTCGTCGATCACTTCGAGCCGCGACGGCTGCAAGGCCGTCGTCAGATCATTCCGGATTCGCTCGACAGTACCCATATGACACCGCTGACACCGCATTTGTCAGGCGTCAACCGGACGCCAAACCGGACCTGCAGAATAGCCGCGTCGATTCCTTGTGCCGCCTCAATCTCACGATCATAATCCATCGATGAAGTTCGACTCTCCCCTGTTCGACAAGATCCGCGTCAAGCGCACGCGCGGGGAGGCGAAGCCGCGCGCCACCCGCGCCTGCGAGTGGCCGAGTTGCGGCAAGCCCGGCACGCATCGCGCGCCGAAGGGCCGCGGCCGCGAGGGCGAGTATTGGCGCTACTGCCTCGATCACGTCCGCGAATACAACGCGAACTACAACTATTTCGCCGGGCTCTCCGACGGCGACGTGATCTCGTACCAGAAGGACGCCATCACCGGACATCGGCCGACCTGGCGCATGGGCATGAATGCCGGGCCGCGCGCGGGCACGTCCGGTCCCCGGCAGGCGGCCGGCAAGGGCGAAGGCTTCACCTGGCACGACCCCTTCGGTTTCTTCGAGGGTGCGGCGATGCCGGGCCAAACCCGCCCGGTCGAGCCCGAGGGCCGCACCATCCGCAACGCCGAGCGCAAGGCTTTCGAGACCCTCGGGCTCGAGCTCGACGCCTCGGCCACCGAGATCAAGGCCCGGTTCAAGGAGCAGGTGAAACGCCACCATCCGGATTCGCACGGCGGCGACCGTTCCTTCGAGGACCGGCTGCGGGCAGTCATCCAAGCCTATAATTACCTGAAATCTGCCGGTTTCTGCTGACCGTTCAGCGGCTTAGGGCCGCCTATCGCCGGGGCGGATGTTTCTGCTAATTTTCCGCCTATATCCGAACCGGCCACCCCGATAAGCCTTTCTCGGACGAATCACGCCTCCGGTCGTTCCGGGGCCACGGAGAAGCAATGACCGCCGCCAATGCCCAAGTTCCCAGCCTGCCCGACATGAAGGTGTCGGTCCGGCAGGTATTCGGACTCGATGTCGATATGGACGTCCCGGCCTATTCGCAGACCGAGGAGCACGTTCCGGACCTCGATCCGGATTATGTATTCGATCAGGACACGACGCTCGCCATACTTGCGGGCTTTGCACACAACCGCCGCGTCCTGATCGCGGGCTATCACGGCACCGGCAAGTCGACCCATGTCGAGCAGGTCGCGGCGCGACTCAACTGGCCCTGCGTGCGCGTCAACCTCGACAGCCACATCAGCCGTATCGATCTCGTCGGCAAGGACGCCATCGTTTTGCAGGACGGCAAGCAGGTCACGGAATTCCGCGACGGCATCCTGCCGTGGGCGCTTCAGCGCAACATCGCGCTCTGCTTCGATGAATATGACGCCGGCCGCCCGGATGTGATGTTCGTCATCCAGCGCGTGCTGGAAATCTCCGGCAAGCTGACGCTGCTCGACCAGAACCGCGTCATCCGCCCGCACCCGGCGTTCCGCCTCTTTGCGACCGCCAACACCGTCGGCCTCGGCGACACGACCGGCCTCTATCACGGCACGCAACAGATCAACCAGGGCCAGATGGACCGCTGGTCCATCGTGACCACGCTCAACTATCTGCCGCACGACAAGGAAGTCGAAATCGTGCTGGCCAAGGCGCCGAAATTCCGGACGACCGAGGGCCGCGAAACCATTTCCAAGATGGTGCGCGTCGCCGACCTCACGCGCTCGGCCTTCGTCAACGGCGATCTCTCCACCGTCATGAGTCCGCGGACGGTCATCACCTGGGCGGAGAATGCCGAAATCTTCGGCGACCTAGGCTTCGCCTTCAAGGTCACGTTCCTCAACAAGTGCGACGAGCTGGAGCGCCCGCTGGTCGCCGAGTTCTATCAACGCAGCTTCGGGCGCGATCTTCCCGAATCCACGGTGAATGTCGCGTTGTCCTAACGCATGAGCATCCCGAACACGGGCAAGGGCAAGAGTAGCGAGCCGCCGGCCGAGCCGTTCAAGCGCGCGGTCGCCGGCTGTGTGCGCGCGATCGCCGGCCAGGCCGAGCTCGACGTCGCCTTCGCCGCTGAAAAACCCGGCATGACGCCGGGCCGCGTTCGCCTCCCCGAACCTCCGCGCCGCATGTCAAAACAGGACGCGGCAATCCTGCGCGGCCATGCAGACTCCATGGCGCTGCGTCTCGCAGTCCACAACCCGGCGATTCACAAGCGCATGGTCCCGCAGGGCGGACAGGCGCGCGCCGTGTTCGAGGCGATCGAGCAGGCGCGCGTGGAAGCCATTGGCGCGCGGCGCATGGATGGCGTTGCGGCCAATCTCACTGCGATGCTCGAGGACCGGTTTCACAAGAATTTCGCCGATGTGAGCGAGCGCGCCGACGCCCCGCTCGAGGACGCGCTTGCCATGATGGTGCGTGAGCGACTGACCGGCATGGAGCCGCCGCCGGCCGCGCGCAAGCTCGTCGATCTGTGGCGCGATTACGTTGAAAGCCGCTCCACGCGCCAGCTCGACCGGCTCGCCGATGAAATCGAGGACCAGCGCGGCTTCGCCGAAGCGATGCACGAACTCCTCACTTCGCTCGATATGGGCGAGGAACAATTCTCCGATCGCGACGAAGACGACAAGAACGAGGACGAGGATCAGAACCCCGATCAGGCGGACGAACAGAACGCCGCCGAGAGCGAGGACTCCGAAGACGGCTCCTCGCCCGAAGACGCGAAGCTCGCCGCCGACGACACGTCGGACCAGACCACCGATACCGACGACGCGCCTTCCGCCGACCGGCCGGAAGACTTCGACGCCACCGACGGCAACGACGCCGCCGAGCCCTGGCGCCCGCGCGACATGGGCCGGAACGAGCCGCGCGGCCCCGACTACCGCGCCTTCACCACGCGCTTCGACGAAGTCGTCGGCGCGGAAGAACTCTGCGACCCCGAAGAACTCGCGCGGCTGCGCTCCTATCTCGACAAGCAGTTGCAGCACTTGCAGGGCGTTGTCGCCCGTCTCGCGAACCGCCTGCAGCGCCGACTGCTCGCCAAGCAAAACCGCGCATGGGAGTTCGATCTCGAAGAGGGAATGCTCGACCCCGCGCGGCTTCAGCGCGTCATCATCGACCCGTTCCAGCCGCTTTCCTTCAAGCGCGAGCGCGACACCGATTTCCGCGACACAGTGGTGACGCTGCTGCTGGACAATTCCGGCTCCATGCGCGGCCGGCCGATCACGGTCGCGGCCACTTGCGCCGATATCCTCGCACGCACGCTGGAACGCTGCGGCGTGAAGGTCGAATTACTGGGCTTCACCACCCGCGCGTGGAAAGGCGGCCAATCGCGTGAATCGTGGCTCGCCGCGAACAAACCCGCGAACCCGGGCCGCCTCAATGATCTGCGCCACATCATCTACAAATCCGCCGACGCGCCCTGGCGCCGCGCCCGCAAGAATCTCGGCCTGATGATGCGCGAGGGTTTGCTGAAGGAGAACATCGACGGCGAGGCGCTCGACTGGGCGCACAAGCGCCTGCTGGCGCGTCCGGAGTCGCGCAAGATCCTGATGATGATCTCCGACGGCGCGCCCGTCGACGACTCCACGCTCTCGGTCAATCCGGGCAATTACCTCGAACGCCACCTGCGCTATGTGATCGAGGACATCGAGACGCGCTCGCCGGTGGAACTGATCGCCATCGGCATCGGTCATGACGTGACGCGTTACTATCGCCGCGCGGTCACGATCGTCGACGCCGAAGAACTCGGCGGTGCAATGACCGACAAGCTCGCCGAATTGTTCGAGGAAACCGCCGCCGCACCGCAGCCGCAGCGCCGGCGCGCCGGTGTGCGATGAGGCTGGCGGGCGCGCTCGCCTCCCTGCTCTTTCTCCAGTTTGCCGTTGCAGCGCCCACAGCGGCGCAACAAAACGCACCGCTCGACAACGCACCCTCGCCGGTCAGGATCGAGGCTCAACCCATCCGCTCGTTCAGCGCGCGAGAGCCCGAGCGCACGCGCTTCGGCGCGCTGGAATTTCTCGGCGGCCTGGTCCTCGAGAGCGAGGACAAGCGCTTCGGCGGCCTGTCCGGCATCCGCTTTCTGAGCGACGACGAGTTTCTGGCCGTGAACGACCGCGGCCGGTGGCTGCGCGCGCGGCTTGTGTCTGACGGCAATCGCCCCGTTCGCGTCGACCAGTCGACCATCGCGCCCATGCTGGACGGCAACGGCGTGCCGCTGTCCGACGGCAATTCCTTCGACACGGAATCGATCGCGCTCGGCGAAGGCGGCGATGTGTACGTCGGCATCGAGCGCGTTCATCGCCTCGTTCGCTACGACTTCGGCAAACGCGGCTTTGCGTCCCGCGCACGCAATGTGGAATTGCCGGCCGCCACACGCGATCTCCCGCGCAACGCCGGCATCGAAGGTCTCGTGTTTGTGCCGCGCGACCGCCCGCTCGGCGGCACGCTCATCGCGTTCACCGAACGCGGTCTCGACAAGGGCGGCAACTTGCGCGCGTTTCTCATCGGCGGCCCTTCGCCCGGCGAGTTCTCGGTCCGGCGCAGCAACGACTTCGACATCACCGACGCCGCGCTTGTTCCGGGCGGCGACGTGTTGATCCTGGAGCGCTATTTCTCATGGCTCGGTGCGCTCAAGATGCGCATCCGTCGAATTGCGCTCGCGGACATCAAGCCCGGTGCGACGGTCGACGGGCCCGTCCTGCTTGAGGCCGATGGCGGCTATGAGATCGACAATATGGAAGGCATCGACGTGCAGCGTTCCGCCGGCGGCGAAATGCTCGTCACGGTCATTTCCGACAATAATTTTTTCGGGCTGCAGCGGACGCTGCTGCTGCGCTTCGCGCTCGCCGAGGATTAGGCCGCTCAGGCTGCCGAAGCGGCCTTGATCTTGCGCTTGAGTTCCAACGCCTTCGCCGACAGCGTCTTGTCGCTCTGCTTGAGCAGGAAAGCATCGAGCCCGCCGCGGTGATCGACCGACTTCAGCGCGTTGGTGCTGACTCGCATACGCACATTGCGGTCGAGGACGTCGCTGCGCAGCGTGACGTTGCACAGGTTCGGCAGGAACCGGCGCTTGGTCTTGATGTTCGAGTGGCTCACCTTGTGGCCGACAAGCACCGTCTTGCCCGTGAGCTCGCAACGCCGTGACATGATCGAGGTCCTCTGGAATTTCGCGCAAACCGGCGGGCCTGCGGCAACAGCCGCTATGCAGCACCGGCTCTTTTTGGGTGGGGACCTCATAGAGAGCCCCCCGCCGAGCGTCAAGTTTGGCGGTCCCGCCCTGTCCGGGGCACCACAGTTCTGGCACATTGCAGCGTGATTTCGTGGCTCGGGGGCCGTTCAGGGTGCCCCGACTTGGTGGGTTTAGATGGCCCGGACGCCCCTTCGCTCCGCTTTGTCCCTGTGTGCGCTGCTGGCGGCCCCCGCCGCGGCCGGCGCGGGCTCGACCCTCGAAGCACGCTATGCCGTGACCTTCACCGGCGTGACGCTGGGCCAGGGCGCGCTCGTGGTCGAAGTCAATGAAGAGGGCTACTCGGCCGCAGGCAGCGCAATGGTCGCAGGCCTCCTGCAAATGATCACCGGCGGCAAGGGAACGGCCGCGGCGCGCGGACAGATCGTCAACGGCCGCATCCTGCCGCTCAGCTATTCCGGCAATTCCGAAAGCAAGGAGCGCTCGCAGGAAGTGCGGTTGGCGGGTGCAGCGGGCACGATCAAGGACGTCTATGTCGAGCCGAAGCGCCCGCCGACGGGCGATCGCGTACCGCTCAAGGACGAGCATCGCAAGGATGTCGTCGATCCCATGAGCGCGGCCATCATGCCGGTCGCGGGCAATGGCGACGTTACGGGCGCCGACGCCTGCAAACGCACCTTACCGATCTTCGACGGCGAGTATCGCTACGACCTCGTATTCAGCTTCGAGCGCAACGACTCCGCGCGTGAGTTCAAGGAAATGCGCGGCTATGGCGGCCCCCTCGCCGTCTGCCGCGTCGAGTACCGGCCCATCGCCGGTCATCGCCTGCGCCGTCAGGTGCAGGAGCTGAGCGAGAACAAGGACATTTTCGTCTGGCTCGCGCCGATCGAAGGCACGCGCATCGTGATGCCCGTACGCGTCTCCTTTGGCAGCAAGATCGGCGCGTTCGTCGTGCAGGCGACCCATTTCATGAGCGAAGTGAAGCCGCGCGCCGCCACCCGTTGAGCGCTCGACGCTGTTAAGAAAATTTCGCTCGGGGCCGATGACATTTGCCCCACGCCGCATATCTCTCGTGCGTCACCGCGCACGGCGCGCAACATCTAGCCTGGAACGAAACTCGAAGCCGCACGAGTCAGCGATTCGGGCGCGTTTCGTTCCGAACGTGTTCCAGAACTTTCCGGCGGACAGGAAATGACGGCGCTCATGTCGCAATTCGGGACTCGGCTCTCAGCGCCGGCGATGGAGAGGCGGCGGATTGTTTCGCGGCGGGTCCGAGCATCCGTGGGTACCCAAATTAAGTTTTGGCGGCAACGCGATGGTGTGCAGTCACCATCGGCCCGGAGATTTTTTCGAGCGAAGGATCGACACCCGCAACATCTAGCGGTGAACGAAGCCCGATTGAGCGGACACAGCCGATTCGGGCGCGATTCGTTCCGAGCGCGTTCCAATCCTTTACGCCGCGCGCAGTTTTGTCGCGTTGCTGTCGCAATATGATACAGAACGGAGACAATCCGCCGGTGCCCGCCCGTTCAATGCCCGTGACAAGCCAGTTCAGTTCGCCGCCGCGTCGCGAGCGCGGGGTCACGGCCGTGCTCGGTCCGACCAACACCGGCAAAACGCATCTCGCCATCGAGCGGATGCTGGGTCATTCGAGCGGCATCATCGGCCTGCCACTGCGGCTCCTGGCGCGCGAAGTTTATAACCGCTGCGTCGAGAAGGTCGGCGCGGCCGCCGTCGCCCTCGTTACGGGCGAAGAGAAGATCAAGCCGCCCAATCCGCGTTTCTGGGTCTCGACCGTCGAGGCCATGCCGCGCGACCTCGATGTTGCATTCGTCGCCATCGACGAGGCGCAGATCGCGGGCGATTTCGACCGCGGCCACATCTTCACCGACAGGATGCTCCATCGCCGCGGGCGGGAGGAAACGCTCATTCTGGGTGCAGCAACCCTTCGCCCGCTGATCGAAAAACTCCTGCCCGGTGCGGACATCGTGCAGCGCCCGCGCCTGTCGCAGCTCACTTTCGCGGGCGAAAAGAAAATCACCCGCCTGCCCCGCCGCTCGGCGATCGTCGCCTTCTCCGCCGAGGAAGTGTACGCGATCGCGGAGCTGATCCGCCGCCAGCGCGGCGGCGCGGCCGTGGTGCTGGGGGCGCTCTCACCCCGCACCCGCAACGCCCAGGTCGAGCTCTACCAGAGCGGCGATGTCGATTATCTCGTCGCCACCGACGCCATCGGCATGGGCCTCAATCTCGACGTCGACCACATCGCCTTCGCCGCCGACTCCAAGTTCGACGGCCACCAGCACCGCCGCCTCAACCCCGCCGAACTGGCGCAGATCGCGGGCCGCGCCGGCCGCGCGCGCCGCGACGGCACCTTCGGCACCACCGGCCGCTGCCCCTCTTTCGAGCCGGAACTGATCGAGCGCCTGGAGAGCCATAATTTCGAGCCGCTTCGCGTGGCGCAATGGCGCAACTCGGATCTCGATTTTCGTTCGCTCGCGGCGCTGATCGAAAGCCTGTCGATCCCGCCGCGCGAAGAGGGGCTCACGCGGGCGCCGACGGCGGAAGACGTTCGCGTACTGGAACGGGCGGCGAAAGATGACGATGTCGTGCGCATGGCGACCGGCGCATCCGCGATCCAGCGGCTGTGGGAAGTGTGCCAGGTCCCCGACTACCGGAAGGTCTCCCTCGCGACGCATGTCGAGCTTGTGCTCGCCCTCTATGGATTTCTCGCGCGAGAGGGTAGGATTCCAACCGATTGGTTCTCCCAACAGGTGGCGCTTGCCGACCGGACCGAAGGTGACATTGACGCGCTCTCGTATCGCATCGCCCAGGTGCGCACCTGGACCTTCGTCGCCAACCGCGCCGACTGGCTCGACAACCCCGAGCATTGGCAACAGTTCACGCGAAGCGTGGAAGACAAGCTTTCGGACGCGCTGCATGAGCAGCTCGCCCTGCGCTTCGTCGACCGGCGCACCAGCGTCTTGATGCGGCGGCTGAGAGAAAACGCAATGCTCGAAAGTGAAGTGTCGAAGACCGGCGAGGTGACGGTGGAGGGCCACGTCATCGGCCGTCTTCAGGGGTTTGAATTCGCACTCGACGCCACGGGCGAGGGACAGGACGCAAAAGCGCTGCGCGCCGCGGCCGCAAAGGTGCTGGCGACAGAGATCGAGTCCCGCGCGGCCAAGCTCGCGGCCGCCCCCGACGAGCAGTTCGTGCTCTCGAACGACGGCGTGATCCGCTGGATCGGCGAGCCGGTTGCGCGGCTGCTGGCCGGCGAAAATGTGCTCGAGCCGCGCTTCCGCGTGCTGGCCGACGAGCAACTGACCGGCGCGGCGAAGGAGTCGGTCGACGCGCGGCTCGCACTCTGGCTGAAAGCGCACGTCGAGAAACTGCTCGGACCGCTCAACGCGCTCGCCAAGGCCGAGGACATCACGGGCATCGCGCGCGGCATCGCGTTTCAGCTCGTCGAATCGCTTGGCGTGCTGGAACGCGCCAAGGTCGCGGAGGAAGTGAAGGGGCTCGATCAGGAAACGCGCGCCACCTTGCGCAAATATGGCGTGCGCTTCGGCGCCTATCACATCTATCTGCCCGCGCTCCTGAAGCCCGCGCCGCGCACGCTGGCGCTCCTCTTGTGGACGCTCAAGAACGGCGGGCTCGATCAGAAGGGCTTCGACGACCTGCCGGGTCTGGCCGCGAGCGGCCGCACGTCGATCCCGGTCGATCAGGAAGTCTCGAAGAATCTCTATCGCATGGTCGGCTATCGCGTCTGCGGCAACCGCGCGATCCGCGTCGATATTCTCGAACGATTGGCCGATCTCATTCGTCCGGCGCTCTCCTGGCGTCCGGCCATGCCGGGCGAGAAACCGGCGGGCGCATTCGACGGACGCGGTTTCATCGTGACCGTGGCCATGACCTCGCTCGCGGGCTGCTCGGGCGAAGATTTCGCGTCGATCCTGAAGTCGCTCGGCTATCGGCTCGACCGCCGTCCGCCGTTGCCGGAGACGGCAAAGGCGGATGCACCGGTAGCGACGGGCGAGGCGGCGGCGGCCGAACCGGCAAGCGCGGAGGGCGCTGAGGCTCCAATCGAGCTTGGCCTTGGCGGCACGGACGCACTGACCGACGAACCCATCGCGAGCGACGCCGCGACGGCGCCGAGCGAGCCCGTGGCGGAAGCGGTATCCGAGATTCCGGCAGCCGAGCAGGCGGCGGCTACGTCCGCGGAAGACGCCGCGCCGGCAGAGCCTGTGATGATCGACGTCTGGCGGCCGGGCCGCCCCGAAGGCGCCCGGCGTCCGCCGCGCCGCGCAAAGCCCGCACGCCGCGAAGTGCGCATTCCGGAAGTCGCCGCCAATGCACCGGCATCCGCGCCGGCTGCCGATGCGGCGGCCGCCGCGAAGCCGCGTGAACAGCGCGAGCACCGCCGCCCGCCGCGGCGCAAGGACGGCCCACGCCGGGTGGAGCGCCCGAGCGATCAGCACGCGCGCGCGCCGCGCGAGCGCGACCGGCCGATCGATCCCAATTCGCCCTTCGCCGCGTTGCTCGAACTGAAAGCGCGGCTGGAAGCCAAACCTAAAGATTGATGCGCGACGACCGCCAGCGCATCGACCGTTGGCTCTGGCACGCGCGGCTCGTGCGCACGCGAACCGCCGCCGCCGAACTCGCCGAATCCGGCCGCGTGCGGCTGAACGGCGATCGCGTCACGGCGTCCTCGCGGCCGGTGAAGATCGGCGACGTGCTGACCGTGGCACTCGGCGGCAGCGTCAAGATTCTGAAAGTGCAGGGGCTGAGCGAGCGGCGCGGCGGCGCCCCGGACGCCGAGGCGCTCTACGAAGACCTCTCTCCGCCGCCGACACCGCGCGAGGAAGGACACGAGGAGACCGCCGTGGCTGTCCGCGAGCCCGGCGCGGGCCGCCCGACCAAGCGCGAGCGCCGGGCGCTGGAAAAGATGCGACATCGTGGCCCGCAGTAGGGCGCCGCCCCGCTTGCGTGCCTAGATCAGGTCCCGTAAGCCGCTCCCGGCTCAAGGACCCCGCTCGGAATGACCTACGTCGTCAACGACGCCTGCATTCGCTGCAAATACATGGATTGCGTCGAGGTTTGCCCCGTCGACTGCTTCTATGAAGGCGAGAACATGCTCGTCATCCACCCGGATGAGTGCATCGATTGCGGCGTGTGCGAGCCTGAATGCCCCGTCGAAGCGATCAAGCCCGACACCGTCCCGGGGCTCGAAAAGTGGATCTCGCTCAACGCCGAGTTCGCGAAGATCTGGCCCAACATCACCGTAAAGCGCGATCCGCCGGCGGACGCCAAGGACTGGGACGGCAAGCCCGGCAAGGAAGAGCAGTTTTCGCCCAATCCCGGCGAGGGCGACTGAGCCGGTTCCCGCTTGCTCGAATTCGAGGGAATTTTGTCCCAGACAACTTGCCGCGCACTAACCCTGCCGCCGTTTGGCTTCGTTCGCGCCGCGGCAAGGCTTTGATTTTTGACGAAATTGTGCTATATTAACAACACGTCGAGCAAAACATCCGGCCGCAGGCTCCTTCGGGAGCTGTTTTTATCGAAACGAGGGGCTTTTCGTTCATCCCGGGCGTCACCAGCACGCGCGGGAAGGGAAAGGCCAACTGTCTGTAATCCCCGGTTGTAGACCGGCTGTATGCGTTCCGGGTTCGCCCGGCCACAGGAGCAAAAGTACCCATGCCGAGCAAGAAGACCGCCGCTGCCCCGAAGACTGCCGCTGCTGCCGCCCCCCGCCAGGCTCACGCGCGCCAGGGTTTCCGTACCCATGAGCGCATCGTGTACCCGGCGCACGGCGTCGGCCAGATCGTGCGCATCGAGGAACAGGAAGTCGCGGGCTTCAAGCTCGAGCTCTTCGTCATCAACTTCGCCAAGGACAAGATGACGCTGCGCGTCCCCACGTCCAAGGCGGCAGCCGTCGGCATGCGCAAGCTCGCGCCGCCGGAGACGGTCAAGAAGGCGCTCGACACCCTCAAGGGCCGCGCCCGCATCAAGCGCACGATGTGGAGCCGCCGCGCGCAGGAATACGAAGCGAAGATCAATTCCGGCAATCTCGTCGCCATCGCCGAGGTGGTGCGCGACCTCTTCCGTTCGGAGAGCCAGCCCGAGCAGTCCTACAGCGAACGCCAGCTCTATGAAGCGGCGCTCGACCGCATGGTGCGTGAGCTCGCCGCCGTCGAGGACGTGACGGAGACGGAAGCGGCGAAGCAGATCGAGACCAATCTTCTCAAGGGTCCGCGCCGCACGCCGAAGGGCACGGACGCGGCCGAGCAGGAAGAAGCGGCCTGAACAAATTCAGACTCTGGAAATCGAAAGGCCCGGCTCGCGCCGGGCCTTTTTTGTTTTCAGGAACCTGATTTCCCTCATCGCCGGGCTTGACCCGGCGATCCAGAAAATTCGTTCGGGAAGGACCGCTGACTAGATGCGCGGGTCAAGCCCGTGCATGAGGAGGAATGATTCTAGAGCGCTTGCGAGTGCTGCTCACTCCACGACGATCTTCACGCGCTGGGTGAGCTTGAGCTTCGTATCCTTCTCGAAGCCGTTCAGGATCAGGAAGCGTTCGAGCTTGCGATCAGTCACCGCCATGCGCCGCGCCATGCGCTCCACCGTGTCGCCTAGCCCGGCCCGCACGACCGAGATGCGTGAGGGCGACGCTTTCTTCGCTTCCTCGATCGGCACGCGGCGGAAGGTCTCGGCGGAAACGCGGAAACCCGCATCCACCGCCGGTGAGATGTCGCGAGCCGCGAAGGCCAGCCGATAGACATCGCCGCCGAAACGGATGGCAAACAGGCGGAACGACCACTGCTCGCCGCGCGCGAGCGCGGTCGCGGCCGGGAAGCCGTTGATGGTGAGCGTTTCGATGGAATGCGGCTCGATGCCGTCGATCCAGCCCGATTGAAGATAGTTCGTGAGGTCCTGTTCGGGCGGCACGCGCACGGCGTCGAGGCGGAGCGCTTCCTTGCCGGAGCTTGTGGCGCCGAGCACCGCCTGCGGGGTATTCTCGAGCGTGAAGCCCTCCGGCGCCATGAATGCAAAGCCAAGCTTGGCGTGCAGGAAGTTGCGGCCACGCACATAGCCTTCCTTCGGGTCGTCGCCGTAGGCGAGATCGTCGATCGCGTCGAGGAACTTGTCGCGCTCGCGCTCGTCCTTGTTGCGGTCGCCATATTGGCGCGCATTGGCAATGGCGATGGAAATGCGCTCGGGCGTCGACGGATGACTCGACAGGAAATCGAGCCGCTCCACCGCCTGCTGGTTCGGCGTGTTGCCGCGCAGCGCCGCGTAGCGGCCCATCGAGGTGAGGAAGCGCGACGCGCCCGACGGGTCGTAACCCGCGCGGGCGGAAATGCCGACGCCGATGGCGTCCGCTTCCAGTTCCTGACCGCGCGAGAAGGTCGCAAGCGACAGACGGCTGCGGGCGAGCGACAGCGCGCCAAGGTCGGGGTCGCTCAGGACATTGGAAATCACGCGGCTCACCACCATGGCCTGCCGAATCTGGTCCTCGCGCGTGGCCGCGTGCTTCGCCACCACATGCGCCATTTCGTGCGCGAGCACCGACGCCAACTCCGCCCCGTCGTTGGCGAGCGAAACAAGCCCGCGCGTGATGTAGAGCGAGCCGCCCGGCAGCGCGAAGGCGTTGATCGCGGGCGAGTTCAGGACCGTGACGCGATACTTCAGCTCGGGATTTTCCGAGGCTGCCGTCAGGCGCTCGACGGTCTTTGCGATCAGCGCGTCGAGGTCTTTCGAGCGATAGACGCCGCCATAGCTCGCCACCAGCCGCTCATGCTCGCGCCGCTGCGCGGGCGGCAACGCCGCCGCGATCTCGTCGATCGCGATCGCGTTGTCGGTGCCGGTGATGCGGTTGAAGGCGCCGTCGGCGCAGCCCGAAAGCACGAGCGCCGATGCCACCGCTGCGATCACGCCGCGGTGCGCACGCTCATTCAGCCATTCGCGAAAACGCGCGAAACTCATCCCTCGCCCGTCCCCAAACAATCCAGCGCTGAACCGGCGCGGTCCTGCGCTGCTTCGCCAGCAGAATATCACAGCCGGGCAGCACCCCTGCATCGGAAAGCCCGTCGCGACAAGGACAGGCCGCGCCCTTCCGCGGGAACAACCTGGCTCCCCGTTTGCCCTTCAATTCAGGGGCGGCAAGAGGGCGAATATGCGGCAGGACGCATCCGGCCACCCGTTTTCCAGCGTTGCGATGCGGGCGAGGAACGCCTGTGCTAAGGGACCCGGCGCGGTCCCGTAGCTCAGCCGGATAGAGCAGCGGTTTCCTAAACCGAAGGTCGCAGGTTCGACTCCTGCCGGGACCACCAGCCCCGCTCAGGCACCGAGGCGTTTGGCGAGCGCGCGGATGTAGTCCGCATCCAGCCGGTCGAGCGTCCCGGCAGCAATCTGGCGCCTGAACTCCCCAAGGTCGCCGCGCAACGTGTCGGAAATATCCGAGCGCGCGAGCAGCCGCTCGACGAGCTTCTGGTCGCTCGACTTGTCGCCCGACGAGGCCGCCGGCGTCGCAGGCGCCGGACGCAGCGCGCTCTCCACGCCCCCGATCACGTCGCGCCATCCCTGTCCCGATTCCGACACCAGACGGCTCGCCTCCCGCGCGGCCGCGAGCGCGCTTTCGTCTTTCTCGTCGCCGAGCTGATCGAGCAATTCAACAAGACGGTTTCGGTCGAGACCGGGCATTCGCACTCCCTCGGGCTGATTTCCTCGTTGCCGCCTTGTGCTGCGCCATGCCGGTTTCGTCAACCGGACACATTCCCGACTCAATGAAGACGGAACGGTCCGTTCACGGCCGCGTTAGAACCGCGCAATTCATCCGCCATTCAGGTCTTTCCTGTCTCACTCCCGGCCCGATGAAGCCTGCAACGAGGAAAAACGAAATGAACATCAGAGCGTTTCTCGCCGCCATACTCGGCCTGTCGTTTCTTGTCCCGGCCGCGCCGGTGACGGCGCAGATCGCCGGCCCGCGCCTTCAGCTCGCCCAGGCGGACAAGAAGGGCGAGGACGAAGCCGAACGGAAGGGGCCGCGCGATCGGGGTCGCGACGACACCCGGAGTAAGGGGCCGGACCGCGGCAAGGATGCCGGGAAGGACGCCGGCGGCAAGGATGCCGGCCGCGACGCGGGCAAGGACGCCGAGAACGCCCGCCGCGAGGCGGCGGAAAAGGCGAAAGCCACGCGCGAGGCGGAGGTGAAATCCAAGGCCGCGCAGGACGGGAAATCCCGCGCCGAGACCGAGGCGAAAGCAAAGGCGGCACGCGAAGCGGAGACAAAGTCCAAGGCCGAGCAGAACGCGAAATCCCGCGCCGAGACCGAGGCGAAAGCAAAGGCCGCACGCGAGGCGGCGGAGAAAGCCAAGGCTGAGCGGGAAGCGAAATCACGCGCCGAGACCGAGGCAAAAGCAAAGGCCGCGCGTGAGAATGACACCCGCGCAAAGGCCGGGGCGGACGCCAAGGCAAAGGCCGAAGCAGATGCCAAGGCAAAAGCCGAAGCGGATGCCAAAGCAAAGGCTTCGCCTCAGCAGCAGCAGACACAGGATCGCGACCGCACCGACGGCCGAGAGCGCGTTTCGCGCGAACGCCGCCGTGACGGCGATGAGGAACGCCAGGCGCGCGAGCGCGCACAGCAGCGCGAGCAGCAGCGCACGTCCGTGCAGGAACTCTCCAAGGTACAGGTCCAGCAGGGCCGCGCCACCCAGATCGACGGCGGCCGCCGCACGCTCGAGCGCGACGGCAACCGCGTGACCATCCGCACCAACGACACGAACCGGTTCACGTCGCGCGGCGACCGGCGCGGCAACGACCGCGTCGAGCGGCTGCCGAACGGCCAGACCCGCACCATCGTGGTCTATCCCGACGGCTCGCAGATCATCACCATCACCGATGCACGCGGCGCGATCGTCCACCGCTCGCGGCGCGGCCGCGACGGGCGCGAAGTCGTGTTCTTCCGCGAAGTCAAGCGCGCGCCGCTCGTCAAGCTCGACCTCGGGCCGCTGCGCATCACGATCCCGCGCGAACAGTACATCGTCGACAGCCGGCGTGCTTCGCGCGCCGACCTGCAGCGCGTCTTCTGGGCGCCGCCCGTGGAGCGCGTGAGCCGCATCTACACGATCGACGAGGTGCGCCGCTTCGACCGCGTGCGAGACATCATGCCGCGTCTCGACTTCCACGCGATCACCTTCGACTCCGACTCGGCGATCATCTCGCCGCAGCAGGTCGACATGCTCGCCGACCTTGCCGACATCATCCACGAGATGATCCAGCGCAATCCGGCCGAGGTGATCCTGATCGAAGGCCATACCGATCTCGTCGGCTCGGACGTTTACAATCTCGCGCTCTCCGACCGGCGTGCCGAAGCGGTGGCCATCGCGCTCACCGACTATTTCGACGTGCCGCCGGAGAACCTCGTTACCCAAGGCTACGGCGAGTCCTTCCCGCTCATCCCGACCGAGGCCGCCGAGCGCGACAACCGCCGCGTCGCCTTCCGCCGCATCACGCCGCTCGTCAGCGAATACGGGCGCTAACGAATAAGCCACGAAGCACGGACGCGGCCGCTCTTCCACGAGCGGCCGCGTTCAATTTGCTTGCGGGGCAAGCCGCGTTTCGTCGTATAGACGCGCGCATGGCCCCGCCCCTCCTGCAACTTTCCGGCATCACGCTGACCTTCGGCGGCACACCGCTGCTCGAAGGCGCCGACCTCGCCGTCTCGGCGGGCGAGCGCATCGCGCTGGTGGGTCGGAACGGCTCGGGCAAATCGACGCTGCTCCGCATCGCGGCCGGCCTGATGGAGCCGGATCGCGGCGAGCGCTTCGTCCAGCCCGGCACGACGATCCGCTATCTGCCGCAGGAGCCCGACCTCGCGGGCTTCGCCAGCACCCTCGCCTATGTCGAAGCCGGCCTTGGCCCGGCCGACGACCGCTACCGCGCGCGCTATCTGCTCGAACAGCTTGGACTGAACGGCAGCGAGGAGCCCGCGCGCCTGTCCGGCGGCGAAGCGCGCCGCGCGGCCATTGCCCGCGCGCTCGCGCCCGACCCCGACATTTTGCTCTTGGACGAGCCGACCAACCATCTCGACCTGCCGGTCATTGAATGGCTTGAAGCGGAGCTGCTTTCCGCCCGCGCCGCGCTCATCCTCATCAGCCACGACCGCCGCTTCCTGCAAAATCTCTCGCGCAGCACGGTCTGGCTCGACCGCGGCCGCACGCGGCGCGTGGAGATCGGATTCGGCGAGTTTGAATCCTGGCGCGACGAACGTCTCGCCGAGGAAGAGCTTGAGCGCCACAAGCTCGACCGCAAGATCGTCGAGGAAGAACACTGGCTCCGCTACGGCGTCACTGCGCGGCGCAAGCGCAACATGCGCCGCCTCGCCTCCCTCGAAGGGTTGAAACAGTCGCGCCGCGACTACCGCAAGTCGGCGGGAGCCGTCTCCTTGCAGGCCGCACAGGCGGAGAAATCCGGCTCGCTCGTGGTGGAGGCGAAGAACATCGCCAAGCAGTTCGGCGAGCGGCCGATCGTGCGCGATTTCTCGACCCGCATCATGCGCGGCGACCGCGTCGGCATCGTCGGCCCGAACGGCAGCGGCAAGACCACGCTCGTCAACCTGTTCACCGGCGCGCTCGCGCCGGACTCCGGCGAAATCCGCCTCGGCGCCAACCTGCAGATGGCAACGCTCGATCAGCGCCGCGAACAGCTCGATCCGAACTGGACGCTCGCCGACGCGCTCACCGGCGGACATGGGGAAACCGTGAGCGTCGGGCATGAGACAAAGCACGTGGTCGGCTACATGCGCGACTTCCTGTTCGCGCCCGAGCAGGCGCGCACGCCGCTGCGCGTGCTCTC
>Ga0307505_10000447_pt1 | contig 46395 bp, 38 predicted proteins | sample 23_S_MG_FD_202183 | JGI IMG/M metagenome (GOLD analysis project Ga0307505, IMG submission 202183) | Soil microbial communities from Populus trichocarpa stands in riparian zone in the Pacific Northwest, United States - 23_S | ecosystem: Environmental > Terrestrial > Soil > Riparian zone > Trees...
GCGCGCCGCATGGAGGCAAGGCGCACGTCGCCGATTCCATCGCCAGGCGTGAACGATCTGTTTCCACGCCGGGGGTTATTCGTCGTCGCTGCGCCCGCATATCGTGCGCCTTGACCCATTGCGTGCGGAGAATCACATGATCGAACGCCGACCTTTCGCCAGCCTTGGCCACGCCGATCACGGCTGGCTCGATGCCCGCCATCATTTCTCGTTCGCCAGCTACCACGATGCCCGACGCATGGGCTGGGGCGCGCTGCGCGTGTGGAACGACGACATGATCGCCGCCAACACGGGCTTTCCGCCCCACCCGCATGCGGACATGGAGATCATCACCTACGTGCGCGAAGGCGCGATTACGCACCAGGACAGTCTCGGCAATCACGGGCGCACGGAAGCGGGCGACGTCCAGGTCATGAGCGCGGGGACCGGCATCACCCATGCCGAGTACAACCGCGAACCGGTCGCGACCCGATTGTTCCAGATCTGGATCATTCCCGACCGCCGCGGCGGCACGCCGTCCTGGGGAGCCAAGCCGTTCCCCAAGGCGGACCGCTCGGGGCGGTTCGTGGCCCTGGCAAGTGGCATGAGCGGCGACGATGACGCGTTGCCGATCCGTACCGATGCGCGCGTGCTCGGGGCCACGCTCAAGGCCGGCGATTCGGTCGAGTACGTGTTCGGCGAAGGTCGTGTGGGCTATCTCGTGCCGGCCACCGGCACGATCGAGGTCGACGGCGTGCGCCTGGACACCCGCGACGGCGCGGCGATCCGCGACCTTGCGGCGATCCGCGTCAGCGCGATCGAGGATGCCGAGGTCGTGCTGGTCGACAGCGCGCCCTGAGTCCGGCGGCGTCGCGACGCGGTTCAGGCGCCGGCCAGGCCGCGCCCAAGCCGGGTGACGACTGCACGCAGCGCGGGCAGCCACTCGCCGGCGTCGATGATGCTGAAATCGACGCCGGCCACGGCAATCTGGGCAATCACCGCTTCGACCGAGTCTCCTCCCGTACTGAACAGGCATTGGCTGTCGTCGATCGCCTCGATCACGCCGCACCACGCCGGGATGCGTTCGGCAAGCTCCGCCGCGGATCCGTGCAGGCGCAGGCGGACCTGACAGGGAAACGGCGCAAAGCTGATTGCGCGCGCCACATAGGTCGCGAAGTCCTCGGGCGGACGGCGCGCCAGGAAGCGTTCGCCTTGCCGCAGCGGTGGAATGATGCGATCGACCCGCAGCGTGCGCCAGTCCGCGCGACCGCGGTCCCAGGCCACGAGGTACCAACGGCGGCCGAGGGTCGCCAGGCGCATCGGTTCGACCTCGCGAATGGTTTCGCCGCCACGCCGATCGCGATAGCGCAGGTGCACACAGACGCCATCGCGGCAGGCCGACGCGAGCGCGGCCACCAGCTCGCCATCGGCGGTCGCGGCATCGGCCAATGGCAATGAAATCGTCATCGCATGCAGTGCGCTCGCCCGTCGACGCAGGCGCGCCGGCAACAACTGGTCGAGTTTCGCGAGCAGGCCGATCGCGGTGTCGTCGATCCCGCGCACGCTGCCGGCGGCGACACGCAAGGCCACGGCCACGGCGACTGCCTCGTCGTCATCGAGCAGCACGGGCGGCATCGCCGTTCCCGCAGCGAGGCGATAGCCGCCACCGACGCCGGCCGATGCCTGCACCGGGTACCCCAGTTCGCGCAGACGCTCGATGTCGCGTCGCAAGGTGCGCGCATCGATGTCCAGGCGCGCGGCAAGATCGGCACCGCTCCAGTGGCGGCGCGCCTGCAGCAAGGTCACCAGACGCAGCAGACGGGCCGAGGTGGAGAGCATCGACGCAGCCTATCGAGGACAACTTTCGTCCGCAACGTACCGGCTCGTGGCGCCTCCGGGCGTCAACGCCGCAGGTGCGAGGCAAGCATGTTGCGTCGACGATCGCGCAGTGACCGGCGATGGAATCGGCTACGCTTGCGCGTCCCTTACTCGTGCCGGAGTTGCCATGCTTTGCCGGATCCTCCTCGCCCTGTCCGCCGGGTTCGCCAGCGCGGCGCTCGCGCAGGAAGCGCCGGTCACCCCATCGGCCGATGCCGATGCCGGCACCCCGACGATCGATGAAACCGAATGGCTGCGCAGCGCGCGCGTGGATACCGTCATCTGCCCGTTCCGCGGCACGATCGACTACAAGCCCGGCGAGATCGAATGCGGCCTCATCGAAGTGCCCGAGAATCGCGAGCAGCCAGGCAGCCGCACGATCGAGCTCAACTACGCGCGCATCCGCGCCAAGGGCAAGGACAAGGATGGCGAGGAGATCGCGGCGCGCGATGATCCGGTCATCTACCTGACCGGCGGTCCGGGTGTAAGCATCGACTACTACGTCAATCGTCTGAAGGATCACCGCCTCGTCGAGCAGCGCGACCTGTACATCCTCGAGCAACGCGGGATAGGCCACTCCAGCGGCTTCTGCCCGTTCTTCTCCACGCGCAACCGCGCGGCCTGGATCAAGCCGGACTACATCGAGGCGCAACGCGCACAGCTCGCGGCGATGCAGGCCTGCGCCCGCAGCGCAGCAGCGCAAGGGGTCGACCTGCGCGGCTACAACACGTTCGAGAACGCGCGCGATGTGCGGGCGCTGCGCACCGCGCTGGGCTTCGAACGCTGGAACGTGTGGGGCATCTCCTACGGGTCCGCGCTCGGACAGGCCGTGCTCAAGGTCGACCCCGAAGGGATCAAGGCGATGGTGCTGGACGGCATCGTGCCGATCGACATCGCCGACCTCATGCGCGTCTCGCGCTGGTATGCGCGCGATCTCGACAAGCTGTTCGCCGCGTGCGCCCTGCAGCCGGCCTGCGCGAGTGCCTATCCGGACCAGCAGCGACGCTACCTGGCCGCGATCGATTCGGTGCACACCCAACCGTTCGCGTTGACGGTCACGGCGGGTGAACGTTATCCGGACGGCAAGGCCTACATGTTCGCCGATGTCGTGGCGGGGATACCGTTCATGCTGCTTTACGAACAGAAACAGCATCCGGCGATTCCGGCGATCATCGAAGGTCTGATCCGCGCGGTGGAAATGCGCGACGAGGCATTGTTCAAGGCCATCGCGACCGCCGACGGCGACGACATCGGCAGCATGAGCGAAGGCATGGCGATGGCCGTGCAATGCCAGGATGGTTACGCCGATCAACTGGTCGCCAGTCTCGCCTCCGAGCAGATCGAGCAGCCGGTGCTGGCCGCGGTGTTCGCGAACCCCGCGGTGAATGCCGATGCGGTCGAACTCTGCGCCCAGGCCGGCATGCCACGTCGCGATCCGGCGGCCTATGCGCCGGTCCAGAGCGATGTCCCGATCGTCATCGCCAATGGCGCCTGGGATCCGGTCACGCCGCCACCGCTGGCCGAGTACATCATGCCGGGACTGGGCAACGGACGCCTCGTCGAGTTCCCGCACGCAGGGCACGGGCCGACGCGCTCGCTTGAGTGCGGCGGCGTGTTCCTCAATTCGTTCTTTGACGATCCTGCGGCGCCGCTGGACATGGACTGCGTGACCGATGGCGAGAAGGCTGCCGTGTTCGTCGCCCCGTATTTCGCCACCACCGCGGTCCCCCGAGCAGCCGTACTGGCGGACATCGACAAGAAGAAGCTGCTGCCGCATGCGATCTGGATCGGCGTCTCGGCGTTCGTGGTCGTGCTCGGATTCTTCGTGAGCGTGTCGGGCTGGAGCGCGCGAGTGCTCAATGGAACCACGCGTGGCCATGCGCTCGGTGCACGCTGGCTGAGCGGGCTCGCCGCATTCGCCGCGGTCGGTCATCTCGCCGGGATCGGGATCGCTGCGGCGATGACCTACCAGATCACGCCGGTCATGCTGTTGTTCGGCCTCGTCGGCTGGGCCAAGTGGGTCGCATGGCTCGCGCCACTGGCCGGTGTCCTCGGCATGCTCGCCCTGCCCGTGGCGCTCACCTCGCGCGGCGTGCCGCGCGCAAGCCGCATCGGCTTCAGCCTGGTTGCCATGGCCGCGATCAGCGTGGCCGCGTTCGCCTGGTGGTGGAATCTCTGGCCCCTGTGAGCGGGACCGTCGGCACTGCGGGGCCGCGCGTGCGGCCCCGCACGCGCGAATCCGCAACTACAAACCGAGCACCTTCTCGACGCTACCCTGGGTCAGCGGGTGATAACCGGCCTTGGCTTTGCGATAGATCGCGATCGCGAACTGCTTGCCGTCTTCGCTCTTCGCCAGTTCTTCGTAAATCGGCACGATCAGCTTGCGTCGGCCAATGCGCTCGATGAATGCCGCTATCTGCGGACGCACCTCGGTATAGCCGGCACGCACGCTGGCCACATACCAGCGGAACGCGATCTCGCCGTTGCCGCTGGCGGACAGTTTCCACGCTGCATCGAGCGCCTTGAGTTGCTCCACGCGTGGCTGCTCGGGCAGCGCGTTGATGAAGCGCAGCCACTCGTAGGTGACCCAGTGCTGCGCGGGAATGTCGGTCGCCGCCAGCGTGCCGGCGAGGAATCCGGCCGCCGCGACATCGACCGCATCGAACCGCGCCGAATGCGCATTGCTGGCAGTCGCCGGAATTCCGGGTTCGTACAACCATTCCTTGATCTGTGCCGCACTGACCTTGCCCGGATGCCTGCTCGCGAGATTCTGCTCGTAATAGGCGAGGAAATCGTCGGTGACGATGCTCTTGAATGCGAAATGATCGAAGTAGGCGCGCACGAAAGGATCGAACACGTCGCGGCCGTAGCGCGATTCGAGAAAGCGCAGGAACCAGCGTCCCTTGTCGTACGGAACCCCGGTCAGACCGTCGTCGGGATCGATCCCCTTGAGGTCGGTGACCAGCAACTGTGCGGCCGGCTCCAGCTTGGCCATCTCGCTGCGCAGTTCCTGCTCGTCGACGACGAGCTGCATCGTGGCCACCTCCTTGCCGTACACGGCTTCGACGATGCGATTCTCGACATAGCTCGTGAAACCCTCGTTGAGCCACATGTGCTGCGCGTTCGCATTGGTGACGAGATTGCCCGACCAGGAATGCGCCAGTTCATGGGCGATGAGTCCGACCAGGCTCTTGTCGCCGGCGACGATGGTCGGGGTGGCAAAGGTCAGGCGTGGATTCTCCATCCCGCCGAACGGAAAGCTCGCCGGCAGGACGAGGATGTCGTAGCGCTCCCAGCGGTAGGGGCCGTAGATGGACTCGGTGGCGACGATCATCGCCTCGGTGTCCTCGAATTCCTTTGCCGCCTTGTCGACGATGTAGGGCTCGGCATACACGGCCGTGCGCGGCCCGGTTTCGCGCACCTCAAGCTCTCCGACCGCAATCGCGAGCAGGTAGGCCGGGATCGCCTGTTCCATGCGGAAGCGGAATTCGCCGTCGAGCGCGTGGCGCGCATCGTTGTCGGCGCTCATGACCACGCGCAGCGCCTTGGGCGCCTTGATCCGCGCCGTGTAGGTGAAGCGAACGTGCGGCGTGTCCTGCAGCGGTATCCAGCTGCGTGCGTGGATCGCCTGCGATTGCGAGAACATGAACGGATGTTTCCCGCTCGAGGTCTGCTCGGCCTTCATCCATTGCAGTCCGGAGGCTTCCGGGCGCGAGCGATAGTGGATGCGTACGGTAGGCACCGGCGCGCGCAGATCGATGCGCAGCGCCGAACCGAAGATCGGATCGCGCGCTGCGAGCTTGAAGCGTGCCCGGGTCGCCTTGCCCGACGCGTCGATGGCCTCGACCTTGTCGATCACGAGATCGCGCGTGTCGAGCACGAGCGTGCGCGCCTTCGGGTCGTGCCATTGCAGCGCGAGCTCGGCGCTGCCAGCCAGTTCACGCTTGGCGAAATCGACATCCAGATCCAGCGCGATCGCACGCACGCTGACCCGCTGCGGCTCGGCGTAGCTGTGGGGATCGGATTCGGCCAGGAGCGGCGTGGCGGCCAGCACGAGCACGCCGGTGGCAAACAGGGATATGAGTCGCATGTGACCTCCGCAAGACAGCTTTCGAGTATGCCACCACCAGGCGGACGGCCGTCAGTCACCGCTGCGGAATGCGAGGCAGGCCACAGGCGGCAGGCCGCGGACTGGCGTATATTGCGCGGACAGGGGTGATGTCCGATGCACGATCAACTACTCGCACTCTACGGCCTGCTCGGCAGCGACTCGATGACCGAGGTGCAGCGCGTGGCCAATCGAATCGTCAACGACCTCGGATTCGACAACTGGATGTACGCGTCCGCGTCAGCGCCGTCGCGCCCGGCGATTCAGCTCAATGCCTATCCGCGCGACTGGATCGCGCACTATGAACGCCGCGGTTACTTCGACGTGGATCCGGTCGTCGGCCACTGCCGTACCCAGACCGTGCCGTGCCTGTGGGCGTCCACTGCGCAGGCACGCAGCGGCGGATTTCCGATCGAGTTCTTCCGCGAAGCCGCGGACTACGGATTGCGTGCAGGCGTCGGCCTGCCCGTGCACGGCCCGGGCGGCCAGGCGGCCATGGTTTCGGTGGCCACCGATGATCGCAACGCGCAACCTCCGGATTTCGCCCGCCTGTCGCAACTGCATCTGCTCGCGACCTTCATGCACGAAGCCGGTCATCGGATCGCTGCAAAGACCAACCAGGAACCGGCGCACCTGACCGCTCGTGAACTGGATTGCCTGCGCTGGGCTGCCGAGGGCAAGACCAGCTGGGAGATCGGCCAGTTGCTCGGCATCGGCGAACGCACGATCGTTTTCCACCTGCAGAACGCCGCGCGCAAGCTCGGCGTGATCGGCCGCCGCCAGGCGGTCGCCCGGGCGATCTCGCTGCAGTTGATCGCGATCTAGAGCTTCTGTGGGCGGGCCTTCAGGCCCGAAACCTTGGGCCCTGGATGCAGGGATGCATGGGCCTTCGCGAGCTTCCCGCAACAGCAGATGCGGGCATCGGCCGGGATACCTGCCAACCGCGATCGGGATTCGCTAACACAACTTCGAACCTGCGTCTAGCTGTAAGAACTTACAGCTAGGCGGCTGCCCGGCCATGGCGCATTCTGAGGCGTCGGAGCAAATCGCTCTGAATGCCCCCCCTGGCCGGGCGGAGATTCTGCGAGCCGACGGATGCGGTTCGTACTCGCGCCCGGCCGTCTTATTTCGCTTCCACGCCTTGGCAGCCTGTCGGCCTTGCTGCGCCCCTTCTCCCTCCGGGAGAAGGAAAGCTGCGCCTTTCGTAGAGCGGAGCTTGCTCCGCTGCCTTTGCCTTCCCCTTCTCCCTCCGGGAGAAGGTGCCGAAGGCGGATGAGGGAAGGATGCTTCGGCTCGCCGAAACGGCCATCGTGCAAGAACTCTCCCTCATCCGGCGCTGCGCGCCACCTTCTCCCGGAGGGAGAAGGAAAGCTCCATCTCTCGCAGAGCTTGCTCCGCTGTCTTGTTTTCCCTTCTCCCTCCGGGAGAAGGTGCCGAAGGCGGATGAGGGAAGGATGCTTCGGCTCGCCGAAACGGCCATCGTGCAAGAACTCTCCCTCATCCGGCGCTGCGCGCCACCTTCTCCCGGAGGGAGAAGGAAATTCCCGAGAGGCTGCCGGCCTCAGACGCGATAACCGCGATGAATCGCGACGATTCCTGCGGACAGGTTGCGCACGTCCACCCGCACCAGACCAGCCTGCTCCATCAGGCGCTTGAGCTCGGCCTGGTCGGGGTGCTTGCGGATCGATTCGGCCAGATAGCGGTAGCTGGACTCGTCGCCGGCGATCAGGCGGCCGATGCGCGGCAGGACCTGGAACGAGTGCAGGTCATACAGCGGCTTGAGCAGCGGCTCGCGCACGCTCGAGAATTCGAGCACGAGGGCGCGGCCACCGATCTTGAGGACCCGATGGATCTCCGCCAGCGCGCGTTCCTTGCGCGTCACGTTGCGCAGGCCGAACGCCATCGTCACGCAATCGAAACTGCGATCGGGAAACGGCAGCGCTTCGGCGTCGAGCTGCGCATAGTCCAGTCCTGTCACTTTGCCGCGATCGGTCAGGCGGTCACGGCCGACCCGAAGCATGTCGCCGTTGATGTCGCCGATGACGACGCGGCCTCCGGCGCCGACTTTCGGCAACAGCAATGCGGCGATATCGCCGGTGCCGCCGGCCAGATCGAGCACCGCATCGCCGGCGCGCACGCCGCTGGTCGCGACGAAATGGCGCTTCCACAGCCGATGCAGACCGAACGACATGAGGTCGTTCATGATGTCGTAACGGCGCGCGACCGAGGTGAATACCTCGCCGACGAGACGCGCCTTGTCGGACTCGGCGACGTCGCGATAACCGAAATGCGTGGTCCGGGGTTCGCTCATGCGCGCATCCTAACCGATCATGCGGCGGCTATTCGGTGACCCGCTTGCGCAGGGTCTGGCGTGCGCTTGGCACCGTGCTGCGGACGACACCGAGCTCGGCGGCGACATCGACGTAGCCGAGCATTACGGCGACCTCACCGGCGCTACGACCGAGACCGTCGCCGAGATCGATCGGCGCACCGTGCGCCTTGAGCAGTCGCGCAACGCCGAGCAGGCCGTGCATCGCACAGGCATGCAGGGGACTCACGCCGCGGCGATCCTGGCAGGTCACCGCAGCGCCTTTGCCCAGGAGCAGCGTGACGAGCTGGACCAGATGACCCGCGTCGCAGGCCGCACCGGGTTCCGCGCGGGCGCCGAGCAGCAGCAGCATGGCATCCTGCCCGGCCTCGTTGCGCGCGTCATGACGCGCGCCGAAACGCAGCAGCAGATCAAGCAGGCTCGTTGCCGCGGCCGTGTCGCGGCTGTCGAACGCGAACTGCGCGGCCGCCAGCAGCGGCGTATTGCCGCGCTCGTCGGCGGCATTCGCATCGGCGCCGCGCTCGAGCAAGGGCTCGGCGATACGCGGCAAGCCCAGCGCAGCCGCGATCATCAACGCGGTGCCGCCGCCGGGCAGGCGCAGGTCGGCGTCGACCTCGTGTTGCAGCAGCGTGCGCACGACCGCCTCGCGACGCGCGGCGACCGCGGCGGAAAGGCAGTTGGCCCCGGAATGCGCGCGGTGGGTGGGGTCTGCACCGGCATCGAGCAGGCGCACGACCAGTGCTGCGTATCCGGATCCGGCCGCACGGATCAACGCGGTCGCGCCCTGGCTATCGGTCGAATCGACCGCCAGGCCGAGCGCCAGCAGCTTCTCGACGGCATCCAGATCGCCGCAAGCAGCAGCCACCGGAAGATCCTTTCCGGTCAGGGCACGCTGCGGCAGCCGCCAGCGCGGCCAGTTGAGCCAGTAGACAAGCTCGCGATCGGCACGCGCCAGGGCGAGGCCGAGGGGTGTCTCACCGCTGGCGGAGGGGAGTTCCGGATCGGCACCGTGAGCGATCAGCGCGCGTACGGACGCCGCTGCCGCAGGTGCCTTGAGCGCGAAATGCAACGGCATGCGGCCTCGGGAATCGCGCGCGTTCGCATCGGCCCCGCGCGCAAGCAGGGTTTCGACGAGTCCACTGTCGCCGAGAGCAGCAGCCAGGTGCAGGCAGCTCGTGTCGCCGGGCTGGCAGCCGAACACATCGGCACCGCGCTCGACGAGTTCGCTCGCGAGTGCGCAGATCGGTCGGACATCGCCCGTTGCGGGGGCGCACGCCAGCACCCGCGACACCAGGCCCTGACCGCCGACCGGCGCTCCGCGCCGCAACAGGTGGACCACGGCGGCGCACGTCGCCGGCAATCCGGCGACCAGCGCATCGAGCAGGGTGCGCCCGCTGTCCAGGCGAGCATCCGCGGCCATGCCCGCGTTGCAGAGCCAGTCGCGTGCCGTGTCGTGTTCGTCTTCGGCAAGTGCGAGATAGAGTCCGGCCAGTTCTGTCGCGGGCCATTCCTGCACATTCGCCCGGAACCGGTGGGCGACATTCCAGTGACCGAAGCGCAAGGCGTCGAGCAGATGCGACGAGCTCGTCGTTTCGGCGACCGCCACTGCCGGTGCCAGACTGCTCGGCACCGCATAGCCCGGGTCGAGCAGCGCCACGATGTGCCAGCGCCCGCTGGCGGCAGCATGATCAAGTGCACGCTTGCCATCGGCACCCACCAGCCCGCGATCGGCTCCGAGCGCCAGCAGTACCCGCACGCACTCCTCGTTGCCCAGGCGTGACGTGCAGGCGATGATCAGCGCGCTGCGACCGGTCGCATCGATGCGATCCGGATCGGCCTTGCGCTTGGCCAACGCCTGGATGATCGCCACACAGCCTGAGCGCGCCGCTTCCATGAGTGCGGTCGTTCCGTGGCGGTCGGCCAGATCGACGTTCGCCCCGCCCGCGAGCAAGGCCTCGGCGATCCGCGTGTGCCCGGACAGGGCTGCCATCATGAGCGCCGATCGACCGAGCTTGCTCGGCGCATCGACATCGGCCTTGCGCTTGAGCAGGAGCTTGACCCCGGTCGGATCGTCATTGGCAACCGATGCGGCCAGATGCAGAGCTGCCTGCGCGCGCTCGACGTCGGGCCTCGCGCCGCGCTCAAGCAGAAAACCGGCCAGCGCCCAGTTGCCATTCGCGCAGGCAACACCCAGCGGCGTCACTCCGTCGCGATTGACCGCGTTGATGTCGGCTGCCGCATCGAGCAGCAATGCGGCGACCAGCGGTTCGCCACACAACGCGGCCTGATGCAATGCGGTACTGCCGTCGGCATCGGTTGTCCGCGCGTCGGCGCCATTGGCAAGCAAGGTCATGATCGCGTCCGGGCGACCCTGGTAACTGTCGCGGGTGGCTGCGATCAGCGGCGTCATGCCACCGTGCATGCGATTGACGTCGACGCCCTTGGCGATCAGAGCGCGCAACAGGCGCAGATCGGGCAGGATCAACGCATGCACGAGCACACTGCGCTGATCGCGCTCGCCAGGCATCGGCAGCATGTCCGGACTGGCCCCGCGATGCAGGGCGGCGATGGCCAGATCGACCTGACCCGATCGCGCGGCAGCGAGCAGCGTGGCCCCAAGTTCCAGCGCTCCGATCCCGTCCGGCAACACCGCATCTTCCGGTCCGGCATCATTCCGGTCGGTCTGGCGCGCGGCCAGGCGCCGGCGGCGCGCGTCGGTCAGCAACGCGTTCATGCAGCGCGTGGCGATCACGAGATGAGCGATCGGAACGATGACGAGCGCATAGACGACCAGTGCCGATACGCGCAGCTCGCCCTGCAAGCTGCCCCCGAGCGTCGCCAGCGCCAGCGCGCCGACGCTGATCGTCAGCACGGCCAGGCCGGCCGGCAACCCGTGGCTGAAGAACAGCTCATGCTCGGACGTCAGATGGCGCGCAAATGCGATCGAGCGTCGCAGCGCAGTGAACAGCCACGATGCCTTGTCATCCTGCGGATAGGCATCGTCCCAGGCGAACGGCAACGCAAACGCCGGCCATACGCGCCACAGCGAGAGCAGCGCGACCAGCAACGCGGCCGACATCGCCAGTGCGGCGGGGAGCGTCGGGTCGCGCGCGAGCCACCACCCCCGACCCGCGAGCAGGAGCGCGACGACCAGGATGTATACCGCGAACAGGACGAATCCGGTCGAGCCGCGCCGCGCCGCACTTCGCGCGAAACCGCCATCCATGTCATGGCCGATCCCACCGCAGATCGCGGTCTGCATCAAGGCGTTGCCGGCCAGCAGCAGGATCAGCGCAAGCGGATGCACGACCACGATCACGGCCGCATAGCAGACAAGGGCAGGAATGAACTGGACCAGTCCGACCAGCAGCGAACGCGGGCGTGCGACAACGGACTTGGGCATGGCGTGCTGCGGATCGGACCGGACCGCGGCCGTGACCGCGTTGGCACGAGTATATCGACGCAATGCACGCTTGCGGGCAACTGACTGGCGCTGGAGTTCGGCCTTGCCTGCCTGCCACGCCGGAACACGCTCGCGGAACGGCCCTGGCTGATACCGATCGGACGTGCGAGATTGCCGTCAGAAAACCCGGTCGAGATCCGGTGGCGGCGGCAACTGCAGGTGAAAACCCTGCGCGCGCAGATTGTCCATGACCGCGACCACATCCTCGCGCGCGAGCCTGCGTTGCGCCGATAGCTCGACCTCGATGACGAACACGAGTTCGCCGAGGCGCTCGGCCAGCGCCGGCGGCAGCACGTCGAATCCGCCGGCTTCGCGCAGGAACACATAGGTTTCGGCGGTGCGCTGGCTCTTGTAGACGAAGCTCTGCATCGGATCGCGCCTTGTCGCTCGCAGTCGGTGGGGCGCGCAGGATAGCGCATGGCAACCTCGGCACCGTCGTCGCAACCGCGCGCGTGCTGGCAGCGCATGACTTGCCTATGCTGTGGGACCCGATTCCATCAGGCGCGCCGATGACCCTTGCCATCCCGTCGATACGTACCGCCGTACGCGAGGACATCGGATTCCTCGTCGAGGGCAATGCCGCGATGGCCGCGGAAACCGAGGCCCGGGCGCTTGACCGTGACGTGCTCACGCGTGGTGTCCAGGGCGTCTTCGCCGACCCGCGCCGCGGTTTCTACCTGATCGCCGAGCGCGCCGGCGAGCGCGTCGGCTGCCTGCTGGTCACCTTCGAGTGGAGCGACTGGCGCAATGGCGACTGGTGGTGGATCCAGAGCGTCCATGTGATCCCGGCGGCCCGCCGCAGGGGCGTGTTTCGCTCGCTGCATGCCGAAGTCGAGCGGCGCGCCCGCGCAGCGCCCGCAGTGGTCGGCCTGCGTCTGTACGTCGAACAGGAAAACCATGTCGCCCAGGCAACCTATGCCGCGCTAGGCTTGCACGACTCCGGATACCGGTTGCTGGAACACGGATTCGGCGCGTTCGAGTGACCCGCCGACGACAACGACGGTGCGCGTTCAACGGCGCCAGTGCAGGAGCCCGCCCGCCAGCAGCGCGGCAAGCGCGACGACGTCGGCGATCACCACGCGCCGCACTTCCGCGCCGAATTCCCCGACAACGATCGCAACGACCAGAAAACCCGTCGTACTGATGAGACCGCCGAGCAACGCCGGCGTGCGCCAGGCCGGCTGGCGGATCGCGCCGAGCAGGAACGCGCCGAGCACGCCAAACAGCAGGGCGCGATGCTGGAGCAGGATCAGCGCATCCGGACTCGCGATGTCCAGTCCGTAGAGCCCGCGCAACGCATCCGCGCCGAACAGGCCCGGCAAGGGCAGCCAATGGATCAGCCCGGCCATTGCCAGGGCGACACCGATGGCGCCGTCGCGACGCGCACGACCGCGCGCCGCGCCAACACCGTTCTTCGGCGACGCCAGCTCCGGCAACATCGGCTCAGGCCATCCGCGTCGAGCGCTTCATGCCGACGTACTGAAGCTCGGCGAAACCGAACACGATCACGGCCTGGACCAGCAGAAACGCGATGCCGAGCGTACTTGGCGCAAGGATTCCGGCGAACGCCAGCACCGCGCATTCGATCGCCCACAGGGCATTGCCGATGATCACGGTCAGCACGGCCCAGCGCGGCAGTTCGCTGCGCCGGCTGAGCCGCTCGATCGCCACCGCGTAGACGAGCATGAACACGCCCGCACCGGTCATGAGCAACGCGGGCAGGTTCAACAGCACCTGGAGCTGCGCGGCGAACAGCAGCATGAGCATGCCGGTGGCCGCGGTGGCACCTGCATCGAGCAACAAGGCGAATGTGAGAAGGCGGGAAGCGCGCAGCGTATTCATCGGGAAATCCTCCGGGTTGTCGATACGACTGCGCCATCCTGCGCATCGCAGGGAACCTGGTCGATTACCTGTGAGGTAATGTCGCCGCTGCGCCACATCGATAGGATGGCCGACATGATCAGCCAAGCCCCCACAGGCAGCCTGTTGCGCGAATGGCGCCAGCGCCGCCATCTGAGCCAGCTCGATCTCGCCGTGGAGGCGGAGATCTCGACGCGCCACCTGAGCTTCGTCGAGACCGGCCGCGCGCGGCCGAGCCGCGAGATGCTCCTGCATCTGGCAGCGCTGCTCGAAATGCCGTTGCGCGAACGCAATGTGCTGCTGGTGTCGGCCGGCTTCGCTCCGGTGTATTCCGAACGCGCGCTCGATGCGCCCGAACTCGCGGCGGCACGCGCGGCGGTCGAACTGGTGCTGCGCGGACACGAACCGTATCCGGCGATGGCCCTGGATCGGCACTGGAACCTCGTGATCGCAAACCAGGCAGCGCAGCGCCTGCTCGCCACGGTCGCTGCCGACCTGCTCGAACCGCCGGTCAACATGATGCGGCTCAGCCTGCATCCGCTGGGGCTCGGCGGCGCCATCATCAATCTGGAGGAAATCCGCGCGCACATGCTGCACCGGTTGCGGCGCCAGGTCGCCAGCAGCGGCGACCCGGTGCTGCTGCAGCTGTTGCGCGAACTCGCGGCGCTGCCGTCGTCGCCGCCAGCCGATACACCGCATCACGATCCCTATGCAGGCGTGTTCGTGCCGCTGCGCCTGCGCACACCGCTCGGCGAGCTGAGCCTGTTCAGCACGATGACCGTGTTCGGCAGCCCACTCGACGTGAGCCTGTCGGAACTGGCGCTTGAGTCGTTCTTTCCCGCCGACGCCGCAAGCACGGCGATCCTGCAGGCGATGGCCGCGCAACGCGACGCGTGAACGCAGCGAGTTCTTCGCTGCCGCAGGCAGTCAGCCCACGGGTTGAGGTTCGTGGCCGATCCCATGCGCCGCGAGGATCGCCTGCGCCCAGGCGCGCTCACGCGCATTTTCGCCATCGGCGTCGACGCGGCCTTCGCGCCAGTGCAGGCGCGTACCTCCAGGCAGAACCGACTCCTGGGCGCGATCCGGCCTGAGCACGGCGGCCTCGATGATCTGCCAGAGCGCGCCGAAACCGGCGTGTTCGTACTGCGCGCAGGTCAGTGCGCAGAGGTCGAACACGGTCAGATGGCGCGCGTGTTCAAGCGTCACGCCGAACGCATCGCCAAGGGCAAGGGCAAGATCCGCATTGACCAGTCCGCGCTCGAGCAGGTCACGTTCGAGCTGCGCTCCGACCGCTGCGGCAGCCGCTGCCGTGCCGGAAAGCAGCCAGGGCATGATCAGCAACGGGCTGCCGTAGAGACGCGCATCGGGCTGCAGCGCGGGCAATGGCAGGCGATTCTCATGGGTACCGAAGGCGATGATGTTGCCGCCGGCCTGTTCCGCGCCGAAGCGCGCGGGCGCGGCGCCAAGCGCAGCGTGCACGGGCCAGCCGGGGCGCAGGATCTGGGCCTGATCGTAGACTGCGCCCACCGTGATGAGGTCCAGATTGATCGCAGCGGGCGCGTGGCGGGCGATGTCGATGGCTGCGAGCGCGGCCAGTTCGGCGGCGAGTGCGCGATCGACCGTGGCGCGCACCGGCGGGCCGGGCGCCGCGCATTCCAGTGCGATGAGCGCGAGCACGCTGGATCGGGCGCCATCCGCGGCGTCGGAATGCATCGGCACGGGCAACGCTTCGGTTTTCGGGGCGGGAAGCGCAGTGTACCATCGCGTCCCTGCTCGACCGCCCGCTGGACATGATGGAATCGCAGAAGAACTACAAGAATTTCTGGGACGACAAGTCCTCCACCGTGCAGGGCGCGTTGATCGCGGTCGATGGCAGCACCAACGAGGAAGTCGCCCGCCTGACCGGCGCTTACAGCGCGCGGCAGGTGACCGTCGCGCTGGATCTGCAGCCGACCGACCGCGTGCTCGAACTCGGTTGCGGCGTCGGCCGCATCGGTCGCGGCATCGCCGCGCAGGTCGCCCATTGGGAAGGCTGCGACATCTCGGCCAACATGCTCGGCGTCGCCCGCGAGCGTCTGGCCGGGTTCGCCAACGTCGGCTTCACCGAACTGCACCGCGCGAGCCTGCGACCGCTGCCTGATGCGAGCGTCGACAAGGCCTATTGCGTCGCCGTCTTCATCCACATGGACAAGGAAGATTTCTTCCTCTATCTGGAAGACACCGCGCGCGTGCTCAAGCCCGGCGGCCTGCTCTATTTCGACACCTGGAACCTCGCGAGCAAGGTCGGCTGGCAGCGCTACGCGCTGGAAGTCGCGCAGTATCGCCAGGCCGACCACGGCGCGCGCAAGGATGTGGCGCGCAACCAGTTCTCGACGCCCGAGGAAGTGCGCATCTTCCTTGATCGCGCCGGCTTCGATCTGCTGCTGCTGCTCGCCGATTCGCCATGGGTCCAGGCGATCGCGGTGCGGCGCGGCAGCCAGGTCGACGTGGCCGCGCTGCGCGCGCGTGCCGAAGCGGTTGCGGTGCAGGTTGCCTATTCGCCGCTGTGGACCGAACTTTTCGGCGGCGTGCTGGAAGTGGCCGCCGATACGCTGCCGGCCGCAACGATGTGGAACACGCTCGCCGACGACACGCGGGGCGAGGAAGTCATGATGTTCCGCGAATGGTTCCGCGAGATGTGGAAGAACAACGAACGAGCCTGGGGCCCGGCCCCGACCTGACCTGCTGGAGCGAACGACAATGGCCAAGAGCGGCAAGAGCGCCCTGAAACGCGTCGGCGTGATCGGTGGCGTGCGCATCCCGTTCTGCCGCAACAACACGGCATATGCGGATGTCGGCAACTACGGCATGGCGGTCAAGACCCTGGGCTCGCTGGTCGAGCGCTTCGGCCTGCACGGTGTCGATCTCGGCGAGGTCGCGTTCGGTGCGGTCATCAAGCACGCCTCGGAATGGAATCTCGCGCGCGAAGCCACCTTGTCGTCCGGTCTGGCGCCGACGACGCCCGGAATCACCACGGCGCGCGCCTGCGGCACCGGCCTGGACAACGCGATTCTCGTCGCGAACAAGATCGCGACCGGCCTGATCGACGCCGGCATCGGCGGCGGCAGCGACACCACCAGCGACGTGCCGATCGTCTACGGTCGCGCATTGCAGCAGCGTCTGCTCGCGGTCAACCGCGCACGCAAGCCGGTCGACAAGATCAGGACGGCGGTGAAGGGTTTTTCGTTCGGCGAGCTCGCCCCTTCCTTTCCCGGCGTGGCCGAGCCGCGCACGGGCAAGTCGATGGGCGACCACACCGAATTGATGGCGCGCGAGTGGAAGATTGCGCGCGAGGATCAGGACCGGCTCGCCTGGGAAAGCCACCAGAAGGCGGCGGCGGCCTACGAACGCGGTTTCTTCAAGGATCTCGTCGTCCCCTTCCGCGGTCTGGACCGCGACAACATCCTGCGTGCGGATACGACCCTGGAAAAACTTGCGTCGCTCAAACCCGCGTTCGACAAGACCTCCGGCGAGGGCACCCTGACCGCAGGCAACTCCACGGCGTTGTCGGATGGCGCATCGGCGGTGCTGCTGGCCAGCGAGGAGTGGGCCGCGCAGCGTGGCTTGCCGATCCAGGCCTGGTTTACCCATTCCGCAGTCGCAGCAGTGGATTTCACCCACGGCGAAGGCCTGCTCATGGCGCCGACCATCGCCGTTCCGCGCATGCTCCAGGCTGCCGGCCTGAAGCTGCAGGATTTCGACTTCTACGAAATCCACGAGGCGTTTGCGGCCCAGGTGCTGTGCACGCTGCGCGCATGGGAATCGGAAACCTACTGCCGCGACCGCCTCGGCCTGGACAAGCCGCTCGGTGTGATCGACCCGGCAAAGCTCAACGTAAATGGCTCGAGCCTTGCGCTCGGGCATCCGTTTGCGGCCACCGGCGCACGCATCGTCGCGACCCTGGCCAAGCTGCTCGAGGAAAAGGGCAGCGGGCGCGGTTTGATTTCGGTATGCACGGCCGGCGGCATGGGCGTGACCGCGATACTCGAACGCTGAGCACACCAGGACCACGCGATTCCACGTCGGGGCGTGGACTCGTGCATCGCCGGATCATCGAACAAGTCGCAGGGGAGAAAACATGAGTGACACAACGTATGCGCTGGTGCTTACCGGCGACATCCGGCCGGGATTCGATGCGCAATCGGTATGGCCGCGGTTGGCCGAACACTTTCGCATCGATGCCCAACGCATGCGCGACGATGTGCTTGCACGTGCACCGATCACGGTCAAGCAGGGCACCGACGCGGCCAGCCTGCAGACCGTGCAGGCCGGTGCCGAGGCGATCGGTGCCGTGGCACAGATTCATCCGATCGGCGCCGATGGCAGCGTGTTCGTCCTTGTCGACAACGTGCCGCGCGGACCGGTGCCGCGCAGCTTCGTCGCCGCGCGCGTGCAGGCGGGAATCTGGCCATCCGCCGTGCTCGTCGCCGCCGTCGGCAGCAATGCCTGGCAGGCGTTCGCCGAGAGCGTTCCGTTCGCGATTCCGCCCGCACCACCCGCAGCCGCGGCGCCGGGGCCGGCACACGCGACCTTGTGGAACATCGATGCGGATTCGACCGACGGTCCGCTGCCGCCTGGACACGCGATCCACGCGGGCTTCTGGCGCCGATGCGCCGCCTACATGCTGGATTCGCTGATCCTGTTCGTGCCGACTGTGGTCATCAACGTCATCCCCCTGCTCGGTGTCCTGATGTTCCTGGTCGGGCGCTGGCTCTACTACGCACTGATGGAGAGTTCGAACTGGCAGGCCACGCTGGGCAAGCGCGCGTTCGGTATCAAGGTCACCGACGACGCCGGGCGCCGGGTCAGTTTCGGTGTCGCCACCGGGCGTTATTTCGGCGCAGCGATCTCCAACATGATCCTCTATGTCGGCTACATGCTGGCCGGCTGGACCGCCCGCAAACAGGCGCTGCACGATCTCATGGCGGGAACCTGCGTCGTGTTCGATGGCGTGCAACCCGGACGCGCGATGCCGACCCTGCGCCCGCCGATGCCGTGGTACGGCTGGGTACTCAACATTATGCTGGTGGCGGTTGTCCCGATCGGCATTCTGGCCGCCATTTCCATTCCCGCCTACCAGGACTACGTCACGCGCTCCAAGGTCATCGGGATCATCTCCGAGACTGGCGACCTGCGTGTGCAGATCGCCGAATACGTACTTGAGAACGATGCCTGCCCGAGCGGATCGCGCGAGCCGCCCAGTGCGTCGATCCAGAGCGTGGAACTCGGAGGTACCCTGCCCCACTGCGTGGCGACGTTCACGATCAGCAGCGACACGAGCGTGCCGGCCTCGGTCCGTGGCCACACGATCACCTGGTCCGCGTCGGGCGATGCGGCCTCCGGCTTCCAATGGACCTGCACGTCGAGCCTGTCGTCCAAGCGGCTGCCGGCGAGTTGTCGCTGACAGGCGTGCATATCGGCGCGCCCGAAGCGATACTTGACCCTGAACGCTGGCGCAGCGGACGGGCCAGCGCGTCCAACTGATCATCCGAACACCAACGGGGAAGGGGAACAATGGACAACATCAAGCATGCCTTGGTCCTGACCGGCGACGTCATGCCCGGTTTCGACGCAGCCACGGTCTGGCCCGCGCTGGCGACGTACTTCCGCATGGAGCCGGAGCGATTGCGCAGCGAACTGCTCGCGCGCGCACCGATATCGATCAAGGAAAGCGACGATCTGGCCAAGCTGCAGAACCTGCAGAGCGGTGCGGCTGCGGTCGGCGCGGTGACCGAACTTCACGTACTCGGTGGCGAGGGGAGCGTGTTTGCGTTGGTCGACAACACGCCGCGTGGACCGATTCCGCTTGCATATGTCGAGGACCGTGTGCGCAGTGGCGCCTGGCCAACGACAGTCAATGTCGCGGCGGTCGGCAGTTCCGCATGGCGGCCGTTCATCGCACCTGCGGCAAGCGCAGCTGCACCGCGTCCGGCAGCCCCGCCCGCAGACCAGCAGGCGACCGTGGCGTTTTCGGCGATGGCTTCGCAACCGGCCGCTTCCGCATCCGGCGGTGGCTTTGCGGTCGCCAGCGCGCCGGTCGCCTCCTGGCCTGCTCCCGCCGCCGGCGACCTGTTGCCAGAAGGTCCGATCGTGCATGGCGGTTTCTGGCGTCGTTTTGCCGCCAATACGCTCGATTCGATCATTCTCGGACTCGCGATCACTGTACTCAGCCTGATCATGATCGGCGGCGCAGCGGCGACCGGCAGCCTCGGACTCGTCCTCACGGTCACGTTCCTGTTCTACATCCTGGCGATCGTCGGTTTCTGGCTTTACTTCGCCAAGCTCGAATCCGGTTCCGGCCAGGCCACGATCGGCAAGCGGGTCATGGACCTCAAGGTGACCGACGATCGCGGCCAGCGCATCGGCTTCGGCCGCGCGACCGGCCGCTTCTTCGGCAAGATCATCTCCGGCATGATCCTCAACATCGGCTACATGATGGCCGGCTGGACCGGCCGCAAGCAGGGCCTGCACGACATGATGGCCGGTACCTGCGTCGTGTTCTCTTCGGTGTCCCCCGGTCAGCCGCTGCCGACCGTGCGCCCGAAGATGCCCTGGTACGGCTGGGTGCTCAACGTCCTGCCGTTCCTCGGCGTGATCGCCTACATCGTCTTCATGGTCACCATCGCCGCATCGATGATGAGCGGTGCGCGCGGCGCGTTCTCCGACGAGGCGCTCCAGGGTGGCGCCATGCAGTTCCCGGACATGAGTCAGGATGCCGATGCCGAGAAGTCGGTCGTGCAGACCGGCCTCATGGGGATCTTCGGCGAGATCGAGATGACCAAGTTCGAGGTCGAACAGAACGTGGCCACGAACAACGAGTGCCTGTCCGAAGAGCGCACCTCGGAAAGCGCCTGGATCGAAACCCTGCAGCTCGGCGGCTACGCGCCGGAGTGCACAATCACCGTGCGGCTGTCGTCGTCGACGGACATTCCGTTTGCCGCGAGGATCGAACGCATCGAATGGACGCGTACCCAGGGCGGAGACTGGGATTGCACCTCAAGCATGGATTCCAGCTACCTGCCCTGGCCCTGCCAGTGAAGTGATGGCGCGGGCGCGAAACGCTGGTTTCGCGCCCATCGCCGCTCGACGACGGGCACAAGAAAAGGCAGCCCTGCGGCTGCCTTTTTCCGTGCCGCAGCAGCGGTGATCAGCGCGCGCGGAACAAGGTCGGCTGCCAGCCTCCGCTGGAGTAACCATCGCGGCGGCGTTTGCGCATCGTCTCATGCGCTTCGAGACGGCGAGTTTCCAGCCAGTCCACGCGCTGGGTCTTCAGCGTGGCGGGGTCGACGCCGTGGCGGGCCGCCTCCTGGACGCGATAGAGCACGAAGTCCGAGTAGGCCTCGATTTCCGGTCTCAACTCGCGCACGCACAGCTCGATCATGATCGCGTCGTCAAGGAAGCCGATCACCGGCACGCTGTCGGGAATGATGTCGTGCGGATCGGCGAAATAGGCGAGGCAGGAAAGCACGCGCTCGCGATCCTCGTCCGGGAGTCCGTAGCCTTCGTCGGCAACCAGCTGGATCATCGTGTCGAGCTTGCCGAGGCGCTCTTCGATGAAGTGCGGCAGGCGTGCGTTGGGCGTGTTCGGCACGCTGCCGAGCAGCTTTGAAGCCGCCTCGATGATCGCCTTGGCCGGCATGTCGGCGGCCTTGGACTGGGCGCGACGCATCGCATCGACGAAATGGTCGAGATCGGTGTCGTCGAGTTGGATCGTGATGTCCAGGGACATGAGGGGCCACTCCGGGGCGAATTGATAAACGGACGCCGAGACTAGTCGGCGGACACTTGCGCGTCAATGCGGGCAAGCGTGAATTTCCGAATGAGCGTTCAGTGGCTGCAGCAGGCCTGCTGTTGGGGAGGCCCTTCAGGGCCGATGGCTGTCCTGCGACCCTGCTGTCCTGCGACCCTGGAGAAGGGCATCGAGCCTGAACGCTCTCCCACACAAGCGCGGCGATGCCTGGATTTTCGTAGATGGCGACGGGCTCGTTCTGTTGTGGGAGGCCCTTGAGGGCCGATGCTGTTCTGCAATCCCGCAGAAGAGGCATCGAGCCTGAAGGCTCTCCCACAGGGTCAGCGGCGATCCCTTGATCCAGCATGCTGCGGAGGACCCTGCTGCGGGTTGTGGACGACCCTGCTGTTGCGGAAAGACCTTCGTTGCTGGAAGACCTTCGTCGTGGGAGGCCCTTCAGGGCCGATGTTCTGCAATCCCGGGGAAGGGCATCGAGAAGGCTCGCCAGATTGAAGCGCGCCGTTCCCGTTGCCTAAAGAATGCCCACAGCCCCGGCGCCGAACGCCGTGGCGATGCGCGTGTAGATCGTCTTGAGCGGCAGATCGACCTCGGGAAAATCGCCGACCGCGGTGTAGCAGTCGTAGAAGCGCGGATCACTCTGCACGAGCGGCTCGCAGTCCTCGTTGAGCTCGTAGCTGGTCGAGTAGCGGAACGGCCAGAAATCGAACAGCGGCAGCACGGTCGAGAAATCTGCGATCGCGTTGTTGATCCGATGCAGCAGGTTCGTACGCGGACGCTTGGCGATTGTCCAGGCGTTGCGTGGTGCGATATCGCGTTCGATCTCGGCGCTGACCCGGAGGGCGACCTCGCGGTCACGGATGATGAATCCCGATTCGGTATTGTAGTTGTCCGAGCGCGGGTCGAAATTGTGCGAGCCGATCAGGGTGATCTCGTTGTCGATGACGATGGACTTCGCATGCATGCCGACGCGCACGCGCAGGCCCGGCACGCTGACCGGCGCCTGGCCGTAGCGCTGGTAGCCCTTGCCGTCGGCACCGCCGCTGAGTTCCGCATAGTTGGCGATCATCGCTTCGGCGTCGGCCGGGAATGGCTTGAACTCGTGGATGCGAAAGCCCAGCTTGATGTAGCGTTTCTTGTACTTGTGCGAGAGCGCATAGACATAGAACGCGTCGGTCGATGCCAGTGAGTTGGTCGACACGATCACGTCGGGCGGCTGGTCACGGTCGCGCAGTTCGGCGAACACCTCGCGGGCGCGTTTGCTGATGACCAGGTAAGGAGTCTGCAACAGGATGCGTTTGCGCGCGCCGGTGATCAGCGCGGCGATGCGCTCGCCGAGCAGGCGGTGACTGGAGCGCTCGCCATCCTGCTTGTCCGGGCGGTCGGAAAAGTACTCGACTTCGCCGACACGCAGCGCATCGGGACTGAAGCGGCGCCGGATTTCATCTGCATCGCTGGCGCGCTCGTGCAGGCGTTCGAGATAGCCGGGATTGACGGTCGGGATCAAGGCCGGAAGTGACGCCGGTTCACCGGCATCGGCGACGACCCGCTGGTTGACGTCGTTGAGCCGGGTCAGCGCGACTGCACGGCGATAGCCCCAGAACTCCTCGAACGATTCGCTCATCTGACGACCCGCCTGCACACCCGTGATCAGCACATCGCGGTCGCGGTAGTCGAATTCCTGGTCCCAGTCGAAGTAGCGGTTCTGATGGTTGCGGCCGCCGGCAATGCCGAATTCGGCATCGACGAGGAACAGCTTGTTGTGCATGCGCTGATTGAAACGCGTGAAGCAGCAAAGGATGCTGACCGCAAACTCGATTGGCCGGGTAACTGCCTTGTCGAACGTGGGGTTGTAGATCCTGACCTGGAAGTTGTGGTGCATGCGCGCAAGCCGCGCGAGCAGGTCGGCGTTTTCCAGCGAGAACAGCTGGTCGGCGATGATCCGCACGCGCACGCCGCGGCGCGCGGCGGCGAGCAGCTCATCGATGAGCAGGCGTCCGGAATCGTCGTCCACCCAGATGAAGGTCTGGATGTCGATGCTGCGTTGCGCAGCGCGGATCAGATGCACGCGCAGCAGCAGCGAATCCTCGCCGCCTTCCAGCATGTTGACGAAGTGCACGGGCGCCGAGTCGCTGCCGCCGAGTCGCGCCTGCTCGGCGAGCTCGCGCAGCGGTGACTGGATCGCACAGCGGTCCGCGCGCTCGCAGTTGATCTCGTGCACGATCGTTTCGGCGACGATCGCATCGGCCTGGCGCGCGAGCTGGCGATTGACTCCGCAGCCGCCGAGCGCGAGCAGCGCGAGCATCAGCGCAACGCACTTCCCGGCACGCATGCGTTGATCGCGACCCGTTCCTCTCATGACCTGGGAGCGCCTTCCCCGGCCGGCCGCACGCGAATGATGAGATTCAGTTCGACCTTGTCCGACAGCGTGCCTTTGCGCGAGCGCATGCCGAACAGGCTGCGCCGGATCGTGCCGCTGGCTTCGACCGGGCAGTCGAAGGCGGGCCGCGGACAGGCGGCTTCAAGCACATGGAACACGATCGGTCCGCGCAGTCCGCGCACGCTCAGCGAACCCGGAAGCTCGCCTCCCGTGCTCAATCGCGAGAGCGGAAACTCGTCCGACAGGAAGCGGATTTCCGGATACTCCTGGACATTGAAGAACTCGGCGGACTTGACCCAGTTCTCGGTTCCGGGTCGGCGCATGCGCACGGCGTTGGCATCGATGCGCGCGTCGACAACGGCCCTGTCGCTAGCGCGATCGACGCGGACATTGCCGTGGATGCTGCCGAACTGGCCCTCGATTTCGACCATCCACAGCAGCCTCACACTGAAGGAAGCACTCGACCGCTCGCTGTCGAACACCACGGTTTCGCTGGCCTGGGCCGGGATCGCAAATACGAGGAGTCCCGCCAGCCAACCAGCCCGACCGCTCCCGCTCAGGGCCACCAGAAATGCCGAAGGGTCGCCACGCCTGGCTCCAGCTCGGCATCCTCGTCGATATCCAGCCAGGCGATACTGGCCGGCGGCATGCCGCGCCCGTTGTCGGAAGTACCGTCGGTCAGCAGCGAGACCAGCGTTTCCAGTCCTGGATTGTGTCCGATCAGCAGCACGGAGTCGGCTTGCGCATGCTCGTCGAGAATCTCGATCAGGGCGCCAGGCGTCGCCTCATAGATCCGTATGTCGTGGCGCGGCGCGGCGACGTTGTCGAGCTGCTCGAGCACGTGATCGGCCGTCTGCCGCGTGCGCAACGCCGGTGAGCAAAGCACGAGGGACGGTTGCACATCGCGCGATTTCAGCCACGCGCCGGCAGCCCGCGCCTCGCGTTCGCCGTCGGAGGTCAGGGGTCTTTCCTCGTCGGCCTGCCCCGGTTCGGGAGGTTCCGCGTGCGCGTGGCGCAACAAGATGATCTGGCGAACGGACATGGTGACTCCTGCGCAGCGGGCTCTCATCATGCCGCATGCACGGCAGATTGCCCAAGCCGCACTGCGCAAGACTGGCGTCTGTGACGAACGTGCGAGCAGCCCGCAGTTTTGCACTAACATAGTGCAACTCGTCAGAACGCACCGTCGTGGCGCAAATGGAAGCGAACAATCCCGTCGAGATCATCCAGCTATGCCGGACCGGGTTCGCCCAGATCGATGCGCAATTGCGCTTCGTCTGGCTCAATCCGGCGCTGACCGAGCTGCTCGGGGCCGGATCGCGCCGCTGGCTGGGCGCGTCGCTGGAAGTGCTCGATCCGGGCGCGTCAGGCCTCGCCGACGCAGCCCGACGCGCGCTGGATGCCCAGCACATGGTGCTGCTCGTGCATGCGCGGATTCGTGCAGGCACCGATGGCGAACTGCTCGGCGATATCGCGTTCACGCCGCTCGATGGGGACGGACTGCTGATCGAGCTGCATGTCGTCAATACCGCCACCGACTCGACCTCGCCGGCCTTGTCCGAATCGCTGCGCGGGTTCGCCCATGAAGTGAAGAATCCGCTGGCAGGAGTGCGCGGTGCGGCGCAATTGCTCGGTCGGCGCGTGGAAGTGCCGGAACTGGCCGAGCTCGCGCGCCTGATCATCGACGAGACCGACCGCCTGACCGCACTGGCCGATCGCCTGCTGCGCGCGGGCGGCAAGCCACGCCTGGCGCGCCTGAATGTGCATGAGCTGCTCGAGCGCGTGGCCGCGCTGATCGGTGCCGAGTCTGCCGCGCCGAGCGTGCGTCGAGACTACGACCCGAGCCTGCCCTCGGCCGTGGGCGACGCCGATCGCCTGGTCCAGCTGCTGCTCAATCTCGCGCGCAACGCGGTGCAGGCCGGCGCCGCCACGATCACGCTGCGCACGCGCGTGGAGTTCGGCATCCGCCTCGGCGAACGCCTGCGCCGCGTCGCCCTGCGCATCGACGTGATCGACGACGGCCACGGCATTCCTGCCGAGATTGCCGCGACGCTCTATCAGCCACTGGTTTCCGGGCGCAGCGACGGGTCCGGCCTGGGTCTAGCCCTGGCCCAGGAGATCGCGCGCGAGCACGGCGGCGAGTTGCGTCACACGAGTCGCCCGGGTGCGACGAGCTTCATCCTGCTGCTGCCGCTGGAGCTGCACCAGTGATCGCCGCGGCGAATGTATGGATCGTCGATGACGACCGCAGCGTGCGGGTCGTGCTGAGCGCCGCATTGCGCGATGCGGATCTGGTGCCACGCGAGTTCAGCGACGCCGAGTCGGTGCTCGCCGCGCTTGCAGACACGCAGCCGGCCGTGCTGTTCACCGACGTGCGCATGCCCGGCGGCAACGGTCTGGACCTGCTGGAGCGCCTGGCCGCGCGCAAGCCGGGATTTCCGGTCATCGTCATGAGTGCGTTCACCGATGTGTCGACCACCGCCGCCGCGTACCGGCTCGGCGCCTTCGACTACCTGCCCAAGCCGTTCGACCTCGATACCGCGGTCGAGATGGCCCAGCGCGCGCTGGCCCAGGCCCAGCCGCAAGCCAGCGCACCCGCGCGAACCGACGTCATTGCCGAGCCCGAACTGATCGGCAGCACGCCGGGAATGCGCGAGCTGTTCCGTGCGATCGGTCGCGCCGCGGCAAGCGGGCTCAATGCCTTGATCACGGGCGAGACCGGGACCGGCAAGGAACTCGTCGCCCGCGCCCTGCATCGCGAGAGTGCGCGCGCGGGATCGGTTTTCGTCGCCCTCAACACGGCCGCAATTCCCGCTGATCTGCTCGAGTCGGAACTGTTCGGCCACGAAGCCGGAGCGTTCACGGGCGCGCTCAAGCGGCATGCCGGACGTTTCGAGCAGGCCGATGGCGGCACCCTTTTCCTCGACGAGATTGGCGACATGCCGCTGGCGCTGCAGACACGTCTGCTGCGCGTGCTGGCCGCCGGCGAGTTCTACCGGGTGGGCGGACGCGAGCTGATCCGCGCCGATGTCTGCGTGATCGCCGCCACCCACCAGGATCTGGAAGCCAAGGTCGAGCGCGGCGAGTTCCGGGCCGACCTCCTGCACCGCCTGGACGTGCTGCGCCTGCATGTTCCCCCGTTGCGCGAGCGCGGTGACGACATTCGCGGCCTCGCCGAACACTTTCTCGCGCGGGTCGCGATCGAGACCGCAATGGAACCCAAGCATTTCACGCCAGGCGCGCTGGCCGCGTTGCGCGAACACGCATGGCCGGGCAACGTGCGCCAGCTCGAGAACATCTGCCGGCGTCTCGCCGTGCTCGCCAGTGGTCGCCAGATCGGTATCGGCGACCTCCCGGTCGCGATGCGCAACGCGTCCGCGCCGACGCGCCCTGCCTGGAGTCTGCCGCTGGCCGAATGGGTCGAGAACGAACTCGCCCACGGCGCCGAGGCGCTGCATGCACGGGCCCTCGCGGAACTGGAACGCGTACTGCTCGACAGCGCACTCGCGGCGAACCGCGGACATCGCCAGAACGCCGCGCGCGCGCTCGGCCTGGGTCGCAACACCCTGACCCGCAAGCTCGGCAGTTCGCGCACGCGGCGCCCGCGCTAGGCCCACCCGCAATGCCAAAGCGACGCGGGTGCCCCGTAGAGCCGAGCTTGCTCGGCTGCTCTTTCTTCATCGCGCGACCATCGGCAACGCAGCGGAGCAAGCTCTACGAGCTGCGAAACGGTACATTCGAGCCTACGGGCGCGGCTGGCCGAAATCGCTCGGTGCTGGCGGTGCGCTGATCGTGCGACGCGGTTTCTGCGCGAGTTCCTGGAGCAGCACCTCGACGGCTTTTTCGACACTCGGATCACGGCCGGCGGCTACCAGGTCCGGCCGATCGATCACCTCGATGTCGGGACTGACGCCTTCGTTCTCGACCGCCCACTGACCGTCGGTATCCATGAACCGGAACGTTGCGGCGAGCAGCGAGCCGCCATCAGCCAGGCCCGGATTGCCGGATATGCCGATCAGTCCGCCCCAGGTTCGCGTGCCGATGACCTTGCCGAGTCCGAGCTTGCGGAAGTAGTACGGGAACGCATCGCCGCCCGAACTGGACAATCCGTTGATCAGCATCGCCTTGGGGCCGTCATGGGAAAGCAGTGGCGTGGCCTGCGGGTCCAGGCCACGCCGTTTCCAGTAGTTGAGCGGTCGGCGCGCAACGAGTTCGATCATGCGGTCGGGGATGAATCCACCGCCGTTGTAGCGGTCATCGATGATCAGCGCGTCCTTGTTCGCGTAGGCGAGCATGCCCTTGAACAGTTCGCGATTGCCCTCGACGGCGGTGTTGGGCACGTGGATGTAGCCGATGCGGCCGTCCGAGAGCCGATCCACGAGCGCGCGCCGGGCGGCTACCCAGTCGGCATAACGCAAGGCAAGTTCGGAGGTGATCGTCTTCACGCGCACCTCGCGCCCGCTGGCCGCGTCGGCCCGCGCGCCGATGCGCAGCATGACATCGCGTTCGCCCTTGTCCTGCAGGAGCTGGTAGAAATTCTTCACGCTGCGCGCGTCGACACCGTCGACCGCGAGGATGTACTCGCCCTCGCGCACGTTCACGCCGGGCTCGGTCAACGGCGAGCGGTTGCGCGCATCCCAGTTGGCGCCCGTGTAGATCTTCGCGATGCGGAAATACCCGGAGCCGTCGGCGACGATCTCCGCGCCGAGCAGGCCGCCCGGCGTGCGTTCGACGCGTGGCTCGTCGCCTTGCTGCACATAGACGTGGCCGGCGTTGAGTTCTCCGACCAGCTCCTGGAACAGGTAGTCGAGATCCTGGCGGCTCGCGACGTGCGCAACGAGCGGTTCGTAGCGTGCGCGGATCGCGTTCCAGCGCTCGATGCCGCCGTGCATCCCCGGCTCGTAGAACCAGTCGCGCAGGATGCGCCAGCCATCGACGAACTGCTGGCGCCATTCGCGCCGCGGGTCCACGAGCAGCTTCATGCGCGCGAGATCGAGCGCGTTCTTGGCGAAATCCTGATCCGCCTTGGTCTCCAGCAGCGCGAACTTGTCGCCCTGGCGCGCAAGCACGTTCTTGCCGTCGCCCGCGAGACGATAGCCGTTGAGTCCGCGTGCAATCGTGACTTCCTTGTCCGCATCCAGACCGAGCATGCGCAACTCGAAGCCGCCACCGCCGCGGCCACCCATGCCCGCCGCGTAGAACACGGCCGTGGCACTGGCCTGCAGGCCCTGATAGTTGCCGGCAGCCGCCTTGAGCATCTGTTCGCGGCCGATCATGCCGTCGATGTCGACGCGCAACGGCGGCTTGGCTGGCGCTCCGCTCTTGCCGCCCTTCGTTTCGCCCTTGTCCGGATCTTTCGCCGCCGGCGCGGCGCTTTCGTCATCGCGATACAGAAACGGTCCATCCGCCGCGAGGCTCAGCGCGTACAGACGCGTGGCATTGATGTAGAGATAGTTCTGCTCGTAGGCGCTGAACTGCAAGTTGTAGTCGCGGTTGGAGATGAAATAGAGCCAGCGACCCTGCGGATCGAACGCCGGGCTGGCGGCGTTGGACGTGGCCTCGGTCACGGCCGCCTTGCGACCGTCCTTGAGCGAGTACAGCCAGATGCGCGAGAGGTTGTTGCTGCCTTCAAGCGTGTAGGCCAGCCACTGACCATCGGGCGACCAGGCGTACTGGGTGATGTCATCGTTGCGGCTGCTGTCCACTTCGCGGGTGGAGCCGCTGGCGACATCGACGATGCGCAGTCGCTGCTGCTTGTCGGCATACGCGACATGCTTGCCGTCCGGCGACACCACCGGTGGAAACCGCCAGATTCCGCCATCGCGGGTGATCCGCCGGGGCGCGCCCCCGGCGACCGGCTGCGCATACAACTCGTACTCGCCGCTGGCGTCGGACAGGAAGATCAGGATCTTGCCATCCGCCGTGAGCGTCACTCCGAGTTCGCGCGTATCGGGGGTGTGCGAGAGGTTGTGGATGTCCTTGTTCTTGCCGCTCAGGCGAAACAGTTCGCCGCGCGCACCGAACACGAGGGTCTTGGCGTCTGCGCTCAGGTCGAACGACTCGACCTGCGCTGCGACGCTCTTCCAGGCCGGCACGGTCTGCGGGAAATCCCCGGTCACCCGGATCGGCACCCGGGTGGCCTGGGCGCTGGCCGGATCGAAACGCCAGATCGCACCGCCGTTCTCGAACACGATCGCATCACGGCCCGCACTCGGCCACAGCACATCGAAATCGGTGAACTGGGTGACCTGGCGCTGACCGCTGCCGTCGGGCGCCATCGCAAACAGGTTCAACGTGTAGTTGCGGTCGGAGACGAAATAGATCGTGTCGCCAACCCACATCGGCTGGTGATCGGTGGCGAGGTTGTCGGTGAGCCGGCGCGCCGTGTTGTCGACCAGATCGTACGTCCAGACGTCCTGCGCGCGACCGCCGCGATAGCGCTTCCAGCTGCGGAACTCGCGGTCGATCGGCGTGTAGACGAAGCTGCGCCCATCTGGCGAAAGCATGCCGCCACCGGTTTCGGGAATCGCCAGCGGCGTCTCCATGCCGCCCTCGGCCGGGACCAGGTACGGACGCCCCCCGCGATCGTCGGTCGCCACGCGATTCGCCCGGACCACGATGTTGCGGCCATCCGGTGTCCAGTCGAGCACGCGGTAGTCGGTGCCGCCGCGCGGCGGCTGCGCGCCGACATCGTTGTACCAAGTCAACTGCGTCGGCACGCCGCCCGCGGCCGGGATCACGTAGACCTGGCGCGTGCCATCGTATTCGCCCGAGAACGCGATCGAGCGGCAATCGGGCGAGAATTTCGGATACAGCTCCTGGCCGATATGCGACGTCAGGCGCAAGGCGGTACCGCCGCCGGCAGCGACGACATAGATATCGCCGGCCTGCACGAACGTGATCGCGTCGGCGCAGATGTCGGGAAAGCGCAGCACGCGCGACTCCCCGGCCGGAATGGCCTGGACGGCGGGCGCAACACCGAGCGCGAGCACGGCGAACAGGACGGAATGACGCATGCAGGCGCTCCAATGCGGGACGGAAACACGGATTCTAGCGGTCCGCCGCCGCATTCCCGTGGGCCGGAAGGCATGGACGCGCCAGCTGAGTGGCAGCTTGCGCCGATAAAGGATGACAAGCCGCGGTCCGCCTGGCGCATCGCCGGACGATTGGCTCGGCAGGTTACGTCGCTTGCACGCGACGCCTCGTCTCCCAAGCGATGCCGCGAAAACTCAGCGCGCGACCGCTTGCTTCATCGCCGCGATCACGCCGGCATAGTCGCTCTGACCGAAGATCGCCGAGCCGGCGACAAACGTGTCGGCGCCGGCACGCGCGATCTCGGCGATGTTGTCGGCCTTCACGCCGCCGTCCACCTCGAGCCGGATCGCGCGACCCGAGCGATCGATGCGTTCGCGCACGAGCCGCAGCTTGTCCAGCGCCGAGGCAATGAAACCCTGCCCGCCGAAACCCGGATTGACCGACATGATCAGGATCAGATCGAGCTGGTCGAGCACGTGATCCAGATACGCGAGCGGGGTGGCCGGATTGAAAACGAGACCGGCCTTGCAGCCTGAGGCATGGATGAGCTGGATCGTGCGGTCGATGTGTTCGGAGGCTTCCGGATGGAAACTGATCGTGCTGGCGCCGGCCTTGGCGAAATCCGGCACGATCCGATCGACCGGCTTGACCATGAGGTGCACATCGATCGGCGCGGTCACGCCATGCTTGCGCAGCGCCTCGCACACGAGCGGTCCGATCGTGAGATTCGGCACATAGTGGTTGTCCATCACATCGAAGTGGACCCAGTCCGCGCCAGCGGCGATGACCTTGTCGACTTCCTCGCCAAGCCGGGCGAAATTCGCCGACAGGATCGACGGGGCGATCACGCAGGTTTGCTTGGACAATGCTTTTCCTTGGGGTGCGACGTGCGTTGGATGCTCCGGGAATTTGCCGGTGGCGGCAAGCTGGAAGAAGGGGATAGGGGCTAGGGGCGAGGGCGCAAGCTGGAAGAAGGGGCTAGGGGTTAGGGGCGAGGGCGCAAGTACGAGAGGAACACGCAGCGGACGAATCTCGAGCGGAGCAGGCTTTGACGGGTCGGTTGCCGCGAAACGCCGAACTTGCGCCCTCGCCCCTATCCCCTATCCCCTGCTCCACTAGCCCCTAGTCCCTGCTCCACCAGCCCCTGCTCTCAAGTAAACCCGCGCTCTGACTTGATCCGCTCGTAGGCCGCATTGATCTCGCGGGCGCGCGATTCGGCGCGATGCTTGAGTTCGGCCGGGACGTTGCCGAGCTTGTCCGGGTGATGCTGGCTCATGAGTTTTCGATACGCGCGCTTGATGTCGCGCGGCACGGCATCGTGACCGATGCCGAGAACCGCATACGGATCCGCCGTCGTCTGCGATGGCGGACGTTGCGGTCCGCTGCGCGGTCCACGCGGAGTTTCGTAGCGCGGCCCGTAGCCTTTCATGGCCACGATCGCGCCGAGTTCGGCATCGCTGACGCCCAGTGCCCAGCACAGCTTGCGCACCATCGCGAGCTTGGCGACCGCAAGTGGACCCTCGGCATAGACGAGGTCCACGAGCATGTCCAGCAGCAGGAACGCAAGATCGCGCCGGCCTGCTGTCCAGGCCTTGAGCTCGGCAACCGCCGGGCCCAGGTCGAAATCGGGTTGCTTGCCCGCGTTGAAACGCTCGATCGCGGCCTGGCGCTGATCGCCGTCCAGTTGCAGACGTGTCATCAACGCCTCGGCGGCACGGATCTCGTGCTCGGACACACGCCCATCGGACTTGGACAGTGCACCCGCGAAGGCGAACAGCGGTCCGATGAACGAACCGCGGCGACCGTCCAGGCGCGAGCGCTGCACGCTCATGTCGAAGAAATGCCCGGCCACCGCGCCGATCACGAATCCAACCGGGTTGCGGAAAATCAGAAACCCGAGGATCGCGCCGATGAACTTGCCGATCCAGCTCATTGCACGGCACCTGCAAGGTCGCGCAGGCCCGCCGGTCCCCGGGCCGCGCGCGGGCTCGAGGCAGCACAAGCGCTCAACGACATCGTGACGTACGGCATGCGGCGGGCATCAAATGCGAAACGGCAGCGGATTCTACACGGCGACCACGGGAGGACCGGGCAAACCAGATCCCCGCCCGCCCAGGAGGACCCCGCTTGCCATAGAAGGGAAAACGAACGGGAGCGGCTGGGCCTGCACCTTCGCACCTTCACAGTGAACCCGTAGAGCCGAGCTTGCTCGGCTGCCTTTTTCCATCTTGCGCGGGAGACGGCAACGGCAAGGGCAGCGGAGCAAGCTCTACGAGAGGCGCATCTTCCCTTCTCCCCTCGGGAGAAGGTGGCGCGCAGCGCCGGATGAGGGAAAAATGCCGCACGATTCCCGCTGCGCCAATCCGCAGCGTCCTTCCCTCATCCGCCTTCGGTACCTTCTCCCGGCGGGAGAAGGAAACAGACCTCGTGCTTTGGTACCCGACCAGACCGGGTAAACTGCGCGCCCGCTGCCCGGAACGCTGCCGTGCCCACGACGCTGTCTTCCTCGAACCTGCCCGGACTGAACCTGCTCCACCGTGGCAAGGTTCGCGACGTCTACGCGCTCGACAACAACGAGCTGCTGATCGTCGCCAGCGATCGCCTGAGTGCATTCGATGTCGTGCTGCCCGATCCGATACCGGGCAAGGGCGAGATGCTCACGCAGATGTCGAACTTCTGGTTCGCCGAGACGTCCGCGGTGATGCCCAACCATCTCCTCGACCGGTCCGTTGCCGAGGTGCTGCCGGCTGGGATCGAGATTGCGCTGTACGCGCGCCGCAGTGTCGTCGCCAGGCGCCTCAAGCCGGTGCCGGTCGAAGCGATCGCGCGCGGCTTTCTGATCGGCTCGGGCTGGAAGGACTATCAGGCCAGTGGCTCGCTGTGCGGAATCGTCCTGCCGCAGGGACTGCGCCAGGCCGAACGGCTGCCCGAACCGATCTTCACGCCATCGACCAAGGCCGCGGTCGGTGACCACGACCAGAACATCGGATTCGATACGGTGGTCGCCGCGATCGGCGCGGACCTCGCCGAACAGGTGCGGGCCGCGACGCTGGCCCTCTATCGCCACGCCGCCGCGTTCGCCGCCGAGCGCGGCATCCTCATTGCCGACACGAAGTTCGAGTTCGGTACCGACGACACCGGCCGCCTGTACGTCATGGACGAAATGCTCACGCCCGATTCGTCGCGGTTCTGGCCGGCCGACCAGTATCGCGTCGGCATCAGTCCGCCAAGTTTCGACAAGCAGTTCGTGCGCGACTACCTGGAAACGCTGGACTGGGACAAGCGCGCACCGGGTCCGCACGTGCCCGCACCGATCATCGCGGCCACCGCGGCCAAGTACGCCGAAGCCTTGCAACGTCTGGCCGGCATCACGCTGGATTGACTTGCTGCACACGGGATTCGCGCAACGTCGTGGAACGGGCGTGCAGCGATGCGCAGGCCGACTTGCACGATAGAATTCCTCACCGGTGGCCGGGCGCGCCCAACAGGCACACCCGTCTGCCCTACTCTGCACAGGGGCGGAGCATGGCGCGTGGTGCCGATTTCCTGAAGCTGTACCAGGAGTTCAAGCTCGAGCCAGGGGCCAGCATCGACGACCTCAAGCTCGCCTACCGGCGTCGCGTGGCGGTGCTCCACCCGGACCGCTTCGGCGCGCGCGATCCGATATCAGGGCAACTGGCCACCGAGCAACTGAAGATGCTGACCGCGCTCTACGAGGCCGGCATCCGCTTCCACCGCCAGCATGGGCGCCTGCCGGGTGCGATCGCGCCACGCCGTGAAGCCGATGTGCCCGAACGTGCCGAACCGGCAGCTTCGCCGCTGAACGATTTGCCACCTTCGGGCGCTCGTACCCGGCGACCGCTGCTGCGCTTCGCCATCCTGATCGGCTTGTGCGCGGTTATCGCCTGGCTCGTTTCCGAGTCCATCCAGCAAGGCGATCCGCCCAGATCACCGGCCGCGCCGTTGTCGACGAATCCTCCACGCGTGTTCGAACCGGTTCCGCCACGCGTGCGCGATGCTCGCGGAATCCATGTCGGCATGGCCGCAGCGGATGTGCTGGCGATCGAAGGCGAACCGGTGATGGGCAACGACTATCGCTGGGACTATGGCCCATCGTGGATCCGCTTCGACAAAGGCAGGGTCGTCGATTGGCATAGCTCACCATTGCGCCCGCTGCGCGTTTCGCGCAGCCCGGCATCCGATGCCGCCGCCAAGCCGGACAGCTACTGAGCTCTTCGTGCCGGGCTGAAACCGCACAGGCTTGCTAGAATTCGCCCAACGGGATCGCCGGAGCGGGCCATGCGCACTGTCAACGAGTGGTTCGGCAACTACAGCAAGGATCATCGCAATCCAGTCAATCGGCTGATCCACTGGATCTGCGTACCTGCGATCCTGTGGTCGGTACTGGCAGCGTTGTGGGTGATTCCCGTGCCCGGTGCGATCGGCCGCCCCGGGCTCTGGTGCGCAATCGCGATGATCGCCGCGTTCGCGTTCTACTGGAAAATGTCGCGGCCGATCGGCATCGCGATGCTGATCGTGTTCGTCGTGCTTGGCGTGCTCACCGATACCTTGTATCGGGTGCTTGGGCCGGCGCCATTGCTGTGGCTTGCCGGCGGCGTGTTTATCGTTGCCTGGATCGGCCAGTTCATCGGCCACGTCATCGAGGGCGCACGGCCCTCGTTCTTCACCGACCTGGCCTACCTGCTGATCGGCCCGGCCTGGCTGGTCGGCAAGCTCATGCGGCGCATGCATATCGCCTACTGAGCGATCGGGCTAGAACTCGAAGTAGTGCACGCTCACTTCGGAATCCTGCGGCATCATCGAATCGAGAATCGGTCCGAGCGTTCGCGATGCCAGGCGCACGCCGGGTTCAAGCATGAAGGAGTGCGTCGCGCCAACACCGTCGCCGCTCCGGCGCAGCTGGATCGCCAGCTGGGTCGCAAACGGCTGCCCGGTCAGCGCGATCCCGAACTGGATCGTTGCGCGCGGTTCGTCGGCTTCGTCGCTCGGGCGATCGAATTCCAGCTCCAGCGGCGCGTCCATGATGGTTCCATCCCTGCGGAACACGATCGTCGACACGACCCAGCGGTTCATGATCTCGGAAAGGCCCACGACCACCTCGTACTCGGAGTATCGATCCACGCCGACGAGCAAATGACTGGCGAGGATCGCGAACGCGGGCCCGCCCGCATGGACCGGCGCCTGGCTGACCTCCCCTACCGGATGACCAATGCGCAGGCTGCCTTCGAGTTCGCTCTGCGTGGCCCCCGGCATCTCGGTTCTCGGCGCGACTTGCTGCAGCGAACCGTGATAGTGAAGGCTCCACTCGCAGCTTTTTTTCTCTTCGAGCGGGGCTGTCGGTTCGCAGGTGAAGCTCGATAGCGCGGCATCGGCGCCACCGGCAGTGACGAGGGCCACGAGGGCGGCGATGCTCAAGACGATGCATTTCATCAGGGTTCTCCGTTGTCGTTCAGGGTGCCGGGTCCCGGCATGGGCGGCGCAAGCGCGATTCGCACTCGTGCGAGACGCGCGCCAGTCTCTTCATCGATCGTCGATTCTGTCGCCATCTCCAGCACGCGTGCGTCCGCCTCGCCAAGCCAGGCGCGAGCCCGCTCCGGCTCGCGCAGGGCGATCGCACCCTCGGCGAGCAGGCTGAAAACGCGCAGTCGCGTCAATGCCACGCGGCTGCCGGCATCGCGTTGCGCGAACAGCGCGTCGGCCGCGAGCAGGCTATCGCGCGCTTCGGCGTACTTGCCGTTCAGGTGCAGGATGCGGCCTAGGTGCAGCTGCAGGAATGCATGGTTCTGATGTTCGGCCGGCAACAGCTCGACCGCCATCGCGATGCTTCGACGGGTCATCGTTTCGGCCGCCGCGGATGCGCCATCCCTGTCGATCAGGAAACTCGCATAGTTGCCGAGGAACAGCGCGGTCAACGTGCTGGGCTCGCCACCACTCAGCGATTCGCTCAAGTCCAGGCCGGCTCGGTAGTGGCCGTCGGCCAGATCCATCCGCCCACTGGCCGCGGCCGCCTGCGCCATGCTGTTGAGCGCGCGCGCATACGCCGGATGACGCTGGCCGAACAGTTTTTCCACGCTGGCCAGGATCTGTTGCTGGATGTCGAACGACGCTTCGAGCCGGTCGAGTTCGCGCAGTGCGCGCGCCTGGAGCTGCAGGATGCGCAATGTCATCGAATCCAGCAGATCGGGCGAACGACCGGCCAGCAGCGAACGGCCGAGAGCGAGCACGGCTTCGAAATTCTGCGCTGCAGCCAGGCGCTGTAGGTTGGCGACGGCGACCAGGCGTGCGTCGGCGTGGTCGTGACCGAGCGTCGCCGCGCTGCGGACATGCAGCGCTGCGGCGAGTTCGTTCGCGGCATGCGGCTGGCCTTGCGCCGCAAGCAACTCCACGCGGGCAACGCCGATGCGTGCCTGCGCCTGGTGTGGACCGCTATCGGTCGGGAACCGCGCATGCGGAATCCCGGATTCCGCGGCGTCGAGTGCAAGCTCGGCCGCCGCGAGATCGCCAGCGGCAATTTCCGCGCGGGCCAGTATCACGAAGGCACCGACGATCAGGTCTGCGGCATCCAGTTGCTGCGCATGTGCAGCGGCGCTGCGAGCCGACTGGCGCGCACTGGCAACCTCACCCACCGCGAGCAGCACTTCGGCGAGGCGCGTGTTGAGTTCCACCGCGCTGCGTGGATCCAGGTCGGTCCGATGCTGCAAGCGGACTGCGGCGACATCCAGCACATCGCGCGCCGACAGCCGCTCGCCGCGATGCCGGCTGGGGTCGGCACCGTCGAATGCATCGAGAAGCACGCCAGTGATCGCTTCGGCACGTCGCTGCGCGCCCAACGCGGCATCGCGTTGCGCCGCGGATTCCAGCGATTGCCGCCAGCTCAGCAACGCGCCGGTCAGCAACGACAGCGCGGCGATACCACCGAGCGCCACCGGCAATGCATGGCGACGCAGGAACCTGGCCGCGCGATACCAGCGCTGCGGGGCACGCAGCGAAATCGGTCGCGATTCGAGCACACACCACAGGTCAGTAGCGAACGCCTCGACCGAGGGATAACGACTCCGCGGCGACTTTTCCAGCGCGTGCAGGACGATGCGATCGAGGTCGCCGCGCACGCGGCGTGCTCGCGCATGCTGATCCGCAGCCGTCAGCGATCGGCTCGGTGGCGACGGCTCAACTTCCAGAACCTTGCGTTCGGCTTCGCTGTAGCTCAACCCTTCCAGCGGCAACGGCGCATTTCCGGAGAGCAACTCATACAGCAGCACACCGAGCGAGTAGACGTCGCATGCGGTGCCGATCGGGCCCGGTCGCAACTGTTCGGGTGCTGCGTACTGCAGCGAGAAGCAGCGCAACTCGAAAGCGGTCTGCTGACTGGCGCGCGCACTCGCCTGAAGGTCGACCAGCGGCTTGGCGATGCCAAAGTCGAGCAGTTTGGGTTCGCCCTGGGCATCGACGAGCACGTTTCCCGGCTTGATGTCGCGATGGATGATCAGCTGGGCGTGGGAATACCGGGCCGCATCGAGAACCTTGAGGAACAGGTGCAGGGTCGCGTCCACGCCCAATCGACGCCCGGCGACGAAGCTCGTGATCGGCGTGCCATCCACATACTCCATTACCACATACGGCCGTCCCTCCGCGTCGGTGCCTGCATCGAGGAATCGCGCGATATGCGGGTGCTCGAGCCGCGCCAGGATGCGGCGCTCGACAAGGAAGCGCCGCAACAGATCCGGGTGCGTGCTGCCCTGGCGCAGACGCTTGATCGCAACCTCGCGATCCACGGTGCCGTCGTCGCGCCGGGCAAGATAGACCTCGCCCATGCCGCCGGAACCCAGGCAGCGGTCGACCACATACGGGCCAATGTGTACGCCGGGCTGCCACTCCTGCGGCAACAACTCGACCAGCATCGCGCTTGCCGATGCCGGCTCCGGCTGTGCAGCCGCATCGGCCAACAACATGCTGGACACGATGTCGTGCAAGATGTCATCGGTGTCGGATGCCTCGCGCAACCACGCTTCACGCGCCTGCGGTTCGACCTCCAGCGCCATCGTGAACAGCGCCTTGGCCTTCTGCCAGCGCTCGGGAGTCATCGCAGTAACAGACTCGGCCCGGCGCGTGAGCTGGGCTGGCGGACGCGGGCGTTCATGCATGGGGCGCATCCCGTGCACCGGCCAATCGCAGCCCCAGCCAGGCTCGTGTCGCGCGCCATTGGCGTGCCACGGTGGCCTCGGAGACCTGCCAGCTTCGTGCGACCTCGACGACCGAAAGACCGACGAAGTAGCGCATTTCGACGAGTCGGGCACCTTCCGGATCGAAACCTTCCAGTTCTGTGAGCACCTGGTCCATCCGCAACCAGTCCTCGCCGTCGATGCTTGCACGTGGCTCGGAATCGCCCAGCATGTCGAGCGAAACTTTCTGCACCTGCACGCCGCGTTTGAGTGCGCGACGCTCACGCACATGGTCGATGACGACCCGCCGCACGATGCGTCCGACGATCGCGAAGAAGTGTTCGCGGTCCTGCCAGTCGACTCGTCGTTGATCGCGCAGCCGCAGATAGGCTTCGTGTGCCAGTTCGGTTGGCTGCACCGTGCACGAGTGACCCGCCGCGAGCTGCTTGTGGGCGAGCGCGCGCAGCAGCGGATAGATTTCTTCGATCACCGCGCGCTCGGCGTCACGGTCGCCTGCCCGCCAACGGGTGAGAAGCTGGGTCAGCTCGAAGCTCATAGGGGTACTGGACAACGACGTGACGGCGGACCGGGGCGTCGCAGAACGCCCTGCAGCGGCCCCTGTACGCCGATTTCGTCTGTGCGCGATGCATGCGCGACAACGCGCCGAGAATAACAAAAGAAAACACGCACAATGTTGATGCCGGACCCGGTTCGCCGTCGGCCGCCTTCGCCGTGCGCCGGGTGGCCGGGTTTGCTCGCACGGCGTTGGCGGTTCACATCCGCCCAACGATCGCGGAATTCAACGCACGCGATGCGCGCGTGCAACGTCGGCGCAGCACCGCACTAACCGGACCGGAATCACGGACGGAAGGCCATTCCGCTGAACGACACGGTTCAGGGTTCGACCGGAAGCGCATCCGGGTTGTTGTCCGGAAATCCAGGCAGGTTGCGCCAGGGATTGGGCGGGAACGACAGCGCCGGATCGAAACTGTAGCTGTGACTTGTGGCGTCGTAATCGCACAGGCCTCCGATACCGGTGCACAGGTTCTGCAGCATCTGCATCCGCGCAGCGCTGATCACGGTGGAATTGCGCGCGTGCCAGGCGATGCCCTGCGCATGCCAGCTTCGTCCGGCCTGCACCGCTTCGATCGACGCGCCGAACGAGACCGGCGCATCGGCCAGCAGGTAGACGGTCGGATCGTGGATATGGATGCGATTCGTGGTCGAACCCGACAGTTGCGCGAACGAATCGTTGAACAACTGCCCGCCGCTGGTGAGCGTTGCCTCGCGCATCCAGGTGCCGCCGCGGATGTAGACGTAGTCCACCGGGTCATCGTTCATGCGCACGAGCTTGTGAAACGATACCCGGACGCTGTTGTCGACGATCAGCACGTTGTCCCCGCCGCTGATCCGGAATCCCCACGCGTTGCGGTTGCCGGCGGTGACGATGTTGTTGTTGGCGAAGAACAGATTGCGAGCCCGCCCGCTCAGCTGCGCCGAGCCATCGAGTTCACCACCACTGGCCACCGCAACCATGCGCACGAACGAGTTGACCACGGCGAACCGATCGAGCACGTCGGTAGGTCCCGGCCCTGCCGGGAGATAGATCCCGGTGCCCGAGCGGCTCGCCGATGGCACCACGCCGTTGTTGATGGCGACCCCGTCGAAAACGATGTCGCTTGACGGTCCGATGGCCAGCACACTGCCGATCTGACCGCCCCGAATGCGGATGCGATGACTCGGCGCGTGGGTAGGCCCTGGCAGGCTGCCGATCACGAGAATGTTGATCACCACCGCGCTGCCGAGCGTGATGTCGCAGTCCTGGACATGGCCCAGATTGATGACGCCGATGCGTCCGGCGGCCGAGGGCACCTGCACCGCGGTGCCCGCCGTGGCGCATTCGTTCTGCAACTGGACCCCCGCCGCAGCCCCACTCGCCGCCACCGTCGCACTGCGCGAAGTGCACGGCAGCGCCGGGGGCTGGTACGGACCGCTGGCAGCGCCACCGGTACCGGGAAGCGTGGCGAGGTCGAGCGCCGGATACAGTGGGTGGGGCGCCAGGTTGGCCTCGAAACCGTTCGCGAACAGATGATCACCTGCGCAGCCCGTGCCCGCACGCTCCGCAGCCGCAAGGGCACTTCGCTGAACCGTCCAGTCGTCGTCCATCGCATGCGTATCGGCGACGGAGATGCCCGAAGCAAGCAACGCGCTGATTGCCAGCGCATGCTTGCACGTCGTGCAGTTCACGCCTGCCATCTCCCTGCGATCGGGAGTCCGATCGACCACACGTCGATAGGAACCAGGAACGCGCGCATCCACGATCCGATCGATTTTCCAAGTCAACGGTTCGCCCTCCACGATTGCCGCTTGAGCCTGCCGAGGTTTCCGATGTTGCCGATCCGGGAGGCCGCACAGTTGCAGCCGAAATACCGACTCTTCTTCCTCGCCGATCATGCCAGCAGTCGATGGGCGAACAACGTCGAATGGTCCACACACGAGATCCTCAGCGCGGGACCTCGCCCGGGCCGCGCACGCCACAGCGCTTCGTGACAAGGCCTCAGGCGTCGTCCGCCCGCTTGGCGCGGGCGTTTCGCTGCGGCGGAAAATACCACCACGCCGCGACCACGAGCAGACCGAACACCGTGTAGGCGGCAACGAACACCCAGAATGGCGCCTCGTAGTACAGAAAGCGCTGAACCCAGTGTTCAATGAAGCTCGTGCGGTAGGCGACCTCCCCTGCCTGCTCGCGCAGCCACGACTCCAGAATCGTCAGCGGGCAAAGTTTCCCGAGCCAGGCCTGTGCGATTACGACGCCGATCGCTGCGACGTGCGCAAGGCGGAACCACAGGTTGTTGACCCAGCGCCAAGGTTTCCGACGACAACGACGACGAGCCCGCCGACGACGAAGACGACCACTGCAAAGTGCAAAAGCAGCACCGCATCGGCAAGCAGCCGGTAGGACAACAGACCTTCCATCAGCGACACCTGTTTTCGAGCCACGCCAAGAGCTGCTGCGCCCCCCCGGTCCGCTTGAACATCGCGTCAAACCCCGGGCTGCGAGCCTGCGCCGAACAGTCGTTGCGCGAGTTGTCTCCCGCGTTGCAAGCCATCGGCAGTCAGGTATACCGACTTTGCCTTGCCGATCGGGTTGGCGATGAAGCCTTGCGCGTGCAATCGATTCATGACTTCGAAGTCGAATCCTTTCCACGTCCTTCCATCATCGAAGCTGAAGCTCGCGAGCAAAGCGAGCACCGCCTCATCGATCCGGGAGTCGTCAAGTTGCATGGTTCACCCTCCAATGCGGCAATCGTAGTAGTGGTTGTCCCCCTCATCCAGGTACACATCGACCAGGGCGAGCCCTGCGTTCGAAAGGTGATCCTTGTAGGCCGCTGCGCCCAACGACACCGACTGCTCGCCGGTCAATGCGTCCTTCCAGGTGCACGCTTCTGCGGGTGCGCTGAACAGAAAACGCCCGCCGGTGTTCAGTGTCCTGGCGACCCGACGGATCAGCCTGCCCTGGATGTCGGCAGACAGCAGAAACATCAATCCAACCGCGATGACGGCGTCGAATCCTCGACCGAAGAAGCGTGAATCCTCGACCGCTTCGCAAGCCACAGGGGCGCGCGGGAAACGGCTACGAAACGCGGCGGTCAGACTCGGTGAGGAATCAATGCCATGGACGAAGAATCCATCGGCCATCAACGCCGCCGAGATCGGCACGCCATGACCGCAGCCGAGGTCGAGGATCGACGCTCCCGGCTTGAGCGATCGAGCCCATGCCAGGACCGTTGCGACACCGATGCCGGACTGCTCGCGTCGGGTCATGAACTCCGAGGCGATGGCTTCATAGCCGTTCGATTGATCGCGTTTGATCGGTGGTGCCATCGATCCTCGCATCCTGAGCTGCTCACTGGCGTGCGATTCTTCAGGACGCCAGTGAAGCGTGAAGCCGGTACCAAGTTCAACCGTGAAGGGGCTTCCCGCTTGAACTGTCATCCGGCATGCCAGCCATGACGGCGGCAATCTTCAATACGCTGGACCAGTTGCGGGTTGTGACGCCGCGGCCGAGCTTGCCCAGAAGGGCAGCCGCTGCCTTGCTCTCCAGCACGCCATCGGCGCAATGCAGATACGCCGCACCGGAAGCCAGATGGAAGGATTCGCTTGGCAAGAGCAACGACGCCAGGCCAGCCAGGTTTTCGAGTTCTCCCGGAGTGGATGCGAACGCGACGAGCAAGCGTGAAGGATCGTCGACGGCAGGGCCTGGATTGGCAGCGATGGCAGCGGTCCACTCATGACTTGATTTGACGATGACCGGGACGGACACGCCAAGCTCATCGGCAAGGGCCTGCGCAATGGTGGCTTCCGCTCGGGCGGCCGCCTTGGCGGGTGCACAGAAGACAGCGTTGCCGCTGTTGAGAAGGGTGGATACGTGGCTGTAACCCCGGCGCTGGAGCAACGCACGTAGCTCCGCCATCGGGACTCGGTTGCCCCGGCCGACGTTGACTCCGCGCAGCAGGGCAACGAAGGGTTCCATGCCCTATGGGCCGGCTTCGACGACGGGGGGAAGGAGCCTGTCGCTTTCCTTCTTGACCACGTCGTAGCACTCGCAGGAACGCTTCTCGACACCGGCCCGGTCAAGCACCGTGATCTCGCCGTGGTTGTAGTGGATGAGCCCTGCCTTCTCCAACACATCTGCGGCATTGGAAACCTCGGCGGGCGCGAGGCCGAGCATGTTCCCGATCAGTTTCTCGGTCATGCTGATCCGGTCCGAAGGCAGGCGATCGAGACTCAACAGAATCCAGCGACACAGTTGTTGGGCGACCGGGTGATGCCGATTGCACGCAGCCGTTTGCACCATTTGCGTGATCAATGCCGAGGCGAACATCAGCAGCAAGTGGCTGAGCGATCCCCCTCTCAGAAACTCATCCTTGAGCACCCGTGCTTTCAGGCGGTAGGCAGAACCCGCGTTCTGCACGATCGCTCGGCTCATTGTCGATTCTCCGCCCATGAACAAGGCGATTCCGATCATGCCTTCGTTTCCCACGACCGCGATTTCCGCAGACTCACCATTCTTCATTACGTAGAGCAGCGAGACGATGCAGTCGATCGGGAAATAAGCGTGGCTCATCGTTTCACCGGACTCGTACAGGACTTGGCCCAGGGTCAACGGAACCAGTTCCAGATCGTGCGCCAGACGCTCACACACTTCGGCGGGCAAGGCGGTGAGAAGAGCGTTTTGCTGCGGCCGCTGCTGATCCGACGTGGACTCGTTCTCATTGGGACTCCAGCATGCAGTTGTGCATGCGTCTGACGGGGAAACCGACGCCGGGTCCGACTACGGGCACGCACGCACCCCACGCTTGCGTTCTGCGTACCCACGCCGTGTCCAATAGCAGCAAGCCCGCGGCAGCCGGAGCCGCACCACCACATCCCCCGACTGGCCTGAACGAATTGCGCGCGATACTAGGCACGGAATGATTCATCGGTGCGAGGCGCTTGAGGTGCCTGCTCATCCAGGGATTGTCGATACTTTATGCAGCCCCGCATGAACTGCGGCCACTCGGGAACGGTGGGTTGCGGATCCGATCGTTCAGGCAGAAGAGCCCAGAGATTCGGGTGATGCCAGCAGAGCTTCTGGCCGGTGCTGTCACGATGCGCGCGGATCCCGTTGCGCAACCTGACAACCTCCAGGACGAGTTGTTCTCGGGACATTGCTTGCAGATCAGTATCCATTCTCTCTCCGATCACGGTGACGCCGGCGCGCGTCCTACGAGGTTAAGGAGCTACCGGAATCTTGCTCCCGTAGCATCGTCCGGGCAAGGTTCCCCCAATGCGGCGGTGGCGGAAACACACGTGCGAATTTCCGGCATGAAGCCGGGAAGCTCCGACGTCTGACTATCCGTGAACTTTGGAGTGAAGCACCAGAACAATAACGAGAACGACCTGAGCCAGGAGACTCGCGAGATGCCATTGCGGCAAAGCGAGCGGCAGAAGAATTGAAGTCGCGCAAACAAATGCCACAAGTGATTTCGATCGTATCGATGCATCTGAAGCAACGATAAAGCGCCCTGCTGTCGCCACAACCACCACCAGCATGATCAGTCCGTATGGCATTGAAACATCACCTGCTGCGTCGAAGTGCAGTGCCGCCGAGTGCCCGAACCAAGCCGAGCCAAGAAGTGGTCGAATCAACTGTGACTCTCAGCCCCCCAGCCGGCTGCGGTCCTGGCAAATGAGTGACTTGTTTCCGGAAGTTTAGGACGGTTCCTGGCATTGCGTTTGTTACCACGAATGCAATGGGGAGCGCGGGCTCAGCATCCCGTACGACATTGGCCTCGAATCCCCGAGACCGCAAGAACCCGGATGCGTGACTTGCGCTTGCAGCAGGGTCGGCTACAACCAGGCCAAAGCTTGAGATTGCGTCGCCAAGCTTCTCGGTGACGACCGCAGAAGGGTAGTTGATGATCGTGGCGTCCCACCTGATGGACCGCCGCACATCCGCGGTGTCAAACCGGAAGCGCTCCTTGATGCCATGTTGAGCCAGGAGACTGACGATTGCATCCTTGGCCAGCGGTGAGGCGGCAGAGAATATCCGTGACCCGGTGTCCGGGAATGGCAGCGGGTTTCGTCCTGACGTCGGGATTGGATCCAAGACGTTCCGCAGTAGCGGGGCTAATTCCAACGAAACATGCGGCCATACCCATCAGCAAATTCCCTGGTGAGGCCTACCGCCTGAGTTGAGCCGCCCCGCAGCGGGGCGGCGAACGCGCGCTGCCGTAGCGCAGGCACGTGGCCGACGCCATGATGCGGGGTCGGCTTGAATCAAGTGTCGGGCCAGGGGTCTAGAGGATTCAGTCCGACATCTGTCGCATGAGCTTGTACAGCTTCTGTATGTCCGCCGGATGCCCCTGCTTCTTGAATCCGCTGAACACCAGGAATCCAAGAATTGAATTTCCGGTGTCTCGGCGAGTCACCAGTGTCAAGTCGCGATCCCGATCCACCAGCATGTACTGACCACCCCAGCCATCGACCAGCACCGCCTTGAGCTCGGAGTTCAACCACCACGAATAGCCAAACCCATCGTAGAACGAACCTTTGGTCGCTGAATAAGCCGTCGTGCTTTTATCGATCCATTCGGCAGAAACGATCCTGGTCTGGTTCCACATGCCGTCTTGCGCGACCAGCGCCCCAAGCCGGGCAAGGTCGCGAGCGCTCAGATGGATGCGATAAGTCCTGTAGTCGGACTCGGATCCCTGTCGATCATAAAGAATGGATATTCCGCCCATGAGAAGCCAGTGTTCCGGACGCATGGGAAGCCAAGGTTCCGGACGATGGGAGGCCATGATTCCGGGCCATGGGAAGCCAGTGACGGTTGCCGGTTGAGCGTGGTGGTAGGA
>Ga0307505_10000448_pt1 | contig 46382 bp, 42 predicted proteins | sample 23_S_MG_FD_202183 | JGI IMG/M metagenome (GOLD analysis project Ga0307505, IMG submission 202183) | Soil microbial communities from Populus trichocarpa stands in riparian zone in the Pacific Northwest, United States - 23_S | ecosystem: Environmental > Terrestrial > Soil > Riparian zone > Trees...
TCAGAACGCAAACTCATCGGAGGCTGCATCGCCCCCCTCATCCGGCCTTCAGCCACCTTCTCCCCCCAAGAAGCCGGGGGGAGAAGGCTCTCGATTCCACACCCTCGCGATGAACTAGTTCAACGAATGATGAACCCAGCTCGCGATGCGCACACACCGAGAGCCTTCTCCCCTCCGCAGAGGGGAGAAGGTGCCGAAGGCGGATGAGGGGTCGCTCTCGTGACAGGTACGCAGCCTTCTGTTTCTTTCTCTCAGGCGCGCCGCTGCGCGGCGTGGGCCCGCTCGGGATGACAAGCAACAGTTTCTACCCACTGGACACCGACTTCCGGGAAGCTGTACTAAGAAATGTCCAAAACTCCGACCTGCCGCTACGCCACGGCCGTGTCACTGGTGGACGAGTGCGAGGTTCATCACCACGAGATCGCCCACACGGTTGACCGCGTAGGCCGCTTCGTCGTCGACGATCTCGGTGACGAGATCCTTACTGCCCGAGACGCGGTCGGCGAGTTGCAGCATCGCGGCGGTGGATTGGAGGTCGAGACTCTGCTCCCTGATGAATTTGTCCAGTTCCTCGGGAGTCTTTGCGAAGAGCACGAGCAGGCGTTCCGTGCCGGGTGTGGCGTCGAAGCGGAACCAGTGTTTCGCACTGGGCAACACGTGATCCGCTCCTGCCCGGATGGCGTTGTTGCCCAGGCCTCTGGCGATATCCGGAAACAGCACGCTGGCCGTCCCGGAGGCACCGAACTGGATGAGCGAGATGTACCCGTTCGCGTTGCCCTGGAAATGCAGCCGGATCTTCTCCCCTGATTTGAACAGACGCGTGTGTACGACCTTCGAGCCTGCGGCGCCCGGCGATTCGACGAGCTCGATCCAGCAGCTCAAGCCGAACGGCGGCGGGGCGGGAGTCTTCTTTCGGACTTTCTGGTCCGGTCGCGGCGGGGACGGGGTCGATCCTGTCGGTCCGACGACGGTCCGATCGAGACCTCCGGCGAACAGTTCCTTGGCGCCCGTCGGTTCCTCCGCGGCGAGAGCCGTCGCCGCCAACAACGCCACCAAGACTCCCCACCTTCTCATCCTCATACCGGCTCTCCGTTCCCTTCGCTTTTCAGCTCGACTTCTTCTTCTTCGGCGCAGCACTACTCGTGCTCTTCTTCGCTGCGACGGCCTGGACCCGCTCGAGCAGCGCCGTGCTCGCCTTCGCCTCGGCCAACTGAATGAGGCCTTTCGGCGTCACGTCGAAGGCCGTCTTCTTCGCGGAGTTGATCGAAGTCAGGATCACGGACTCCGGGAGTCCCGCGCGCAACATGTCCACCACGCCCTCGTTCGTGAGCGTGTCCGCCGACACAGCGGCGGCTCCCCCACCGAGATCCTTGGCACCGCTCACCCCGGCCGAGCCTCCGCCACTACTACCACCGAGCCTGGCCTGCAATCCCCCTCCGCCGGACTCCCGGAGCTCTTTCATCTTCTGGTACTGCACCAGAGCGGACTGCACACGTGCCAGAGGGGCCAACAGCGTGGAGGAGACCTCCTTGTTCTCGATCGGCTTGTTGACCATGCCCGGCAGGACGACCGCCGCCGCGGTTCGCGCGCGGCCGAAGAGCGAGGGCTGCGATTTCGAATTGAGGATGAAGTAGGTTTCCTTCGGATTGGCCTCGGCCGCGGCGTTGTAGAGCACGGAGGCCTGCTCGAGGTACTTGAGCGCCGTGTCGAGGTCGTCCGCCCCATAGCCCAGAGCCTCATAGGCGATGCCCATGGCGTACTGGCGATACGAGTCGTGAACCGGATTGGCGATCTTCGGTGCCTTCTCCAGCATCTCCAGATACTTGCTCCACATCCCCGCTTCGGCAAACGGCACGGTCTGATCGAGGCTGCCGCGAGGCACGAGCACGCCAATGATCTCGCGGGTGGGCGTCAGCCGGCGGGTCAGGTCCTCTACGACCGCGGCGATGTCCGATTCCTCGATGCTCATCGCGTCGGGCGCACCGTTCCCATCCTCATAGTCGGCCTGGAAATTCTTGCGGATCGTATCGGCGGCGAGGTTGGCCCCTCTCTTGGTGTCCCGGACCTTGAAGGACACGCTGAAAAGGTGTTTGACGACCTTGAAGCGAATGGTCATCTGCCGGGCCTGGAAGACGGGACGACCCTTCTCGTCGTTGCCCGTCTGCACATTGCGCATGCCCGTCTTCTCTTCCCACTTCTCGCTGTAGTCACTCTGCAGGATGCTGACGTCGATCGCCACGGCCGCGCCCTTGGACTCCAGGCGCAGGCTCGGATCGCTGCCGAGCAGCTCACTCTCGAGGAGACTCTGCAGGCGATCGGCAGCCATCGAGTACTTGTTGCCTTGACCCGAGGCCTTGACCGAGATGGAGGAGCCGGAAATGTTCACCTGGGGCGGATGGATTCGCGCGAGATTGGCGCGTTTACGCATGATGCCGAAGCCTTCACCCCCGGAGGCGGCACCCGCGCTCAAGAGCAACAGCGCAATCGCGCTTCCGTGAAACCACCGCCGTGTGGTGCGTTGCCTGTTCATTGCTTACCTCCTCAGGAGATTAGGAGCCTCCGCTGGGCACGACGCCGATCCGAACATCTCCGGGACCGGTCGAAGGGTGCATCTGCGGATGCTGCGGCTGGTTCTTTTCCTTGGCCACGGCCGTCGACACCTTCGACGAGAGGTACTGAAACACGTCCTTCACCGTTGGCAACTCGTCGCTGGAGCTCTTCAACGCGTCCATGAGGTAGTAGGTGAAGTAGCTGTTCTTGATGGAGTCGCTCTCCCACGAACGCTCGTCGGCCTTGCTGGAGGTGATCACGAAGGTCCCTTCGCCCGAAAGGAACATCTTCGCGGTGCGGTCGTCCACACCCACTCCCTCAATGCTCAAGAGCTTCGAACCGGTTCCCGAGGCCTGGCCGCTGAAACAGGTATCGAGAAAGGCCACTTTGCGGCGTGCCGGAATCAAAGAGGTCTTGTCCGCAAAATCCTGATACTCGATGGAATCTACCCAGATGTCCTGGAGCGAGCTGTCGTAGGTCACGATGTAGCCGATGCCGCCCAGCCCTTTGTCCTGCTTCGAAGGCGACCCATGAGAGCTCACATAGACCACGACCAGATCCTCGGGCTTGGCCTGGATGATCAACTGCTGCACGGCATTGAGGATGGCCTTGCGTGTGGCCTTCTCGTCCGTGAGCAACGTGACGTTCTCCGGAGGAAAATTGCCGTACTTCGGCTCGGTCAGCACGCGTGCGAAATCGCGGGCGTCTTTCGCCGCGAATTTCAATTTCGGAATCTCCGCGTCGCGAAACGTCCCGATGCCGATCACCAATGCGAACTTCTGGCGGACGAAAGACGGCAATGCCGGTACCGGAGCCGGTGCTGCCGAACCGCAACCGAGATCGCTGACATTGTTGAAGAGGGCTCGGGTCTTGAACCGCTCCGCGCCGGCGGCGTCGTTCGTTGCCAGGGCGCTGCAGTAGGCGTACTTCCAGGCATCGCCCAGCGTGGGACAGAGTTGCTGCGCCGTCTTGAGCTTGGCCAGAATGGCCGGGTGATCGGGGCGCCCCGAGTCGTACTGGGCCTTCACTTCATCGACGATGGCCTGAGCACGGTTACAGCCCGCGCTCTGCGCGGACAGAGTCCCGCCCAACCCTGCGAACAGCAGCACCGCGCTAACGCGCGGCCAGAATGCTCTCGAAACGCGGATCATCCCGCAACTCCTTTAATGCCTCGTCTTCGCGAATGCTCCGGAGGATGCCTTTGGCTTCGGCAGGTGTGTGCTGGCGCCGCATCTCCGTGACCGCCAGCTCCACTTTCGCAACAGCGTCGTCGAATGCGCCGGCGCGCGCGAATTGGCAGGCCAGGTTGTAATGGGCCAGCCAGTTCGACGGATCGATGGCCAGCGCCCTTTGATAGGCCTGAGTGGCCTCCGCCTGCTTATTGAGCAACATTGCCGCGCCACCGAAGTTCGCCCACGCGTAGGAGCTGTCCGGATCGATCCGTTTCGCTTCCGCGAAGGCGTAATACGCCTCGCGGGCGTCATTTCTGGCGATGGCTGCCTTGCCGCGATCGATCTCCTTCTTGGCATCGCGCAGCTTCGCGGCGAACTCCACCGTGAACGGTTGTACCTCGTCCGTCTGCAGCTCACGCTCACGCACGAACGCGGCAATGGCCCCATCGGCGATGGAGGGTTGTCTGCCCTCGTCGACCACCTTGCGGATGATCCCCGCGAGCTGGTCCTGGTCTTCTTTCGAGAGCGAGTCGTCGAACTTGACGGCCCAGAGCACACCGCCGCCCGTCAGCAGGATGGCCAACGCAACCGCCGCACGCCACAATCGGCGCCTCGAGCGGATCCGCCGCGCTGCGTCCGGCCCGGCAGAAGCTCCCGGTTGACCGGACGGTGGAGCCACAGCGAATGGCTGTGCGGCGGGTGCCGGTCGTTGCGGGGCCGGGATCGTGGGGATGCCCGATTCCCTCTCGAAGCCGGGGCCGGCGGTATAGGTCCGGTCCGCGACAGCCGCCGGTCCCCGTAACGCGGCCGCGAACTCGCTCGCGCTCTGATAGCGCCGCCCCGGCTGTTTCTCCAAGGCCTTGAGGACCACACCGCGCAAGTGCTCGGGGACGCGGCCGTCCGGATCGCTTTCCTCAAAAGGCAGCGGCGGCGAACTGTAGTGCGCGGACGCCCAGGAACCAACGCTCGACCCGCCCGAGATCGGTCGGGCCCCGGTCAGCAACTCGTACAACACGACGCCGAACGAATAGAGATCGGCGCGCGCATCGACGTCTCCGCCGAACTGCTCCGGCGCGGCGTATGGCGGCTTGCCGATGAAACTCCCGGTCTGGGTCATGGGCGTGGTCGCATCGAGCGCCTTGGCGATGCCCAGATCGATGAGCTTCACCCGAATCGCACCCGCGCCGTCCTTCACCGTCATGATGTTGTCCGGCGAGATGTCCCGATGCACGAGGTTGTGATCGTGCAGACAGGCCAGTGCGGTGAGCACTTGCGAGCCGATGGTCACCACAGTAGCGGGATCGAGCATCACGCCACGCCGCGCGCGCACGTCGCGCAGGCTGACGCCGTCGATGAACTCCATGACCAGGTGCGCGTTGCCGTTGCCGCCGATGAAGAAGTTCAACACTCGGGCGATGTTGGGGTGATCGATCTGCTTGCCCTTGCGCGCCTCGTTCTCGAAACGCTCACGCAGCCCGGGATCCGAAGTCAGGTGGGCCTGCATCACCTTGATGACACAGAGGTCATTGAAGACCCGATGACGGGCCTTGTAGACCGCGCCCATCCCGCCCTCGCCCATGAGTTGCAGAACCTCGTACGTCGATTCGACTTCAGGTGACAGAAGCGACATGACGGCGTCCTAAGGGGCTCTTACCCCATTCAGGTTTGACGAAAATTTGTCGTTTGCGCCGGACCCTCGGCGACTCGGAACCTACAGAATGACGGAAGTCGGGATGGTAGCACATTGACGTCAACGCCGATTCCTGGACCAATCGCCTGCAATCGCAACTCCGGTAGTGATTTGGGGCACGGAAACGCGTTACATTGTCGGAAGAGGGAGTTGCGGCAGCCATGAAGAAAGTGTTGGGCGTCATCGTTCCTGTGGCCCTCGTGGCCTTCGGCATCGGGTTGATCATTGCGTTCACCCGCGCCAGTGAGTCGGCCACGCAGACCAGCGGCTGGAGACAGGCTGCGGGCGTGGTCGATCGCGTCGGCGTTGGGGACGCGGAGGAAGTGGCCTATCACTACAAAGTCGAAGGGAGTGAGCACCGCGGCACGCAGGCGATCGCCAACCGGCGGGATCGATATCGCGCCGGACAGGCTCTGATCGTTTACGTCAACCCCACGCTTCCGACGGAGTCGCGTCTCGAGCCGGCTCCTCACCCTTCTCCCTGGCTCTGGATCGGAGGAACCTTCTCCATCCTCGTTGCGGCGACTCTCGCCTCCTACTCTCGTTTCGCCAAGCGGCGTCCCCTGCCGAAGAAGCGGCCGCACAAGAAGAGCGCTCCCAAACCGAACGTGCCGAGAAAGAGCGCGCCCATGTCCCGGCTCCGTCCTCCGGCACCCCTCAAGCGCTTCGATGCGGACGAGACGGAACCCTCCGGCGAGACCGAAGACCGCTGATCCGGGCACGGCCGGCTGCGCGGGTTTGGGCACGTGCGGTCGCTCCGGTCTGCGTTGTCGCTGCACTGACCTTAGGACCCGCTTCTTCCGAGTTTGGGGCGTCGCCAGGCGGGCGGTGAGTTTTTTTGGCCATTTTGGTTTGCCGCGTAGCGGCACGAAACGTTCGATGACCACTGTGGAGCGGTGGGCTTTAGCCCTCCGGGCGCTCGCGATGAGTGTGCCGAAGCCGGTTGACTCTTTCGCGACACTCGCGCCGAATGAACCGCGTGCAGCGTCGAAGCCGAGACGGCAGAGGGGAAGTGTCTCGCGAGAGCCCGGAGGGCTGAAGCCCACCGCTCCACATCGCCCGTACCGCTGACGGGTACCCCGGCCGCTCAAAATGTCCAAACTCCAGGTACCGCTAACGCGGGCGTCAGCCGCTGCAGCGGGACCAACCCGGCCACGCCCGCGCCAGGGCCTCAGAGCAGTGCGAGCAACGACGGTTCCACGACGCTGCGCATCGGAACCGTGACGAACGCTCTCTGCCGCGCTCGCGGGTGAGGAAGCGTGAGGCTGCGAGTGCGAACGCGTGTGGCACCGTGGAGGATCAGGTCGAGATCGATCGTCCGCGGCTCGTTGCGACGGCCCCGGCGCGCCCGGCCCAGACGGCGTTCGAGGGAGAGCAGCGCTTCCAGCAACGCCACCGCGGGCAGTTCCGTGTAGCCCGCAACGACCGCGTTGAGAAATCGAGGAGAGCCCGGCGGAGCATCGACCGGTTCGGTCTCCAGGATCTCGCTGACACGCACCACGTGGATCGGAAGTTCCGCGATCGCGCGTCGCAGGTGATAGGCGCGATCACCCAGATTGGACCCGAGCGCGATGACCACCGTCGTCAACACGCCGCCTCGCTACTCGTGGCCGACGCTGATGTCGTTGGTGAGCTCGTCGACATCCCCTTCACTGCGCGGGAAGTCGTGACGGAGCTCTTCACCCGCGGTGTGGATCGCTTCGACGATTCCATCGGTGAGCTCTCCTGCCCGGAAACGGATGGTTAGATTCGCGGCGATTGCGTCCCAGAATCCGGCGGGCACCTTCTCGTCGATTCCGCGGTCGCCGAGAATCACGAAGCGCTGTTCATGCGAGGCGATGAAGAGCATCACTCCGTTGCGCAGAGCGGTGCGGGTCATCCCCAAACGCTCGAAGGTCCGCTCGGCCGTGACACGGATGTCGCTGCCGCCTCGCGGCTGAATGTGCACGCGAATCTCGCCGGACGTGCGCAACTCCGCCGCCGTGATCGCCTCCACGATCCGCTTCTGGTCCAGCGAGGCGAGAAACTCCTTCTGCCGCATCACCAGCCTCCTGTAGCACCACCGCCGCCGAAACTGCCGCCGCCACCCGAGAATCCGCCTCCACCGCCGCCGAACCCTCCGCCGAACCCTCCGCCGCGGAACGTCGTCCCGCTCAAGCCCGCCAGAATGGGCAGAAGGCATCCGCCACCACCACCTCCTCCTCGACGCCGGAACATCGGCAGGAGGACGAAGAAGACCACGAAGAGGACGACGAGCGCCGGCACGATGCCGGAGCCCTCGCTTGCAGCGGCCTGCCCTCCTCGTTGTGCGGGAGGCACGGGAGGCTCGGTCTTCTTGATGCGAGCGATGATGGCATCGGCGGCAGACCCGAGCCCCGCCGCATAGTCGCCCTTCTGAAAGTGCGGACCCATGTACTCGCGGATGACTCGCGAGGAGAACGCGTCGGTGATGGTCCCTTCCAGGCCGTAGCCGACTTCGACGCGGACCTTTTGTTCCTTCGCAAAGACGAAGATCACCAGCCCGTTGTCGTACTTGGCCTGCCCCACCTTCCAACTCTCCACGGAGCGGATGGTGAAGTCTTCGATCACCTCGTTCTCGATCGAGGGAAGCGTGTAGATGATGAACTGCGCGCCGCTGTCTTTCTCGAATTGCTCGAGCTTGCGGTTGAGCAGATCCACAGCCGTGCCGCCGAGGAGGCCGGCGCCGTCGGTGACCCATTGAGTGGGACGAGGGGGAACCTCGAGCGCCGCCAGCGGCAGCGCCGAGGTCAGGAGCAGAAGGAGAAGGCTGAAGACTGGTCGAAGGATGATCGGGGTCCGCGTGCTCATCCTTCAGCCTTCTTCATCCTTCTCCTGGGAACGGTTCAACGCGTGGTCGTGGCGGTGTTGTTGAAGTCGAAGTTGACGTCCGGAGCCTGGCTGCTGCCGGCGACGCCCTTGAAATACGCCCGCTGCTTGAAGCCGCTGAAGTTCGCGACGAGGTTCGCCGGAAAGCGCCGGACAGCCGTATTGAACTTCTGCGCCTCCACGTTGAAGCGCTGCCGCTCGACGGAGATGCGGTTCTCCGTTCCCTCGAGCTGCGACTGCAACTCCAGGAAATTCGCATTCGCCTTCAGGTCCGGATAGCGCTCCACCACCACGAGCAGCCGGGACAGAGCGCTGCTCAATCCCTGTTGCGCGGCCGCGAACTGATCCATCTGGGTCTGATCGCTGGTGATGCTGCCCGCTGCCCCGGGGGCTCCCGACGGAGCGGCCACCTGGCCCACCCGCGCACGTGCGTTCACCACTGCCTCGAGCGTGGACTTCTCGAAGTTCGCCGCACCCTGCACCGTGCGCACGAGATTCGGGATCAGGTCATAGCGGCGCTGGTACTGACTCTCCACCTGCGCCCATTGCTGATTGACCTGTTCCTCCAGGCCCACCAGGTTGTTGCGCACGCTGACGAAGAAAACACCACCGATGATGAGCGCAAGGATCAACGCTCCGATGCAACCAAGGAGACCGAACTTCTTCATCGACGCACCCCGCTGGGAATCTGCACTGTAGAAAACCTGGCCTCGTAGCGACCGCACGTGCCCAAGGCCTTGCCAACCAACGCTGCCGGCCGTGCCGGCCTAGTACTCTTCTTCTTCTTCGACATCTTCTTCACGGTCGTCATCCGCGGCGACAAAGGCTTCTTCGCCTTCTTCATCCGTGGCCTCGGTGGACGCCGCTGGTGTGAACTCCTCTTCCTCGGCCGGTTCTTCGACCACGCGTGCGGCGCGGCCTCGCGGCGCGGTGTAGACCGGAGCCTCATCGGCGTCGCGCTGATCTGCACCGCACTTCGGGCAGAGCGGCACGGGCTTGCTCAGGTCATAGAACTTCGTATGGCAGCTATAGCAGGTGTATTTCTTTCCCAGCTCAGGCATTGGTTTCGGGATCTCCCCTTCGAAAAAGCGGCGAAACGGTACCACAAAAACAAGTTGGCGGTTGGCAGCCGGCGGAGACTGCGATCCGCCAACCGACAACCGCCAACCGGCAGCCGTGTTCTTTAATTCGTCTTCGGGTTTGCCTGGGCCGCGCGCACACCCGTGTCGCCGCTCCGGCCGTCGCTTGCGCGACCCCGGGCACTGGCCGCCGTGGACGCGAGCTTCTGCGCATCGGGGAAGAGCGTCAGAGCCTTCTCGACTTGTGCGTCCCCCTGCAGCCGGTACGGGTACGACGCGTCGAACCCGTACTTGGCGGCGATGATCTCCGCCTTGAGAGCGCGCTGGATGTAGTTCCGGTCGTCGGCCTTGTCGAGAGCGGCGCGGATGTCCTGCTCGCTCGCGATCTCGGCCGCGGTCGCGTGGTGAACGAACGCCTCCATCATCGCCGGCGTCACGGCCATATCCTTGTCGAGCTCGGGATTCTTGGCAGCGTACTCGACCGCGTAGTTGAAGATGGCGCTGCGGACCTCCAGGAGTTGCGTGGTCCGCAAGAGGGTGGGCTGCTTGACGATCACGTCCGGAGTGATGCCGCCGCCACCATAGACCGTGCGGCCCGTATCCGTCTTGAACTGCTCCCGCTCGTGAAGGGGAACCTCCGGACCGTTCTCCGCCTCGTCGGCCATGTAGTAGTCATAGACCGAGCTGTAGTCGCGCTGGATGTTCCGCCCGGCCGGCGTGTAGTACTTGGAAGTGGTGAGCGCCAGACCTGCGCCGTACTGCAGTGTGTAAACGCTCTGCACGAGACCCTTGCCCCAGCTCGTCTCTCCGACCACCAGGCCGCGGTCGTGATCCTGGATCGCGCCGGCCACGATCTCCGACGCCGAGGCGCTGCCGCGGTTCACGAGCACGACCACCGGCAGGTCGAACTTCTCGTGCTTGCCCGGGGCCACGAACTCCTGCATCGAGTCTGCGGTACGGCCCTTGGTGTAGACGATCATCTGCCCCTTGTCGAGGAAGTGGTCCGAGACGCCGACCGCGGCGTCGAGGAGTCCGCCTGGATTCATGCGCAGGTCGAGCACCATGCGCTGCATGCCCTGGCTCTCGAGCTTGGCGATGGCGTCGTCGAGCTCGCGCACGGTCGTGGACGTGAAGTCCTTGATGCGGATGTAGCCCGTGCCCTGCCCGAGCATCAGCACGTTGGAGATCGAGTTCGTGGGGATGGCCGCACGGGTGATGGAGAGCGGAATGGGCTCCTTCATCCCGATGCGTTTGATCTTGATGTTGACCGTCGTTCCCTTCGGTCCTTTCAGGCGCTTGACCACCTCGTCGAGGGAAAGGTCATCCGTGTTCACGCCCTCCACCTCGGCGATCACATCACCGGCGCGGATGCCCAGGCGCGCGGCCGGGGTTCCTTCCAGAGGTGTGATGACCGTGACCTGGTCGTTGCGCTTGGTGACGAGGATGCCCAGGCCGTAGAACGTGCCTTTCTGGCGATCCTGCATGTCCGTATATTCTTTCGGCTCGAGGAAGGACGTGTGCGGATCGAGGGCGCGCAGCATGCCGTCGATGGACGCGTACACGAACTTGTCCGAGCCGATGTCCTCGGCCGACCAATTCGTCACGGCGTTCAGAAGGTCGGTGTATTCCTTCATCCTCTTGGTCAGGTCGGCCGTCGCGGGAGTGGCGCCGAAGAGCAGGTTCCCGTAGAAGCCCCCGAACAACGTCGCTCCCGCCATCGCTACGATCAGAGTCAGGGAGAAAGTCCACTTTTCGGTCTTGCGCAGTTTGGCCATAGTTGTTCGACGCCCCTTCACCGGCTCGCGTTACACTGTGGAATCGTAACCCCTTTTCACGAGCGGAGTATTCGCCGGAGGGGTGGTGTTCACGTCGCCGTCACTTTTCCCTGGGTGTGAGGTCCGCTGGTCAGACATGTTTGGTTCACTCGGAGTCCCGGAGCTCCTGCTCATCTTCGCCGTCATTCTCATCGTCTTCGGGCCTCGACGGATCCCGGAGATCGGCCGCACTCTGGGCAAGGCCATGGGCGAGTTCCGCAAGGCCACGGACGACCTCAAGAGCACGATTGAGCGCGAGGTTCGCCTCGAGGAGCTCAAGCAGATCAACCCGCCTACCCTCCAGGAGTTCACCGCGCCGTTCGAGGCCCTATCAAGGACTGAGCCAGCCGACGAGTCTTCGAGTCGTCAAGTCGTCGAGGAGCACGGACTATCGCCCTCGGCCGACGGGCCCCCTGCCGGCGAGTCTCCGAGTCGTCAAGTCGTCGAGGAGCAGACCCAACCAGAGCACTCGACCATGGATCCACTCGACGACTCGACGACTCGAGGACTCGACGACCCGGGCGACACGGCCACCCCTGCACAGGACCGCCGCTCGTGACCGATCGCGCGGTGGAGGAGCCGCTCACGGGGGATCCCGAGGCCGAGTTGCCGAAGATGGGATTCCTCGATCACCTCGAGGAGCTCCGCAAACGACTGCTCATCTCCTTCATCGCCATCGGCGTCGGGTTTCTGGCCTGCTGGGCCTTCGCCGAGCCCATCTTCGGCATCCTCCAGCGGCCGCTGACGAATTTCCTTCCTCCCGGCGACAAGCTCGCCTACACGAGACTGACCGCGCCGTTCTTCCTGTACATGAAGGTGGCGTTCTTCGCCGGACTCTTCGTCGCCGCGCCAGTCGTTCTCGCGCAGCTCTGGCTCTTCATCGCCCCGGGCCTCTACAAGAAGGAGCGGCGCCTGGCCCTGCCCTTCATCATCTTCGGCTCGGTGTTCTTCATCATGGGCGGCTACTTCGGTTACCGCTTTCTCCTGCCGGCCACGTGCAGCTTCTTCGTCGAGACCGGCAAGCAGTTCAAGCAGATGGTCACGGTCGACGACTACTTCTCGTTTGCCAGCACGATCATCCTGGCCACGGGCGTCGTGTTCGAGACCCCCATCCTGATCTTCTTCCTGGCCCGACTGGGCATCGTCACTCCGGCCTTCCTGATGCAGAAGTTCAAGTACGCGATCGTGTTGTCCTTCGTGATCGCGGCCATCGTCACTCCCACGCCCGACATCGTCACGCAATCCGCACTGGCCGTTCCGATGATCCTGCTCTACCTGATCGGAGTGGGCGTGGCGTACCTGTTCGGCAAGAAGCACGAGTGAAAAACGGCCATCACCGAAGTGCGGTGATGGTGACGGTGCGGTTGCAGGCGAAGGCGGAACGGCGTACATCTAACGCGTGGAGCCGACCTCGAGCCGATCGTTCGTCCTGAAGGTAACCTCCACGCTTCGGAACGCGACGCCAATATCCATTCCGTTTCCGCGTCTTGACTCCTCGAGATGGTTGTATCGATGGCCATGACCAGCGTCGGCGCGGCGGATGCCGGCCACGCTGTCCTGCTCGCCGCGAACGATCCGGTTCTCGGGCCGTTGATTGGAGCAACCTCAATCGAGGACAGGCGCAGTGCCCTCGAGACGGTGCTCATCGGCCATGCCCGTCCCATCGTGATGCAGGTTCTAGCCAGGCAACGCGGCAGTGATGTGTTGATGGGCCTCTCTGAATGCGAGGACATCGCCTCGACGGTCATGCTCCGTCTCGTGCGCAAACTGCAGCTCGTTCCCTTCGACGAATCGGAAGCGGTGCTGCGGCTCGGCGACTTCGCGGCAACCTTGACCTACAACGCCATCTACGACTTCATGCGCCGCCGCTTCCCGGAATGGACCCGGCTGAAGAACCGCGTCCGCTACGTCCTGATGAGGGATCGCCGGTTCGTGACCTGGGACCTCCCCGGCGGGAGAGTCTGCGCATTGGAGGGGCAAGCTGTTCCTGACAGGACTCCCCTGGCCCCCCCCGACGGCTTCACGCAACATCTCGATCGACACCGGCCCGCCGATGCGGTGGCCACCGTCCTCAAAACCGTCGCCGGCCCGCTGCTCGTCGACGATGTCGTGCGCGTTCTTGCCCGCGCGTGGAACGTCGCCGACGCCGCGGTCGATGTGGACACCGACCACCTCGGCAAAGAATCGATGCTGACCACCGAGGTGGAAGGCCGGAGCGAGCTGGATGCGATCTGGCGGGAGATCCGCGCGCTGCCCGTGCCGCAACGGGCCGCTCTGCTTCTCAACCTGCGCGATGCCGACGGCGGGAATGCCATCGCGCTATTCGCGATGATCGGGACCGCTACATTGGAGGAGATCGCACGCGTCATCGAACTTCCTTTGCCTCAGATCGCCGCGATGTGGGATCGATTGCCGATCGATGACCTCGAGATCGCTTCGATCCTCGGCCTGAAGCGCCAGCAAGTCATCAATCTCCGCAGGTCGGCTCGGGAGCGCCTGACCCGCCGGATGAAGAAACGTTAGGGGGGACGTGATGTCACATCTCAGCAGGGATGATCTCGCGCGCTGGCGACGCGGCGAGGTGACGGGGGATTCCGTGCTCGCCATCGGCCATCATCTCGGTGAGTGCCACCGTTGCGCGGAGCTGGCATCCGGAGAAGTCCATCTCGCGGCCTCGCTTCGGGCGCTGAACGATCAGTTTGCCACCGAGGTCGAGCATCCCGATTCCGAAGGGGAGCTCCTCGCCTACGCCGAGGGAACGCTGCTTGCCGAGCATCGCGACCGGATCGACGCGCACCTGGTAGAGTGCACGCGATGCCGCGAGGATCTGGCCGATCTGCGCGGGGTCTTTTCCGCTCGACCCCGGCCATCGCGACGTTGGATTCTTGCACTGGCCGCAGGCCTCGCCCTCGTTGTGACCGCCGCGGTTCTCTTTCGATTCGAGCGCACCGCCACGACACCGGCACCCGTTGAGCCGGCGGTCGTCCGCCGGACGACGCCTCCCGTCGCCGCACCGCCGTCGCGTTTCGCGCGCGCCGAGTGGGCCCAAGCCGTCGAAGGTCTTCGCTCCGGAGCCTCGCTCGACAGGCCGCGCGTTCTGGACGCACTCCGCCGCAAACCCGACGTGCTTCGCGGCGACGCCGCTCCGCAGGCACGACTCGAGCCCGTGGGCGTGGTCCTGGCGAATGCTCGGCCACGATTCACCTGGACCGCTCCGGCCGGCGCGCTTTCTACCGTCACGATCTTCGACGGAGAGCGCGAAGTGGCCCGGAGCACGTCGCTGAGGGGCCGAGTCTGGACACCCCCTCGCGCGCTGGTTCGTGGGGTTACCTATACTTGGCAGGTCGATGTCGAGAGCCATGGAGAGACGAACATCCTGCCGATGCCGCCGGCGCCACCTGCCCGATTCCACATTGCCGGACAGGCCATCGTCACCGAGCTCGAAGCCGCACGCCGTCTGCATCCCGACGACCACCTCTTGCTGGCCGTCCTGCAGGCTCGGGCTGGATTCGACCGGGAAGCACGAGCCGAACTGGCTCGTGTCCACAACCCGAATGATGCAGCCCTCGCCAAGCGACTCCTGCGCGAGCTCGAGACGTGGCCTTGACCACGCAACCCGACGAGCGGTGGTCGCTCTTCTTCTCCTCCTTTCGTCGATCAGCGCCTCGGCGGCGCCGGCCGCGCAGGAAGCCGCCGAGGTCACGGCTCAACTCATTGCCGGCGTGCTGGGTCGCGACGACCTGGCCACGTTCACGGCTTCGCTCGACCCGTCGGCTCCCCATCCCCGGACAACGACGGACCTGCGCGACCTCATCGATCGCTTCGACGAGATCGAGATCGACCACGTCGCAGTCTCCGCGGCGCAGCTCGAAAACGATCGCCTGACCTTTCGACTGGAGATGCAGGGCTCCGCGGCGCTCAAGGCGCGTTGGCGGCCCGTTCGGCCGCTCCCGCGCCACTGGCATGTCGAAGCGCGGCGTGTCGGAGAAGAGTGGAAGATACTGAGCGCGAAGACAGAGGCGAGCCGCGTGGCCGCGACCATGCTCGCCGCGGACATGCAGGAGGCGGAGAGGATTCTGGCCGGCTCCCTCGACGCGAATCGTGCCGACGTCATCATCGCTTACGCCACGGATGCTCAGAATGTCGAGCGCATCCAGCACGGCATCGCTCTCGCGGAAAAGAGCGACGACCCGTCCACGACGATCGTGGCCATGAGGAGGCTGGTGAGCTCCGTCGCGCTCGCGAATCCCAGCCTCGGACTCGAGACTGCCCGTCGCGCCGAAGCACTGTCCTGTTTCCGCGGAGGTCCGGACGACCGAGCCGGTGCCCTGCTGGCCATGGGATGGGCTCTGAAATGCGCCGGCCGGATCGAAGACTCGCTTCAGTCCTACGAAGAGGCGGCCGGCCTGATCGAGCACTGTGAAGACCCGACCCTGCCGATGAAGGCGCTCTACATGTACATCCAGTCGCAGGACACGATCGGCAACATCCTGCAGGCCGTCCGTGCCACGACGGTCCTGGCAGACATGGCTCGTGCCTTCGCCTGGGAGGAAGGAGAGGAACTGCAGCTCTTCAGCCGGGCGAGCTTGCACGGTCAGCTCGGGAACCGCGACGTCGCACGGGCCGCCAACCATCAATTGATGGCCCTCGGCCAGGCCCGCGGGAATCGGCGTTTCCATGCCTACGCAACCTTCAACCTGTCCCATCTGGATCTCGAAGATCGGAACTTCGAAAGCGCCGCACGACTCCTCCGAAAGGCCTTCGGCATCCTTCCGCCCGGCGGCTGGGAACGGAGCTACGCGCTTTGCTTCCTGGCAGCAGTCGAAGTGAACCTGGGAAATCTTCCCGCGGCGGAGGAAGCTCTCCGCGTCGCCGAAGCCGAAGGGATCACTCCGTGGACATTCGCTCAGATCGCGAGTGAACGAAGCAACCTGCACCTCGCCCGAGGCGATAGTGCCGAGGCCATCAAGAGTGCGCAGGAGGCCCTGCGGCTCATTGCCCAGGTCCAGGACCGGCCGCTGCTGGACCTTCAGGTTGCCGTCCTGACTTCGTTGGGCCGGGCGCTGCGCATGGCCGGCCGGAACGTCGAGGCCGTCGAGGAGTTGCGGCACGCCATCACCGCGACGGAAAGCTATCGCGAACAGACCGCCGACGATGCCCTGACCCGATTTGCGTTCTTTCATTCGTACTCACGCGCCTATTCCGAGTTGGTGGAGTTGCTGGTGGAGCTGCGCGACTTCGCGGGAGCCTTGCGCGTGGCCGAGCAGACCAAAGCCCGAGGTCTTCGCGACGTCATCGAGCATTGTCGGATCGATCCTTCCGCCTCGATGTCCCCGGCGGATCGGGCACGCTCGCTCGCGCTCGATGGACGCGTGGTGGCCATCAATCGCGCGCTGCTGAGCGCGCGGCAGAGCGGCCAGTCTTCGGCGTCCATGAAGACCGAGCTGGCGGCGGCGCGGAGTGAGCTCGACGCCTTCCGTTCGGAAGTCCGGCTCGCTCAACCGGCCGTCGGACGAAGGCAGCTCTACGACGGAGAGACGATCGCGCTGCCGCCCGGCTCCACGTCGCTGGCCGTGATCGAGTACTCCGTCACCGAGACGCAGGTCATCGCGTTCATCATCACAAAGTCATCCGTGCGCGCGATTCGCATCGCCGGCACCCGCGCCGGAATCGAGCGCGACGTCCATCACGTGACGCGTCTCATCTCCAGCCGCTCCCCCGCTTACGGCAAGGCCGCGCGAGCGTTGTACGACATCCTGCTCGCGCCGCTCGAACGGGAACTGGCCGGAGTGAAGACCCTCTGCGTGATCCCTGATGGAGTCCTGTGGACGGTACCGTTCCACGCGCTGGTCACGCCACGCGGCCGTCACCTGATCGACGAGTACGGCATCTTCTACGCACCTTCGCTGGCGCTCCTCAACAAGGCTTCCCAGTCCCGCCCCAAGACCTCGCCCCGGCTACTGGCACTGGGGAATCCAACGATGGCCGCGACCACTCGCAGCACCGCGTCTTCTGTGTTCCGCGACGTGACCCTCGGTCCTCTGGAGGATGCCGAAACGGAGGTACTCGCGCTCGCGAAGATCTATCCGGCCGGGAGCAAGGTCTACTCTCGCGACGATGCTCAGGAGAAGACCTTCAAACAGGAAGCGCACCGCTTCAGCGTGATTCACATCGCCGCGCATGCGGTGGTGGATGACCTGGCCCCGCTCTATTCGGCAATCGTGCTGGCCGCGAACCGCGGGGATGACGGCCTGCTCGAAGCCCGTGAAGTGGTCGACCTCGCGTTGAACGCGGATCTGGCCGTGTTGTCTGCCTGCGAGACCGCGCGCGGTCGAGTGGGCGCGGGAGAAGGAGTGGTCGGTCTGTCCTGGGCTTTCTTCGCGGCCGGCTGTCCGACCACGGTGGTCAGTCAATGGAACGCCGAGTCCGCGGCCACGGCGCGGCTGATGATCGGCTTCCACCGGCGCCTGATTGCGGGCCAGACGGTCACTCAGGCACTTCGCGGAGCGCAAATCGCGCTTCGCAAAGTAGAGGACTACCAGCATCCGTTCTACTGGGCACCCTTCGTCGCGGTCGGCGCCGCCCAGCATTCGATCGGGAGCAACCGCCCGTAATCGCGAGCGTCAAGGGCGAGGGCGGCACGGTGGAGACCACAGCGCGGGCTGCGCCCGACAACCGCAACAATCGCAACATTGGCCTGTCATCCCGAGCGGGCCCACGCCGCGCGCGGCGTCTGAGAGCAAGAAACAGAAGGCTGCGTACCTGCCGCGAGGGAGCCCCCTCATCCGCCTTCGGCACCTTCTCCCCTCTGCGGAGGGGAGAAGGCTCTCGGTGTGTGCTCATCGCGAGCTGGGTTCATCATTCGTTGAACTGGTTCATCGCGAGAGTGTTCAATCGAGAGCCTTCTCCCCCCGGCTTCCTGGGGGGAGAAGGTGGCCATCGGCCGGATGAGGGGGGCTTTGCAGCCGGCCGTGCCGGTTACCGCTCCACTTCGAAGTCGGCCGCGATGGTCGGCAGGGCCTCGTTGAAGATCACCACGGTCTCGGCGATCGGGAAGAGCACTGTGTGATTGCGCTGCTGCACTTCCACGATCACTTCGTAGAAGCCACCTTCCTCGTTGATCGCGACCAGCGTCCCGGGCTTGCCCTTGAACTCGACGGTACGGTTGAAGATCGAGACCTTTGCGGGAATCTCCATGGCGGCGAACGATAGCAAAAAAGAAAGGGCGCAGGGACAGTGGTTTGGGACCCACCGCACCCGCGCCCTCTGGCGACGGAAACTTTGCTGCCGGTTACTGCTTCTGGGGCTCCGCGGCCGGTGGCGTGGGAGGCACCGGCGGCGCGGGAGGCGTGAAGTACGTCTCGTTGAAGGTCGGCTTGGCGTCTTCCTTCATCTTGTCGAGCGCGGCCTGCAGGCGAGCCTGACGCTCGTTCTTCTCGAGGGTCGGCTTGACCTGATCGTACGGCGTCGAGCCATGCTCGTCGACCTTGATGATGTGGTAGCCGAACTGCGTCCGCACGACCGGCGTGATCTCTCCGACTTTCGCTTCGAAGGCAGCCTTCTCGAATTCAGGGACCATCTGGCCGCGATTGAACTCGCCCAGGTCGCCGCCCCGGCTGCCGGAACCGACGTCGTCCGATTCCTTCTGGGCGAGCTCCTCGAACTTGGCTCCGGCCACGAGCTGCTTCCGCAGGTCGTCGGCCTTGGTCTTGGCCTGCTCTTCCGTCAACTCCGGCTTGCCTTCCTGCGCGGCCGGGCTGCCCTTGAAAGCGATCAGGATGTGCCGGGCTTTGATCTGCTCGTATTCACCCTTCTTGGTGTCGTACACCTTCTTGAGATCGTCGTCGGAGAGCGCGATGCCCTTCTCGATCTTCTGAAGCTGCGCGTTGGCCACGAGGTTCTCGCGCATCAGATCGAGCTGCGAGACCACTTCCGGGTCCTTGTCCAGGCCGGCCTTGGAGCCCGCGGCCGCGAGCATCTTCATGCGCAGGTAATCCTCGGCGAACTGCTTCTTGCCGGGTCCCTGCGCATACTGCTGGTACTGCTCGGGCAGCGTCTTGAGCGCCGCCTCGAACTCCGACTGGCGGATGGCCAGATCGCCGGCTGCGATGACGATCGGGTCCGTGGCCGGCTTGTCCTGCGCCACGCCGATCGTGGCCACCAGCATCAACGCGATCGTGGTCGAAATCGTTTTCTTCAAGGGAATCTCCTTCTTGGACCGGTTTGGATCGGGATTCGGAACGGGCGGGCAACGGGGGAGATTCCATCCCTGGCGGTGTCTTCGCGCGGCGAGCACAACCCCCTGTCATCCTGAGCGGGCCAATGCTGCGGTGGGTTGGCGGGCGCAGCTCGCGCTGTGAGACTTTGAGACCGCCTGAAAACGGCAGTGAGGTTCGTGAAAGTGCGGTCACATCGGAGCGCACTCAGCACCCAGCACCCAGCACCAGCGCTTACAGCCGGCTCACCGCAGCGGCGATCCGCGCGACGCCTTCGCGGATCCGCTCCATCGACGCGGCGTAGCTGATGCGGACGAACTCATCCGCGCCGAAGGCTCCGCCGGGCACGACGGCCACGCGGGCCTCGTCGAGCAGAAAGGCCGCGAAGGATTGCGAATCTGCAATGCCCTGCTTGCCGAAGAAGGCCCGGATGTCCGGAAACACGTAGAAGGCCCCGTCGGGATCGGCACAGCGAATGCCGGGCACTTCATTGAGCGCGGGAACCAGCCACTTCCGCCGTTCGCGGTAGGCGTCGTACATGCGCTGGACGTCCTCGTCCACGCCCCGCAGGGCCTCGAGCGCGGCGTGCTGCGCGATCGTGCTGGGGTTCGACGTGGAGTGACTCTGGATCTTTCCCAGCGCGGCGATGATGTCCGGGTGGGCGATGGCATAGCCCAGACGCCAGCCAGTCATGGCGAACGTCTTGGACATCGAGTTCACCACGATGACCGTCTCGGGATGGCGCTCGAACCAGCGCACGGCCGAGACGTGCTCGTTGCCGGCGTAGACGAACAGCTCGTACGTTTCATCGAACACCAGGAAGAGATCGCGCGAGACGCACCACTCCACGATCTTCTCGAGCTCGGACTCGCGGATCACCGCGCCGGTGGGATTGCAGGGAGAATTCAGAATCACGCCGCGCGTACGGTCCGTGGCCACGGCGGCAATCTCTTCGAGTCGCGGCCGGAAGAAGTTCTCCGCGCGTGTCTGCGAAAACACCGGCTTGCCACCGGCAAAGGCGACCTGATCGGGAAAACTCACCCAGTACGGCGACGGGATGATCACCTCGTCACCCTCTCGGACCAGGGCCAGCATGATGTTGAACAACTCCTGCTTGCCCCCGTTGCCGGCGATCACGTGCTCGAGCCCGAGACTGAGCCCATACCGCAGGTTGTACCGCTCGGCGATGGCCTCGCGCAGCGCCTTCATGCCGCTGGCGTTGGTGTACTTGGTCATCCCATTGTCGATGGCCCGCTTGCCCGCGGAGGCCACCGCCAGCGGCGTCCCGAAGTCCGGCTCGCCGGGACCGAAGTCGACGATGTCCACGCCCTGGGCGATCAGCGCCGTCGCGCGATTGAGCACTTTCAGCGTCGGTGACTCCTGCATCGCCGTGACGCGCTCGGCGAAGCGAATTGCGGACGTGATCATCGGCGTCGCATTCTAATGCCCTCTCGCGAAAAACGAGTTCTCTTGAACGCGAAGGGAGACGGTTCACCACGGAGACACAGCGCGGCAATGCCCGCAACCAAACACAGCGATCCACTGTGGAGCGGTGGGCTTTAGCCCACCGGGCGCTCGCGAGGAGTGCGCCGAAATCGAGTGAGGCTCTCGGGACTCTCGTGCCGAAAGCCGCGTGCTTCGTCCAAGCCGAGACGGCAGAGGGAAGCGCTTCGCGAGAGCCCGGCGGGCTAAAGCCCACCGCTCCACAGCAACCGTCCCTTCTGACGGCACGACACCGCAGGATGTATGCGCCGCGCGAATCTCGCGTCTCTGTGGTGAATGGTCCCCGGAGCTCGTCGGAGGGCTCGCTTCCGCGAGGCGGTTCTGAGAACCTTGACCGATGCCGCCGATCCAGAGCCGCCAGAACCCTCTCGTGAAGCGAATCCGCGAAGCCATCCGCGAGCATCGCGACGAGATCGTGCTGGAGGGACCGAAACAGGTTGCCGACGCCGTGGCCGGAGGTTGGGAGGCCATCGCCGTTCTCGAGCGCGGCCGGGATCTGTCCGCCTCCGTCTTCGACTCCCTCGCGGAAACGCGAGAGCCGCAGGGCGTCCTGGGACTGTTTCGCCGGCCGCATGCTACTGCCTCGGCCATTCTCGATCGTCGCCACACCGTGGCCATCGCACTCGACGGCGTTCAGGACCCGGGTAACGTCGGCACGATCGTCCGCCTGGCCGCCGCCTTCGACGCCGCCGGCGTGCTCCTCCTCCCCGGTTGCGCCGACCCCTTCGGCCCCAAGGCCATCCGTGCCTCCGCCGGCGCCATCCTCAGCGTCCCCGTCGCCCCGATCACGGCGCGCGAACTGCTCGACGCGAACCTCCCACTCTTCGCGACGGCCATGAACGGCGCACCCACTGATCCTCCATCCTCCCGCGGCGTGCTGATCTTCGGAAACGAAGGCGCCGGAGTCTCCCAGGAGCTGCTCCAACGAGCTACGACGATCTCCATCCCGATGTCCGCTCGCATCGAATCGCTGAATGTAGCCACCAGCGCCGCGATCCTGCTCGCCCGCAGCTTCGCGTTGCGCTAAACCCGGTTGCTGGTTGTCTGCAGTTGATCGCAGGTTCCACTCGCAACCCGTCAGTCGCAACCCGTCACTCGCCACTCGCAACCCGCCACTCGCAACACAACCAGCAACGATAGGATGCACGCGTGGGCAAGCTCCTGATCGTCGGCACTCCTCTCGGCAACCTGCAGGACATGACTCCTCGGGCGGTGGCAGCGCTGGCCTCGGCGGATCTCATCCTGTGTGAGGACACGCGGCATACGCGCAAGCTGCTCACCCACTTCCGCATCGACCGGCCCACGGACAGCTATCACGAGCACAACGAAGACGCGAAAGCGGAGGCGCTCATCGAGCGCATCGAAGCAGGCCAGACCCTCGCGTTGGTCAGCGATGCGGGCATGCCCGTGGTTTCCGATCCCGGATACCGGATCGTCCGCCTGGCCCGCGAGCGCGGTCTGCTCGTCGAGCCCGTGCCCGGACCGTTCGCCGGCGTGCTCGCCCTTGTGGCCAGCGGGATCGCTCCCCTGCCCTTCACCTTCCTCGGCTTCACTCCGCACCGGCAGAGTGAGCGGCTCGACTTCTACCGCAGCGCCGCGGAGCTGGCGCACACGACGATCGTCTATGAATCCCCCGAGCGCGTCGTCGCGTCACTCGAAGACGCATTGGCGGTCCTCGGCGACACGGAGGTCACGGTCGCACGCGAGATGACCAAGATGCACGAGGAGCTCTTGCACGGACGGGTCTCCGAGGTTCTGGCGACGCTGCGCTCCCGCGAGCGCGTCCACGGCGAGATCACCATCGTCTTCGCCGCCCCCGCGCGAGCCGCAGCCGAAGCCGCTCCCGAGGAAATCCGCGCCGAGTTCGAACGCCTTCGCGACGCAGGCATGCGGCGCAACGACGCGGTCAAAGCCGTCGCCGAAAAGTTCGGCCTGCGCAAGAACGACGTCTACCGGCTGCTGCTTTAGAATCCGCGGCTCCTCCCAGCCTGTCATCCTGAGCGGGTGGCGGGTGGGCGCGAAGGATCCCCTGCGGCAAGACGCAACCCCGCGCAGGTTGGAGAAGACCGCAGTCTCGAACCCGCGCGCTCATCGTTCTTCGCACGAGATCCTTCGCCGTCTACGCGGCTCAGGATGACAGGCAGGGAAGAGCGCGGATTCTCCAAAACCTCTGAGCGCACCGCCGGTGATCACCGCCGCAGCACGGCTTTGGCGAACTTCGCGAAGTAGTCCACTCCCGAAGCGAGGGCGAAGGCCATGACCGCCCAGAGGCCGATCGTGCCGATGATGCGGAAATGGCCCAACTCGTAGCCGAGGATCAGCAGCGAGATGGCGATCACCTGCGAGACCATCTTCCCTTTGCCCAGGGGCGATGCGGCGATCGTCACTCCCTGCTGCGCCGCGATCGAGCGCAGGCCGGACACGGCGAACTCGCGACCGATGATGATCACCACCATCCAGGCCGGCACGTGTTTGGGATCCATCTCCACGAGCGAGATGAACGCCGCGGACATGAGCAGCTTGTCCGCGATCGGATCGAGCAGAGCGCCCAGCCGGGTGGTCTGATTGCGGCGGCGCGCGATCCAGCCGTCGAAGAAATCCGTGACGGCCGCGATCAGAAAAATACCCAGCCCGACGAACTCGCGTCCGGTGAATTTCGTCAGAAGCACGACCACCAGGAACGGGACCAGAAAAATCCGCAACAGCGTGAGCGCGTTGGGAAGGTTCCAGATCTCGTTCGACAGTTGGGGTGCGACTTCCGGTGCGGTCGGGGAGGATGGGGACGGCATGGGTGACTCGCGGTCTCGCGGTGCAGGATAGTCATTTCGCTCAAGAGTGGGAAGCGTCACGACGGAATTTCACTCACGCAATTGACATTCCGTCGCTTGTCACTACAATCGCGAACCCCGAGCCCGGGTGGCGGAATTGGTAGACGCGCAGGTCTCAGAAGCCTGTCCTCATTAGAGGGTGCTGGTTCGATTCCAGTCCCGGGCACCAACCTCGAAGTTCCGCGTTTGGCGCGCACTTCGCATTTTCACGGCACGGATGAAGCGTCTCCTGATCGTTCCCGCCGCCGCACTCCTCTTCGCCTCGTGCGATGCCGCCCCTCCCGTCGCCGAGATCCACGCGTCCGAGATGGCCAGCATCCAGACCGTTGCCCCTCGGCCGGCGACGCTGGAAAGTCCCGCGATGCTGCAGGACGAGGCACCGCCACTGAAACCGAAGGCTCTGGCGTGGGAGACCCCGAAGGCGATCGTCTTCTCGGCCGAGGACGAGAGAGTCCGCTCCGCCCTCCCCTTCAGTCCCGCCATCGCCATGGATCCGATCGACGGCAGCAAAATCTCCATCCGCGCCACCACTCCCATCTACGAGTACGAGAAGAAGATCTACTACTTCTCCTCCGAGGAGAACAAACGCCGCTTCGCCGCCGACCCTCAGGCCATCCTCAAGGGTGGGCTCATGCGTTTGTAGTCGGGAGCTTTGAGGCTGTGCAGAAATCCGAGCGCTTCCCCCATCTGTCATCCTGAGCCGCGTAGACGGCGAAGGATCTCGTGCGAGGGGCGATGAGCGTGCGGGTACGAGAACCACGGCCTTCTCCAAACTGCGCGAGTCACGTCTACCGCAGGGGATCCTTCGCACCCACCCGCCACCCGCTCAGGATGACAGCTTGGACAGCCGCGGATTCTGCGCACACTCCAATCAGGATGGTCGGTTCGCGGTTGTCGGTGATCGGTTGCCGGTTCAAGAACCAATCTACCCGAGGAACGCGGCGAACGCCTTCATCACATCCTCCGGCGCGCGCGAGGGACGGCGAGTGACCTTGTCCAGCCACATGTGCGATGTCGAGCCGAGAGCGTGGATCGTCTCGCCTTTCGCGTCATACAGCTCATAAGCGAACTTCATGATGCGGCTCGCCGAAGAGGCCACACTGGTGCGGACCAGCACCTCGTCGTCATAACGGTAGGGCGTGCGATAGCGGCAGGCGATGTCCGTCACCACCAGCAGGAATCCCCGCGCCTCGATGTCCGCGTAGGTGATGCCCGTGGCCCGGCACAGATCCGTGCGGCCGATCTCGAACCACACGATGTAGTTCGAGTGGTGGGCGATGCCCATCTGGTCGGTGTCCTTGTAACGCACGCGCGTCCGCGATTCCACGAGCATGGCTCGCAGTTTAGCGGGATGGGACTTTCTTCGAGGCGGTGGTGCGGTAGAAAAGCACTTTTGCCTCGGAGCGACCGCAGGTGCCCAAGGCTATGCCAACCAGCGCTGCCGGTCGTACCGGCTAAACTTCCGTCCATGCGCAAGGGTGCGAGGTGGCTCCTCGGCGGCGGAGCCGCCCTGTTGGTGCTCGACATCGTCCGGCGCCTCTACCGCCAGTCGCTGATCTTCGATCCCCTTCGCGAGCCGCTGATCTCTTGGGAGCCTTCCGATTACGGCATCCCTGCCGGCGCAGTCGAGGAGCTCTGGATCGACACTCCCGACGGAGAGCGCTTGCACGCCTGGTACGCCCGCGCGCCGCAGCCGAAGGCCAGCGCCCTGTTTTGCCACGGCAATACCGGCAACCTCACCAAGAGCGCCGGCATCACCCCTCACCTGCTCGCGGCCGGACTGAGCGTGCTCTTCTTCGACTACCGCGGCTTCGGCAAGAGCACGGGACGGGCGAGCTATCGCGGCGTGATCGCGGACGGCCTCACCGCGGCACGCTTCCACGATTCCATCCGTCCGCCAAGTCTCCCATCGATCCTCTACGGCTTCTCCCTCGGCGGAGCGATCGCCGCGCAGATCATCCGCCGCCATCCCTTCGACGCGTTGATCCTGCAGTCGACCTTCACCGGCCTCCGGCAACTCTCGCGGGTGATCTATCCGCGGCTGCCCATGCACCTCCTGGCCGGCAGACTGTTCGACACGCTCCGCGTCGTGCGCGAGTCGCAGGTGCCCTTGCTCGTGATGCACGGCACGGCCGACGAAACGATCCCCTTTTCGATGGGCCAGGAGCTCTTCGAAGCCGCCACCGCGCGCAAGCGCATCCATATCGTGGACGGTGGTCTCCACAAAGACCTGTTCGAGCGTGATCCGGACGGGATCCGGCAGACGCTCTCGGACTTCATCGCCGATCTCGCGTGATAGCATCAATGCCGATGCTCCATCCACGCTCAGAGACATGATCGCCGTCGTCAAATCCGCGCCGCTCGATGGTCCCGAAGGGACCGAGATTCGTGAGTGTCCCGCCCCGCGGCCCGGCCGCGGCGAGGTGGTGATCCGCGTGGCCGCGACGGCCATCTGCGGAACCGACAAGCACATCTATCACTGGGATCCATCCATCCAGGCCTCGGTGCGCCCGCCACGTATTTACGGTCATGAGTTCTGCGGCTTCATCGAGGAGATCGGCGAAGGCGCGGAACGGTCGCACGAAGGGACGCTCGCCGTCGGCGACTACGTCTCCGCCGAAATGCACGTGATCTGCGATGAGTGTCCGCAATGCCGTTCCGGCAACGGACACATCTGCATTCGCACCAAGATCTACGGACTGCACGAGGACGGTTGCTTCGCCGAGCTCGTGAAGGTGCCCGCCTCGAACGTGGTCAAGCTTCCGTCGTTCGTCCCCTTGCGGACCGGCGCTTTCCTCGACGCACTCGGCAATGCCGTACACGCCACGCAGATCGTCGACCTGGCCGGCAAGTCGGTGGCCATCACCGGCTTCGGGCCCATCGGGGCGATGTCCGCGGCCATCGCCGAGCACAGCGGAGCGTCGGTGGTCATCGTCACCGACATCAATGATCACGCTCTCGAAAGCGCGCGTCGCTGGGCGGCCTCACGCAATTATGCAAACCTGCACACCTTCAACGTCCGCACGAGCGACCCGGCCCATGTGAAGAAAGCCATCGAGGCCGTCACCGACGGAATCGGCGTCGACGTCGTGTGCGAGATGTCGGGCTCCGCCAAAGCCATCAACTTCGGCCTGGACATCGTGCGCATGGGCGGCACCCTGTCCCTCCTCGGACTGCCGGCAGGACATTCGGTCACCATCGACGACTACACCCAGAACGTCATCTTCAAGGGCGTGACCATGCAGGGCATCATCGGACGGCGCATGTACTCGACCTGGCAACGCATGCTGGGCATGCTGCGCGCCGGGCTGGATGTCGAATGGGTGGTCCAGGCCACCTACGATTCCCTCGGCGACTTCCACACCGCCATCGGCAAGTTCGACCGCCAGGAGGCTCTGAAGGTCGTGCTGTTCCCCGAGGGAGAAGAAAAGGCGCAGGATCGCCTCAGCCAGTAGGCTTGTGACCGTTGGCAGGCGTGGGGCTTCTTCCGCCAACTGACAACCGCCAACCAACATGAAACGCATCGGCATTCTCACGGGCGGTGGCGATGTCCCCGGACTCAACGCCGCGATCAAGGCCTTCGTCTGGCGCATGCTGGACGAGCCATGTGAGATCGTCGGCCTGCGCCGCGGCTGGGCTTCGCTCCTCAACATCATTCCCGAGACCGGCGCCGGCAATGCGAAGTGGCTGCTGCCCCTCAGCAAGGTGCACACGAGGGCCATCGATCGCACCGGGGGAACCGTCCTCCACACTTCGCGGATCAATCCCTCCATCACCAAGGCCGAGGACATCCCTGCGCATCTCGTCGCCGAACGGGGAGAGCCCGACGACAGTGGCCGATACGACCTCACGCCCGCCGCGCTGCGCGTGATCGAGTTCCTCCGCCTCGATGGCCTCGTGGCCCTGGGCGGGGACGGCACGCTGACTTTCGCGCGCCGGCTGCACGAGGAAGGCGTTCCCATCGTGGCCATTCCCAAGACCATGGACAATGACGTCTACGGCACCGACTACTGCCTCGGCTTCTCGACGGCCGTGACGCGCTCGGTGATGTTCATCAACGACCTGCGCACCAGCGCGGGCTCGCACGAGCGCTACCTCGTCGTGGAGCTGTTCGGGCGCTACTCCGGCGAGACGTGTCTGCTGGCCTCCTACCTGGCCGGCGTGGACCGCGCGATCATCGCGGAGGTTCCGTTCGACCCGGACCTGCTCCACGACATGCTGGCCCGCGACAAGGCAGACAATCCGAGCAACTACGCGGTCGTGGCCATCTCCGAGGGAGCGCGAACGACCACCGGTCTGACCGTGGAGACCGGCGAAGCGGATGCGGCCGGCCAACGCAAGCTGGGCGGCATCGGCGGCGCGCTGGCGGAGCATCTCGAGCGCCTGGGCCGCGAGAAGGTGATCTATCAGCGTCTCGCTTACCTGATGCGCTCCGGCGCGCCCGATTCACTCGACCTGATCGTGGCCCGCAACTTCGGCTCGCTGGCCGCGGACCTGCTACGCCGCAACGAGACCGGCCTGATGGTGGCCGTCGTCGACGGCCGCTACAACGCCACGCCCATCCTGGTCAGCGGCGAAGGCCGCAAACGCGTCGACGTCGCACGCCTCTACGACGTTTCCGAGTACCGCCCCAAGGTCGCCGAGATCATGGGAGCGCCCATGTTTCTGCACTGAGCATCGAGTGCGGTGAATCCGTGCTGAGTGCCCCCCCGGCTTCTTGGGGGGAGAAGGTGGCCATCGGCCGGATGAGGGGGGCGATGCAGCCTCCGATCACCGACAACTGACAACCGAGGTCAAACAGGTTCGACGAGCTCGATGCCGGGGACGGCCAAGCGCTCGAGGTCGTTGCGACGGAACGTCAGCAGCGTCTTCGCGCCGGAGTCCTTGGCGATGTCGAGTAGCAGGGCGTCGTAGGCGTCGCTGCCGCCGATCGGCGCGACGGACCATCGCCGGAGCTGGGACCACGTGTCGCGCGTGCGGGCGCCGGCGATTCGGGCGGTCGAGAAACTGCTGCGCAGGAGATGAAAGGCGTCCGCGTGCGCGAGCCGGTGCTGTGCCGGCAGAAGAGTGAGGACGGAGTAGCTCTCGATCAACACAGGAGCGGGGAGTACGAGCGCCTTACGAGCCAACACCGCCTCGATGGCATTGGCGGCGGCGCGGTGACGCTCGTGCCAGCCGATCACGGCGGCGACGAGCACAGTGGCATCGGCGGCGACGACTGCGGCAGCCACGGTTATTCCTCCTGCGCCTTCCCGCGGGCCCGCTTCTGGGCCCGCTTGACCACGTCCCGCGTGAGGGCCGGCCCGGTCTCCACCGACTCCGCGATCTGCAGCCGCCCCTTCTTGACGATCCGTACCGGCCTGCGACGCGGCTCGATCTCGATCCGGCCTTCCCGGCATCGCATTTCCAGCGGCATCCCGGGCTCGATGCCCGCCTCCTCCCGAATTTCCTTCGGAATGACCAACCGCCCGACACGATCAATGGCAATAGAGATGGGAGAGCTCATGGCAGGCGGCATGGTAGTGCACTTCGATCGCTTTCGTCTCCTCACTTCGAGCTCGCGGTACGTGGTCCGCGTAGCGGTACGAATCGCCCGCGTAGCGGCGACTGGAGTTTGGCCATTCTGAGCGCAATATCGAGCCGAGGAGCGCCGGCGTCCCCGCCGGCTGGCCCGGCGGCGTCCCGCCGCGGGCGGTGGGCATTCGAAGCCGAAACCCAGCATCGCGAGACGAACGTCCTTCGCGCAATGCGCGCTCCCCAGCCCGGGGCGAGGACGCCCCCCGGCCAGCCGGCGGGACGCCGGCGCTCCGCTTTCACCGCCGCAGGCGGTACGAATCGCCCGCCATGCGGGCGTTACCTTCTTGATTGACGGACGCCTATGAGACTTTGCGCCTATGAGACTGTGCGACTGTGACCCGACGACGACAAAACCAATCTGGCCCACAATCTGAAAGCTATGCGAGCTTCCGTCATCGCCCTGCTCCTTCTCGCCGCCTGCACGTCGAGCGCGCCGCTGCCTCGGCAGGCTCCCTGGAGAAATGAGCCGTTGCCCCGGGACTCGGTTCCCGCGGTCTACCTGAGCCAGTGGGAGAAGGCGGAGAACCGGGATACTTGTGCCGTCATCGCGCCCCGCTCCGTGGGTCAGGCAGGCGCTACGGCCACTCCCCGCTGCGCCAACTTCTCCGGCGGATGGGCCGTTGCCTATGACCTTCCCGACCTTCGCAGCGCGTTCGGTGTCGCGGGTGCGGGCGTGAGCGCGGGCGACCCCACCTATGACAAGTGGCCCTACGCGTACGACTGGGCGGACGGGAGCAAGGTCGAGTACGGGCCTGAAGGCGGAGAAGGACCCAACCAACTCGCCTATCTGCGCATCCAGGGACAGGATTGCCTCTACAACGTCTGGTCCCGCCTCGGCCGCGAGCACCTCGAGCTGCTCCTCGGCGAGTTGCGCATGGTGAAGTAACGCATGGTGAAGTAGCCACCCCAGCATTGTTGCCGCGCGTTCACGAGCGCCACTGGCGGACGGAGTTACCCTCGACCGGTCGCGAGCCCCGGTAAGAAGGAGACGACGATGACCAGCCAACTCACGGATGCCGCGGAATCCAGGTCCCTCGTGCGCCCCATCCTCATCTCCACCCTGATCGTCGGCGTCCTCGACATCGGAGAGGTGCTGCACATCTTCTGCGTGGGATTGCCCACGACTCTCTTTTGGAGCGCCCGCGCCCGGCGGATCGAGCCGCGCGACGTGGTTGCCGCTTGAACGGACGAACTTTTGCAGTAGTCTTTCGTCGTAGAGAAAGGAGGCTGGCCCCGGCATGATGAAGAGTCCCGTGATTCTGACGCTCCTCGCCGCCCTGATTGCCGTGCCTGCTCTCGGGCAGGACGACGACCGGCCGGATTACTCTCGGGACTCGCTCCAGCGATTCGTGATGACCATCCCCGAGGAACCCGAGCGCGAGCGCAACGTGCGCTTCTACATCGGGGGCATCGAGTTCCGCGCTCTGGGCTCGAACTGGCGTCTGCTCAGTCCGATGCTTCCGTTCTCGGGAACCGCGTTCACCACCAACCGCGAGCTGCCCGATCCCTTCTCCCTGACCCAGACCAGCGTCGCCACATCCATGCGCGTCTGGCGCACACAGCGCCAGAGAGACGCGGAGATGCGACGCATCGAGAAGACCGAGCGCGCCAAGGTCAAGGTGAAAGTCAAAGCCCAGTAGCTCGCGCCACACCCCAGCGCGTGGCCACCAACCAGTCCATGAGCTCCGTGGCGGCCATGGGCTTGGCGATCCAGTAGCCTTGCGCGAGGTCGCAGCCCATGTCGGCGAGTTGCCGCCACGTGGCCTCGTCTTCCACACCCTCGGCGCATACCTGTTTGCCGAGGTTGTGGGCCAGATCGATCACCGTGCGGACGATGGCCGCGTCGGCATCGCTGGTGGTCATGCCCATGACGAACGACTTGTCGATCTTGATCTCGTCGATGGGCAACTCGCGAAGATGCGTCAGCGAGGAGTAACCGGTGCCGAAGTCGTCGACCGAGAGCCGCACGCCCATGGACTGCAACATGGCCAGGATGGCCAGCGCATGCGCGGGGTCGGCCATGATGCTGCTCTCGGTGATCTCGATCTTGAGGAATCGCGGATCGACTCCCCAGCGATCGAGGGCCCGCTGCACGGTTCCCGGCAAGGTCTGATCGAGCAGACTCCGCGCCGAGACGTTCACCGCGATGTGGATGGGCGCCCCGGCATCGCGCCAGACGCGGCACTGCCCGATGGTGTGATCGAGGAGCCAGCCGGTCATGCTCCGGATCAGTCCCGTGCGCTCGGCCAACGGGACGAAGTGCGAGGGCAGCAAATGCCCTCGCACCGGATGATCCCACCGCATCAACACCTCGGCACGGGTCATGATCCCGCTGCGCATGTGCAGCTTCGGCTGATAGTGCGCGACGAGCTCACCCCGCTCCACGGCGTGACGCAGTTCCACGACCAACGCGAGTTGGTCCGGCGAACGCGACTCCTGGTCGTCGCTGTGGAAACTGTAGCCGCTCTGCTTCTGTTTGGCCGCGTACATGGCCACGTCCGCGCGCCGGAGCAGAGTGCGCGCGTCCGTGCCGTGCGTGGGGAACAGCGCGGCACCGATGCTCGCTCCCACTTCCAGCACCTGCCCCTCGATGACGAACGGTTGCTCGAGCGTGCCCAGGATGCGGCGGGCCGTCCCGGCCACGTCCGTGGTGTCGCTCGCGTCCGGAAGGAGAATCGCGAACTCGTCGCCCCCGAGGCGCGCCACCACGTCGTCTCCCCGCAACTGATTCCGCAGCCGGAAGGCCACTTGTTTGAGCAGCGCGTCGCCGAAGTGATGACCGAAGGTGTCGTTCACTTCCTTGAAGCGGTCCAGATCCATGAGCATGAGCGCCAGGACGGACTTCCGCGTGCGGGCACCATCGAGCGCCGCGTCCAGATTCTCGAAGAGCATGGCGCGGTTCGGAAGTCCCGTCAGCTCGTCGTGCGTGGCCTGATGACGAAGCGAGCGGACCTGCAGCTTGGTCTCGGTCACGTCGCGAAGGAAGGCCACCCAGTGGGTGAGCTGCCCGCCATCCTCGACCGGCACGAGTTGGAGATCGAGCTCGAACTCGGTCCCGTCCGCACGCCGTGCAGTGCCTTCGGCCTCGAAGGGGCGGTGCTCGAAGACGTGGCGCAACAGCGCGTCTGCGATGGCCTGTTGCCGCTCCACGATGCCGAAGATCTCCGGCGTCTGGCCGATGATGTCCTCACGGCTCCGGCCGTAGATCGTGCAGAAGCCTTCGTTGACGAAAGCGATGCGCGGACCGGCCGCTTCCACCGCCGGCGTGAGGATGGCGATGCCCTCCGCCGTCACGCGCACGGCACTGCCCAGGAGCTCGAGCTGCTCGCTGTGAATGCGAGTCGTCCACTCCGTGTGAAGGGAAGTCGTCAGGGCCGTGTCGGACATCAGCGAGCTTGAAATGATAGCGCAGGGACGGAATTAAGCAGCGTCGATCCCCCACGAGTGTGGTGTCTTACACTAGTGAATCACGGCAACATAACCGTCCGGTGACACGCAGCCATCACCAAGCACGCAGCAAATCGTCAACGGACCGAAATCTACTTCTTCTCGATCACCACACCGGTCCGTTGTCCCGCGGACTCCAACGCTTTCCGCCCCTCGCCGTCCTGCCGGGCATAGGCGTCAAAGAACGCCAGGGACAGGCCACGGGCGAGATTGAAGAGATCCTGTTGCCTCATCCCAGCGATCTCGGCCCGGGAGATGCGTTGATTGTTCCGATCGACCATTCCGTCGTTGGGGTTGACGGGATTCGTGCGCGCACGCTCTCGCGCGGCGGCTTGCAGCACTCCGTCGAAGCGTCCCGTGAAGGTGCCGTACCGGGCTCCCGGCAGGACGACGAGCCACTTGTCGCCTGCTGGCGAAAGGGTAAATGCCTGCCGGCGCCACTCGGGAGTCTCCACTTCCGCTACGCCCTGGTCTGCACTGCCCGTGATGTACAGCGCGGGAACCGACAGGGAAGTCCACGACTCCGCGGTCAGGCCGCGCCACTCCGAGGGGCCAGGTGGGGAGATGGCCACCACCTGCTGGACCCTGGGGTCGGCGTAACTGACGGCGCCCGGAAACGTTCGCACACCGCCGAGGAGCAGCGCGGTCTGCGCGCCTGCACCGTGACCGGCCACGGCGACCTTCGCCACGTCGATCCTGCCGTCCAGCTCCGGATAGCGCCGGGCGAGCTCGGGAAGCGAGTCGAGTGTGTGGACCACGTCGCGCACGCGATTGCGCCAATCCGCAGGAGTCTGCGAATCCTCGACGCCCGAGTCGGCGTGCGACGTCCGAATGACCACGTAGCCGCGGCCCGCCCAGAAAGAGCTGAGGCCGACGTAGTCGCGGTTGGTGAGCCGGAACGCCGGAGAAAACACGATCAGCGGATGCGGCCCCGGCCGTACCGGGTACTCGATGTTCACCCGGATGTCCTTGTTGCGATCGTTGTCCCGCAGCAGAACGTCCGGAATCGCGCCCACCGGCAGCGTGTCGGCGACGCCGCCGGCATAACGTGGCGGCTCTCCGGTCCGCGCCTGCGAAGCCATGTCGCGCGCCGGCGTGCAGGAAAGCGCGGCGATGCCGGTCAGGACCACCAACGACCTCATGAGATTCATGCTTCCTCCAATGGCGATTCCGTTTCCGCGCGAACGCGTCACGCGGAGACAACACGCCATTCTAGTTTCTTCGGGTCGCCGAGGGCGGCTTCGCGAGGAACCAGTGCAACTAACGATGAACCCAGCTCGCGATGAGCACACACCGAGAGCCTTCGCTCCTCCGCAGAGAGGTTGTGCGAAATCCGGGGCGCTTCCAGCCTGTCATCCTGAGCCGGCACGGCCGGCGGCGCTGGTTGGCCAAGCCTTGGGCACGCCTTTCGAGCAAAATTGCCGGCCACGCTGAAGGGAATGACATCTTCGATGTCATCCTGAGCGGGTGGGCGGCGAAGGATCTCGTGCGAAGAACGATGAGCGTGCGGGTACGAGAACCACGGTCTTCTCTGTCTGTGCCGGCATCGATTACCGCAGGGGATCCTTCGCACCCACCCGCCACCCGCTCAGGATGACAGGCTGGGAAGGCCTCGGATTTCTGCACACTCTCGCGAGAAGCAACCATCGAGAGCCTTCTCCCCTCCGCAGAGGGGAGAAGGTGCCGAAGGCGGATGAGGGGTCTCCCTCGTGGCAGGTACGCAGCCTTTGTTTCCTTTCCTCAGGCGCGCCGCGCGCGGCGTGGGCCGACTCGGGATGACAGCCACCCATCCCAAGCGAACCACTCCACCTCCGGTGGAGCAAACAGCGGCAATGCTACGCTTCGCCGGTGCCCACCAAAGTCCGCAAGTACACGCTCAAGCGTCCTGAGCGAGCCCCGAAACAGTACAAGGTGTCCTACTCCGAGCAGCTCAACTCCGAACAGCTCGAGGTGGTCATGGCGGGCGACGGACCGATGCTGGTCATTGCCGGGGCGGGGAGCGGGAAGACGCGGGCCCTCACCTATCGCGTCTCGCGCCTCATCGAAGACGGCGTCGATCCCTCCGACATCCTCCTGCTCACCTTCACCAACAAATCCTCGCGGGAGATGCTCAGCCGCGTGGAGGAACTGGTCACCACCGACACGCGGCGCATCTGGGGCGGGACGTTTCACTCCATCGGCAATCGCCTGCTCCGCAAGTACGCGGATGCCATCGGCTACCGCTCCAACTTCGGCATCCTCGACGACGAGGACGCCAAGGAGATGATGGAGTCGGCCATCTCCTCCCTCGGCATCAAGACCCTGGAGAAGCGCTTTCCCAAAGGCGACGTCCTCCTCGACATCTACTCCTTCCTCATCAACACGCGCACTCCCCTCGAGCTGCACCTCGAGCAGAACTATCCCCACTTCATGATGTTCGCCCCGGAGATCGTGAACGTGTTCCGCCGCTACAAGGACCGCAAACGCGAGGCGAACGGCATGGACTTCGACGACCTGCTGGTCTTCTGGAAAGTCCTGCTCGACGACCACGAGGAGATCTCCGCCGCGCTCAAGCGGCGCTTCCGATACATCCTCGTCGACGAATACCAGGACACCAACAAGCTGCAGGCCGACATCATCGACGCCATGGCCTCGGAGCGTCGCAACGTCATGGTGGTGGGCGACGACGCCCAGTCGATCTACTCGTTCCGCGGCGCCTCCTTCGAGAACATCCTCACCTTCCCGCTCCGCTTCGCCGACGCCACGATCCACAAGCTGGAGACCAACTACCGCTCCACCCGGCAGATCCTCAACCTCGCCAACGCCTCCATCGCCGCCAACCGCTTCCAGTTCCGCAAGGAATTGCTGGCCGTGCGCGGGGACGGTCCGGAGCCGGCGGTGGTGGGAGTGGATGATGTGTTCGAGCAGGCCACGTTCATCGCCCAGCGCATCCTCGAGCTGCGCGACGAGGGAGAGAAACTGGGCGACATCGCCGTGCTGTACCGCTCGCACTATCAGTCGCTGGAACTGCAGATGGAGCTGACGCGGAGGCTGATCCCCTATGAGATCCGTTCCGGCGTGCGCTTCTTCGAGCAGGCTCACATCAAGGACGTCCTGGCCTACCTGAAGATCGCCGCGAATCCGCGCGACGAGCTGTCGTGGAAGCGGATGCTCAAGCTCTATCCGAAGATCGGCGAGCGCTCCGCGGCCGAAGTGTGGGCGCGAGTGAGCACGGCCCCGAACCCGGTGGAGGCTTTCCTGCGCGGTCCCGCCGCGGGCGCGTATCCGCCGGGCCGCGGTGTGGCCGGATCGCTCGACAGTGCCAGCAGCGTGCTGCGCCTCATCACTACAGACTCGATGAAGCGCAATCCTTCGGAGACCATCCGCCTGGTGGTCGAGCGCGGCTATGCCGACTACGCGCGCAGCAAATTCGCGAACGCTCAGGCGCGGATCGACGACCTCGAACAGCTCTCGCAGTACGCGCTGCGTTACGAGGATGTGGGGCGCTTCCTCGACGAAGTGGCGCTGGCCAATCCGATCGCCGGAGAGGACGTGGCCGTCGTCGGTCCGGAGGACGAGAAGATCGTGCTGTCGTCCGTCCATCAATCCAAAGGCCTTGAATGGAGGGCCGTGTTCGTCATGGGGCTGGCCGACGGACGCTTTCCCTCGCAGCGCGCGCTGCGCGTCCCGGGCGGCATCATCCGCATTCAGCCCGACCGCATCCACGAGGCCCTGCCCCTGCTGGAAGGCGTGACGCAAGACGCGCCGGTGATTGACGAGGCCGGCACACGCGAGCTGGTCATCCCCGGCGAGGAGGAGGAACGCCGGCTCTTCTACGTGGCCGTGACCCGCGCCATGCAGGAGCTCTACCTCGTGTTCCCGGTCATGGCCCGCGATCGCGGCGGCATGGACATCCTCATGGAGCCTTCGCGTTTCATCCGCGAGCTGCCCGGCGATGTCTACGAGAAGTGGATCATCGGCAGCGAGTGACATCCACCGAAGCACTACAATGCGCGCCATGCGCAAGTCCGCGACGCTTCTGTTTGCCGCCGCGCTCGTTCTCGCCGCCTGCAGTCGCGAGAAACCGCAGCCTCCGGCGCAGACGACCACGACCACTACGGCGACCGCCACGCCGGCCGGCCCCCGCACCGGAGGACGCCTCATTCGGCGTCTCGAGAGCGACGTCAACACGCTCAACTACGTGCTGCAAGGCACCGACGACGAGCGGCAGGTCCTGCAGTACCTCTACGACCCGCTCATCGACTTCGACCAGAACCTCGAGCCCATCGCCGGCACGGCCGCGCGCTGGGAGATCGCGGACGAAGGCAAGACCTACACGCTGCACATCGACCCGCGGGCCACGTTCAGCGACGGCGTGCCCGTCACGGCAGCGGACGTGATCTTCACGCTGGAGACCATCCTCGACCAGCCGTCGATGCAATTCGCGTCCTGGTTCGACAGCCTGGACCGCGAGCAGACCAAGGCAGTCGACGACAAGACCGCCCGGATCGTCTTCCGCGAAGCGCGCGTGACGCAGCTCTTCACGTTCAACATCGGCGTGTTGCCGAAGCACATTTACGGCAAGGGGAACTTCCAGAAGAACCGGGCCGTCATCGGCAACGGTCCGTACATCCTCGAGAAGCGGGAGACAGGCCGCAGCATCCTCGTCGCCCGCAATCCCAAGTACTGGCGCGAACAGCCGTACCTCGACTCGGTTCTCTTTCGCGTGATCAATGACGACAACGTGGCCTGGAGTGCGCTCCAGCGCGGCGACGTCCACGTCTCGCGCGTGAACAACGACACCTGGTTCCGCGAGAAGGACAAACCCGAGGTCGCGGAGAAGATCGCGTTCCACGACGTCTATCCCCTCGGCTACAACGCCGTGCCCTGGAATCTGAAGGACCCGCTCTTCCAGGACGTGCGTGTACGGCGGGCTCTGGCCATGGCCTTCGACCGCCAAACCGTGATCGACAAGCTCTATCACGGTCAGGCCCGCGCCACGTCCGGACCCTTCACGCCCGATAGCTGGGCCTACAATCCTCGCGTCAACCCCATCGAGTTCAACCCCGAGGCCGCCAAAGCGCTGCTCGCGTCCGCGGGCTGGCGCGACACCAATGGCGATGGCATGCTCGACCGCGAAGGCAAGCCGTTCTCCTTCACGCTCCTCATCCCCGCGGGCAGCAAGACCTCGATCGACCAATCGCAGACCTTCCAGGACGCGCTGCGGCGCATCGGCGTCGAAGTGACGATCACCACACTGGACGGCGCGGCCTTCTTCGACCGCGTGCTCCAGGGGAACTATCAGGCCGCATTCTTGAGCTGGATCAACGACCCCGATCCCGATCCGTACTCGCTGTTCCACTCGACGCAGCAGCCCCCGGCCGGAATCAACGTCGTCCACTATCAGAACCCTGAGGTGGACCTTCTCCTCGAGCGGGGCCGCACCGAGTTCGACCACGCCCGCCGCGTGGAGACCTATCACCAGCTCCACGAGATCCTGGCCGCCGATCAACCTTATCTCTGGATCATCCAGGTAGGCATGAAGTGGGGCGTGAGCAAACGCGTCCACAACGTCCGCCCCGCGAAAGGCGTGGGCCTGTTTCTCTGGCATCCCGGCCCGTTCGCCTGGTGGATCGACGAACCGGGAACGTAGTTCTGTCATAGGACCCAGCACACTTCCTGGAAGTCGGTGTCCGGTGGGTTGGGTTGTCAGTTGTCGGTTCTCAGTTCATGGTGATCCACTCCCTGACCACCGATCACCGACAACTGATAACCCGATCCCTGGACACTCAGCACTCAGCACTCAGCACCCAGCACTCAACGCCCGACGCCCGGCTATACTCGCGAGCCATGCAACTCCTTCTCATTTCCAGCTCGAACGTCTACGGCTACGGCTATCTCGACCACGCCGAGCCGGAGATCCGTCGCATCTTCGCGGGCCGGCACTCGGTCGCGTTCGTTCCCTTCGCGCTGAAGGACCGGGACTCCTACACCGCCGAAGTGCGGGCTCGTCTCGAGCGGATGAACTTCGCCGTGACGCAGGTGCGCGGGCGCGAAGAGATCGAGTCGGCGGAGGCGATCTTCGTCGGTGGCGGGAACACGTTCCGCCTGCTGGAAGAGCTCTACGCGCTGGACCTGCTCGAGCCCATCCGCCGCCGCGTGCGCGAACACGGGATTCCCTACACCGGCTCCAGCGCGGGGACGAACGTGGCCACGCCCACCATCAAGACCACGAACGACATGCCCATCCTCTACCCACGCTCGTTCGACGCGTTGGGCCTGGTGAGTTACCAGATCAATCCCCACTATCTCGATCCCGACCCCGACAGCAAACACCGCGGCGAGACCCGCGAGGACCGCATCAAGGAGTTCCTCGAAGAGAACGACACTCCGGTCGTCGGCCTCCGCGAAGGAACGATGCTGCGCGTCGACGACGGAGTGAGCACGCTCCTCGGCGAGAAAACCGCCCGCCTCTTCCGCCGCGGCGTCCCTCCGGAAGAGCTCTCCCCCGGTTCCATTCTGCCGTGACCGATCACAGGAAGATGCTTGTCACCACAGAGCCACAGAGGACACGGAGAACTCTCCGTGCTCTCTGTACTACTGCTAAGCTAAACGAAATTCTTCGCGCGACGCGCACAACCCCCTGTCATCCTGAGCGGGTGGCGGGTGGGTGCGAAGGATCCCCCGCCGACGGAGCGAGTGTCGTGCTTCGGCAGGGGATCCTTCGCCCCCCTCTCCGCCGCCCGCTCAGGATGACAGGCCAATGTTGCGTTGGGTTGACGGGCGCAGCCCGCGCGGTGCCTCTGTGGTGAACGCCTTTCGTGTTCTTCTCGGGAGAGAACCGAAGCCGACGCGCTACCATAGGCGGGTCCTCCCGTGTACTCCTTCAAACTGGCCGACTCGCCCGACGAGCACGCGCAGATCCACGCGTTGAATTACCGCGCGTTCGTCGAGGAGATCCCGCAGCATCAGCCGAATCCCCAGCGGTTGCACGTCGATCGCTTTCACGAAGAGAACGTCTACGCGATCTCCCTGGCCGGCGATCGCGTCGTGGGGATGCTGGCCATTCGGGGACGGCGCCCGTTCTCGCTCGATGCCAAGCTCCCGGATCTCGACGCCCACCTTCCCTCGGGTCACCATCCTTGCGAAGTGCGGTTGCTGTCCATCGAACGGGAGCATCGCGCGGGCGCCGTGCTCCCGGGTCTGCTGTCCGTGCTCTGGGAGCATGCCGCGGAGCAGGGGTTCGACTGCGCCGTCATCTCCGGCACCACCCGCCAGCTCAAGCTCTACACGCACATGGGCTTCGTCCCCTTCGGTCCCCTCGTCGGCTCGCCGGATGCGCCGTACCAGCCCATGCTCATCACGCGCGAGGCTTTCCGCAGCCACGCCCGCTCTCTCGCTCCCGCCATCCGCGGGGAACTCGTGAACCTGCTGCCTGGGCCCGTGCCCATCCATGCGGACGTCGCAATGGCGTTCCATCGCCCGCCCGAGTCGCACCGCTCCGACACTTTCCTGCGCGAGCTCAGCGACCTGCGTACCGAGCTCCGTGCGTTGGTGCGCGCGAATCACGTGGCCATCCTGCTCGGCAGCGGGACGCTGGCCAACGACTGCGTGGCCGCGCAACTGTCGCGTCTCGGCCACGGCCTCGTGCTCAGTAACGGCGAGTTCGGCGAGCGCCTGGCGAACCACGCCGTGCGCATGCACCTCGACCACTCCGTGCTCCGATCCGAGTGGGGTCAGGCCTTCGATCTCCGACTGCTCACCACTCACATCGAGTCGGCGCGCGCGCCGGTGGAATGGATGTGGGTCGTGGCCTGCGAGACCTCCTGCGGAGTCCTCAACGACCTCGACACCCTCCGGACTCTGTGCGCCTCTCGCGGCATCAAGCTCTGCGTCGACGCCGTCAGTGCCATCGGAGCCATCCCACTCGATCTGAGCGAGGCCCATCTCGCGAGTGGCTCGAGCGGTAAAGGCCTGGGAGCGTTCCCGGGCCTGGCCCTGGTCTTCCACCGCGACCCCATCGCGCCCTCGTTGTCGCTCCCCCGCTACCTCGACCTCGGTCTCTACGCGACGGACGAAGTCCCCTTCACCCAATCCTCCAACCTCGTGGGCGCCCTCCGCGTCGCGGTGTCCCGTCCGCGCCGGTTTGAAGAAGTCGCGGCATTGGGCGCGTGGCTCCGGGTCCGCCTGCGGTCCATGGGGCTCGAGCTCATCGGAGCCCAACCCGCGCCGCACGTCGTCACCATCGCGCTCCCTCCCAGTCTTCGCTCCGACGAGCTGGCCGGCACCCTCGAGCACGCGGGCTTTCTCCTGGCCTGGGCCAGCAACTACCTGCTCGCGCGGAACTGGATCCAGATCGCCATCATGGGCGAGACCAACCGCGCCCACCTCTCCGCCCTGCTGCGCACCTTGCGACAGACGCAAGTAGGCACGGCCGGAGGCGTTGGTTGGGCCGAGCTACGCTAGTAGCCTCGGAGCTGCCGTACGTGCATTAGGCTATGCCAACCAGCGCTGCCGGCCGTGCCGGTCAAAGCTTCACGCTCTTCATCCGCGAGGGCTCCCCTGCCACCACACGGAAATCCGTGATGCCCAGGGCTGCGCCGCTTTCCGACTCCGCGATCACGCGCCACTCGCCGGGCACGACGTTCTGCTTATAGGTCAGGCCTCGGTAGCCGGTCTCGCGGCCGCCTTCGATGGTGAACGGAATCAGGCTCGTGGTCACCCACTCGTTGCGGCGCTCGTCATACAGCAGCCACCGGTGCCGGATCGTCGTGCGAATCCCGCTGGGAACGAAGACGGACGTGAAGCAATAGACCCGCTCATTTCCCGCGCGATGAAACACGGGCGACGAGGAACGCCAGAAACGCCAGCCCGGCGACTCGACCTGCCCGGAGTAGACGCCGGCGCTCTTGCGCAAGTCGTGAGCGATGAGCATCTCCTTCTTCACCAGCGGAACCGGCGGAATGAAATTCACCGCGTGCAGGACGAGCATCAGCGCCGCCACGCCCATGGCCGGAGCAATCGAGCCCGCGTCTCTCTTGGACACGCCGCGAACGACCAGCGTGAGCAGCACGGCCATGAGCGTGCCCAGGTAGAACCAGAAGGTGGAGATGCTGCGGAAGAGATGCGCCAACGCGAAATTGAAGAACATCATCCCGCTCATCGTGAAGAGCACGAGCGAGAGCGTCTGCTCGCTGTAGCGGTTCTCCAGGAACTCGTTGCCGATCAGGAGTGCCGCGAGCAGGAGCACCACCAGATAGCCCGGCAGGTCGCTGGAGCTGAGGAAGTAGAAGATGAACAGCGCGCTGAAGATCCCGCCGAAGAGGAACTGCAGAACGGCATTCAAATACTGCGATCCGCGGAATTGCACGTCCCGCCCGATGGCGATGAGGATCCCCGCCGCGCCCGTGAGGTAGCCCAGGAGAATGAACAGATCGACGGACTTGATGATCCGGCCCAGCGTCAGCGCATCCCAGACGAACCCTCCAATGAAGGACACCGCCGGCACCCACGGCCGCACGCGCTGGAAGGTGTGCAGAACTCTCTCTCGAACCGCCACGGCGGGAAGGATACTTGTTTGGAGGTTGCGGGTTGCGCGTTCCGAGTTGCGCGTTCCGAGTTGCGCGTTCCGAGTTGCGCGTTCCGAGTTGCGCGTTCCGAGTCTCACGGCGACTCACCCATCCTGTCATTCCGAGTCGGCGGAACCGCGGTGGGGGTCGGGTGGGTGTGAGCGGTGGAGCGCGAAGAGGAATCCCGTGCCGAAGCACGAGAGCCGCTCATCACCTCTCGACAAACTCGCAACTCGCAACTCGCAACCAGAGCCGCAACGAGCGCCACGCCCCACAACGGCCCCCGACGCCCCCGCCAGCCCACCCAGGCATTTTCGTGCCCTCGTCCGGCGTTCCATGACCCGCCGATGCTGCCGCCCCAAACAGGCTTCGAGGAAGCCGCCGTTGCCGAGAGCCGGGAGAAAGTCGAGGAACCGCCTCTCTACAAGGTCCTGCTCCATAATGACGACTTCACGACGATGGAGTTCGTGGTCTGGGTGCTCCAGTCCGTCTTCAACATGGCCGAGGAACAGGCCTTTCAGGTCATGCTCAACGTCCACCTGCGCGGCATCGGCGTGGCCGGCATCTACACCTTCGAGATCGCCGAGACCAAAGTCGAGAAAGCAACTGCCATGGCCCGGGAACAGGAGTTCCCTCTATTGATTACGATGGAGCAAGCGTCGTGAGCTCGGCTCACTGGTCGCTGGTGGAACCGTGGTGTTCGCCACGCCGGACGTCCATCCTCGCTACTCGCAACTCGCAACTCGCAACCTTTGCACACGAAACACCGCAGCAATAACCAGCACCCGGCAACCTCACACCCAAAGAGTCCAATGATCGCCAAAGCCCTGCAAGCCACCTTCGAATTCGCCGTCAGCGAGGCTGTCCGGCGCCATCACGAGTATGTGACCCTCGAGCACCTCTTGTTCGCCCTGCTCCACGATCGCGCGGTCGTGGACATCATCCGCGCCTGCGGAGGCGAGGTCGAGCCGCTGAAGGTCCAACTCGACGACTTCATCGAGAAGACCTACGAGCAAGTCGAAGAGAACGATCTGCAGCCCACCCTCACGACCATGCTCCAGCGCGTGATCCAGTACGCGCAGCTCCACGCGCAAAGCTCGGGCAAGAAGGAAGTGGACACGGGACAGATGCTCGCGGCCCTCTTTCAAGCCGAGAAATCCCACGCCGTCTTCGTCCTGCGCAGCCAGAACATCAACAAACTGGATGTGCTCACCTACCTCTCCCACGGCATCCCGAAGGATGGTACCGAGCCCGCCGGCCTCGGCGGCGAGGACGAGGTTGCGCCATCGCGTGACCCGCTCAAGAGCTTCGCCGTGAATCTGCTCGAACGCGCGGAGAAGGGCGAGATCGACCCCGTCATCGGCCGTAGCGCGGAGCTCGAGAGAACCATCCAGATCCTCTGCCGGCGCCGCAAGAACAATCCCCTCTACGTCGGCGAGCCGGGCGTGGGCAAGACCGCCATCGCCGAAGGCCTCGCGCTCAAGATCCAGAACAACGACGTTCCGGACGTGCTCAAAGGCATCGAGGTCTGGTCGCTGGACATGGGCTCCGTGCTGGCCGGGACGAAGTACCGCGGCGAGTTCGAGCAGCGCCTCAAGGCTGTCATTGCCGCACTGGTGGAGAAGAAAAATGCCATTCTCTTCATCGACGAGATCCACACCATCGTCGGCGCCGGCGCCGTCAGTGGAGGCACGATGGATGCCTCGAACATGCTCAAGCCCGCCATCGCCTCGGGCAAGCTCCGCGTCATCGGCTCGACCACCTACGGCGAGTACAAGCAGTCCTTCGAGCGCGACCGCGCGCTGGCCCGCCGCTTCCAGAAGATCGAGATCGGCGAGCCCACCGTCGAAGAGACCGTCGAGATCCTCCTCGGCCTCAAGAGCTACTACGAAGAGCATCACGGCGTGACCTTCACCGGCGAAGCGATCCGCCTCGCCGCCGAGTTGTCCGCCAAGTACATCCACGACCGCCACCTCCCCGACAAAGCCATCGACGTGCTGGACGAAGCGGGCGCAAGAGCGCGCATGTTTCGAGCCACACCAGCCGTCGATGCCGAGGCGGCACCGAGCGGCCCATCGCCAACCGCCAAGCACCAGCCGCCAACCGAAGTCATCGGCATCCACGAGATCGAAACCGTCGTCTCGAAGATGGCCAAGATCCCACCGCGCACGATTGCCGTCAGCGAGAAAGACCGTCTGCACCAGCTCGAGTCCGACCTGCGCGGCGTGATCTACGGACAGGATCACGCCATCAAACAGATCGTGAGCGCCATCAAACTCTCCCGCTCCGGGCTCGGCAATCCCGACAAGCCCATCGGTTCGTTCCTCTTCTCCGGACCGACCGGCGTCGGCAAGACCGAGCTCGCCAAACAACTCGCCCACTCCCTCGGCGTCGAGTTCATCCGCTTCGACATGAGCGAGTACATGGAGCCGCACACCGTATCGCGCCTCATCGGCGCCCCTCCCGGCTACGTCGGCTTCGACCAGGGCGGCCTCCTCACGGACGCCATCACCAAGACTCCCTACGCCGTGCTGGTCCTCGACGAGATCGAGAAGGCGCACCCGAATCTCTTCTCCATCCTGCTGCAGGTCATGGATCACGCCACGCTGACCGACAACAACGGCAAGAAGGCCGACTTCCGCAACGTGATCCTGATCATGACCACCAACGCCGGGGGCCGCGAGCTGACCGAGTCCTCGCCCGGCTTCATGCAGAACGCCGCCAGCGGTCGAGGCCGCGGTGTCATCGAGCGCACGTTCTCACCGGAGTTCCGCAACCGCCTCGACGCCTGGATCGCCTTCGAGCCACTCACGTTCGCCGTCATCGAGCAGGTCGTCGACAAGTTCATCGGCGAGCTGCAGGCGCAACTGGTCGCGAAGAAGGTGACCCTCGAGCTCCGCGAAGGAGGCCGCGCCTGGCTCGCCCGGCACGGTTACGACAAGTCTTTCGGAGCACGCCCCATGGGCCGCCTGATCACGCAGAAGATCAAGGAGCCCCTCGTCGACCAGATCCTCTTCGGCCCGCTCGCCGAGGGAGGCAAGGTCGTCGTCGACGCCGACGGGGACGAACTGGTGCTCACGTACTGATTCGTGCTCCGCGTTGGTTGCGGGTTGCGAGTTGCGAGTTGCCAGTGCTTTCTCGCTTGGGCGACACTGAGCGAGCAGCTCGAAGTCGGCACTCGCAACTCGACACTCAGAACTCGACATTCGCAACCAGGACACTCGGAACTCGCAACTCGCAACCCGGACACTCGCAAGTCGCAAACAACCCGGAACAACAAATGAGCACCTTCCCCGATCCCCGCTACGCGCCGAGCGACGTGGTCGCGATGGGAGAAGACCTGCGCGTGCCGACGTTGAGGGAGGCGTACCGCAAGGGAATCTTTCCGTGGCCTCATGACGGCCTGCCCCTGCCCTGGTTCTCGCCGCGCCGGCGGGCGGTGATTCTGTTCGACGAGCTGCGCGTGGGGCGCTCGCTGCGCAAGACGCAGCACCGGGCCCCGTTCACGTTCACCATCGATCGAGCCTTCCGCGACGTGATCCGCGCGTGCGCGGAGGCAAATCGTCCGGAACAGGACGGCACCTGGATCGCGCCGAACATCATCGCCGCATACACCCGCTTTCACGTCTCCGGCGAAGCGCACAGCATCGAGGCGTGGGAGGGGGACACGCTCGCCGGTGGGCTCTATGGCATCGACGCGGGCGGCGTGTTCACCGGCGAATCGATGTTTCACCGCCGCTCCGATGCCTCGAAGCTCGCTCTGCTCTTCCTCATCGACCACCTCCGCGAGCGCGGCGCGACGTTCCTCGACTGCCAGGTCATGACCCCGCACATGAAAGCACTCGGAGCCCGCGAGATCTCCCGCGCCAAATTCCTCGACCGCCTCGCCGCCGCACAAGCGCAGGGACTGAAGTTGTTCTGAGCTCGTCCCCGGGTGATCTGTTCGGGACTGTCAGGCCGTTCGCTTCGAGGAGACTTCGCTAACCCGCATTTCTCACAGATTTCTCGCACTCCCACGGGAACTGTCTGAAGCACGCCAAATCGGCTGTCATCCCGAGCGTCGACGCTTCCAAGAAACTTCCAATGTTTGCAGGGTCAAAGCGCACACTCA
>Ga0307505_10000449_pt1 | contig 46317 bp, 38 predicted proteins | sample 23_S_MG_FD_202183 | JGI IMG/M metagenome (GOLD analysis project Ga0307505, IMG submission 202183) | Soil microbial communities from Populus trichocarpa stands in riparian zone in the Pacific Northwest, United States - 23_S | ecosystem: Environmental > Terrestrial > Soil > Riparian zone > Trees...
TCGCGTCGAGGTGCGCGCCGCGCGCAATCAGCACGACCTGCTGACCGGTGGCGGCAAGCCGAGCCCCCACCGCGGCACCGATGGAGCCGGCTCCCACGACTGCTACACGCATGGCTGATCTTCCTGCGGCAAGACGGAACGGCGAAGCGTCGGCGGCAACTGGCCGGACTCAGCGCGCGCGGAACTCCTCCTCGATGCGCCGCTTGTCCCAGCCCGGCACCAGCATCTCGACGAAGGAATAGACGAATCCGCGCAGATACGTGCCCTCCTTGACGGCGAGCCGCGTGACGTTGCGGCCGAACAGGTGGCCGCAGGGCAGCAGCAGCAGGTTGTCGCGGCGTGCATCCACCGCCACGCCGGCGACGATGCCCACGCCCATGCCGATCTGCACATAGGTCTTGATGACGTCCGCATCGATGGCCTCCAGCACGATGGACGGCTCGATGCCCACCGCGGCGAAGGCCGCATCGATCTTGGTGCGCCCGGAGAACTGCTGCTCGTAGGTGATCAGCGGATGGCGCGCCAGGTCCTTCAGCGTCAGCTTGCCCGGCGTGGTCACGAACTTCGCGAGCGCATGATCGGCCTTCATCACCGCCACGTGCTGCCAGTCGTAGACGGGAATGGTCAGCAGGCCGGGCGCGTCCGCCAGCGACTCGGTGGCCACGCCGATGTCGGCCTGACCATGCATCAGCATCGACACGATCTGCGGCGGATTGCCCTGCAGCAGCTTCAGCCGCACCTGGGGAAACTTCTTCGCGAACTGCTGGATGACCTGCGGCAGCACGTAGCGCGCCTGCGTGTGCGTGGTCGCGACGCGCAGCGTGCCCTCGGGGCTGCCGGCGTAGTCGCGCGCGAGCTTCTTGAGGTTGTCGACCTCTTCCATGATGCGCTCGGCGGCTTCCAGCACGCCCTGTCCCGGCGCGGTTACGCCCTTCACGCGCTTGCCGTGGCGCGCGAAGATGGGCACGCCCAGCTCCTGCTCCAGATCGATGATCGCCTTGGACACACCCGGCTGCGACGTATGCAGCGCGCGCGCCGCCTCGGTCAGGCTGAACTTGTGGCGCGCGGCCTCGCGCAGGAAGCGGAATTGCTGGAGGTTCACCGGAGCGCTCCGTTATAAGGTCTGCGAATTTTATACGGCGGCGGCATAAGGGATACGGCGCCGCCTATAATTTCAGGTTCGCAGTCGCTATATCCCCGCCGTTCCCCCTTCGAGGCCCCGATGAAACTGGACAAGGCCCAGATCCTTCTCGACGAGCAACCCATCTCCATCGACGTACTGCTGGAAAAGTACGCGAAAGGCGACGAAAGTTCGATCGACGAGGTGCGCCGGCGCGTGGCGCGCGGTCTGGCCGAAGTGGAAAAGCCCGAGCTGCGCGAGCAGTGGGAGAAGCGCTTCCACCAGGCGATGGTCGACGGCTTCATCCCCGGCGGCCGCGTGAACTCGGCCGCGGGCACCGGCATCCAGGCCACGCTGATCAACTGCTTCGTGCAGCCGGTGGGCGACGCGATCAGCGGTGTCAAGGGCGGCGTGCCGTCCATCTACCTCGCGCTGAATCAGGCGGCAGAGACGATGCGCCGCGGCGGCGGCGTCGGCTACGACTTCTCGCCGATACGTCCGCGCGGCGCGCTGGTGCAGGGCACGCATTCGCGCGCCAGCGGCCCCATCTCCTACATGCGGGTGTTCGACAAGAGCTGCGAGACGCTGGAGTCGGCCGGTGCGCGGCGCGGCGCGCAGATGGGGATGATGCGTTGCGACCATCCGGACATCGAGGACTTCATCCACGCGAAGCGCGACGGGTCGCTGTCGAACTTCAACATGTCGGTGGCCGTCACCGATGCGTTCATGTGCGCGGTGGAAAGCGACGGCGACGTGGAGCTGTGGCACGCGACCGCGCCCTTCGACATGACCGACGCGTACCAGCGTGCCGACGGCAGCTGGGTCTACCGCAAGGCGCGCGCGCGCGATCTGTTCGACCAGATCATGCAGTCGACCTACAGCCATGCCGAGCCCGGCGTGATCTTCATCGATCGCGTGAATGCGGACAACAATCTTTCCTACTGCGAGACGATTGCCGCGACCAACCCCTGTGGTGAGCAACCGCTTCCGCCGTACGGCTGCTGCTGCCTCGGCTCCATCAACCTGACGCGTTTCGTCATCGACCCGTTCGGCGAGCAGGCGACCTTCGACTGGGAGAAGTTCCGCGAGGTGACGCGCGTCGCGATACGCGCGCTGGACAACGTGCTGGATGCGACGCTGTGGCCGCTGCCGGAGCAGGCGGCCGAAGCGGCGAACAAGCGGCGTATCGGACTGGGTTTCACCGGGCTGGGCAATACGCTGACGATGCTGAACCTGCGCTACGACAGCGAGCCCGCACGCAGGCTGGCCGGCGACGTCGCGCGCGAGATGCGCGATGCGGCCTACGAAGCCTCGACCGCCCTCGCGACGGAAAAGGGTGCGTTCCCGCTGTTCGACGCCGAGCGCTTTCTCGCGGAGCCGCATTGCGCGTCGCGCCTGCCGCAGCCGCTGCAACAGCAGATCCGCCAGCACGGACTGCGCAACTCGCACCTGCTGTCGATCGCGCCCACCGGCACGATCTCGCTCGCCTTCGCCGGCAACGCCTCGGGCGGCATCGAGCCCACGTTCTCGTGGACCTACATCCGCAAGAAGCGCATGCCCGACGGCAGCAAACAGGAATACATCGTCGAGGACTATGCGTATCGCCTGTACCGACGCATGGGCGGCGACGAGGATGCGCTGCCGGCCGGCTTCGTCACCGCGCTGGAGATGAGTGCGCAGGACCACATGCAGATGATCGCTGCCGTGCAGCCCTACGTTGACGCGGCGATCAGCAAGACCGTCAACGTGCCTGAGGACTATCCGTTCGAGGACTTCAAGAGCCTCTACCTCGCCGCGTGGAAGAGCGGCCTCAAGGGCATCACCACGTACCGGCCGAACAACGTCATCGGCTCGGTGCTGGAAGTCGTAAAGAGTGGGCAGAAGGCCACCAGTGCCGCACCGCAGGACCTGCAGGACGATGCCGACCGCCGCGTGCGCCTGGACTCGGCGCCGCAGCCGGCGCTGGCCAGCCTGAAGTGGCCGGGCCGCCCTGATCTGGCCGATGGGAATCTCGCGTGGACCTACATGGTGGAGATCCCGGAGCGGCGCGAGTCCTTCGCGATCTTCATCGGCCAGGTCGGCGACCCGGCGGTGGCCTTCGAGGTGTGGGTCAACGGCGCCGAGCAGCCGCGCGGCCTGGGCGCAATCGCCAAGGCGCTGTCGATGGACATGCGCAGCGAAGACCGCGCGTGGCTGAAGATGAAGCTGGACGCGCTGGCCAAGGCCCGCGACGAACAGGGCTTCGCAATCCCGATGCCACCCACCGGCGAGACGCAGTGGCAAAGCGGCGTGGTGTCGGCCTTCGCTCAGATCGTGCGCTGGCGCTGCGAGAAGCTCGGCATGTTCAACGAGCTCGCGCAGCATCCGACGCCGGTGCTCAACGCGCTGTTCTCGAAGAAGGAGCCGAAGGCCGGCCCGCTGGGCACGATGAGCTGGACCGTCGACGTCGCCAACGCGAATACGGGCGACGACTTCGTGCTGGGCGTGAAGGAGCTGCATCTGCCCGACGGCAGCCGCCGGCCTTACTCGATCTGGCTGGCCGGCGAGTATCCGAAGGTGCTGGACGGCCTGTGCAAGCTGATCTCGCTGGACATGCGCGTCGTCGACGCGAACTGGATCGGGCTGAAGCTGAAGAAGCTGCTGAACTTCGGCGAGCAGAATGGCGAGTTCTGGGCCTCGGTGCCCGGCGAAGAGCGCTCCGCGCTGTATCCCAGCACGGTCGCGTACATCGCCACACTGCTGCTGCATCGCTACAAGGTGCTGGGCATACTCGACGCTGAGGGTCGTGCGATCCAGTCCGCCGGCATCCTGGCGCTGCCCGACGCGGTGAAGGTCATCGCGCACGAAACCGCGCCGATCAAGGGCAAGGTCTGCGCGAACTGCGGTGCGGCCGCCGTCATCAAGCGCGACGGCTGCGAGTTCTGCACGGCGTGCGGCACCACCGGGCAGTGCAGCTAGCGTGGCGGCCGGCGCCTCGGCGTGCGCGGCAACGAGGCGCTGGGCAACGGTTTCACCGCCATCTTCACGCTCGAGGGCGGCATCTCTGTCGACACAGGCCAGTCACAGCAGGGCGGGCGGCTCTTCGGCCGGCAGGCCTGGGGCGCGATCGGACACCGTCTCGGCGAAGTCCGCCTCGGACGCCAGTACGGCGTGGGCGACGAGTACTTCCTGTCGAACACGTCGCCTTTTGGCACGACCATCCGAGATTGATCGTCAGGCCATCGTCATTCTTCAGCTTGTGCATGAGACGCACACGTTGTATTTCTTCTGACACAACGAATGCAGAACAGCTCGCCTGCAACGCAGGTATCGAGGCTCAATGAACCCTGTTCGCGACGCTCGCATGTTGATGCAATACACAGGTTGGGCTGACGATCGGCTCTACTCGGCCCTGGCCGATCTTCCTGAAGATGTGTTGCGGGCATCGCGATCAGGGCGCCCTGCCGGCTTGATGGGAACGCTGGGACACATGCTGGCGGTAGATCTGATCTGGAAGGCACACCTTGAGGGCAAGGAACACGGCCTGAAAGCACGCGCGTTGGAAACCCTGCCACCGTTCGGTGAACTTCGCGAACGCCAAACGGCATCCGACTCGTGGTTCTGCTCCTTCGTCGATGAGCAAAATGAGGCATCGCTGGCTGAAGTGATTCGCTTCAAGTTTGTCGACGGCGGTGCTGGCGCGATGAGTCGCGGGGACATTCTTCTGCACATCAGCAACCACAAGACCTATCACCGCGGGTATGTAGCCGACATGCTTTATGAGTCAGAGCTCCGACCTCCGACCATGGACTTGCCTGTCTTCCTGCGTGATGCACTCTCACATCTGTGACCATCGACCCGATTTGGTCAGGAACCGCTGAAGCGCAGGTTGGTATGAGCAAGCTAGTCTTAGGCAAGTTCCGGCAGTGGCGCCCCCGAGGCAGGGTTTCCACGGACGGCGCCCAGGCACGCGGCCTGCTCTAATCCGCCCGCCTTCCATGGGGAGTAGCCCATCGGCGCCGCGCTCGCACGCGCCGCCAGCGATGTCGTCAATACGGCGGCCACCGGTGCATTCGCGCAGCCCGGCATCGCAGACGCCTGCACGGCGTCCGGGTGAGACCATCGGCCTCCTTCGATAATCTGTCGCGGGGTGCACCGGCCGCGTCACCGTATCGAAAGCGAGTTCCATGGAATCCACCGGCAATCCGCTGATGTGGTCGCTGTTCGCGGCCTTCGTCGTCGTCGCGCTCCTCGTCGACTTTCTGGCGATGCGCCATCAGGGCGCGCACCGCGTATCCATCAGGGAGGCGGCCGTCTGGTCGCTCGTCTGGGTCGGGGTGTCCTTCGTGTTCATGGGCGGCCTGTGGTGGTACCTCGACGCCAACGTGTCGCGCGAGGTCGCGAACGACAAGGGGCTGGAGTTCCTGACCGGCTACCTCATCGAGAAGGCGCTGGCAGTCGACAACATCTTCGTGTTCCTGCTGATCTTCACGTATTTCTCGGTGCCGGCGGAGTTCCAGAAGCGCGTGCTGATGATCGGCATTCTCGGCGCGCTGGTGCTGCGCGCCATCATGATCATCGTGGGCGCATGGCTGATCGCGCAGTTTCACTGGATCCTGTACGTGTTCGGCGCGTTCCTGGTGTTCACGGGCATCAAGATGTGGTGGGCCGCCGGGCAGGAGCCGGATCTCGAATCGAACCCCGTGCTGAAGTGGCTGCGCTCGCATCTGAACATCGCGCCCGACTACGACGGTGAGCGCTTCGTCACGGTGGTCGACGGGGTCAAGCGCTATACGCCGCTGTTCATCGTCATCGTGCTGATCGGCGTCATCGACGTGATCTTCGCCGTCGATTCGATACCGGCGATATTCGCGATCACCACCGACACCTTCATCGTGCTGACTTCCAACGTGTTCGCGATCCTCGGCCTGCGCGCGATGTACTTCCTGCTCGCCGGCATGCACGAGCGCTTCCACCTGTTGTCCTACGGGCTGGCGGTGGTGCTGCTGTTCATCGGCGCGAAGATGCTGCTGATCGACGTCTACAAGATCCCGGTGGCAGCCTCGCTGGGCGTGACCATCGCGGTGCTGGTCGTCGCGATGGTGCTGTCGCTGAAGTTCCCGCCGAAGAAGGCGGCGCAGATCGGCGCCTACCCGTTCCCGGCGAAGAAAAAGGCGAAGCACGCGAGAGCCTGAGCCCTGCGCTGCCTAGCGCCGTTCGATCCAGTACAGCGCCGCCATCGCGGCCGTCAGCACCACCAGGCTGGGCAGCGCCGCCACCGCCAGTGGCGGCCACGTGTTCAGCAGGCCGATGTGCGCGAACAGCTTGTTCATGCCGTAGAAGGCCACGCCCAGCATCACACCGGTAAAGATCTTGAAGCTGACGCCGCCCGCGCGCACATGCAGGTACGCAAAGGGCAGCGCCAGCGCCATCATCACCAGTACCGCCCACGGGTAGAACACCTTGCCCCAGAAGGCGATCTCGTAGCGCTCGGTCTGCTGGCGGTTCTCGGCGAGGTGGCGCACGTAGTACACGAGATCCCACGCCGACATGCGCTCAGGCTGCACCATCAGCACGCCGAAGATGTCGGGCTTCAGTTCCGAGCGCCACGTCATCTGAGGAAGCGTCACCACCTCGGTACGGTCCTCGGCCGCAAGCGTGGCGCTGCCGACGGTTGCCGGCACGCGCGTCTCGACCACGTCCTCCAGCGTCCAGCCCTCCCCGGGCACGAAGGTGCCGGCCTCGGCGGTGATCACCGAACGCATGCGGTAGTCACCGTCGAACTCGATGATGCGCCAGCCGCGCGTGCCCACGTCGGGCGAAACCTGTCGCACGTTGATGAAGCGGTAGGCGGCCACGCGGCCGTCAGGCTGCTTCACCACGTCGCGCACCCACACACCGGAACGGAAATCGCGCACGCTGATCTGGCTGCCGGTCGCCTTCAGCCGCACACGCTGCGCGAGCTGCTCGGCCGGCGGCGACACGAATTCACCCAATGCGTAGGTGATCGCAACCAGCACCAGGCCAATGCCCAGCAGGTTCGCCATCAGCCGCTTCGTGCTCATGCCGGACACGCGCATGATCGTGAACTCGGAGTTCGCGGCGAGCTTCGACAGCGCGTAGATCGTGCCGATCAGCGCGGCGATGGGCACCAGCTCGTAGGTGCGCGAGGGCAGCGTCAACGCGACGTACGAAAAGGCGTGGCGCAGCCGGAAGCCGCGCCGGCCGATCTCGTCGAGCTGCGCGACCAGGTCGAAGAACAGGAACAGTGACAGCAGCGCGAACAGCACGAACAGCGTCGCGGTCACGATCTCCTTCCACAGATAGCGGCGCAACGTCTTCATCAGGCTACCCTCCGCGCTGCGCGCTGCGGGATGAGCGCTTGGGAGCGGCCCGACGCGCTCATACCGCGCGCCTCGCGCGCCAGTGCCGCGGCGTCAGCCACTGCGGCCACCAGCGCTGCAGGTAAACGCGCCGCGCGAACAGCAGCGCGACGACCGCCAGCACCACGCCGTGCACGATCCACACGCCGATGCCGAAGGGCACACGCTCCTGCTGCACCCAGGCCTGCACCGTGTTCAGCACGTTCAGGTAGATTGCGAATGCCAGCACCGCGATGATCAGGTTGAACGAGCGGCCGACGCGCGGATTCGTGTGCGCGAGCGGCATCGCCAGCAGCGTGACGATCAGCGCCGACACGGGGATGCCGATGCGCCACAGCAGCTCGGCCTGCGCGAAGGGCGTCGGTTCGGCCAGCAGCTCGCCGATCGTGCGCGTCTTCGCGCTGCGCTCGCCCAGCGGCTGGTCGGGTCGGCTTTCCAGGCGTATCGAGTAACGCTCGAATTCCATCGCGCGGAACTCGGCCGAGCCAGGCCGCCCCTCGTAGCGGCGGCCGTTCTCCAGCACGAGGAAGCGATCGCCGTTGGGCGCAACCTCGACCTGGCCCTGCGCGGCGACGATGACGCCGTCGCGGCCCTGGCTCTTCATGCTGACGAACACGTTGCGCACGCGGCTGCCTTCGAAGTCCACCGACTCGACGAAGAAAACGCGGTCGGCGCCGCCGGACTCGATGAAGCGTCCCGGTGCGACGCGGCTCACGTCGTCGCGCTTGGCGAAGCGCTGGCGGCTTTCCTCGATCTGCGACGTGGCCCACGGCGTCACGAAGATCGACAGCAGCGTGATTGCGATGACGATGGGCCACGTGAAGCGCAGCACGGGCCCCAGCCACGACAGCAGGCTCTGTCCCGACGCGAACCACACCACCATCTCGGAATCGCGATAGGCGCATCAGCACCGCGATGAACAGCGTCAGCGTCAGCACCACCGGCAGCCATGTCAGTGCGGTCAGCGCCAGCAGCTGGAATACCGCCTCGTTGTCGACGCGGCCGCCGGCCGCCATGCCGAGGATGCGCACCAGGCCCACCGAGAACAGGATGGAGAACAGCACCGTGAACACCGCGCTGGCGGTGCTGGTGAGCTCGGCGACGACGGAACGGCGAAAGATCATTCAGGCGCTGCGCCGCGCGGCGCAGCCGGTGCACGGTCGGCTCGGGCCGGCAACGGCCCCGCTATATACTGCCCGGTCCGCATTCCGCACCACACCTCGCGCCACGCCGTCCTCTATAGAACATAACGCCGGGGTGACTTGCCGGAGGCTGCCTCGGCGGCCCGGAACCAAGCCAGAACGAGACACTTTCAGAGGGGAAAACCGCGATGGAATTTAGCACAACGACCGCACGCCCCGAGGCCCACAAGGCCGACGCGATCGCGGTCGGCGTATGGGCAGAGGGCAAACTCACGCCCGCTGCAGCGGCGCTGGACAAGGCTTCGAAAGGCGCGCTCGCCGCGACCGTGAAAAGCGGCGACATGAGCGGCAAGCGCGGCACCGTCGTCACGCTGCGCGGCCTGGCCGGTGTGGCCACGCAGCGGGTCGTGCTGGTGGGTCTGGGCGGAAGCGAAGACTTCGGTGACCGCGCCTATGCGGACGCGGTGCGCACCGCAGCGAGGGCCTGCCCGGGTATCGGCGACCTCGCCGTGGCTGCCACCGAATGGACCGTCGCGGGTCGCGATGCCGGCTGGCAGGCTTGCCAGTTCGCGATCGCCGCGCGCGAGACGGTGTTCCGCAGCGACGAGTTGAAGAGCAAGAAGGAAGACGGCAACGGGCCGAAGCGCGCGGTGCTGCTGGCCGGCAAGGGCGGCGACAGAGATGGCGACGTCCAGCGCGGGCTGAAGACGGGTACGGCCATCGCCAACGGCATGGCGCTCACCAAGCGGCTCGGCAACCTGCCACCCAACATCTGTACGCCCAGCTTCCTGGGCGATGAGGCGAAGAAGCTCGCCAAGCAGTGGAAGCTCGGCTGCGAAGTGCTGGAGACCAAGCAGCTCGAAGCGCTGAAGATGAAGTCGTTCCTGAACGTCGCGAAAGGCTCGGCGCTGCCGCCGCGGCTCATCGTGCTGAAGCACTCGGGCGGCGGCAAGTCCGCACCCGTGGTGCTGGTCGGCAAGGGGCTGACCTTCGACTCCGGCGGCATCTCGATCAAGCCGGCCGCCGCGATGGACGAGATGAAGTACGACATGTGCGGCGCGGCCAGCGTCATCGGCACGATGCGCGCGGTCGCGGAACTGAAGCTCAAGCTCAACGTGGTCGCCGTGGTCGGCGCCTGCGAGAACATGCCATCGGGCACCGCGACGAAGCCCGGCGACATCGTCACGTCGATGTCGGGCCAGACCATCGAGGTGCTGAACACCGACGCCGAGGGCCGCCTGGTGCTGTGCGACCTGCTGACCTACGTCGAGCGCTTCAAGCCGGCGGCCGTCGTGGACATCGCGACGCTGACCGGTGCCTGCGTGATCGCGCTGGGCAACGTGAACTCGGGACTGTTCTCCAACACCGACGGCCTGGCCGCCGAGCTGCTGGCCGCGAGCCGGGCGGCCAGCGACGCCGCGTGGCACATGCCGCTGGGCGACGAGTACCAGGAGCAGCTGAAGTCCAACTTCGCGGACATCGCGAACATCGGCACGCCCAGCAACGCCGGCGCGGTCACCGCCGCGTGCTTCCTCGCGCGTTTCACGAAGGCCTATCCGTGGGCGCACCTGGACATCGCCGGCACCGCGTGGAAGAGCGGCGCGGCCAAGGGCGCCACAGGCCGTCCAGTGCCGTTGCTGTCGCAGTTCCTGATCCAGCGCGCAGGCTGACCGCGAAAGAGCCCCGCTGCGCATGACGCGCATCGACTTCCACTTCAATGTCGAGCACCGGCTGCGTTATGCATGCCGGGTCACGCGCAAGGCGCGCGCGGCGGACCAGCGTCTGGTCGTCTATACGCGTGACGCTGCGCGGCTTGCGCAGTTCGACGAGGCGCTGTGGAACTTTTCCGCGCTGGACTTCCTGCCGCACGTGCGCGCCGATTCGCCGCTGGCCGCCGACACACCGGTACTGCTGACCGACAGCGCGGCGCGTGCACCGGCCAGCGACATACTGCTGACGCTGGACGACGAGGCACCGCCGGACTTCGCCGGCCTGTTTGCGCGCTATGCGCGCGTCATCGAGGTGGTGTCGCGCAACGACGACGACCGCGCGCTGGCGCGGGTGCGGTTCAAGACCTATCGCGACAACGGTTTCACGCCCACCGCCCACGAGATGGGCTCGAGGGAGGCGGCATGAGCGCCGCACGGCCGTTCCGAAGGCGCTCAGCGCCGCAGCGCGTAGCGCGGAGGCTCCCGTGAGCGAACGCGACAATCCGCTGGACCGGCTGACGCGGCCGGGCGGCCGTCCCATTTCGGACGACGAGACCATCCCGGTGCTCACCGAGCGACTGACGCTGCCGTCGCTGGATCTGGACATATCGCTGCCGAAGCCGCCTGCACCAGCACCGGTTGCGGCGCCGCCACCGCCACCGCCACCGCCACCGCCACCGCCACCGCCGCCACCGCCGCCACCACCACCGCCGCCGCCTTCTCTGCCACCACCACCGCCGGTCGTCGCGGCGCCGCCCGTCATCGCGGCATCACCCGCCGTCATTGCACCGGCGGTGATCGCAGCAGCGTCCGTCGCTCCGGTGGCGCCTCCCGCGGAACCCGTGCGGCCGCCGCCACCGGCCGCGCCGGAGATCGACTGGGCTCGCATCGATCAGTCCCTGCGCGAAGCGGTGCTGCGTGAGCTGCAGCCATTGCTGGCGGACGAGGCCGCGCGCCTCATCCGCGAGCGGCTGCAGCCCGCCATCGAGCGCGTGCTGCTCGCCGCGAACGCCGAGTTGCGCACGTCGTTCGAGCAGAAGCTGCGTGAAAGCGTCGCGCGCGCCGTCGCGGCGGAAGTCGCGCGCCTGCGCAACCGCTGACTGTCAGGTCGACTCCCGCTTCCACGGGGAAGGCCATGGCGCGCGCGGAGCGAACACCTCGCGCCCGTAGAATTCCGCTTCTGCACCCGCTTCTGTACCCATAACCACTGCAATGAACGACATCGCCACTCCCACGACCGCCACGCTCGCCAAGAGCTTCGAGCCCGGCCCCATCGAGACCCGCTGGGCGCAGGCGTGGGAGGCGCGCGGCTACTTCGACGCGGGGCTGGACGCGGCGAAGCCGTCGTTCTCGATCCAGCTGCCGCCGCCGAACGTCACCGGCATCCTGCACATGGGCCACGCGTTCAACCAGACGATCATGGACGCGCTGACCCGTTACCACCGCATGCGCGGCTACAACACGCTGTGGCTGCCGGGCACCGATCACGCAGGCATCGCCACGCAGATCGTCGTCGAGCGCCAACTCGAGGCCAATGGCATCGACAAGCAGACGATGGGCCGCGAGGCCTTCATCAAGCACGTGTGGGACTGGAAGGAATACTCCGGCGGCACGATCCTGCAGCAGATGCGCCGCCTGGGCGCGTCGGTGGACTGGAACCGCACGTACTTCACGATGGACCCGGGCCTGTCGCGCGTGGTCCTCGAGACCTTCGTGCGGCTGTACGAACAGGGCCTGATCTATCGCGGCAAGCGGCTGGTCAGCTGGGATCCCAAGCTGCAGAGCGCAGTGTCGGACCTCGAGGTCGAGACCGAGGAAGAAGACGGCAAGCTCTGGGAGATCCGCTATCCGGCGGCCGACGGCAGCGAGGGCCTAGTCGTGGCCACGACACGCCCCGAGACGATGCTGGGCGACGTCGCGGTGGCCGTGCACCCGGACGACGAGCGCTACAAGGCGCTGGTGGGCCAGCAGCTGCTGCTGCCACTGACCGGCCGGCCGATCCCGGTGATCGCCGACGCCTACGTCGATCGCGAATTCGGCACCGGCAGCGTGAAGATCACGCCGGCGCACGACTTCAACGACTTCGCGATCGGCCAGCGCCACAACCTCGAGCCGCTGCCGATCTTCACGCCCACCGCGACCATCAACGACAACGCGCCCGAGCAGTACCGCGGCCTGGACCGCTACGCGGCGCGCAAGCGCGTGCTGGAGGATCTGCGCGCCGCCGAGCTGCTGGTTTCCGAGAAGCCGCACAAGATGATGGTGCCGCGCTGCGAGCGCACTGGCGAGATCGTCGAGCCGATGCTGTCGGAGCAGTGGTACATGGCGATGAGCAAGCCTGCGCCCGACGGCACACGCCATCCGGCACAGTCCATCGCGCAGGTCGCGCTGGACGCGGTGGCGCGCGGCGACGTGCGCATCTTTCCGGAGCAGTGGCAGACCATCTACAACCAGTGGCTGGGCAACATCCAGGATTGGTGCATCTCGCGGCAGCTATGGTGGGGCCATCAGATTCCCGCGTGGTACGACGAGCAAGGCAAGGTCTACGTCGCGCGCTCGGAAGCTGACGCGCAGGCACAGGCCGGCGTAGGCAACAAGCTCACGCGCGACCCTGACGTGCTGGACACCTGGTACTCGTCGGCGCTGGTCCCGTTCTCCACGCTGGGCTGGCCCGAGGTCGAGCAGGAAACGAGCGGACCGCGGCGCGCAGCCTACGACCTGTATCTGCCGTCGTCGGTGCTGGTCACAGGCTACGAGATCATCTTCTTCTGGGTCGCGCGCATGGTGATGATGAGCCTCCACTTCACCGGCCGTGTGCCGTTCCGCGACGTGTACATCCACGGCATCGTGCGCGACGCCGAAGGCCGCAAGATGAGCAAGTCCGACGGCAACGTCCTCGATCCGGTGGACCTGATCCAGGGCGTCGATCTGGACACGCTGATCAAGAAGTCGACCACCGGCCTGCGCAAGCCGGAGATCGCGCCGAAGGTCACCGCGCGCGTGAAAAAAGAGTTCCCGGACGGCATGCCGGCCTACGGCGCCGACGCGCTGCGCTTCACGATGGCGAGCTACGCGAGCCTGGGCCGCAACATCAGCTTTGACACGAAGCGCTGCGAGGGCTACCGCAACTTCTGCAACAAGCTGTGGAACGCCACGCGCTTCGTGCTGATGAACGCCGAAGGCCACGATTGCGGCATCGACGAATCGCTGCCGGTGGAACTGAGCGTCGCCGACCGCTGGATCATCGGCGAGCTGCAGCGCGTCGAGGCCGCGGTGGCCGATGGCTTCACGCAGTACCGGCTCGACAACGTCGCCAACACGATCTATGCGTTCGTGTGGAACGAGTACTGCGACTGGTACCTGGAGCTCGCGAAGGTGCAGCTCGAGCTCGCGAAGAAAGCTGGCAGCGACGCGCAGCAGCGCGGCACGCGTCGCACGCTGGTGCGCGTGCTGGAGGCGGCGCTGCGGCTCGCGCATCCGCTGATCCCGTTCATCACCGAGGAGCTGTGGCAGGCGACGTCGGTGCTGGCCGGCAAGCGCACGGCGGCCGAGCAGGCGTCGGTGATGGTCCAGCCTTATCCGCAGTCGCAGCCGCAGAAGATCGACGCGGCCGCCGATCGCGACGTCGCGTTGCTCAAGCGCATGGTTGAGTCGCTGCGCAACCTGCGCAGCGAGATGAACCTGTCGCCCGCGCAGAAGGTGCCGCTCGTGGCTGCCGGCGACGCCGCCGTGCTGACGGGCTTCGCGCCGTACCTGCAGGCGCTGGCTCGGCTGTCCGACGTTCAGGTCGTGGCCGACGTCAACGCAGCCGCGGCCGGATCGGCAGCGCCGACTAAGGTTGTGGACGACTACCGCCTGCTGCTGAAGATCGAAGTCGACGTCGCGGCCGAGCGCGAGCGGCTCGGCAAGGAGATCGCGCGGCTGCAGGCTGAGGTCACGAAAGCCGAAGCCAAGCTCGGCAACGCGAGCTTCGTCGAACGCGCGCCCGCGACGGTCGTCGCGCAGGAGCGCGAGCGGCTGGCGGGCTTCGGCGCGACGCTGGCCAAGCTGCGCGAGCAGCTGCAGCGGCTGCCGGCGAACTGACGGCTACTTCTGACCCTACTTCGCCGGCGGCGGCGGAGGAACGGCGGACGACGCCGGCGGCGTCACCGGTGCCGACGGCGATTCTGATGACGCAGGTTGCGCAGCCTCGGTCGCCGGCGTTACGGGAGCCTGCGGTGCCGGTGCCACCGGTTCCGGCAGCGTCGGCGGCGGTGCGGTGTTCGACGGAGTTGCCGGCGCGGGAGATGCCGGCGTCGCCGACGCGGGTGGTGATTTTGTGGCCTCCTGCCCCGGTACCGGAACGACGATGCCCGGCGCCAGCGGAATCTCCTCGACGGCCTTTACCGCGGACACGACATACCGCGTCTCGCCGAAGCAGGTCGTCGGCAGCCCGACCTTCTGGTCATAGTGCAGCGTCACGCGCTTGCCCATCACGCGGTTGATGTGCTCGGCGACCGCGTCGTCCCAGACCGTGAAGTAGAACTTCTCGGGCGACGAGCCGGGCATCGTGACCATCGCCATCTCGCCTTCCCAGGTCTTGCACAGCCAGCCGCGCTTGCTGAACTGCTGCACCCAGCCGGCGCGTTCGCCGCTGGAATAGCTCCACTTCAGCACCACCCAGAAGTAGCCGGCGACCAGCGCGAGCGGCACGATCACCAGCCAGAAGAACAGCTTCAGCCGCGACGGCCCGCGGCGAGCGGCCGGACCTGCCGGCGGAAGAGGCGCTGGGGAGCTCACCGGCGCTTCAGGAAGTAGATGAATTCCTTGGCCACCACCTGGTGGCCCAGCAATTCGTTGCCGGTCTGGCGCGCGAAGGCCTGGAAGTCGCGCACCGATCCCGGATCGGTCGCGAGGATCTTCAGCACCTGGCCGCTCGCCATGTCCGACAGCGCCTTCTTCGCACGCAGGATCGGCAGCGGGCAGTTGAGGCCGCGCGTATCGATCTCCTTGTCGGCGGTCAGCGCTTCCAGACGGGGCGATTCCATTGCTGCGGTTCCATGCGGTACACGCAAGCGGAGTCTAATGGCTGCCGCGCTCGGGCGCGGCGCTAGGGACGCACCGCGGCCTGCGGCACCTGCCCGGCGTCCTTGTCGGCCGACGCCGCGTCCCCGCCTGCTGCCGGATCCTTCTTGTCCTTGGCCTCATCGTCGTCCGACGACACGGCCTTGCCGATCATCTTCACGGTGCCCACGGTCGCATCCGCTGCCACCTCGACGGTCTTGGCGCCCACGTAAACGGCCGCGGAACCCACGGCGACGGCGGCGCTGCCGACTGCCGCTGCGGCGCCCACAACCGCGCAGCCGGACGTCGTCGCCAGCAGCACAGGCATTGCGAGCAGGATTACGCGTTTCACGGACTCTTCGTCGATGCCGGCAACTGCGGCGGGTTCGGATGGAAGCGTGCCATCAGCAACGTGTCCACATAAACGCCGTCACGCAGCGCGTTGGCGCGATGGCAGCCTTCTTCCTCGAAACCGAACTTGCGGTACAGCGCGATGGCGCGCGCATTGTCGGTGAACACGCCGAGTTCGATGCGCAGGATTCCCGCCCAGTTGTCGGCCCAGTCCAGCAGGCGGCGCATCAGCTCGGTGCCCAGGCCCCTGCCCCAGCAGTCCGGCGCCACGCAGATGCCGAGCCCGGCACAGTGCCGCGTGCGCAGGCTCGTGGTGACGGGGTGCAGGCCCGCGCTGGCGACGGCGACCTCACCCTGCAATGCCAGCACATGGAACTGCTGGGCCTCCCTGGCCTGCCGCTCGAGCCGCTCGCGCCACATCTCGACGCCCGGCAGCGGCAGCTGCAGCGTGTTGCGCAGCACCTGCCGGTCGCTCATCAGCTGCGCGAGCAGCGGCGCATCCGCCGGCTCGGCGCGGCGGAAGCTCAGGCCGTCTAGAGCCGCTGTTCCGCCCACGCCGTGACACTCGCCAGTGCATCGGGCAGCCGCGCCGGATCGGTGCCGCCGGCCATCGCCATGTCGGGCCGGCCGCCGCCCTTACCGCCCACCTGCTGCGCGACATAGTTCACCAGGTCGCCGGCCTTGACCCTACCGACGGCATCGGGCGTGACGCCGGCTGCGAGCTGCACCTTGCCAGCCTCCACCGCGCCCAGCACGACGATCGCGCTCTTGAGCTTGCCTTTGAGCTGATCCATCGTATCGCGCAGCGCCTTGGCGTCGGCGCCTTCCAGCGCGGCCGCCAGCACCTTGATGCCCTTGATGTCCACCGCGCGCGCGGCCAGATCGTCGCCCTGGCTGGCCGCGAGCTTGCTCTTCAGCCGCGCCAGGTCCTTTTCCAGCGCCTTCACGTGGTCCTGCACCTGCGCGATCTTCTGCGTCAGTTCGCCCGCCGGCGCCTTCAGCAGATACGCGGCCTCGTGAAGCTGGCGATCCAGCGCCTGCACCAGTTCGAGCGCGCCCTGCCCGGTCACCGCCTCGACGCGCCGCACGCCGGCCGCCACGCCGCCCTCGGCGACGATCTTGACCAAGCCGATGTCCCCGGTGCGCGACACGTGCGTGCCGCCGCACAACTCCGTCGAGTGCTCGCCCATCGCCAGCACGCGCACCTCATCGCCGTACTTGTCGCCGAAGAAGGCCAGCGCGCCGGCCTTGATCGCGTCGTCGTACTTCATCACGTTGGCGCTGACCGGCGCGTTCGAGCGGATCGCGGTGTTCACCATGTCCTCGATACGGCGGATCTCCTCGGGCGTCACCGCCTTGTCATGCGAGAAGTCGAAGCGCGTGCGCTCGGCGTCGACCAGCGAGCCCTTCTGCTGCACGTGCTTGCCCAGCACCGCGCGCAGCGCCGCGTGCATCAGGTGGGTGGCCGAGTGGTTGTTGCGCGTGCGCTCGCGCGTGGCCAGATCCACCTTCGCCTGCACGACGTCGCCCACCGACAACACGCCGGACTCCAGCGCGCCGTGATGGCCGAACACGTCGGCCTGGATCTTCTGCGTATCTGCCACCGCGAAGCGCGTGACGTGGCCGTCGGCGATCGCCTCCAGCACGCCACGGTCGCCGACCTGTCCACCGGATTCCGCGTAGAACGGCGTGGTATTCAGAACCACGATGCCGTTTTCGCCTTTCTCCAACCGCGGCACCGACACACCGTCGCGGTAGAGCGCGACCACCTTGCCGTCGTCGGCGAGCGACGAGTAGCCGGTGAAGCGCGTCTTGTCACCGACGTACTCGACGCCGGCCGCCATCCTGAACTTGCCGGCAGCGCGCGCCTGCTCGCGCTGGCGCTCCATCGCATCGTTGAAGCCCGCCAGGTCGATGGACACGTCGCGCTCGCGGCAGATGTCAGCCGTCAGGTCCACCGGGAAGCCATAGGTGTCGTACAGCAGGAACACGGTCTCGCCGTCGAGCATCTTCGCGTCGCCGGACTTCATCTGGCCCAGCGCGCCTTCGAGGATCCTCATGCCGTTTTCCAGCGTCTCGCCGAAGCGCTCTTCTTCCTGCTTCAGCACTGCCTCGATGCGCGCCTGCTGCTCGGACAGTTCCGGATACGCGGCGCCCATCTCCTTCACCAGGTCGGTGACCAGCTTCCAGAAGAAGGGCTGCGTCTGCCCCAGCTTGTAGCCATGGCGCAGCGCGCGGCGGATGATCCGGCGCAGCACGTAGCCACGGCCTTCGTTGCCGGGGATCACGCCGTCGGCGATCAGGAACGCGCAGGCGCGGATGTGGTCGGCGATGACCTTCAGGGAATTGCTGGCCAGATCCGTCGTACCGGTTTCACGCGCGGCCGCGCGGATCAGGTTCTGGAACAGGTCGATGTCGTAGTTCGAGTGCACGTGCTGCAGCACTGCCGCGAGGCGCTCCAGTCCCATGCCGGTGTCGACGCAGGGCTTGGGCAGCGGCGTCAGCGTGCCGGCCGCATCGCGGTCGAACTGCATGAACACGAGGTTCCAGATCTCGATGTAGCGGTCACCGTCCGCGTCGGGCGATCCCGGCGGGCCTCCAGCCACTTCCGGACCGTGGTCGTAGAAGATCTCCGAGCACGGACCGCAGGGGCCGGTGTCGGCCATCTGCCAGAAGTTGTCGGACACGTACTTGGGCTGGCCGGGCGCGTCGCCGATGCGGATGCAGCGGTCGGCCGGCACGCCGATGTCCTTCGTCCAGATGTCGTAAGCCTCGTCGTCGTCGACGTAGACCGTCGTCCACAGCTTTTCCTTTGGAAGCCCGTAGACCTCGGTCAGCAGCTGCCACGCGAAGCGGATCGCATCGCGCTTGAAGTAGTCGCCGAAGCTGAAGTTGCCCAGCATCTCGAAGAACGTGTGATGCCGCGCGGTGTAGCCGACGTTTTCCAGGTCGTTGTGCTTGCCGCCGGCACGCAGGGATTTCTGTGCGGTGGTCGCCCGCGTGTACGGGCGCTGTTCACGGCCGGTAAATACGTCCTTGAACTGCACCATGCCGCTGTTGACGAACAGCAGCGTCGGATCGTTGGCCGGCACGAGGCTCGAGGCGCGCACGATCGTGTGGCCCTGGGATTCGAAGTACTTCAGGAACTTCTGGCGAATGTCGGCGCTTTTCATGACTGCTTGGGAGTTTCGGCGCGATGCGGTCGCGCAGCCTGTTAGCTGCAGGAATGATACTTGGGGGCGATTCCCGCGCTTTCCGAGCGAATCGGCGCGCAGTTGCGGACGCTACGGCTGCAGATGCCCGTGGCAGATCGACGCCAGCGCCTCGATCGTCGGGTGTCCCGCGCCGGCCACGCGCGCTGCGTGAGCGAGCCCTGACACGCCGAAAACGACGATGACGATGCCGGCCAGCGGCTTGAGCCACTCGCGCGCGCCCGCCAGCACGCCGGAAGGCCTGGCGCGCTGCACGCGCACGACCGCCACGTCCACGGCCACCATGTTGGGCAGCGTGCCCAGCCCGAAGGCCAGCATCACCAGCGCGCCCTGCCACGGCCCGCCGGCCACCAGTGCCAGCGGCAGCGCCGCGTAGACCATGCCGCAGGGAATCCAGCCCCACGCCAGCCCCGCCAGCAGCGCCTGCGGCGCCGAACGCGGCGGATACACGCGACGCGCCAGCGGCCCCACCGCGCGCCAGATACCCAGCCCCAGCGGCTCCAGCCGCTTCAGCCACGCCCCGCGCCCGAACAGCGTCGCGCCGATCGCCAGCAGCATCACCGAGCCTATGACCAGCAACCCGATCTGCAGCGGCAGCACGTCAGCCGCGTACAGCGCGCCACCCAGCGTCCCCACCAGCGCCCCCGCCAGCGTGTAACTCGTAACACGCCCCGCGTGATACCCGGCCGCCAGCCGCGCCGCCGGCACGCCCGCCGGCCGATGCACCTGCAGCGCCCCCACGAACCCGCCGCACATGCCCGCGCAATGCAGCCCGCCCAGCAGCGCCAGCGTGAACGCCGCCAGCGCCTGGGTCGTGGGGAGCAGATGCAACAGTTCACTCATGGCGGAAGTTTGCTCTTGAACGAGCCGCCCCGCTTATCGCCCGCATGCGCTCGGCGGCGCGTGGCGCGCCGCAGGGGACTCCCCGCGCCGCGGCTTCCCCACCTAGACGATCTTCGAATACCGCCGCGCCCGCTGATCCGCCCGCAGATACCGGTCGAACGTCATCGCCACCGCCCGCACCAGCAGCTTGCCCTTCGGCGTGACCGTCACCCACTCCGGCGTGTTCTCGACCAGCCCCTCGTCCTCGAACAGCTTCAGCTCCGCCAGCTCCGTCGCGAAGTACTCGTCGAAGTTGATCAGATGCGTGGTGGCGATCGATTCCTTCGACACCTCGAAATGGCACATCAGCGCCATGATGACCGCGCGGCGCAGCAGGTCGTCGCGATCCAGCGTGACCCCGCGCGCCGTCGGCAGCATGTCCGCACCAAGCCGGTCGTAGTACTCCTCCAGCGTGCGCACGTTCTGCGAGTACGTCGGCCCGATCTTGCTGATCGCCGACACGCCCAGGCCCACCAGATCGCAGTCCGGCCGCGTCGAGTAGCCCTGGAAGTTGCGATGCAGCCGACCCTGCCGCTGCGCGCGCGCCAGGTCGTCTTCGGACTTCGCGAAGTGATCCATGCCGATGTAGTGATAGCCGGCGACGTTCAGCCGCTGGATCGCATCCAGCATGATGTGCAGCTTCTCCTCGGGCGACGGCAGGTCGGCCGACTCGATGCGCCGCTGCGGCTTGAAGCGATCCGGCAGGTGCGCGTAGTGGTACAGCGCGATGCGCTCCGGCGCGAGCTCCAGCACCTGGTCCAGCGTGCGATGGAAAGTCGCGCGCGTCTGCTTCGGCAGCCCGTAGATCAGGTCCAGGTTCACCGACCGGAAGCCCGATTCGCGCGCCGCATCGATAGTCGTCCGTGTGATGTCGTAGCTCTGGATGCGGTTCACCGCACGCTGCACGTCGGGGTCGAAATCCTGCACGCCCACCGACATGCGGTTGAAGCCCAGTTCCGCGAGCCGGCGCGCCTTGTCGGCCGGCGTCGAACGCGGATCGACCTCGATGGAGAACTCGCCGCGCGCGGCCAGCGGGAAGCGCTCGGTCAGCAGCGCCATCAGCTCGCCGAGCTCGTCGTTGGTCAGGAAAGTCGGCGTGCCGCCGCCGAAGTGCAGCTGCTCCACCTCGCGCGTGCCGGTCAGCTTCGCGCTGACCAGGTCGACCTCGCGCGCCAGATAGCGCAGGTACTCGGCCGAACGTCCCTGGTCCTTCGTGATGACCTTGTTGCACGCGCAGTAGTAGCAGACCTGCGCGCAGAACGGCAGATGCACGTACAGCGACAGCGCGGCCAGCGCGGGCGCGCTGTCGCGAGCCGCCAGTGCGTCGACGTAGGCGTCGACCCCGAAAGCCTCGACCAGCCGGTCGGCAGTGGGATAGGACGTGTAACGCGGTCCGGGTACATCGAAGCGGCGCAACGTGGCCGCATCGGGCAGCTCCACCTCGCCGCGGGCTGTCATCAGCATGGCATCTCCCTGAGGGCCGGAACGTGCCGGCCGTTCGGCGTATTATTTAGCCAGGCGCGCGGACTGGATTGACGCTCGTCAATGTGACGGTACCCGTTACAGTTGAAGGTAGCGACTGAAGGCCGATCTTGTACGAAGCGGTATCCGAGCATCGCGCTCAGGCAAGATGCCCTGGCCCGCAGGAAGCAGTCCCGTCCGTCAATCGAATCGCTACCGAGCACGCCGCATGGAACACGTCGCTTCTGGAGTCATCACCCGCATGAACGCGCCCGCCATCAACATCGCCAGCCTGCGTGTCGCCTGCTCGAACTGCAACCTGCGCGAGCTGTGCCTGCCGGTAGGCATGTCGCTGAAGGAGATCGAGCGCCTCGAGGAGCTGGTGGCGACGCGCCGCCGCATCAAGCGCGGTGACGCGCTGTTCCGCTCCGGCGACCGCTTCGAATCGCTGTACGCCGTGCGGCTGGGCTTCCTGAAGAGCACCGTCATTTCGCAGGATGGCCGCGAGCAGGTGACCGGATTTCACATGGCGGGAGAGCTGGTGGGCCTGGACGGCATCAGCAACGAATCGCACTCCTGCGACACCGTCGCGCTGGAGGACACCGAAGTCTGCGTAATCCCCTACGACCGCCTGGAGGACGTGGCCTCGGCGATGCCGGTGCTGCGCAACCATTTCCACAAGGTGATGAGCCGCGAGATCGTGCGCGAACACGGCGTGATGCTGCTGCTGGGGAGCATGCATGCCGAAGAGCGGCTGGCGGCGTTCCTGCTGAACCTGTCGCAGCGCTTTGAGGCGCGCGGCTATTCGCGCACCGAGTTCGTGCTGCGCATGACGCGCGCGGAGATCGGCAGCTTCCTGGGCCTGAAGCTGGAGACCGTCAGCCGCGTGCTGTCGCGCTTCGCGCAGGACGGGCTGATCGACGTGAACCAGAAGCACGTGCGCATCGTCAATCAGGACGGGCTGCGCCAGATCATCTCCGGCCAGGGCAACTGAGTCCGAAGGCCGGCCAGCCTCAACCGCGTACTTCTTCCAGCTTGTCGTCGGCGACGCTGCGCTTCGGGCAGCCTTCAGGCCGCGCATCGGCCGTCAGCGTGCAGCGGTTGACCTCGAAGGGCGAGCGCGCCAGGAACACCGTCAGCGCGCTGGACACCGCGCCGATCGCCCAGAACGCGAAGAAACCCGCCGAGTACACCACCATGCGCCCGGCGTCGATCGGTGCGCCGAACACGTGCAGGTCAAGCGGATCGACGAACGAGAAGAACAGCAGTTCGGCGACGCAGGCCACCAGGAACGACGGCCACAGCACCCAGCCCAGGCGCTGCGCAAGATTCTCGTTCATGCCGCTACCTCCCTGACGCGGGCCGGTACTGCTCGCTATCTCGCCTTCAGAACGTAGTTGCCGCCGCCATCGGGCGTCAGCGCATCGTCGATGCGCCACTCGCGCGATTCCAGCACCACCTGCCAGTGCACGGCGCCGGCCTCCGCGCTGCGCGCGCCCTCGGCCGGCGGCTGGAAAGTGCCGGCGAACACCGCACGCCGGCCGTCCGGTTCAGCTTCCGTGCGCGACAGTACCGCGACACGGTCCTCGACACGGCGGCCCGGGTGCGCGAGGCGCAGCCGCAGCGCGGGCTCCGGCGGCATCGTGCCGCGCTCGGCGGTCAGTTCGACGCGCACGCGGTCGCCGTCGCCAAAGCCGTCCAGCGTCAGCCGCGCCTGCAGCCCAAGCCCACGCGCCAGTTCGGCTCGCGCCACTTCCTCGTTGATCGCCAGCCCCTGCTTGTAGTAGTCGGCCGTCACCGGCCCGTCGTAGCCGCGCACCGCCAGTACCGCCGTTACGATGCCGGCGATCACCGCCGTGGCCGGCAAAGCGATCAGGAACCACGGCCAGGCCTGCCGGTACCACGGCAGCACGTCCGTACGCGGCGGGCGCCCGCGGTGATGCCCGACAGCAGGCTCGTCGTGCTGTCCGACCGTCGCCGGCCCGCTCATCGCTTCAATCCCAGGAACACCGACTTCTCCTCGACCGCGATACTTGGTTGGTCCACCGCCGCCACGCCGATGACGATGCGGTTCGATCCAGGCGGCACGTCCTCGGGACGCGCGCGCAGCCGCAGCAGCACCGTCTGCGTGGACGCGCCCGGCACGCTGAACGTGGGCTCCGACGCGATCGCGAGCCCCGGCAGGCCTTCGGCACGCAGCGTATACGTGCGCGGCTGCTCGCCGGTGTTCATCACCTGCAGCCGGAAGGTGTTCTCGACCAGGCCGTCGTCGACCTCGCGCGCCAGCGCGCCGCGGTCGCGGATCACGTCCACCTTCAGCGGCACGCGCAGCAGCAGCGCCGACGCCAGCCCGATGGTCACGACGGCGATCAACGCGCCGTAGATCAGCACGCGCGGCCGCAGCACGTGGCCCCAGATGCCACCCGCCGCATAGTGCTCCTTCAGCGCACGCTCGGTCGCGTAGCGGATCAGCCCCTTGGGCCGGCCCACCTTGACCATCACGTGGTCGCAGGCGTCGACGCACGCCGCGCAGCTGATGCACTCGTACTGCAGACCGTCGCGGATGTCGATGCCGGTGGGGCACACCTGCACGCACAGCTTGCAGTCCACGCAGTCGCCCAGCCCCTGCTCGGCGCGCGTCGTCTTCTTGCTGCCGGCGCCGCGCGGCTCGCCGCGGCTGGTGTCATAGGAGACGATCAGCGTGTCGGCATCGAACATCGCGCTCTGGAAGCGCGCATACGGGCACATGTAGGTGCACACCTGCTCGCGCATCCAGCCGGCGTTGCCATAGGTCGCAAACCCGTAGAACAGGATCCAGAACAGCGCCCAGCCGCCCACCGACAAGGTCGCGACGTCCACCACCAGCGCGCGGATCGGTGTGAAATAACCCACGAAGGTGAGCCCGGTCCACAGCGCCACCGCGATCCACGCACTGTGCTTGGCGGCCTTCAGCAGCGTCTTGCGCGCGGAGCGCGGCTCCTTGTCGAGGCGCATGCGCTTGGCGCGGTCGCCCTCGATCAGCCGCTCGATCCACATGAAGATCTCGGTGTACACGGTCTGCGGGCACGAGAACCCGCACCACACGCGACCGGCCATCGCGGTGAACAGGAACAGCGCCAGCGCGCTGATGATCAGCAGCCCCGTCAGGTAGATGATGTCCTGCGGCCACAGCACCAGGCCGAAGATGTAGAACTTGCGCGCACCCAGATCGAACAGTAAGGCCTGCCGCCCATTCCACAGCAGCCACGGCAGCCCGTAGAAAACAATTTGCGTGGCCCACACTGCCGCCCAGCGCAGCTTCTGGAACGGCGCCAGCGAATCGCCGATGCGCTGGCGCGGATAGATCTCCTCGCGCTTCGCGTACAGCTGGATCTGCACTTCGCGCGGCGCGGCCTCGGCGGGCGTGCCGGGCGGCGGCGAAGCCGGCGCCGATGCCTCGCGCTTCAGTTCAACCGCGTCGTGCACGATGTCCTTCCATGGCCAATGGCAGGCGCCGGGCGATGCGCCCGGCACTGCCGCGCGCGCATCGCTACTTCGCCGGCGACGGCGGCGTGCTGGTCTTGCCGGCCGCGCTGGCGTTCGACAGCGACCAGATGTAGGCGGCAACCAGATGGATTTCCGGCTCCGTCAGGATCTGCTTGAAGCTCGGCATCACGTTGTTGCGCCCGGACACGATGGTGTCCGAGATCGTTGCGACGCTGCCGCCGTACAGCCAGACCTTGTCGGTCAGGTTCGGCGCGCCCAGCGCGGGATTGCCCTTGCCGTCGGCGCCGTGGCAGGCCGCGCACACGGCGTCGAACTTGAACTTGCCACGGATCGCCTTCACCGAATCGTGCGCGGAACCCGACAGCGACAGCACGTAGTTGGCCACGTCCTCGATGTCGGCACGGCCGCCCACTGCAGCACCCATCGGTGGCATCACACCGTTGCGGCCTTCGGTCACCGTCGTGACCAGCGCCTGCGGCTCGCTGCCGTACATCCAGTCGCCGTCGGCCAGGTTGGGAAAGCCGCGCGAACCGCGCGCATCCGATCCATGGCACTGCGCGCAATTGTTCAGGAAGATGCGCTCGCCCATCTGCCGCGCGCGCGCATCGGCCGCCACCTGCTCGATCGGCTGCTGCGCATAGGCCGCAAAGATCGGGCCGAAGCGTGCCTCAGCGGCTTTCACCTCGGCGCGGTACTGGCCGGTCTGCGTCCACTTCAGCACGCCCTGCCACTGCGTGCCCAGCCCGGGATACAGGATCAGGTAGACGATCGAGAACAGCACGGTCAGGTAGAACAGCCACACCCACCAGCGCGGCATCGGGTTGTGGTACTCGGCCAGATCGCCGTCCCACACGTGGCCGGTGGTCTCGATGTTGCCCTTCGCGTCGACGCGCGCCTTGACGGTCTGCCGGCCCTGGTACCACAGGAACACCGCGCAGCCCACCACCGACACGATCGTGATGACCGCGATGTACCAGTCCCAGAATGCGCTGTAGAAGCCGCTAGCACCCGCTTCGTTCATGTGTCTTTCCCCTCTTCACCGCTGCGCTGCGCGTTGTCCTGATCCGCGAATGGCAGTTCGGACGCCTCCTTGAAGCCCTTCTTCGCGCCGCGGCTGTAGGCCCACACCACGATGGCGATGAAGCCGATGAAGCCCAGTGCCGTCAGCAGCGCGCGTACGTCGTTCAGATCCATGACCGTCGGCTCCGCGTCAGCGCAGGCCCCTCAGCTCCAGCCCCAGGCCCTGCAGATAGGCAATGACCGCATCCAGTTCGGACCTGCCTTTCAGCGCGTCAGGCGCTTTCGCGATTTCCTCGTCCGAATACGGCACGCCCACCGTGCGCAGCGCCTTCATGCGCGCCTGGATGTCGGCGCCGTCGAGCCCGCTCTTCTCGAGCCACGGATAGGCCGGCATGTTGGACTCCGGCACCACATCGCGCGGGTTGTTGAAGTGGATGCGATGCCAGTCGTCCGAATAGCGGCCGCCGACGCGGGCCAGATCGGGCCCCGTGCGCTTGCTGCCCCACTGGAACGGATGGTCGTAGACGAACTCGCCGGCCACCGAGTAATGGCCGTAGCGCAGCGTCTCCGCGCGGAACGGCCGGATCATCTGCGAGTGGCAGTTGTAGCAGCCCTCGCGGATGTAGATGTCGCGGCCCGCCAGGCGCAGCGGCTCGTAGGGCTTCAACCCCTTCACGGGCTGCGTGATCTCGCGCTGGAAGTACAGCGGCACGATCTCCACCAGGCCGCCGATCGCGATGACGAGGATGACGAGGACGATCAGCAGCGGAACGCTCTGCTCGATCTTGTCGTGGGTGAGTTTCATCGTGGATCCTGTAGTTGCGCGGAACGTCCTTGCGCGATGCGTGGTCAGGCGTGCGCGACGGCCGCCGCGGGAATCGGTCCTTCCACCGCCTTGCCGGCTGCCATCGTCTTGAACATGTTCCAGGCCATCAGGAACATGCCGGCGAGATACAGCACGCCGCCCAGCAGCCGGATCACGTAGAACGGATACGTCGCCTTCACGCTCTCGATGAACGTGTAGGTCAGCGTGCCGTCGTCGTTGACCGCGCGCCACATCAGCCCCTGCATGACGCCGGCGATCCACATCGCGGCGATGTACACGACGATGCCGATGGTCGCGATCCAGAAGTGCGTGGTGACCAGCCGCATGCTGTACATCTCGGTGCGGCCGTACATGCGCGGCAGCAGGTAGTAGATCGCACCGATGGAGATCAGGCCCACCCAGCCCAGCGCGCCGGAGTGCACGTGGCCGATGGTCCAGTCGGTGTAGTGGCTGAGCGCGTTCACTGTCTTGATGGACATCATCGGCCCCTCGAAGGTCGACATGCCGTAGAACGACAGCGACACGATGAGGAACTTCAGGATCGGATCCTCGCGCAGTTTGTGCCACGCGCCGGACAGCGTCATGATGCCGTTGATCATGCCGCCCCACGACGGCGCCAGCAGGATCAGCGAGAAGACCATGCCCAGCGACTGCGCCCAGTCGGGCAGCGCCGTGTAGTGCAGGTGGTGCGGGCCGGCCCACATGTAGGTGAAGATCAGCGCCCAGAAATGCACCACCGACAGCCGGTACGAGTAGATCGGCCGGCCTGCCGCCTTCGGCACGAAGTAGTACATGATCCCCAGGAAGCCCGCGGTCAGGAAGAAGCCCACCGCGTTGTGGCCGTACCACCACTGCACCATCGCGTCGGTGGCGCCCGGGTACACCGAGTAGGACTTCCACAGGCTCGCCGGCACCGCCATGCTGTTGACGATGTGCAGCACCGCCACCGTTAGGATGAATGCGCCGAAGAACCAGTTGGCGACGTAGATGTGCCGGACCTTGCGCTTGACGATGGTGCCGAAGAACACCACGGCGTAGGACACCCATACCGCCGCGATCAGGATGTCGATCGGCCACTCGAGTTCCGCGTACTCCTTGGAGGTCGTGATGCCCAGCGGCAGCGTGATGGCAGCCGCGACGATGACGACCTGCCAGCCCCAGAACGTGAAGGCGGCCAGTCCGTCCGAGAACAGCCGCGTCTGCGACGTGCGCTGCACGACGTAATAGCTGGTCGCGAACAGCGCGCAGCCGCCGAACGCGAAGATCACCGCGTTGGTATGCAGCGGCCGCAGCCGGCCGAAGCTCAGCCACGGCACGCCGAAGTTCAGCTCCGGCCATGCCATCTGCGCGGCGATGATCACGCCGACGAGCATGCCGACGATGCCCCAGATCACGGTCATGATCGAGAACTGCCGCACCACCTTGTAGTTGTAGGTGGCGGCGTGCGCGTGGTCGGCGTATCCGGCGATGGCTGCGCTCATCTGATCCTCTTGGTTTGCTGGCTGAATCGAAGGCGTGGGCGTCGGCCTCTGCCGCCGCGCCGGGAGTGCGCAAGCAGGCCTCTATGACCGCGCTTCGGTGCTGGGACTTTCTTCCCCCGCGGGCAGGACGGCTCCAACGGCGCTCCGGTACCCGGAGCGCATGCTAGGGACGACAAGATCGCATGCGCTTGACCTGCATCAAACGCCCTGTCTGAATGGTTTCTGCTGTGCATCCCCGCAACACGGATCCGGTCAATCGTCTCCGTCCGATGGATCGGGTTCTTCGCGCAGCACGCGCGCGCCCGCATCATCCAACCGTTCGAACTGCCCCGACAATACCGCCCAAACCAGTACCGCGGCGATGCCGAGAATCAGCAGCACCGACAGCGGGATCAGCAGGTAAAGCGACTCCATCGCACGTTCCGACCGGCGTCAGGCGCCGCGCATCGGGACGTGGCGCGCGCGCAATGCATTCGCAATGACCGCCAGGGAACTCACCGCCATGCCGGCCGCCGCGACAGCCGGCGACACGAAGCCGAAGGCGGCCAGCGGGATGATCGCGACGTTGTAGACAAAGGCCCAGGCCAGGTTCTGCCGCACGATGCGCCGCGTGCGTCGCGCGCACGCCAGCGCGAACTGCACGTCCGCAAGCCGCGAGTTCAGCACGATGAAGTCCGCGCGCGCCTGCGCCAGCATCGAGCCGCCGGCCAGCGCGATGGACACGTCGGCCTGCGCGATGACGGGTGCATCGTTGAGGCCGTCGCCCAGCATCGCCACGCGATGGCCGGCCGCCTGCTGGCCCGCGACCCAGCTGCGCTTGGAGTCGGGTGTCTGGTGCGCGAGCGCGCGCTCGATGTCCAGCGCGCGCGCCACCGCCTGCACCGGCTCGCGCCGATCGCCGGACAGCAGCACGACCTTCACGTCCAGTAATGCAGCAGCGTCCATCAGCGCCGGCGCGTCCTCGCGCAGCCGCTCGCCGAACGCGAACACCGCGAGCGGGCCGGCTTCGTCGGCCAGCACCACGTAGCTGGTCGCGGCCAGTCCTTCGTTCGTCACCACCGCCATCACGGCGTGGCGCTGCTGCGCGAGTTTCTCCGGCAGCGCGAAGTCGATCTTGCCCAACCGGTAGCGCTGGTTGCCGATGCTGCCCTCGATGCCCGCCGACGCTTCCACGCGGCCGTCGGCGACGGCCGGCAGCGTCACCGGCAGCGACTGCGCGGCGTGCAGCAGCGCGCGTGCATATGGATGCGTGGACATCGTTTCCAGCGCCGCGGCGAGGGCCAGCATGCGTTCCGGATCGCCATTGCGCAGCAGCAGCTGCTTCAGCAGTGCCGGGTTGCCGGTGGTCAGCGTGCCGGTCTTGTCGCAGGCCAGCACGTCGACCTCCGCCAGCGTCTCGAGCGCTGCGGTGCGCGCCAGCAACACGCGCCGCTGCGCCAGCGCCGACTGCGCGGCCGAGAAAGCGGCCGGCGCCGCCAGCGACAGCGCGCACGGACAGGTGGCGACCAGCACCGCGATCGCGTTGGGCAGTGCCTGCTGCGCATCGACGATCCACCAGCCGACGACGGTCAGCAGCGTGATGCCGAGGACGATCCACAGGAAGTGCGACGCGACACGGTTCGCGAACTCGACGACGCGCGGCCGTTCACGTCCTGCCTCGTCGACCAGCCGCTGCAGCGCGGCCAGCGACGTGGCCTCGCCGCGGCGCGTGACCTCGACGACCATCGGCTGGTCGAGATTGACCGAACCCGCCAGCACCGGCGCTCCGGCTGCTTTCTCGATGGGCGTCGATTCGCCGGTCAGCCACGCCTGCGAGCAGCTCGAGCGGCCGTGCACGACGACGCCGTCGGCCGGCACGGTCTCGCCTGGGGGAACGAGCACGCGGTCACCGACGCGCAGGCGCTCCGCGGGAAGCGCTTCAGTGGCCAGCGACGACGGGAAGGCCACCAGCCGCTGCGCGGTCAGCACGCTGCCGCGCCGTGCAGCCTCGACGTGCACTCGCGCCGCCGCGAGCCCGCGCGCCAGCAGCCAGCGCGTACCCAGCACCAGCGCGACGAACATCGTGACCGAGTCGAAGTAGATATGGCCGCGACCCGCCAGCGTCGCGACGGTGCTGGCGACGAAGGCCACGAGGATGCCCAGCACCACGGGCACGTCCATGCCGATGTGGCCGATCCTCAGCTGACTCCACGCCGCGCGGTACAGCGGCTGCGCGCTGAACAGCATGACCGGCACCGTCAGGATCAGGCTGGCGATGCGCATCAGCTGCTCGATGTCGGCCGCGACGTCGCCGGGCTCCGCCATGTACAGCGGCACCGCGAGCATCATCACCTGCATCATCATCAGCCACGCGATCAGCACGCGCAGCAGCTCGACACGCGCGCTGCGCCGCTCGTCGCGCGCCGCGCTGCCGGTCTCGTAGCCGGCGCGGCGGATTTCGCGCAGCAGCTCGTCGCGCGCCACCAGCTTGTCGTCGTAGGCTACGAAAGCGCGCTGCGCGGTGAAGTCGACGTGCGCGCGTACCACGCCCGGCAGGCGCCGCAACCGGTGCTCGATCAGCAGGCCGCAGGCCGCGCACACCATGCCGCGCACTTCGATGCGCGCCTGCGCGACGGGCGCTGACGGCGACACCGCGGCCGCGTCGGGCGGCGTCAGCGCAGCGTTCAGCGCCTCGCGGTCGCGTGCGCCGGCCTGGGCCAGGAAAAGCTGCTCGGCGATGAACGCGCAGCCGTTGCAGCAGAACGGCCGCAGCGACGGGCCGAGCTGGCGCCGCACGATCTTCAGGCCTTCCAGCGAATCGCCGCAGTGATCACAGCAGCCGGCAGCCGAGGCACTCGCCTCGGCCGTCACCTTGGCCTTGCGTATCAGCTCGGAAGGCATGGAGGAAGGAAAGCGCGGCGACCGCAAAAACATACCGGGAACCGCGCCAGCGTACCCGATACGCCCCTCCATTGCGGCGCCGCGTGAAAAATCGACAGGCAGCGAAGCACACACTACGCAGCCGGGCCGCGCCGCCGTTGATTCAGGTCAACGTGCGCCGGCCGCGCGTGCCGTGCCGCAGCGGCCCTACACTTCGGTTTTTGCGCCCACCGCCCCCCATGGACACACTGGACGCCCGCCGCTCCACCATCCGCGCCCGCATCGCAGCGCTGCGCCAGGCGATGGCACGCCACGGCGTGGCCGCGCTGATCGTGCCGTCGGCCGATCCGCATCTGTCCGAGTACCTGCCGGAGCGTTGGAAGGGCCGCGAGTGGGCGAGCGGCTTCACGGGCTCCGTGGGCACGCTGGTGGTCACGCAGGATGGAGCCGGCGTGTGGGTGGACAGCCGCTACTGGACGCAGGCGGAAGTGCAGCTCGCGGGCACCGGGGTCGAGTTGCAGAAGCTTTCCGGCGTCGGCAGCCTCGCTTACATCGACTGGCTGGCCGCGACGCTGCAGGAGGGCCAGGCCGTCGCGGTGGACGGCGCCGTGCTGGCGCTGGCCACCGGCCGCACGCTGGAAGCCGCGTTGAAGTTGCGGGGCATCCGGCTGCGCACGGACCTCGACCTGCTGGCGCAGGTCTGGCCCGACCGCTCCGCGCTGCCGGTTCCGCCGGTCTACGAGCACGTCGCGCCCTATGCGGCCACGCCGCGCGCCGCCAAGCTGGCAGCCGTGCGCGAGGCCATGCGCCAGGCCGGCGCCACGCATCACTTCATCTCGACGCTGGACGACATCGCGTGGCTGACCAACCTGCGCGGCGCCGACGTCAGCTACAACCCGGTGTTCGTCGCGCACCTGCTGCTCGATGCGCGCAGCGCGAAACTGTTCATCGCCGAAGGCAAGGTCGAGAACGGGCTCGCGGCGCGGCTGGCGGCCGACGGCGTCGAACTCGCCACCTACACGCAGGCGGCAGCCGCGTTGGCGGCATTGCCGCCCGCAGCCACGATCCTCATCGATCCACGCCGCATCACGCTGGGCATGCGCCAGGCCGTGCCGGCGGGCGTCGAGGTCATCGAGGCCATCAATCCGTCGACGCTCGCGAAGTCGCGCAAGACCGCTGCCGAGGTCGCGCACATCCGCGCAACGATGGAGCAGGATGGTGCGGCGCTGGCGGAGTTCTTCGCGTGGTTCGAGGCGGCGCTGGGCCGCGAAGCCATCACCGAACTGACCATCGACGAGCACATCACCGGCGCGCGGGCGCGCAAGCCGGGCTTCGTCAGCCCGAGCTTCACGACGATCGCCGCATTCAACGCGAACGGCGCGCAGCCGCACTATCGCGCGACACCCGAGTCGCACGCGACCATCGGTACGGCCGGCTCCACCAGCAACGGGCTGCTGCTGATCGACTCGGGCGGACAGTACGTGGGCGGCACCACCGACATCACGCGCGTGGTGCCGGTGGGCGAAACCAGCGCGGAGCAGCGCCGCGACTACACGCTGGTGCTGAAGGGCATGATCGCGCTGTCGGTCGCGCTGTTTCCGCGCGGCACGAAGAGTCCCGCGCTGGACACGCTGGCGCGCGCGCCAATCTGGGCGGCGGGTGTCGACTTCGGGCACGGCACCGGCCATGGCGTCGGCTACTTCCTCAACGTGCATGAAGGCCCGCACGGCATCACGCCGCACCTGCTGCCGGAGCCGCAGACCGCGATGGAGCCGGGCATGATCACGTCCAACGAACCGGGCATCTACCGGCCCGGCCGCTGGGGCGTGCGCATCGAGAACCTGGTGCTGAACGTGCCCGCGGATGTGGGCGAACCCGGCCAACCCGGCGAGTTCGGCGAGTTCCTGCGCTTCGAGACGCTGACGCTGTGTCCGATCGACACGCGTCTCATCGACCGCGCGCTGATGCGCGACGACGAGATCGCGTGGCTCAACGCGTACCACGCCGAGGTGCTGCGGCGCGTCGGTCCGCACGTGGGCGGCGCGGCGGCCGAGTGGCTGCAGCGGCGCACTGCACCGATCTGAGTTACAGACGCACCGAGGCCGTTTCAGCCGCGGCTCGCGGTGCTAAAGTTTCTGCGAGCTTCCGTGGAGATCGCAGGTGCGCAAGAGCCGCTGGTTCAGCGTGCATCGCTGGCTCGGCATACTGCTGGGCGCATGGTTCGCGCTGGTGGGCATCACCGGCAGCATCCTCGTCTACGAGGACCCGCTGGATGCCTGGCTCAACCCGCAGTTGCTGACCAGCGCCGAGCAGGGCATCCGCATCAGCCCGGAACGGCTGCTGCAGAAAGTCGGTGAGGAGCATTCGCTGGGCCGCGTCGAACGCATGCGGCCGCCGATGGCGCAGGGCGAGGTCTACCGGCTGATCTTCCGCACGGCGCCCAACCGGCGCGTCAACGTGCAGCGCATCGAGGCGATGTTCGCGCCGGTCAGCGGCACGCTGCTGGGCACGCGTCCCACCGAGGCGCTGGGCGTGTCGCGGCCGCTGTTGATGAAGACGGTCTACGAGTTCCATCGCAACGTGCTGCTGGGCGCGACCGGATCGAACATCGTCGGCATCGCCGGCTTCCTGCTGATGGCCTCGGCGATCACGGGGCTGGTCGTGTCGTGGCCGCGCAGCGCGGGCGGCTGGGGGAAGCTCGTGCGCGTCAACCTGCGCGCCAACATCACGCGCGTGTTCTTCGACACGCACCGCTCCGTGGGCGCCATTTTCGTCGTGCTGCTGCTGCTGGCGACCATCACCGGCAGCACGCTGGTCTACCTGAACTACGTGCGCGACATCGTCAACGTGTTCTCGCCGGTGAAGTCCTTCCCGGTCGTTCCCTTCAATCCCGGACCGCGCTCGGAGTCCGTCGAGTTCGCGCGCATCATGGAGCGCGTGCGCAGCACCTATCCGCAGCACGCGATCGTCGAAGTGCACCTGCCGTTCCGCCAGACCGGCGGCTACCTGTTCTACATGAAGCAGCCCGGCGACGAGCACCGGCTCGGCGACACCATCGTATGGGTGGATCCGATCACCAGCGAAATCCTCGTCGAGCGCAGCGATCGCACGCGCACCGGCGGCGAGACGCTGATGCACTGGTTCTATCCGCTGCACAGCGGCACCGCCTTCGGCAGCGCCGGCATGATCGCGATGTGCCTGACGGGGCTGACGCCCATCCTGCTGGTGTTCACCGGCCTGTGGGTGTGGTTGCGCAAGCGGCCCGGCGAGAAGATCGCCGAGCAGCGGCGCGCGGAGCGCAGTAGGCCGGCCATGGCGCGGCCTGCCACCACGAGTGCGGCACCGGTCGCGACGGCGCGATTGCGCGGCATGACCGGCGTCGGCCACGAGCTTCCGCGCCGGTCGGAACCGACGTAACCTGCAGCGATGACTGACGCAGCCGCACACAGGCCGACGGAGTTGGCGCACCCGCGGCGCGACCAGATGTTCCCCGTGCTGACCGATGCCGAACTGGAACGCGTGTCCCGGTTCGGCGAAGTGCGTCGCTTTGCGCGGGGCGCGCGGCTGTTCGCCGCGGGCGAGTCGACGCCGGGCATGTTCGTGGTGCTGGCCGGCAGGGTGACGATCAGCCAGCGCGACGGCCTGGGCCAGCGCGTGCCGGTGGTCACGCACGGCCGCGGACAGTTCTCCGGCGAGATCGCGCAGCTGTCCGGCCGCCATGGCCTGGTCGACGGCGACGCGACGGACGACGTGGAGGCGCTGCTGATCACGCCGCAGCAGCTGCGCGCACTGATCATCGCCGAGGCCGATCTGGGCGAACGCATCGTGCGCGCGCTGATCCTGCGGCGCGTGGGCCTGATCGAAGCCGGCGGCAGCGGTCCGGTGCTGCTGGGGCCGTCGCAGTCGCCGACGATGCTGCGGCTGCAGAGCTTCCTGAACCGCAATGCATACCCGCACCAGGTGATGGAACCGGAGCACGATGCGACCACGGCGGCGCTGCGCGCGCAGTACGGTGCGCAGACCCGCGACGTGCTGGCGTTGTGCCCCAACGGCTCGGTACTGCTCAATCCGTCGGAATCGGCGCTGGCACGCTGCCTCGGCATGCTGGACGTCAGCGAGCACCCCGAGCTGTTCGACATCGTGGTCGTGGGCGCAGGGCCTGCGGGCCTGGCCACCGCGGTGTACGCGGCGTCGGAGGGCCTGCACGTCATCGTGCTGGACCGCCGCTCGTACGGCGGTCAGGCCGGTGCCAGCGCGCGCATCGAGAACTACCTGGGATTTCCCACCGGCATTTCCGGCGGTGCGCTGGCAGGCCGTGCCTACGTCCAGGCGCAGAAGTTCGGCGCCGAGCTGCTGATCCCGACGCAGGCCGTAGGACTGGAACATCCGCAGGACAGCACGGCGCCAGGCGCCAGCGAACCCGGTACCGTGGTGCTGGCCGACGGCCGGCGGCTGCGCGCGCGGGCGGTGGTCGTCGCCACGGGCGCCCGCTACCGGCGGCCCGACGTGCCACGGCTGGAGGAGTTCGAGGGACGCAGCGTGTCGTACTGGGCATCGGCGCTGGAAGCGAAGCTGTGCACCGGCGCGGAAGTGGTAGTGGTCGGCGGCGGCAATTCGGCCGGTCAGGGCGCGGTCTACCTGTCGCAGCACGCGGCTCGCGTGCACGTGCTGGTGCGTGGTCCCGGGCTGGCTGCAACGATGTCGCGCTATCTCATCGACCGCATCGAGGCCGCTGCGAACATCGAGCTGCACGCGCTCACGGAACTGGCGGCGCTGGAAGGCGATCCGGAACACGGGCTGGAGGCGGTCGTCTGGCGTGACCGCGCCAGCGGCCTATCGGAGCGCCGTCCGGTCCAGCACGTATTCCTGTTCATCGGCGCCGAGCCCGAAACCGACTGGCTTCAGACGAGCAAGGTGGCGCTGGATGCCCACGGCTTCGTATGCACGGGAGCGGCCGCGCAGAGAGAACCGCGGCAGTCATCACCCGGGCCACTGGAAACCAGCGTGCGCGGCGTGTTCGCGGTGGGCGATGTGCGCAGCGCATCGGTGAAACGCGTCGGCGGCGCTATCGGCGAGGGCGCCGCGGTCGTCGCCGAGATCCACCGCTACCTGGCGCAGCAACTTGCGTCGGCGGCCGCCGATTGAAGGGCGGCCGACTGCCTCGGCAGCACGGCCCGCGGCGCCGTGCTGCCGATCACCGCATCGGCCACAGCAGTGGCCGGCCCGTCGCCGGCGATAGCCGCACCGTCCTTTGCGCCGGCGACGCCTCGCTCTCGCCGGCCTGCGACGAAGTCGACCGACTCCTGCACGACGTGGGCGTCGCGCAGCACGCGCCGGTGACCGAGGCCGTCGCTGACCAGCAGCCGCGCCTGCGCCGCGGCCGCGTACGCGTGGCCTTCGGTGATCGGCACGTCGTTGTCCGTGACGTCGTGAACGATCAGCAGGGGAGTGCGGATGCGGCGCACGCGCAACGGATCCGCGACGAGATGCTCGAAGGCAACGCCTGCATGGCGCTCTGCTGCCCGCTGGATCGCTGGCAGCAGCGAATGCGGCGCGGCCAACGCAAGCGCCAGCGCGCGCAGGTACGGACGCGGATCGCTGGGCGGAGCAACCAGCACCGCGGCGTCCAGTTGGCGTTCCGCAGACGCCAGCACTGCGGCCGTGGCGGCAGCGCCCAAAGAATGGGCGACGGCCGCGCGCACCGCCGGCTCCTGCGCCAGCAGCGATTCGATGCTGCGCATCATCGCCGGCAGCGACGTCTGCACGCCGTCGCTGCGGCCGTGCGCCACGTGGTCGAAGGCCAGCACCGCGAACCCGCGGGCCTGCAGCGGTGCGACGAAGGCCTCGAGCTGCTGCGCCCAGCCGTTCCAGCCGTGCACCAGCAGGACCAGCGGCGCGGATCGACCTGCGGCCGCAGCCGCGTCCCAGCGATAGGTCGTGATCGTGCCGTCGGGCACCACCATGCGGCCGATCCGCGGCGACACGGAGAAGTCCAGCCGCGCCGGCGCCGGCCGCTCCGTGCGGAAGAAGCGCTGCGCGACCGCCTCGGCCGTGCGCTGCGGCCACAACGCTGCGCCCACGCGCACGCGTGCCCGCATAGCGGTCCATATTAGCGACCGTTCGGTCGCTTTCAGGGCGTGAGTCAGGTTCATGGCATTGCTCCCAGGGTCAGTTGGAGAGGAGTTGGTCTAACGCGCGCTCGGCATCGCGCGCGGCGCTGCGGTCGCCGAGCAGCCGCAGCATGGTGTCGTATGCGCTCACCAGGCCGGTCATCTGCATCACCAGCTGGCGCGGCGACAGGCTGGTGCGCAGGTCGCCCTGCTCCACCGCCTTGGCGACCTGGCGCTCGAGGTACTGCAGCCATTCGCGCCAGTAGGCCGCAACCGCATCGCGAACCTCGCCCGGCCGGTCGTCGAACTCCAGCCGTGCCGCGTTCAGCGGACAGCCCCCCTCGAGGCCGGATTTGGCCACCCACGCCAGCCAGCGGCGGAAGATCTCGCGCAGCCGCGGCACGCCAGTTGGTTCGGCCAGCGCGGGCAGCAGCACCCGTTCCCGGAACAGCTGCACCGCTCGCTGCAACACGGCCAGCTGCAGCGACTCTCGCGTCGGAAAGTGACGCAGCAGGCCGCTCTTCGACCAGCCGGCGCGCTGCGCCACCGGCGCAAGCGTCAGCGCCGCCAGGCCGATGCGGCTCGCCTCCTGCAGGGCGGCATCCACCAGCGTCGCGCGCGCTTCGTCACCTTTGCTCATGCGGCGCAGAATAGCGACCGATCGGTCGCATGTCAATCTGTCAGTGCTCTAGCGCAGCGCCGGGCCGCCCCGAGCGAGCTGCGCCGCTCGGCGCAGCCCGGGGGTTTTTCTAATGGCTGCGGTCAGCGTCGTTCGTGACTGACTGTGTCGGAGCGTAGGGGTCGTGCCCGAAGTCGGTCGACTGCCGTTGGCCCAGCCGCGGCCGCCAGACGGCCAGCACGACGGCCAGCGCAGCCAGCGCCAGCACGGCGATGCCGCCGATGCGCTCGGCGGTGAAGGCGCGCGACAGCTCGCCCAGCGCCGGTGTGCCCAGAGCGCCTTCGGCGGCGAGGACGGCGGCGCGCGTGATCGCCGGATGCACGACGGCCAGCACGACGACGGCGATGACCACGGTCAGCGCCGTCTTCGCCCACAGCCAGCGCGCGCCAACGAGCTGGGGCCGCGCGACCACCAGCAGCATGCCGGACAGCACCATCAGCACCAGCGACGGCACCACCAGCGACTCATCCAGTGCTGCGATCAACATGCGCAGCGCGGCCAGCAGGCTGGGGGGCGCATCGTCGGCGTAGTCCGATAGCAGCAGCGTGGAAGCGAGGCCGCCGACGAATCCCGCCAGCGCCAGCAGATGGATGATCTTGATCAGATGTCTGAACACGCACCGCTCCTTCGGCAGTCGATGTGCGGCCGGCACGCCGACCGCAAGCCCGGGTCGCAAGTTTGCCGCAAAGTCTGCACGCCCCGTGCCGCGTGTTCCATGGTGTCAAACGCGGGACAGGTGGAATGTCCGGATTGGCGCCGCGAGCGCGTCCTTGTACACAGGGACGGTGCTTCAAGGGCCTCTCTGCCGGCGGGTTGCACGGCCGGCTTTCCCAATCGTCACGCTCGACAGGAGCCCTGCCATGAATACGAAGATGATCCGCCTTGCCTCCGCCGCCCTCCTCGCCGCCGGCGCTTCCGCCGCCGTGCAGGCGGAGTACCGCTGCAATCCGGCGCCCACCTGGGCCGACCGCGCGGCCTGCGAAGCCGCTGCCCAGGGGCCGGCCGAACTGCGCCGCACCGTGCAGTCGATGAACTACCTGCGCCTCAACCTGCGCTTCTCCGACTACGTGAACGAGGAGACCGCGCAGAAGTGGGCTCAGGCGAAGACCGAAAACCAGGTCGCGGAAAAAAAGGAAGACACGTCGCTGAAGGTGGCGAGCGCAGCGCGCTGAGCACAGAGCTCTCGATCGCGGGCGGCGCGGCCGCCGGCTGCCGAACCTCCAGTCGGCCGCCGGCGGCTGCGTCGCCCGCGCCCGTTGTACCGGCCGTCGCGACTGACTGGTCTGCGCACGGTCGGCTGCGTAGCATTGCCGCGCATGCGCTACCGGCCGTCCTCCTTCCAGCGCGTGCTCGCGGCCGAAGTGGTGTCCAACTTCGGCTCGCTGATGAGCCGGCTGGCGATTCCCTGGCTGGCGGTGCTGGTGTTGCAGGCCAGTCCCACCGCGATGGCGTGGATCGCCATGTCTCATGTAGCCGCCGGCGCATTGGCTGCGTTGCTGCTCGGTGCGTTGGTGGATGCGTGGCCCAAGCGGCGCACGATGATCGCCGCGGACCTGATACGCGCGGCATCGCTGCTGTCGCTGCCGCTGCTGGCGGCGCTCGGGGGCCTGACGTTGCCGTGGCTGGTGGCCGTCGTGGCGATCAACGGCGTGATGACGGTCGCCTTCGAACTGGCGCAGTCGGTGTGGATCGCGCGCAGCACCGTGCATGAAGAACTGACGCAGCGAAACGCCGCGCTGGCGGCCGGCGGAGCAGCCACGGAGGCAGTATCGTTCGGCGTCACGGGGTGGCTCTTCCAGTGGCTGGGGGCGATCGCCGTCATGCTGACCAACGTCGTGACGTACCTGCTGTCGGCGGCCCTGCTGCTGCGGATCAGCGAACCGACACCGGCGGTGGCACACCGGCCTGCCGCATCGACGCTATTCGGTCGCGCGCGTGCGCTGGGCGTGGAGATACAGGCTGGCCTGCGCGCCACGGCGGCCGAGCCGGTGCTGCGAACGCTGGCCGTGGTCGCGACGCTGGTCGAGTTCGCGATGAGCTTTGCCGCCACCACCTACATGATCTATGTATCGCGCGACCTGGCGCTGCCCACCGGCATCCTCGGGCTGTTGTTCGCGCTGGGCGGCGTCGGCTCCCTGTTCGCCACCTGGGCGACTGCGCGCAGCGCACACCGCATACCGGCCCGCACGTGGCTGATCGGCAGCCTGCTGCTGTGGGCGGTGGGCAGCGCCGCCGCACCGGCGGCCACCACGGCCGGGCTGATCGGCGTGGTACTGATCGCCACCCAGCAGATCGCTGCTGTTCGCCTCGTCCGCGCTGATCGGCGTCGCAGCGCTGGCGGCGCTGCGGCTGCCTCAGAGCTCGGGCACCCGCACCGCCATTTCCGCCGCATCCTGAGCCGGAACGGCAGTGCCGGGGCCGTTGCCGCACCGCGACGACCCGCGCCAGGTCAACGGAAGTCCATGACCGCATCGTTACAATCGGCGGCAACTCTCCCTTCGGCAGTACTCAGGCATGGACACCAAGGCCGCCGCCGGCGGCGGCGCAGGCAAGGGCAAGCCCGGCAAGCCGGCGCCCGCAGCCCCCACGAACTTCATCCGCAACATCATCGCGGCCGACCTCGTGCGGGGCACCTATGAGCCGCGCCGCTGGGGGGGTGCACCCGGCGTCTATGACAAGCACGCCCACGCGCCGGAAGACCCGGCGAAGATCCGCACGCGCTTCCCGCCCGAGCCCAACGGCTACCTGCACATCGGCCACGCGAAGAGCATCTGCCTGAACTTCGGCCTGGCGCGCGACTTCGGCGGGCGCTGCCACATGCGCTTCGACGACACAAACCCGGTGAAGGAGGACCAGGAGTACGTCGACGGCATCCTCGGCAGCGTGCACTGGCTGGGCTTTGACTGGGAACACGGCAACGAAAGCAATCTGTACCACGCCTCGGACTACTTCGAGGACATGTACCGCTTTGCCGAGCTGCTGATCGCCACCGGCTACGCCTACGTCGATCAGCAGAGCGCCGATGAGATGCGCGCCACGCGCGGCACGCTGACGGAGCCCGGCACCAACTCGCCTTACCGGGACCGGCCCATCGAAGAGAACCTGCGGCTGTTCCGCGAGATGCGTGCCGGCCAGCACGCCGAAGGCAGCATGATCCTGCGCGCCAAGATCGACATGGCGAGCCCCAACATCAACCTGCGCGACCCGGCGATCTACCGCATCCGCTTTGCCGAGCACCACATGACCGGCGACGCGTGGAAGGTGTACCCGATGTACTCCTACGCGCATCCGATCGAAGACGCGCTGGAGAACGTCACGCACTCGATCTGCACGCTGGAGTTCGAGGACCAGCGGCCGTTCTACGACTGGGTGCTGGAGCGCATCGTGCCGCTGCTGCGCGGCCCGCAGTTTGCGCACGCCAGGGCGATGCTGGATGCGATCGTCGAGGGCGGCATCGAAGCGCAGCGCGAGTTCGCCCTGCATTGCCGCAATGTGGCCGCCGAGAGGCCAGAGAAGCTCGGCGCCAGCCGCTGGGAGCGCCGCGTCGAGGCCATGTTCGCGAGCTGGAGCCACAACCCGGACCTCGCGGTCGGAGATGCCGGCGAGTTCTTCAAGCTGCTGCGCGAGCACACCGAGTGCTTCACGCCACTCTTGCAGGCCGCGCTCGACGAGCGCAAGCCCAACCCCTTCTTGCTGCCGCACCAGCACGAGTTCAACCGCCTGAACCTGACCTACGTGGTCATGAGCAAGCGCAAGCTGATCCAGCTGGTCGAGGACAGGCACGTCGACGGCTGGGACGATCCGCGCATGCCCACGCTGGTGGGCCTGCGCCGGCGCGGCTACACGCCGCAGTCGATCCAGCTTTTCATGGAACGGATTGGCGTAAGCAAGAGCACGCAGTGGATCGACTACAGCGTGCTCGAGCAGGCGCTGCGTGACGACCTGGACGCCCGCGCGCGCCGCGCCACCGCGGTGCTGAAGCCGATCCGCCTGGTGATCGACAACTTTCCCGTCGGGCTGACCGAAGACGTGCAGCTGCCGGTCAATCCGCGCCAGCCCGAGCTCGGCATGCGCGAGATCAAGTTCGAGCGCGACCTGTGGATCGAGGCGGACGACTTCATGGAGCATGCCTCGCCGGACTTCTTCCGCCTGGCGCTCGGCAGGAACGGCGAGCCCGGCAACCCGGTTCGCCTGCGCTACGCCTACGTGATCCGCGCCACCAGCGTGGAGAAGGACGCGGCCGGGAACATCATCGCCGTGCATGCCGAGTACATCCCGGAGACCAAGAGCGGCGCGCCGGGCCAGAACAGCGTGAAGACCAAGACCGCCATCCACTGGCTGCCCGTCAACCACAGCCTGCCAGCCGAAGTGCGCCTTTTCGACCGCCTGTTCACCGACCCGCAGCCCGATGCCGGCGACAAGGACTACCTCACGCTGCTCAACCCTGCCAGTAAGCAGGTACTGCGCGCGTTCGTCGAGCCGTCACTGGCGCATGCGGCGCCGGATGAAAAGTTTCAGTTCGAGAGAAACGGGTATTTCGTGGGGGACCTCAGGAATCATTCAACAGAGACGCCGGTGTTCAATCTTGCGGTGACGCTGCGGGACGCGTGGGCAGCGCCGAAGTAGTATCGCGCAGGAAGCGGACTTCCTCCGTGTAGTTGAGACTGCGAGAATGAGCGTTCGTTGCTCGATCCGCGACACCTCGGAGTATGGGCGTCAGGTACGATTTCTGTCAGTTGATCGCATTTTCGGAGACGAGTATGTACTCGACAGCAACCCCTTGCCGCTTTTGCGGCTTCAGACGAAACGATCAGGCGGACCGAATTGATCAACCGTGGTTGGCTGTCGAAGACTATTTCGCCCTCGTCTCCCGGGGAGCATTAGTTCCTGGCTGGTCTCTCATTTGTCCCAGTTCACATACTCATAGCCTCGCTCAGCGTTATCAAAGTCGAGGGCTTTGGTCTTTCGCCGACGATGTGCATGCCCGCATCTCTTCGAAGTATGGCGACGTTCGAGTATTCGAGCACGGCACCAATCGCGCCGGGTCGCTGACTGGCTGCGGGACCGACCACGCGCATCTACACATGGTTCCTCTCTCATTTAGTCTCACGATCGAAGCGCTTCGTTTTGACCGTAGCCTCAAGTGGAGAGAATGTCCGGCCGCTGATGTTGCAGAAGCGGTTGGGACCGAGGAATATCTTTTCGTGTCCGATCGGTATGAAGGCAACCAGACATCCGGGCTGCTATGCGTACTTGAACTTCCAGCGAGCCAGTTTTTTCGTCGGGTAATTGCTTCTCGGATCGGTCTCCCAGACCTTTATGACTATCGCGCCCATCCGATGTTGGAGATTGCCGCGTCGACGCGCGACGTCCTTGAAACAGATGTGGTCGTAGGGGCATGAGTTGTTCCCAGAAAAACTCACTCCCGTCACGTCCGTCGGCGAAGTTGGCCAAGCAAGGCAGATGGTGGCTGATTCGGCGGCCAGGCAAGCTAGCGCATCGGTCGACGCAGGTGCAGTACTCATCCCGAATGAGATTGATGGAGTAAACACAGACGGCCGTAAGCGTATCGACTGGGAGTCGAGATACGACGCTGCCGCAAGGAGAGGCATTCGTCTCGATGCTGCATACGTCGCTGCGCTCATGATCTCGACGTTAGTCGCAGTATTTCTCACTTGGTCGGGGACGGCCTTCGAACTCCTCGTGGGTCACTGCGAGGCCTGTAGCCGAGCTACCTTCAACAAGTACGCTTACTTTTTTCTCGGTGGGCAACTGGGGGGAGCACTGTTTGGGGTTAAGTATCTATACCAAGTAGTTGCGCGGGGCTTTTGGAACGTTGATCGCCGTCTTTGGAGAATCTTCTCGCCGCTTCTTTCGGGCGGTCTCGCGCTAGTCGTGGGTGCTCTAATCGATTCCGGAGCGCTCGGACTGACGATAAAGGTTGCTTCCGGCGCGGCCTTTTTCTCGTATGGGTTCATTACTGGCTACTTTGCTGACCGCGCCATCGACAAGATGAAGGATGTGGCAGAAACGATCTTCGGTGCGCCAGGCAGGAAAGATGAGCCTTCGACAAGATGATGGGCAGTCTCGCAAGAAGGAAAAGGGCGCATGACCCGCGCCCGACCGATTAAGCGGACACCGCGTCCTCTAGTCCCTGAAATATCGATTCTGTTGGTTTCGGGGGGGACTTTACTCACGCTCCCCCCGCATGACGTAACGCCCTCGCGAGTTGGTCTCAAAGCGGTGGGTTTGGCTTCGGTTCCAAGAGCATGGACGAAGCCATTCTTTGTGGTCGATGGCTCTGTGCCTACAGATGAGACTGCAATCTCCGAGGCACTTGCTTGCAGCGGATTGTCTGCAAGTCAGAAACTCCTAGTTCGATCAAGCGGCGTGCATGAGTCGATGGAGAATAGGGGGGCGCTTCGCTCAGTCGAATGCGATCAACACACACTAGGCGCGGTCATTGATCGCCTTCGTAGTGATGTGCCCCCTGAGACTGCTGTGCATTGGGTCATTCAGGACCATGTTGATTGTGTTGCTAAGGGTCACCTTTCCAACGAGCGGCGGGTCGCACGGGACAAACGTGACTGGGTCGCGGAGCTGGAAGCCGCTCGGGGGGCCACCTCTGAGTTCTACCGGATCCCGCTTAGAACCTGGCGAGACAAGCGATTGCCGTCGGCTAATGTGCTTCGATGTCCTTACCGTGAATCGATCCTAGCTTGCCTTGCCGCAGTCGCTCGTTGGACATACGAGCGGCTAGTACGGGTGCACTTTGAGTGGGTCTGGGACGGTCATGCCGTTTACCTCGTGCAGGCGGACGAATGTGACGACATCCCCAACGGCACGGATCCTCACAAACTAGTAGCGGACACGCCCTCGACATCTATCTCTGACTTTTCCTTACTGGTCTTTCGAACGGCTACCGCCAAGGATTTTGCGCACTACCGCAAGCTCGCCAACGCAAAGATCTATGGAGACTTGGGCTACGAGCAAGTACCTTTCTTTGTTCTTGACTCTGAGCAGCAAATCAGGTCAATCCTAGAGACGGGCAAATGCAGCGAGGAGCTGTTGCGAGACTTGGTCACGCTGACTGCGCGCCCGCTTGTGATACGAACTGACGGCGGAGAAATACCCAGAACGCTACGGGAGATGCTACCGAGAAGTGATGAATTGCGGTCAGCAGATGCGGCAAAGCAGTGGCTACTTGGCGAATTCTCAAAGAAAGTGTGTGCAACGTCGAGTGATGGCAGATCATTGTCCGACTCGAAACTTTGCCTAATCGCTCATCACTTCTTACCTGCCGCCGCGGCCGCTTGGTGTCAGGCACACCCGGATCGACGGCGCGTAAGAATCGAATCACTGTGGGGAATTCCTGAGGGCCTGTACTGGTATGCATACGACGTATTTGACGTCGATACCCTCACTCCCCTCGCGCCAGCAATCAACGCTAGGCCTGGTCCTATGCCCACGAGGGAACGGCTTCGATACAAAGAGCGGTTCATCGCCCCCGACAGGGAGGGTGCCTGGGTCGTGCACCGCACATCGGAAGGAGCCGATTGGGCGAGAAGTATCACAAAGTCAGACTGGATCCACGAGATTGCCTGGACTTCTCGTTGCATTGCCCACCAAGAACGCAAGCCGGTTGTCGTAATGTGGCTGATTGACACAGCCAAGGGATCAACAAAACACAGAGTGCTCCCTTGGTACCACCAAGAGTGGAAGCAAGAGGGACAGCTCCAAAAGGCGGCGCCCCGAAAAAAATTTTCGAGTTCCTCCGAAGTAACCGTTCAATCGATATCTGCTTGGCGATTGCTTCAAGATGCCATAGCAGATGGTCAGCCCATAGCTCGAATTCGTATTGATCCCCGCGAGCCGGAAATGGTGCGCGACCAGCGTTTTGTCGAGGAGCTCGCCACCGTTGCTAAACGAAACAACGTGGTCGTTGAACTGAGCGGAGGGATTCTTTCGCACGCGTACTACATGCTCATGCGGGCGGGCTGCAACGTGGAGTGCGCCGATCTGGATGATTTCGCGGTTGACGAAGATGCAATCGAATACAACAAACTCGTTCGCGATCGCATACCTCAGGCAATTGCAGAGAAAGGAGAAACGGTTGCTGTGATGAAACTCCGCGGCGAAGCGCTGATTGCGGCGATCCGCCGCAAACTGGTTGAAGAAGCCTTTGAAGCTTTTGACGCAAAGACGGCAGAGCAGATCACAGAAGAACTGGCAGACCTCAGGGAGGTCGCTCTGAGCCTGATGGCTGAGCTTGAAATCTCCGACGCCGAGGTCGAAACGGCCCGAAGACAAAAACGGACGAGACGAGGCGGATTTGAGAAAGGTCTAATGCTAGGACGCACCGCCGTCTCGTCACCGCTCGCCACACGACCATCAACAGGGGACGCGTTCCCTGAGGCAGCACATCTGAACGCGGAGACTCTGACGCGCGCGGTCGAACTGCCCTCTACGCTTGCCGAGGGCCTTCACGTGGACCTGAGGCACGATGAAAAGGGGGCGGCCGAACGCCAACTAACTTTGGTTCTTCCTGTCTACGCCGAAGGCTTTTCGCCGCCA
>Ga0307505_10000450_pt1 | contig 46298 bp, 35 predicted proteins | sample 23_S_MG_FD_202183 | JGI IMG/M metagenome (GOLD analysis project Ga0307505, IMG submission 202183) | Soil microbial communities from Populus trichocarpa stands in riparian zone in the Pacific Northwest, United States - 23_S | ecosystem: Environmental > Terrestrial > Soil > Riparian zone > Trees...
CGCAGCCGCTGGCAGCCTTTGCGCCTGGGCCTGGTGGAGATGTTCCGCTACGACAGCGAGGAGTTCTGGTTCCGCGACGGCCGCCTGCTGCTGCGCGGCAACAACGGCACCGGCAAGAGCAAGGTGCTGTCGCTCACGCTGCCGCTGCTGCTGGACGCCAACCTGCGTCCGGCGCGCGTCGAACCCGATGGCGATCCCGGCAAGAAGATGGCCTGGAACCTGCTGCTGGGCGAAGGCGGCTACGAACGCCGCACCGGCTACAGCTGGATCGAGTTCGGCCGCCTGGCCGACGACGGCACGCCGCTGTACCTGACGCTGGGCCTGGGGCTGCAGGCGGTGGCCGCGCGAGCGCAGCCGCTGGAGGCCTGGTACTTCATCGCCGAAGCCGCGCCCGGGGGCGGACCGCGCATCGGCGCTGGGCTCTGGCTGATGTCGGCGCAGCGCCAGGTGCCAGGCCGCGAGGCGCTGCGCGAGATGCTGGGCCACCATGGCCAGGTCTTCGAACACGCCGGCAGCTACCGGCGCGCGGTGGACGAGCGCCTGTTCCGGCTCGGCGCACGGCGCTACGACGCGCTGCTGGACACCTTGATCCAGCTGCGCCAGCCGCAGCTTTCGCGCCGGCCCGACGAGACGCTGCTGTCGGCCGCGCTCACCGAATCATTGCCGCCGCTGGCGCAGGAACTGCTGGCCGATGTCGCCGAAGCGCTGGGCCAGCTCGACGAACTGCGCGCCGAACTCGACCGCCTGCGCCGCGTGCTGAGTGCGGTGACGGCCTTCGACGAGCGCTACCGCGTCTATGCCGGCATGGCCAGCCGGCGCCAGGCGCGCGGCCTGCGCCAGGCGCAGACCGATTTCGACAATGCCAGCCGCACGCACAACGAAGCGCGCCTGGCGTGGCAGACGGCGCAGGCGCAGGAAGCGCAGGCGCAGCAGCGCCAGGCCAACGCGACGACGCTGCTGGCCGGCGCGCGCCAGCGGCTGGAAACGGTGCTGGCCGATCCGCGTCATGCCGATGCCTATCGGCTGGAACAGAGCGCCGCCCAGGCCCGGCAGGCCGACGCCGACCTGAGCCGCGCGCGTGCGGAGCTGCAGTCTGCGCAGACCCATGTGCAGCGCGAAACAGCACTGCTGCAGGCGGCCCGCGACCACGCACAGGCCGCACGCGCCCGGCTGATGCAGGCGCGCGATGCCGCGCTGCCGCTGGCAGAAGCGGCGGGCCTGCGCTCCGAGTTGCAGGCGCATCCCTTCGTGGCCGATGACGATAGCGTGGCCGCGGCCGACCCGGCCGCGCACCTGTCCGCCCGCCGCGATCTGCTGGCCCTGCCTGCCCGGCGCCGGCAGGATCTGGTGCTGGTGCGGCAGCGCCTGCATGCCGCCACCGAGGCCCAGACGCAGCAGCGCCTGATGCAGCTGACGCTGGCCGAGCGCCAGGCCGATGCGCAGGCCGCCGCAGCCCGCATGGCCGAGGCCGACGCAAGCGTCGAAACGCAGATCGAGGTGCACCAGGGCGCCTGGCAGCAGCATCTGCAGTCGCTGCAGGAGCTGACCATCGACGATCCGGCGCCGGTGACCGCCGCGTTGGCCGACTGGGCGGCGCGGCCGCAGGGTGAGCATCCCGCGCGGTCCGCTCTGCTGGCCGCGCAGACCCGCGCCCTGGCGCGGCTGGCCGCGGCCGAAGCCGCGCTGGGCCAGGCCCGGGCGGCGCTGGAGCACGAGACCGGGATGCTGAACCAGGAAGCGCGCGCCCTGAACAGCGGCGACACCCCGCTGCCGACCCCACCGCCCTGGCGCGGCGCCGATACCCGCGGGCGCGCCGCACCGCCCGGCGCGCCGCTGTGGCAGCTGGTGGACTTCGTGCCCGGCCTGCCGGCGACCGTGCAGGCGGGCGTGGAAGCCGCGCTGCACGCCGCCGGGCTGCTGGATGCCTGGGTCACGCCCGACGGGCGGCTGCAACCCGGCCGCGAAGACGCGCCGTGGTTCGACGCGCAATGGGCGCGGCGCAGCGCGCGGCCCGCGCAGGCCTTGTCGCGGTGGCTGCAGCCCGACACGGCGCAGCCCAGTGCCGTGCCCGCCGACGTGGTCGCCGCGCTGCTGCAGGACGTGGCCTGCGGCGCCGAAGACGACGCCAGCGCCGAAGCCTGGGTGGGCGACGATGGCCGTTTCCGCATGGCCGGACTCAGCGGCGCCGCGGCCGTCACCCAGGCGCGGCACATCGGGCATGCTGCGCGCGAGGCGGCGCGGCGCACGCGGCTGTCGGTGATCCAGGCGCGCCTCGTCGAGCTGGCGGCCGAACTGCAAGCATTGGAGCAGCAAGTACAGCAGTTGCAGGCGCGCCGCGAACGCGCAGGGCTGGAGGTGAGCCACGCGCCCTCCGAACAAAGGCTGTTGCGCGTGCACGAGGCCGCCACGGCCGCCGCGCAGCAAGAGCGCAGCGCCAGACAACGCGAGGCCGAGGCTCAGCAACGCTGCCGGCAGGCCGAAGCCGCCGCGCAGGCGGCGCGCCAGACGCTGGAGCGCGATGCGACCGACCTGCGCCTGCCCGCCACGCCCGCCGGGCTGGATGGCATCGAGCATCAGCTCGGCCTGTGCAGCGACGCGCTGCACGCGCTGGCCGCGGCAGCTCAGGAGTGGCGCGGTGCGTTGCCGCAGCAGGCGCAGCAGCAGCTACGCGCCGATGAGGCCGTGGCGCTGTTCGCCGAGCGCCAGGCGCAGCAGTCCGAGCACGCGCTGCGCGCCGAACGCGCCCGCGCGCAGCTGGCCGCGCTGGAATCGGCGCTGGGCGCCGATGTCGCGCAGTTGAAGCTGCTCGTCGTCCGCGCCCGCGCGCTGGCGCAGCGGCTGGAGGGCAGCGAGCGTCGCGGCGCCGAGGCCCTGCGCACGGCCACCGAGGCGCGCGCCATCGCACAGCAGGCCGAGGCCGACACCGCACTGCGCCTGCAGGAAAACCTGAGCCGCCGCGGCGAACAGGTCGATGCGCTGCGCCGCTTTGCCGCCACCGGCCTGCTGGCCTCGGGCCTGGCGGACCGCATGTCGGCGCAGGAACTGCCCGAACCCGGCAGCGCCTGGAGCATCGACCCCGCATTGACGCTGGCGCGCCGCATCGAACAGGCGCTGAGCGATCTGGACGACGGCGACGAACGCTGGAAGCGCACGCAGGACCAGATCACGCTGGACCTGCAGGAACTGCAGCGCGCGCTGTCGGCGCTGGGGGCGCTGGCCTCGGCACAGCCCACCGACTTCGGCTTCGTCGTGCACCTGCAGTGGCAGCAGCGTGCCGAGCGCCCCGACGCGCTGGCCGCGCGCCTGCGCGACGACCTGGCCGCCCAGGAGGCGCTGCTGTCGGCGCAGGAACGCGAAGTGCTGGAGAACCACCTGCAGGCCGAGATCGCCAGTCAGGTGCAGGCGCTGATGCGCGGCGCGGCGCAGCAACTGGCCGCGATCAATGCCGAGTTGCACCGCCGCCCCACCGGCACCGGTGTGCGCTTCCGCCTGCTGTGGCTGCCGCTGCCCGAGGGCCAGGGCGCGCCGGCAGGGCTGCACGCAGCGCGCGAGAAGCTGCTGCAGACCCGCTCCGAGCTGTGGACGGCCGAAGAGCGGCGCGCCTTCGGCCAGTTGCTGCAGCAGCGCATCCGCGAGGAGCAGCAGCATGCCGACGCCGGCCCGCTGCTGGAGCAACTGAGCCGCGCGCTGGACTATCGGCGCTGGCACCAGTTCCGCGTCGAGCGCTGGCAGGACGGGCATTGGCGCAAGCTGTCGGGCCCGGCCTCCAGCGGCGAGCGCGCACTCGGCCTGACCGTGCCGCTGTTCGCCGCGGTGGCCACCTTCTACGGCGCCAGCCCGCTGGCGCCGCGGCTGATCCTGCTGGACGAGGCCTTCGCCGGCATCGACGACGCGGCCCGGGCCCATTGCATGGGGCTGGTGCGCGAGTTCGACCTCGACTTCGTCATCACCAGCGAACGCGAGTGGGCCTGCTATGCCGAGTTGCCCGGCGTGGCGATCTGCCAGCTGCAGCGCCGCGAAGGCATCGACGCCGTGCATGTCTCGCGCTGGAGCTGGGACGGCGTCATGCGCCGCCCCGAACCCGCGCCCGGCCCGCGGCTGCCGCCGGCCGCCGCGGCGAGCGAGGCACATGACGCATTCGCCTGAAGCCCTGGCGCGGCTGCGCCAACTGCTCGGCGCAGCCGAGCTGGCCCCGTTGCGCCAGCGGCTGCGCAAGGCGTGCGCCCAGGCCGGGCCAGGGCTCGAGCCCGGCCCCTTGCGCCTGACCGGCCTGGCGGCGTACGAGGCCGAGGCTCTGCAGGCGCTGAGCGGCCGTGCGCCGCGGCTGGCCCGATCGCTGACGCTCGATCTCGCGGAACTGGGCGCCAGCCTGCACGCGGCCGGCCTGGCCGCCGGGCTGCGCGAAGCGCTGGAAGCCCTGGACGGCCCGATCGTCAGCCGCCACGAACGCGATGCGGCGGCCGCGGCCTGGCCGGCATTGGCGAACGAGGCCCCGCACCCGGCGCTGCGGGCGCTGCTGGCACAACCGCCATCGCTGGGCCTGCTGAAACGGCTGGCCGGCGGCGACCCGCGCGCGGCACAGGCCTTGTGCGAAAGCGCCGCCCGGGTGCTGCACGCCCTGCCCGCGCCGGGCCACCCGCGAGCCCGGCTGGCGGCCATCTGCCTGGGCGATGCGCATGCGCTGGACGACGGCCAGCCGGTGGCCACGCTCGTGCTGGCCGCACTGCGCCAGGCCGCGACCGACGACGATGCCGAGCGCTCGCGCACGCTGTGGGTCAGCCAGGGCGTGGCGGTCAACGAACTGGCGCGGCCGGCGCTGGCACTGAACCTGCCCTGGCCGGGCGCGGCACCGACACGGGGCGAACCGCAGTACTGGCCGCTGCGCCGCCTGCTGCGCCAGCCACTCGCCTGGCAGGTGGCGGGGTGCGACGTATTCGTCTGCGAGAACCCCAACCTGCTGGCGCTGGCCGCCGACGCGCTGGGCCCGGGGTGCGCGCCGCTGCTGTGTACCGACGGCATGCCGGCCGCCGCGCAGCGCACGCTGCTGCAGCAACTGCGCGCCGCCGGCGCGCGCCTGCGCTACCACGGCGACTTCGACTGGCCCGGCATCGCCATCGGCAACCAGCTGATGCGGGCCTTCGGCGCCCATGCCTGGCGCTTCGGCAGCGACGACTATCGCGCCGCGATGGCCGAGCCGCAGCGCATCCGTGCCGCGCTGCGCGGCAGCCCCGTGGCGGCGACCTGGGACACCGAACTGGCAACGGCCATGGCCGCATCGGACTGCGCGCTGCCCGAGGAAGCGCTGTTCGAGACGCTGTGCGGCGATCTGGCGCGCCGGTCGTCGATCGCCTGAAAGCGGCCGCCTCGGCGGCGCGCCGGCCAGCTCTCACTCCAGATCGCGCAGCAGATCGATCAACTCCCCCGCCGCCAGCGGCGCCGCGCTGTCCTGCCCGGCGAGCAGCCCCTCGGCCAGCTCGCGCTTGTCCTGGTGCAGCGCGACGATGCGCTCCTCGACCGAACCGGCGGTCACCAGCCGGTACACGGTCACCGGCCGCTGCTGGCCGATGCGGTGCGCGCGACCCATCGCCTGGTCTTCGGCGGCCGGGTTCCACCACGGGTCGGCGATGACCACGTAGTCGGCCGCGGTCAGGTTCAGGCCGAAGCCGCCGGCCTTCAGGCTGATGAGGAAGAAATCGGCCTCGCCGCGCTGGAACGCGGCCACGCGCTCGCTGCGCGCCGCCGCCGGCGTGGCGCCGTCCAGGTATTGGTAGCGCAACCCGCAGGCCTCCAGCCTTTCGGCCAGCAGCTTCAGGAAGTCGGTGAACTGGCTGAAGACCAGCGCCTGGTGGCGCGACTCGACCAGTTCGATGGCCAGGCGTTCGAAGGCCTGCACCTTGGCGCCGATGCGGCCCAGCTCGGGTGCGGTCAGCCGCGGGTCGCAGGCGGCGCGGCGCAGCCGCGTCAGCTCGGCCAGCACGTTGAAGCGGTTCTTGTTCGGGTCGGCGGGGTCGAGTTGCGCGATGCGCGCCAGCGCCTCGCGCCGCATCGCTTCCAGGAAGGCGCGCTCCTCGGGCGGCGGCTCGATGCGCTGCACGATCTCGGTGCGCGGCGGCAGGTCGGTCAGCACCTGCGCCTTGGTACGCCGCAGCAGGAAGGGACCGACCAGCCGCCGCAGCCGGGCGCGTGCGGCCTTGCTGCGCTGGCGCTCGATCGGGTTGCCGAAGCGTTCGGCAAAACGCGCCGCGCTGCCCAGCAGCCCGGGGTTGAGCAGGTTCATGATCGACCACAGGTCGGCCAGCCGGTTCTCCACCGGCGTGCCGCTCAGGCCCAGCCGGAAGCCGGCCTGCAGGCCGGCCACTGCCTGCACGCGCTGGGTGGCGGCGTTCTTCAGCGCCTGCGCCTCGTCGAGCACCAGGCTCGCCCAGGGCTTGGCGGCAAAGGCCTCGGCATCGCGCAGCAGCAGCGCATAGGACACGACCAGCAGCTCACCCGCCGCGACCGCCTCGATCTGCGCCGCGCGTTCGCCTTCGCCCTGGCCGTAGACGCTGCAGCGCAGGCCCGGCGCGAAGCGTGCCGCCTCCTCGGCCCAGTTGCCGCAGACGGAAGTCGGCGCCACCACCAGCGCCGGCCCGGCCGCGGCGCGCGCCAGCAGCAGCGCCAAGGTCTGCACCGTCTTGCCCAGGCCCATGTCGTCGGCCAGCACCGCGCCGAAGCCGGCCTCGGCCAGACGGCGCATCCACACGTAGCCGTCGTGCTGGTACGGCCGCAGCGTCGCCTGCAGGCCGTGCGGCACTTCGGGCTGCAGCGCGGCGGCGCGTTCCAGCGCGGCGGCACGCTTTTGCCAGGCGGGATCGCCCTGCAGGCCCAGCTCGGGCGCCGCTTCGGCCAGCCAGGCAGCGGCGGTGGCGCCGAGCCTGAGCGCGGCACCGTCGGCCTCGGCCAGCGCCTCGAGTTCCGCCAGGCGCTGGCGCAGCTGGTCGGCCAGCGCCAGGTAGTCGCCCTCGCCCAGCGCCACGTAGCGGCTGCCGCGCGCCTCGCGCAGCAGCGCCAGCAGCTGCTGCAGCGACAGCACGCGCTGCTCGTCCAGGCGCAGCTCGCCATCGAGCGCGAACCAGTCGCGGCGGCTGGCCAGCGTGGTGGCGAAGGCCCTGGCCTCGGGCTCGATCACGCGCAGCGGCCGGCCCTTGGGCCATTCGAGCGCGCGCACGCGCTGCGCCTCGCCGGCCAGGCGCCCCAGTTCGTGCACCGCCGCCAGCGCGTGCTCGGGTTCTTCGAGCAGCCAGCCGTCGGCCAGCGCTGCGTCGCCGCCCAGGAAGGGCAGGCATTCGAATACCACGGCCAGGTTCGCGGCCTCGGCATCGAGCTCGCGCTCGGTGGCCAGGCTGATGCCGCCATGCAGCGTCATCAGCCGCGCACGGCCCTGGCCGGGGCTGAGCAGCGGGCCGAAGTCGCCGAAGGGCCGCACCGCCAGCGTCAGCCGCATCGCGTCGCCGCGCGGCTGCAGCTGCGCCACCAGGCGCGCATCGCTGGGCACCGGCTCGCCGGCGGCCGCATCGCTGTGCAGCAGGAAATGGCCCGACAGCACGCGCAGCGCGGCGTCGAGCTCGGCCCCGGCGTCGACGGGCACGGTCCAGCGCTGCGCCACCAGTTCGGCCACGCGCCGCTGCGCCGGGCTGATGCGGATCAGCCGCGCGCGCTCGGCCGCGTCGCGCACGATGCGCAGGCCATCGCGGCGTTCGCTCTCGGCCTCCATCTGGTCGTAGTCGGGCAGGTGCCGGTCGAGATCGGGCTCGGTGTCGGCCAGCAGCGCGTCCTGCAGGCGGAAGACGAAATGTTCCGCTGCGCCGGGGCCGCGCTCGCGCCGCAGCTCGAGCACGGGCAGGCTTTCCACCAACTCCACCGCGACGCCGGGCGCGTCGTCCAGTTCCAGCGCCGGATGGCCGATCAGCGCCTGGGCTGCGGCCACCAGGTCGAAGCCCACGTCGTTGGCGCGATAGCGGCCCTGGCGCAGGCAGCGCGCCACCGCGGCGTCGCGCGGGTCGAGCCGGGTGCGCTTCTTCAGCTGCAGCGGCGTCAGCGGCTTGGGTTTGCCGCGGGCCGTGGCCGCCGGCTCGAAGGCCTGCAGGTCGTGGACGCGGCCGGCGTCGTCCAGCGACAGCCGCCAGCGCAAGGTCGGCAGCGGCTGGGTCGCGGCCGCCGATTTGCCTTCGCCGAGGGCCGCGATGGCCGCGAGCGCGTCGCGCCACGCATCCTGCCGGCGCGCGAAGAACAGCGCCGGCCACGGCGGCGGCGCATCGGCCGGCCGCGCCGGCACCGGCCAGCCCAGGTGATCGCAGGCCTGCACCACCAGGTCGGCCTTCCACGGCAGGCCCGCGGCGTGCAAGGCCTGCACCAGCCCGGCGACGAGCGCCGCGTCCCAGCCCGGCGGCGACTTGCCCAGCCAGGCGGCGAGCACCAGACGGTCGGCCAGGCCGTCGGGGTCGCGCAGTTCGTGCTCTGCATGGCGGCCAGCCTGCAGCGCCTCGGTCTCCAGCCGCGCATCGCCGAGCCGCACCGCCAGCACGTGCGCCCAGCGGCCCCAGTGGTCGAAGGGCGATGGCGTGCGCGAGCCGGAGACCGCGATGCAGAACTTGCGCGCCGTGGTCCAGGCCGCGGCGTCGTGCTGCGCCATCAGCGCCAGCGGATACCACTGCAGCAGGCTCGGCGGCGCGAAGCCGCGGCGCTTGCCGAGGTGCGCGCACAACGCCTTCCACGCCGGCGGGAAGGCGGCGGCCGTCTCGGCGAAGCGCCCGGCGCGCGCCGGCAGCAGCGCTTGCAGCAGCGGCAGGAAGGGGCGCGCCGCGGCGTCGTGCGCGATCGCCGGCTCGACGCCCTCGACATCGCCGCGCTGCAGGCGCTGCTCGGCCACGCGCAGGCGCAGACCGGTGCTGCCGTCGGCCGGCGCGGCGTCGATGTGCGCCTCGACCCAGGCCCGCAGCGCCGGCGCCTGCGCGAGCAGCCCGTACAGGTCCAGCGAGGCCAGCAGCTGCCAGCGCAGCAGCGCATCGACGCGCTCGAACAGGCCCAGGCGCTGCAGTTGCGCCAGCGCCTGCAACACCGTGTGCGTCATGTTGACCTGGCGCAGCGGCCCGGCCGCGAGCGCGGCGTAGCCCTTGGCATCGACGCCGCTGAGCAGCACCAGCCGCAGCAGCGCCACCGCTTCGTCGTCGTGGCGCGGCGCGTAGTACATCGGCGGCCGGTCCATCGGGCCGTAGGCACCGCCGGCGACCCACAGCACCGCCCGCCAGGCATCGCCGGCTTGCGGCGCGGCCAGCAGCGTGGCCAGCCGCGGCTCGGCCAGCGCCTGGGGCACCGACCAGCCTTCGCCTTCGTGCGCCTGCACGCGCCCCAGCGCATGCAGGCGGCGCAGCGCGCCACCGGTTTCGGCGCTGCCGAAGGCGCGGCCGTCCTCGCGCCGCACGCCCAGCGCGCGCAGCAGCGCCATCAGCGCGGTCTTGCCGCGGCGCCAGCCGGCGAGGGCCAGCGTGTCGAAGACGCGTTCGAGCTCGGCCTCGGTCAACGCGGCGGCCACCTCGTCGTCGCGCCGCGCTTCGGCCGCCTGCTTGACCGTCCGCCCGAGATCCTTCACGCCGCCCAGCGACCGGCCGTGCAGGTTGGTGAACTGGAAGGGCGTGCTGCGGCGGGCCATCGCGGCATTGTGCGATGCGGCCGCGTCAGAACCCCTCTTCCACCAGTTCCGCCGCGCGCATCAGCGCGCGCGCCTTGGCTTCGGTTTCCTGCCACTCCAGGTCGGGCACCGAATCGGCCACCACGCCGGCTGCGGCCTGCACGTACAGCGTGCCATCCTTGACGATGCCGGTGCGGATGGCGATGGCCACGTCCATGTCGCCGGCGAAGCTCAGGTAGCCGCAGGCGCCGCCGTAGATGCCGCGCTTGACGGGTTCGAGCTCGTCGATGATCTCCATCGCCCGCACCTTGGGCGCGCCGGTCAAGGTGCCCGCCGGGAAGGTGGCGCGCAGCACGTCCAGGCTGCTCATGCCGTCGAGCAACAGCCCTTCGACGTTGCTGACGATGTGCATCACGTGCGAGTAGCGCTCGACGGTGAAGGCCTCGGTCACCTTGACGCTGCCGGTCCTGGCGATGCGGCCGATGTCGTTGCGCGCCAGGTCGATCAGCATCACGTGCTCGGCGCGTTCCTTCGGGTCGCCCTGCAGTTCGGCCTCCAGCGCCTTGTCCTGTTCCGGCGTGGCGCCGCGCGCTCGCGTGCCGGCCAGCGGGCGGATGGTGATCTTCTCGCCTTCGGGCGTCGATTCCTGGCGCACCAGGATCTCGGGGCTGGCGCCGACGATCTGGAAGTCGCCCATGTCGTAGAAGTACATGTAAGGCGACGGGTTCAGGCTGCGCAGCGCGCGGTACAGGCTCAGCGGGCTTTCGGTGTAGCGCTTGCGCAGCCGCTGGCCCACCTGCACCTGCATCATGTCGCCGGCGGCGATGTACTCCTTGGCCTTCAGCACCGCCGCCAGATAGTCGGCCTTGGCAAATTCGCGCTCCACCGAATGCGAGGGCCCGCGCTTCACCGCCGGCGCGGTGACGCTGTAGTGCAGCTTGTCGCCCAACGCGGCCAGGCGGCGCTTGGCCCTGGAGAAGGCCTCGGCCTCGGCCGGGTTGGCATAGACGATCAGGTACAGCCGCCCCGACAGGTTGTCGATGACGGCCAGCTCCTCGCACTGCAGCAGCAGGATGTCCGGCGTGTCGATGCCGCCGCTCTTCTGTGTGGCAGCAAGCTTGGGTTCGATGTAGCGCACCGCGTCGTAGCCGAAGTAGCCAGCCAGCCCGCCGCAAAAGCGCGGCAGTCCCGGGCGCAGCGCCACCTTGAAGCGCTTCTGGTAGTCGGCGATGAAGGCCAGCGGGTCGCCTTCGTGCGTCTCGACCACCGCGCCGTCGGTCACCACCTCGGTGCGGAAGCCGCTGGCACGCAGCAAGGTGCGCGCCGGCAGGCCGATGAAGGAATAGCGGCCGAAGCGCTCGCCGCCGACCACGCTTTCCAGCAGAAAGCTGTGCTTGCCACCGCCCGAGGCGTAAGCCAGCTTCAGGTACAGCGACAAAGGGGTTTCCAGGTCGGCGAAGGCTTCCGCGATCAGCGGAATGCGGTTGTAGCCCTGGGCGCTCAGGCTCTTGAATTCGAGTTCGGTGATCACGTCGATTCCTCTGATGCTGAAGATTCCCGTGCCGGCGGCTGTAGGCCGGCTGCGGCACGTCGAAATCTGCAAGGGTCTCAGTGCCGGCCGGCGGCCGGCGGCAAGCTATCTGGTGAGATGCCAGCGACGCCAGGGCCAGGCTCCCCGGTCGTGCGACCTGTGCTTGCGGGACGTGAACATGGCGCGCAGTCTAGCGCACCGCCGCACGCGGGTTGTCCTTGACCCACTGCGCCAGCGCCGCCAGCGTCTTCTCCACATGCCGGTTCGGGTTCAGGCTCAGGTAGCTGTAGATCACCTTGCCGTTGGGCGCGATGACGTAGGAGATGCGGTTGGCATATTCGGGGCGGGTCTGCATGGCGGCGTCGAAGGCCTTGATCACGGCCTTCTTCTCGTCGGCCGCCACCGGGAACTTGCCCTGGCAGACCTGCACCGAAAAACGCGTGATCAGCTCCAGGTCGTCGCCGGACACGCCGATCACCGATGCGCCCAGTGCCTCGTACCTGCCGATGGCCTCGGCGAACTGGTGCGCCTCGATCGAACAGGCGTCGGAAAACGCCGCCGGAAAGAAATACAGCACCACCGGCCCTTTGGCCAGCTGCTCCGAAAGGGTGTACTGGAACACCTTGCCCCCCAAGGCGGCGGGCACAGTAAAGTTCGGCGCGGCATCGCCCACGTCCAGTGCGGCTCGCACCGGCAGGCACAGGGTTCCCAGCATCATGAATAGTGCGATGACGTTCTTCATGCGGGCGTCCTCCTTCAGGCTTGTTTCATGTTGCCAGATTGTCGGCAGCCTGCGCTTGGCCGGGCTTTTGCTGGTGGTGGCGCTGCTGTGTGCCTGCGGCACGCTACCACCGGCGGGCGACAAGCCAGCCTCGGTGGCCCAGCTGCCCAGCGACGACGGGGATCTTGCCGTCATCGCCAAGGCCTCGACGCCGCCCGGCGGCGATCTGTCCGGCTTCAGGCTGCTGCCGCTGGGGCCCTATGCGCTGGACGCACGGCTGCAACTGATCCAGCGCGCCCGCCACAGCCTGGATCTGCAGTACTACGTGATCGAGGACGACGCCACCGGCAGGCTGCTGCTGCGCAGCCTGCGCGACGCGGCGGCGCGCGGCGTGCGCGTGCGGCTGCTGGTCGACGACCTGTTCACCAGCCGCACCGACGCCATGCTGCGCACGCTGGCCGAGCACCCCAACTTCGAGGTGCGGCTGTTCAACCCCTTCTGCTGCCTGCGCGGCTCGACTTTGGGCCGTTTTGCCGGGTCGGCGGGCGACATCTACCGCGTCAACCACCGCATGCACAACAAGCTGCTCATCGCCGACGGGCTGTTCGCGGTGGCCGGCGGTCGCAACATCGCCGACGAGTACTTCATGCTCAGCATGAGCAACAACTTCGTCGACATGGACGCCTTCATCGCCGGCGCCTTGATCACCCAGCTGCAGGGCATCTTCGACCAGTACTGGAACAGCGACGTGGTCTATCCGGTGCAGGCACTGGTGCCGGCCGCGGTGCCGCCGGCGCAGGCCGCGGCCGAATTCGAGCGCATCAGCACCGTCGAACACGCGCCGCCCGAACTGCCGCCGGTGGACGCGCTGGGCTACGGGCCGATCAGCGAGGACCTGGAGGCCGGCCGCGTAGGCCTGATCTGGGCGCCGGCACGCGCCTTCGCCGACCCGCCGAACAAACGCGACACGATGAGCCCTGCAGAGGCGCGCGAGATGAGCGTGTCGATGGCGGTGCGCATGAAGATCTGGTCGGCCGAGAGCGAGCTGGTCATCACCAGCCCGTACCTGATCCCCGGCCCGCTGGGCATCACCGCCTTCGAGCAACTCGGCCAGCGCAAGGTGCACACCGTGGTGCTGACCAATTCGCTGGCCGCCACCGACGAGCCGCTGGTGCACACCGGCTATTCACGCTACCGCCGGCAGCTGCTGGAATCGGGCGTGGACCTGTACGAGATCAGCCCCGAGCGCACGCGGCGCACCAAGCGGCTGGGCATGTTCGGCTCCTCCTTCGGCCGGCTGCATGCCAAGACCGCGGTGGTCGACGGCCACACGGTGTTCATCGGCTCGATGAACCTGGACCCGCGCTCGGACACGCAGAACACCGAGCTGGGCATCTTCGTCGAGAGCCCGCAGCTCGCCAAGGAGCTGCTGCGCATCGTCAACATCAGCAAGCTGCAAAGCGCCTATCGGCTGCGGCTGGACAGCCACGGCAATCTGGAGTGGCTGTCGATGGACGAGGACAACGAGATGGTGCTGACCGACGAGCCCGAGACCAGCTTCTGGCTGCGGCTGCACAACATGCTGGTCAGCCCCTTCGTGCCGGAGCAACTGCTGTAGCGGCGCTTCAGGCGGGCAAGCGGCCGACGGGGGCTGCAGCGCGGCGGCGCTGGGCACAATGCAGGCTGAACTGCGCATCCACGCAGGCCGACACGGGGGACACCCATGAACAGCATCGCGGCCGACCCGGCCTTCCGCGCCCTTCCCGACCTGATCCGCGAACACGCCCAGGCGCGGCCCAGCCAGGCCGCGCTGGTGCAGGGCGCCGAGCGCATCGACTACGCCGCGCTCGACGCGCTGATGGACCGCGTGGCCGCGGCCTTGCAGCGCGACGGCCTGCGCCCCGGCGACGCCATCGCCATCTGTGCGCACAGCGCACCGCGCTATGCGGCGGTGTTCCTGGGGGCGCTGCGCGCCGGCGTGGCGGTGGCGCCGCTGGCGCCGTCGGTCACGGCCGAACAGTTTGCATCGATGCTGCAGGATTCGCAGGCGCGGCTGCTGTTCGCCGACGCGGCGGCGCAGCCGCTGCTGCAGGGCGTGGGCCAGCGCACCATTGCGCTGAACGACACGCTCGCCGCCACCGCGCTGGACGACTGGCTGGCGCCACCCGGCGCACGGCCGGCGCCGCTGCAGATCCAGCCCGAGTGGCCCTTCAACATCATCTATTCCAGCGGTACCACCGGTACGCCCAAGGGCATCGTGCAATCGCACGGCATGCGCTGGACGCACGTGATGCGCGGCGCCGCCTATGGCTACGGGCCGCATGCGGTGACGCTGCTATCGACGCCGCTGTACTCGAACACCACGCTGGTGGTGTTCCTGCCCTCGCTGGCCTACGGCGGCGCAGTGCACCTGATGGCCAAGTTCGATGCCGCCGGCTACCTGGCGCTGGCCGAGAAGCTGCGTGTCACGCACACCATGCTGGTGCCGGTGCAGTACCAGCGCATCATGGCGTTGCCCGACTTCGACCGCCATGACCTGGGGTCCTTCCACATGAAGTTCTGCACCAGCGCCCCCTTCAGCGCCGCGCTGAAGGCCGACGTGCTGAAGCGCTGGCCCGGCGGACTGGTGGAGTTCTACGGCATGACCGAAGGCGGCGGCAGCTGCATCCTGAACGCGCACGAACATCCGGACAAGCTGCACACCGTGGGCCGGCCGGCGGAAGGCCATGACATCCGCCTCATCGACGAGCAGGGCGTCGAAGTGCCGCCCGGCGAGGCCGGCGAGGTGGTGGGCCATTCGCGCGGCATGATGATCGGCTACCACGGCCAGCCGGAGAAAACGCGCGAGGCCGAGTGGTACGACCCCGGCGGCAAGCGCTTCATCCGCACCGGCGACATCGGCCGCTTCGACGCCGACGGCTTCCTGATCCTGTTCGACCGGCGCAAGGACATGATCATCAGCGGCGGCTTCAACATCTACCCCAGCGACCTGGAAGGTGTGCTGCGCAGGCATGCGGCGGTGCACGAGGCCGCGGTGGTGGGCGTGCCGTCGGAGCAATGGGGAGAGACGCCGGTGGCCTACGTGGTGCGCGAGCCGGGCAGCACGGCCAACGCCGGCGAGTTGCTGCAATGGTGCAACCAGCAGGTGGGCAAGACGCAGCGGCTGGCCGACCTGCAGTTGATCGCCGAGCTGCCGCGCAGCGCCATCGGCAAGGTGCTCAAGCGCGAGCTTCGCGAGCGCTACGTGGCCGGCGCTACCGCGGCGCCGAAGGCTTGAGCAGCACCAGCGACAGCGACACCGCGCAGCACAGCATCGCCGTCCACTGCGTCGGCCCGAGCGGCTCGCCGTGCACCAGCGCGCCGGACACCATCGCCACCATCGGCACCATGATCGACGACAGCCCGGCGACGTTGACCGGCAGCATGCCGACGATGGAGAACCAGGCGACGTTGCCCACGCTCATCGGCACCAGCGCGATGTAGGCCACCACCACGACGGTTTGCCACGAGGGCATGAACCACTGGCCGTCGCCGAACCACAGCGCGCCGATCGTCGTAGGCACCGCGGTGATCAGCAGCTGCCAGCCGGTCAGCACCGTGGCCGGCACCACCACGTTGCGGCGCTTCAGGATCAGCGTGCCGATGGCCCAGCCGAGCCCGGCGCCCAGCCCGAGCGCGAAGCCCAGCGGCGCGCTCGCATAGGCGCGCAGGCTGGGCAGCATCAGCAGCAGCACCGCCGCGCCGCCGAACAGCACACCCAGCAGCATGCGGCCACTGAGACGCTCGCCCAGCACGGCCCAGGAGATCAGCGCCGACCACAGCGGCATCGTGAAGCCGAGCACCGCCGCCTGGCCCGACGGGACCAGGATCGCCGCGTAGGTGCTGGCGATGTTCCAGATCACCAGATAGAAGAAGGTGGCGACGACGATGGTCGGCCAGTATTCGCGCGGAATCGCCAGCGACTGCCCGCGCGCGCGGGCCACGGCCAGCAGCGTGACGCCGGCCAGCAGCACGGCCACGGCGCGGAAGGTCCAGACCGAAATCTCGCGCACCGCAAAGGCGAACAGCGGCCAGTTGGTGCCCCACACCAGCGTCAGCACGACCAGCAGCACCAGCGCGCGGCGCGGGATGGTTTGTTCGCTCACTGGACTACCCTGCGCACTGCGTGCTGTGGGATGAGCGCTTGGGAGCGGCCCGGCGCGCTCATGCGGCGCGGCGCAGTGCGATGCGAGGTGTCGTCAAGGGCGGCTCAGACACGGTCGAGCAGCGCGCCCAGTTGTTCGGCCACCACCGCTGGCTGCTCCAGCGGTGCCCAGTGACCGGCGTCCTCGACGATGTGCAGCCGCGCGCCGGGGATCAGCGCCGCGGCCTCGCGCGACAGCGCCAGCGGCGTGACCTGGTCGGCGCGGCCGCACAGCACCAGCACCGGAATGTCCAGCTGCGCCAGCATCTCGCGGTGGTCGGCGCGGCCGATGATCGCGCGGATCTGGCGCACGGCCGCATCGGCTCCCACGTCGCGCATGATGCGCAGGCCGGTCGTCATCAGCATCACGTCCGACAGGTGGTCGGCATGCACGCCACGGTGCAGGATCGCCAGCGTCTCGGCATCGAAGTCGCGCTGCAGGCCGGCCATCGTGGCCTCCCGCACCGGCAGGTTCTCGGCCGCCTCGGGCCGGCAGGAGCTGTCGACCAGCGCCAGCGCGGCCACGCGCCGCGGCGCATCGGCGAGCATCTGCAGCGCCACGTAGCCGCCCATCGAAAAGCCGGCCAGCACCAGCGGCGTGCCGGCCGGCACGCCGGCCAGCTCGGCCCAGGCGTCGCGGGACATCTGCGCCATGCTGTCCTGGCGGCGCAGGTCGGGAACGACGATGTCGGCACGCGCGCGCAAGCGCGCGGCCACCGGCTCCCAGACGCGTTCGTCGTTGAGCAGGCCGTGCAGCAGAACCAGGGTGGGCTTGTTCATCGAAGATCGGTCAGCGCCGCTCCCAGCTCAACCGGTGGTGCCGGGCCACGTCGCTGCCGGGCACGGTGTCCGAGGCCGACAGCGTGAGCCGCCCCTCGGCATCGAAGTGCATGTCGCGCACCTGCTCGCTGCCGACGAAGTTCGGGTTCAGCGACATCGTCACCTGGTGCACCACCTGCGGCCGGCCCCCGTGGCTGCGCAGCGTGTAGCGGCCGGCGTAGCAGAAATAGCTTTCGAAGGCGGCCAGGGCTTCGGCCGTGGGCAGCTTGCGCATGCTGTCGCCGCTCAAGCGCGGCCGCTCGCCGCGCGCGATGCAGGCGTTCATCCAGCCGTCCAGGCGTTCATCCAGCCGTCGGCGGTGTAGAGGATCAGCCCCACCGCGTCGGGCCCGTAGGGCAGCGTGGACGCACGGCCGTCGCCGTAGGCGATCTCCCAGCGCCGCAGGTGCCAGGTGCCAAGCAGGGGGTTGGGCAGGGTGGAGCTCATCGGTGCGTGCAACAGCGGACCATGGCGCAGTATGGCCGACGCCGGGCACCGCCATTGGCGCGCCACCTGGGCGACAGCCTGTGGCCGCATACATCAGGCAAACTCAAGCTCTTGCCGCCTGGCCGCGGCGCATCGCAAGGATCGGATCGTCATGGGACCGTTGCAAGGACTGCGCATCATCGAACTGGCCGGCATCGGCCCCGGGCCGTTCTGCGCGATGCTGCTGGCCGACATGGGCGCCGACGTGGTGCGCGTCGACCGCACCGAAGCCAGCGGCCTGGGCGTGCCGATGGACAAGCGCTACGACATCAACGGGCGCAACCGGCGCTCGGTGGCGCTGGACCTGAAGGCGGCCGCCGGACGCGACGCCGTGAAGCGGCTGATCGTCGGCGCCGACATCCTGATCGAGGGCTTCCGCCCCGGCGTGGCCGAGCGCCTGGGCCTGGGGCCGGCCGACTGCCACGCCATCAACCCGCGACTGGTCTACGGCCGCATGACCGGCTTCGGCCAGAGCGGGCCGATGGCGATGGCCGCGGGCCACGACCTGAACTACATCGCGCTGACCGGTGCGCTGCATGCCATCGGCCCGGCCGGCGGCAAGCCGGTGCCGCCGCTGAACCTGGTGGGCGACTACGGCGGCGGCGCGCTGTACCTGGCGATGGGCCTGCTGGCCGCGCTGCACGAGCGCACGCAGTCCGGCCGCGGCCAGGTGGTGGATGCGGCGATGGTCGACGGCGCCGCCTCGCTGGCCTCGATCTTCTACGGCATGACGGCCAGCGGCCGCTGGAACGAGCAGCGCGGCAGCAACCTGCTCGACGGCGGCGCGCCCTTCTACGACACCTACGAGACGGCCGACGGCAAGTACGTGTCCATCGGCGCGCTGGAGCCGAAGTTCTTTGCCGAGATGGCCGAGCGCATCGGCCTCGACGCGCGCTTCATCAAGGGCCAGCACGACCGCAAGCTGTGGCCCGAGATGCGCGACCAGATGACGCGCCTGCTGCGCGCCAAGACGCGCGACGATTGGTGCAAGCTGCTCGAAGGCAGCGACGCCTGCTTCGCGCCGGTGCTGAGCATCGCCGAGGCGCCGCAGCACCCGCATGCGCGCTCGCGCCAGGCCTTCATCGAGGTCGACGGCGTGGTGCAACCCGGCCCGGCGCCGCGCTTCGACCGCAGCACACCCGGCCCGGTGCGCGCGGCGCCGGCCACCGGCGCACATACCGACGAGGTGCTGGCCGAAGCCGGCTTCAGCGCCGACGAGATCGCCGCACTGCATGCGGCCGGCGCGGCGGCGCGCGCGTGAGCGCTGCCGCGTCCAACATCCGCCCCGCGGCATCGGTGCTGGTGCTGCGCGACGGCACGCGCGGCGTCGAAGTGCTGCTGATGCGCCGGCCGGAACGCGGCGACAACGACTTCCGCAGCGGCGCCTGCGTCTTTCCCGGCGGCGTGCTCGATGCCGCCGACCGCGACGCCTGGCGCTGGTGCCTGGGCCAGGACGATGCGCAGGCCAGCGCGCGGCTGGGCCTGAGCGACGGCGGCCTGGACTACTTCGTCGCCGCGCTGCGCGAGTGTTTCGAGGAAGTGGGCCTGCTCTTCGTCTGCCAGCCCGACGGCAGCCCCGCCGACTTGGGCCCGCACGCTCAGGCGCTGCGCGACTGGCGCCACCGGCTGCACCACGGCCAGGCGACGATGGCGGCGCTGTGCGGAGCCTTCGACTGGCGGCTGGACCTGCGCGAGATGGCCTACTTCAGCCACTGGCTGACGCCGGTGGTGCGGCCCAAGCGCTTCGACACGCGCTTCTTCGTGCGCCTGGCGCCGAGCGCGCAGGAGGCGATGCCCGACATGGGCGAGGCGCTCGAACTGATGTGGCTGACGCCCGACGAGGCGCTGCAGCCGCAGCGCGCGCTGAAGCTGCTGAACGTGACGCAGCGCACCCTGCAGGACATGCGCGGCTTCGCCAGCGCACGCGCGGCCTACGACCATGCGCTGGCGCTGCGCCGCGTGGCGCTGCACTTCCCGCGGCCGGCGCTGGGCCGCAACGGGCCGCGCTTCGTCATCGAGAGCGACCCTGCCTATGAGGAAGTGGCGCACCTCGACCCCGACGGGCGCGGCGACGTGCGCTGCGAGCTGCAAGCCGGCGACGTGCAGCGGCTGTCACCACGGCTGTGGCGCGTCAGCGGCGCGGCGCGCAATGCCTACCTGGTACGCGACCCCGACAGTGCTGACTGGGTGAGCCTGGGCGCCGATGCCGGCGATGCGCCGCAGGCGCAGGCGCTGCGCAGCATCGCCGGCGGCGCGCGTGCGATCGGCCCCTGCGCGCCAGGCCAGGTGCTGCGGCTCGGCCCCGGCACCACGCTGCGCGCGGTGGGCGACGATGGCTGGCTGCTCGAAGAGGAACGCACGCTGATCGGCAACGCGCCGCAGCAGCCGGGCGCCGACTGGCTCGCGCCGGAGCGCGGCTTCCTGCGACGTTGCCCGCCTGCCTGAGCCGGCCATGAGCAGCACGCCCGAGCAGCTGGCCGCGGCGATCGCCGCGCTCGAGGCACAGCGCCCGCTGCTCGGCGATGCGGTCGTCGACACCGCGCTGGCACCGCTGCGCGAGAAGCTGGCCGCGCTGGGGCCCGGCCAGCAGCAGCTGAAGCAGGTGTCGGTGCTGTTCGTCGACGTGGTCGGCTCCACCGCCATCGGCCAGAAGCTGGACCCGGAGACCATCCATGCGGTGATGGACGGCGCGCTCGAACGCTTCACCGCGGTGGTGCAGTCGCATCACGGCCGCGTGCTGCAGTACACCGGCGACGGCATGCTGGCCGCCTTCGGCAGCGAAGAGGCCAGCGAGGACGACGTCGAGTCCGCCATCCGCGCCGGCCTGGGCATCGTCGACACCGCGCGCGAGCTGGCACCGGGCGTGCGCCGGCAGCACGGCGTGCCCGACTTCGACGTGCGCGTCGGCGTGCACACCGGGCGCGTGCTGCTGGGCGGCGGCGTCGATGCCGAAGGCAGCATCCGCGGCGCCACCGTCAACGTCGCCGCGCGCATGGAGCAGAGCGCGCCGCCGGGGCGCGTGCGCATCAGCCACGACAGCTGGCGCCATGTGCGCGGGCTGTTCGATGCCGAGGAACAGGCGCCGATCAGCGTCAAGGGCGTCGAGCAGCCGATGCGCAGCTGGCTGATCGAGCGCGTGCGCCCGCGCGAGGTGCGCGGCGACACCCGCGGCATCGAAGGCGTGCACACGCGCATGGTCGGCCGCGAGACCGAGCTGCGGCAGCTGCGCGAAGCCTTCGACGCAGCGGTCGCGCAGCACCAGCTGCGCGCAGTGACCGTGGTCGGCGCGGCCGGCCTGGGCAAGAGCCGCTTGCTGGCCGAGTTCCAGCAATCGCTGGACCTGCAGCACTGCTGGCTGCTGCTGGGCCGCGCGCATCCGCGCAGCGCGCTGCAGCCGCACGGCATGCTGCGCGACATGCTGCTGAGGCTGCTGCAGATCGGCGAGAGCGATGCGCCAGAGGCCGCACGTGAGCGGCTGACGCGCTTTCTGGCCCCGTTGTTCACCGCCGAGGGCGAGGCACCGGTGCACCAACTGGGGCATCTGATCGGGCTGGACTTCGCCACCAGCCCGCACGTGCGCGAGCTGCTGTCCGACGAGGCGCTGTTCCGCCAGCGCGCCTACGACGCGGCGGCGCTGATGCTGCGACGCCTGGGCGACAGCCGCGCCGTGCTGCTGGTGTGGGACGACCTGCACTGGGCCGACAGCGGCTCGCTGGACTTCATGCAGTACCTGCTGCGCAGCCACGGCCTGCTGCCGGCGCTGTGCCTGGTGCTGACCCGCGAGACGCTGTTCGAACAGCGCGCCGACTGGCTCGCCGGCGATGCGCGCCACGCGCGCCTGGACCTGAAGCCGCTCGACCCCTCCGGCAGCCGGGTGCTGGCCGAGGCGCTGCTGCAGCGCATTGCCGATGCGCCGCCCAGCCTGCGCGAGATGCTCACCGCCGGCGCCGAGGGCAACCCGTTCTACATGGAAGAACTGGTGAAGATGCTGATCGACGACGGCGTCATCGTTGCCGACGGCGAGGGCTGGCATGTGCTGGACCACAAGCTGTCCGGGCTGCGCGTGCCGCCTACGCTGACCGGCGTGCTGCAGGCGCGGCTGGACGCGCTGGCTGCACCCGAACGCCGCGCCTTGCAGCAGGCCGCCGTGGTCGGCCATGTGTTCTGGGACCAGGCGCTGGCCGCCATCGACCCGGCCGCCTGCGAACTGCTGCCGACGCTGCTGCGCAAGCAGCTGGTGGTGCATCGCGACGGCGACGACGACACCCACGAATACGCCTTCCAGCACCACCTGCTGCAGCAGGTGACCTACGACAGCGTGCTCAAGGCGCCCAAGCGCGAAGGCCATGCGCGCGTCGGCGCGTTCTGGAGCGCACGCGCCGAGGTCGGCAGTGAACAGGAGGTCAACCCGGTGCGCTGCCGCGCGCTGGCCGAAGCCCAGTACCACCGCTGCCAGGCCGATGCACAGGACTACATGGCCTGGTTCGCGCAGCAGTTCGAGCACTATCTCTATGCCTGGGCCGGGCCGGCACTGCGCCCGCTGACCGAACAGCTGGTGGAGGTGGCCGAACAGCGGTTCGGCGCCGACGATCCGACCACCGCACGCGTGCTCTGCGACCTGGCGCGGGTGATGCTGATCCAGGGCGAAGCGGCCAAGGTCGAGCCGCTGCTGACCCGCGCCGTCGCCATCCAGCAGGCAACGCTGCCGGCCGACCATGCCGACACGGCGCTGACGCTGGCGGTGCTGGGCGGCTATCACGAGGGCCTGGGCGACTTGGCGGCTGCCGAGCCCTTCTTCAGGCGCGCACTGGAGATCCGTGAACGGGCGCTCGGTGCCGAACACAAGCTGACGCTGAGCACGCTGGACAACCTGGCCAAGACCATGCTCGAGCTCGACCGCCTGGACGAGGCGGAGGTGCTGAGCCGGCGCGTGCTGGCCTCGCACGAAAGGCGTTTCGGGCCAGAGCATGCCGAGACGGCCTTTGCGCTGACGGCGCTGGGCGAGGTGCTGTACAAGCAGGGCCACCATGCTGCCGCCGAGCCGCTGATCCGCCGTGCGCTGGCGGTGCAACAGCGCGAGCTGTCGGCGGAGCATCCAGACGCCGGCTTGTCGATGTGGCATCTGGCCAAGGCACTGCAGGGCCTGCAGCGCCACGACGAGGCCGAGCCGCTGGCGCGGCGTGCGCTGGAGCTGTGGGAAGGCAGCTTCGGCGCCGACCACGAATGGACCGGCTGGGGCCTGATCTGCCTGGCCGAGATCCAACTGGCGCAAGCCAGAGCCGCCGAAGCGGTGACCCTGGCCGAACGCGCGGCGCGGGTGCTGCTGGGCGTCTATGGCGAGCAGCATGCGGTGCTGGCCTCGACGCTGGTATTGCAGGCGCGCGCGCTGCTGGCACTGGGCGATGCCGCCAATGCCGAACCGCTGCTGGTGCATGCACTGGGCATCCAGGGTGCGGCCGCCGACGAGGGCGCAGCTCGGGAAACGGCAGCCTGGTTGGTGAAGGCGCGCACTTCACGGCCCTGACCCCCCTCATTCGCGGGGTGCGTCCCAGAAGCTGATGAAGCGACGCCTGACAAAAACCGCAGAGATCGGCGATATTCCTCGCCTATGCCGAAGGGGCGGCATCACCACGGGAACAAGAGCAATGAACAAGCACACCGCGAGGCGGGCATCCGCCGCCTTCCAGCCCATCGCCATCGCCGCTGCCATGTTGCTGGGGACCAGCCCGCCAGCGCAGGCGCAGTACTACGACTACGAGGGCTCGGTGTTCACCTGGCCGACCGATCTGGTCCCGACGATCGACATCTTCAGCGCGGCCTTGGACCTGCGCCCGAACTCGCTGACCGTGGGCGCCGGGGCAGCCGGCAGCTTCTCGGTCTGGGCCGGGGCCGACATGCAGGCCGCCGCAATCTACCTCGGCCACGACGGCAATGGCAGCGGCACCATGGTCGTGCAGGGGCAGACCGAGGGCACGCCGATCAGCGCGCTGGTGCGGCTCAGCGGCACCGACAACCGGCTGGGCATCGGCGAATGGGGCATCGGCACGCTGACGGTGAGCGGCGGCGCGATCGTCGACGCCACGCTCGACGCCGCGGGCTGCGCGGCGGCAAGCTGCCGCAGCTTCGTCGGAAACGGCGCTGGCTCGACCGGCACGCTGACCATCACCGGCGCCGGCTCCGAAGTCCGCACCCTGCGCAACTTCACCGTCGGCCAGACCTCCGTCTTTACCGATCCGCCCAACGGTTTCGTCTTCGGCACACCCGGCGGCACGACCAACGCCTATGTCAACGTGCTCGACGGCGGCACGCTGCGCACCGAGGGTGCGACGGTAGCCAACAACAACCGCAGCCCCGATGGCAACGGCAGCGAACAGGCCAACGGCACCGTGGTGATCAACGGCGCCGGTTCACAGTGGATCGTCACGCGCAACTCGGTCGACAACACCGCTGCGCTGATGAGCCTCGGCATCGGCAGCGGCGCCGACGCTCTGGTGACGGTGTCCGGCGGCGGCAAGCTGCAGATCGACGGCACCGGCAGCTCGGGGCCGAACGACGGCATCAACATCGGCAGCAACGGCAAGGGCAGGCTCGTCGTCACCGGCGCTGGCTCGCAGGTGCTGACCAGCGGCGTCAACCACTTCATCAACGTCGGCGCGAACAACTCGCTGGGCGACGGCACTTTCGAGATCCTGGCCGGCGCCACAGCCTCTACGCTGTACCTGAACATCGGCCGCAACGGCGGCACCGCCACGCTGCTGATCGACGGGGCGGGCTCGACGCTGACGCAGTCGGGCGTTGGCGTGGACCAGTCGCCAAGCGCCAACGGCGGCGCCTTTGCGCACATCGGCCGCAACAACGGCGGCGGCACCGGCACCGGTTCGGTCACCGTCAGCAACGGCGGCCAGTGGATCCTCAATGATGGCGGCGGCGACAGCCGCACGGCGCAGAGCGGTCCCGGCATCGCCATCGGCCGCGGCGCCGATTCGAGCGGCACGCTGACGATCACCGGTGCGGGTTCGAGGGTCGAGATCACGGCCTCGTCGCTGGGTCTGGCTCCCGGCGCGGCCGACAACTACAACCCCTTCGTCGCCGTCGGCTACGACAACCCGAGCACGACCTCGGGCACGCTGATGATCAGCGACGGCGGCAAGCTGATCCTGAACGGCAATGCGGTGTCGACCGTGGCCGACGGGCGCGCGACCACGCTCAACATCGGTGGCCGCACGGGAACGGCCGCCACCGGCACCGCCACGGTGACCGGAGCCGGCTCCGAGATCGTGCTGAACGGCTACGACAGCCTGATCAACGTTGGCCGCGAGGCCGGCAGCAACGGCTCGCTGAACGTGCTCGACGGCGCCAAGGTGTCGGGCATCAGCCTGGTGGCGGGCGTCGGCGGCACCGGCACCGTGAACATCGACAACGCGACGGTCGAGATGACCGGCTACCGCACCGATGCGGCGCAGGTCGGCGCGGGCGTGACGATCGGCCGCGTCAGCGGCGGCAACGGCACGCTCAACATGAGCAACGGCGCGCAGCTGCTGATCACTCCCAGCGTGCTCGCCGGCGGCATGTCGGTCGGCGGCGATCAGTTCGGTGCCGGCGGCACCGGCACGGTGACGATGAGCGGCGGCTCGTCGATCGTCATCGGTGGCACGATGGCCGGCAGCAGCATGAGCATCGGCCACAACGGCACTGGCACGGCCACGCTGGACAACAGCTCGATCACCAACGAGGTCGGCAACGTCTATGTCGCCCGCGAAGCCGGCAGCATCGGGGTGCTGGCGCTGACCAACAACTCCACCGTCACCGCCGACTTCGTCGGCGTGGGCGTCAGCGCCAAATACGATGGCGTCGCGCAGGCCAACGGCGGCACCGGCGTGCTGGTGCTGAACAACAGCACCCTCCGCGCCGCCGGCTTCGAACTCGGCGCCGGCAGCGTGCTCACCGGCGACGGCGGCACCATCGAGATCGTGCCCTCCAGCGGCGACGTGGTCATCGGCGGCACCATCGCCCCGGGCAACTCGCCGGGCCGGCTGCGCATCCGCTGCAACATCATCATGCTGCCGGGCAGCCGCATCGTGCTGGAGGTGCAGGGCACCGGCGACTTCTACGAGATCGACGAACTGATCATCGACGGCACGGCGAGCTTCGACCTGGCCAGCGCGCAGATCGAGTTCAGCTTCCTCGGCAGCACCGACCCCAACCAGTTCGCCGCGATCGGCGGCATGAACCTGGACAACTTCTTCCGGTCGGAGGTCGGCGCAACCACGACCGGTCTGTCGGCGGCGTTCGCACCGGGGCAGACGTGGTCGAGCGTGGTCAACACGGCAGCGATCACTGCCGTCTCCGAAGACGCAGCGTTCAGCAACATCCAGATCAGCTACACGTCCGACGGCAACATGAGTGTCGTCGCCGTACCGGAGCCCTCGACCTGGGGGCTGATGTTCGCCGGGCTCGCGGCCGTGGGCGGCTGGGCGCGTCGGCGCAAGGCGCAGGCCGCCGCTCAGGCCTGATCGGCGCCTGCGGCGGGCGGCGGCTCGCGCCACTGCCCGTCCAGCAGCAGCTGATGCGGCTGGAACTGCGACTTGTAGGCCATCTTCGGGCTGCGCTCGATCCAGTAGCCCAGGTAGACGTGGCGCAGCTTCAGCGCCCTGGTCTGCTCGATCTGCCACAGCACGCTGTAGGTGCCGTAGCTGGCCGCGGCATCCGGCTCGTAGAAGGTGTAGACGGCGGAGATGCCGTCGTTCAGCACGTCCAGGATCGACACCATCTTCAGCGCACCGGGGCTGCCGTCGGCGGCCGGCTCGCGGAACTCCACCAGCCGCGAGTTGACGCGGCTTTGCAGCAGGAACTGGGTGTACTGGTCGACGCTGTCGTGGTCCATGCCGCCGCCGCTGTGGCGCCCGGCCTGATAACGCAGGTACAGCTGGTAGTGCTCGGGCACGAAACACAGGCGCAGCACGCGCGCCTTCAGGTTGGCGTGCGCCTTCCAGGCACGGCGCTGGCTGCGCGTGGGCTTGAATGTGGCCACCGGCACGCGCAGCGGCACGCAGGCGCGGCAGCCGTCGCAGTAGGGCCGGTAGGTGAACATGCCGCTGCGCCTGAAGCCGTTGGCCACCAGGCCCGAATAGACATCGGCATTGATCAGGTGGCTGGGCGTGGCCACCTGCGAGCGCGCCTGCCGTTGCGGCAAATAGCTGCAGGGATAGGGCGCCGTTGCATAGAACTGCAGCGAGGAAAGCGGTAGTTCCTTGGGGTGCGTCACGCGCCGTCTCCGGGGGGAGGTTGCCGCAGCGCCTGGTGCTGCAGCCACATGCGGGAATCATAGGTCCAATCGGCGATATCCGGTGCCCCCGACACGCGGGACAGGTGCTGCTCGAAGCAACTGCGCGGCAGCTCGTGCGCGCCCAGCGAGGCCAGGTGTTCGGTGTTCTGCTGGCAGTCGATGAGCGCCACGCCGTGCGCGCGGCAGAAGGCCACCAGTGCGGCCAGTGCGATCTTCGACGCGTCGCTGACCCAGGCGAACATCGACTCGCCGAAGAACATGCGCCCGAAGGACACGCCGTACAGGCCGCCGACCAGGCGGCCGTCGACCCAGGTCTCGAAGCTGTGCACCCGCCCCGCGCGGTGCCAGGCGGTGTAGGCCGCCACCACGCGCGGCACGATCCACGTGCCGGCCTGGCCGTCGCGCGGCGTGCGCGCACAGGCGTCGATGACCTGCGCGAAGGCGCTGTCGATACGCACTTCGCAGGCCGGGTCGCGCACGAAGCGGCGCAGCGTCTTGGCCAGGCTCTTCGACAGCTTGAACTGCGCAACGGGCAGCACCATGCGCGGATCGGGGCTCCACCACAGCACCGGCTGGCCCGGGCCGAACCACGGGAAGACGCCCTGGCGGTAGGCCTGCTCCAGCCGCTGCGGCGTCAGCGTCCCACCCACCGCCAGCAAGCCCGGCGCGTCGCTGTCCGGGCCCAGCGCCTGCTGCGTGGGCGGCAGCGGTTCGTCGTCGTCGATCCAGGTCGGCATCTGCATGCCCGCACTATGGCAGCCTGCAAAGTCCCATGCACGGCCCGCGTAATATGCTTGACATCTAAAGCATCTGGCTCCAAACTGCGGCCATGTTCAATGCTGCCGAGAGCCGGGACGCATGAAGATCGTCTGCATCGGGGGCGGCCCCGCCGGGCTGTACTTCGGGCTGCTGATGAAGCAGCTCGACCCGCACCACGACATCACGGTCGTCGAGCGCAACAAACCCTACGACACCTTCGGCTGGGGCGTGGTGTTCTCCGACCAGACGATGGACAACATGCGCCAGTGGGACCCGGCCACCGCCGCCACCATCCAGCAGGCCTTCAACCACTGGGACGACATCGAGCTGAAGTTCAAGGGCCGCAGCGTGCGCAGCGGCGGCCACGGCTTCGTCGGCATCGGGCGCAAGAAGCTGCTCAACATCCTGCAGGCGCGCTGCGAGGAACTGGGCGTCAAGCTGCAGTTCGAGACCGAGGTCGAGTCCGACGCCGACTTCCCCGACGCCGACCTGGTCATCGCCAGCGACGGCATCAACTCGAAGATCCGCAACAAGTACGCATCGGTCTTCAAGCCGGACATCGTCACCCGCCCCAATCGCTTCATCTGGCTGGGAACGCACCGCCTGTACGACGCCTTCACCTTCACCTTCGAGAAGACCGAGCACGGCTGGTTCCAGGCGCACATCTACAAGTTCGACGCCGACACCACCACCTACATCGTCGAGACGCCCGAACAGGTGTGGAAGGCGCATGGCCTGGACCACGCCGGCATGGACGAATCGATCGCCTTCTGCGAAAAGCTCTTCGCCGACGACTTGCAGGGCCACAAGCTGATGACCAATGCGCGCCACCTGCGCGGCTCGGCCTGGCTGAACTTCCAGCGCATCACCTGCGAGCAGTGGTCGCACTTCAACGGCCGCGCCCACGTGGTGCTGATGGGCGACGCGGTGCACACCGCGCACTTCGCCATCGGCTCGGGCACCAAGCTGGCGATCGAGGATGCGATCGAGCTGACGCGGCAGTTCAAGGAGCTGGGCGACACGGCGGAGCGCATCCCGGAGGTATTGCAGCGCTACCAGGCGCTGCGCCGCGTCGACGTGCTGCGGCTGCAGAACGCCGCCTGGAACGCGATGGAATGGTTCGAGAACGTGGGCGAGCGCTACGCCGACCAGCTGCCGCCCGAGCAATTCATGTATTCGATGCTGACGCGCAGCCAGCGCATCAGCCACGAGAACCTGCGGCTGCGCGACAAGGCCTGGCTCGAAGGCTTCGAGCGCTGGTTCGCCGAAGCTGCTGGGCTGCAGCTGCCGGCCCATGTGCCGGCGCCGCCGCCGATGTTCACGCCCTACACGGTGCGCAGTGTCACGCTGAAGAACCGCGTGATCGTCTCGCCGATGGCGCAGTACAGCTGCGTCGACGGCCTGCCCGGCGACTACCACCTGGTGCACCTGGGTGCGCGCGCCATGGGCGGCGCCGGCATGGTGGTGGCCGAGATGACCTGCCCCACGCCCGATGCGCGCATCACACCGGGCTGTCCAGGGCTGTGGAACGAGGCGCAGCGCGATGCCTGGAAGCGCATCGTCGACCATGTGCATGCCCACAGCGACGCGAAGATCGCGCTGCAGCTGGGCCATGCCGGGCCCAAGGGCTCGACCAACGCGCCCTGGGACGCGACGGGCGCCGACCACCCGCTGCCCGAGGGCAACTGGCCGCTGCTCGCCGCCTCCGCCCTGCCCTACCTGGAGGACGGCGCGATACCACGCGCGATGACCCGCGACGACATGGACCGGGTGCGCGACGACTTCGTACGCAGCACGCGCTACGCGGCCGAGGCCGGCTTCGACTGGCTGGAGCTGCACTGCGCGCACGGCTACCTGCTCAGCAGCTTCATCTCGCCGCTGACCAACCAGCGCAGCGACGACTACGGCGGCAGCCTGGACAATCGACTGCGCTATCCGCTGGAGGTCTTCGCCGCGCTGCGCGAAGCCTGGCCAGAGCACCTGCCACTGTCGGTGCGCATCTCGGCGCACGACTGGGTCGACGGTGGCATCACGCCGGACGATGCGGTGCAGATCGCGCGCGCGTTCAAGGCCGCAGGTGCCGACATGATCGACTGCTCCTCCGGCCAGGTCAGCGCGCTGCAGAAGCCCACCTACGGCCGCATGTACCAGACGCCCTTTGCCGACCGCATCCGCAACGAGGCCGGCATCGCCACCATCGCGGTGGGCGCGATCAGCGAGGCCGACCATGTCAACAGCATCATCGCCGCCGGCCGCGCCGACCTGTGCGCGGTGGCGCGGCCGCACCTGGCCAACCCGGCCTGGACACTGACCGAAGCGGCGAAGATCGGCTACACGCCGATGCCCTGGCCGAAGCAATATCTGGCCGGCAAGACGCAGATGGAGACGCTGTTCGCGCGCGAGAAGGCCCAACAGGTGCAACCCCAATACAAAGAGCCTGCGTAGATGAAGCGTGCAGCCAAACAAGAGATCACGCCGCTGCTCGGCGACCAGGACATCGGCCTGGAAGCGCGCATGTCCAGCGACGACCACCACTCGCTGCGCCTGTGGCTGCGGCTGCTGGCCTGCAGCACCGACATCGAGACGGAGATCCGCAAGCGCCTGCGTGCCCAGTTCGGCATGACGCTGGCGCGTTTCGACTATCTGGCGCAGTTGCACCGCCACCCCGACGGCCTGCGCATGAGCGCGCTGTCGCGCTTCCTGATGGTCACCGGCGGCAACGTCACCGGCCTGACCGACGAGCTGGTGAAGGATGGCATGGTGCAGCGCGAGCCCGAGCCGGACGACCGCCGCTCCTACCGCGTCGGCCTCACGCCCAAGGGCCGCAAGGCCTTCGAGAAGATCGCCAGCGAACACGAGCGCTGGGTGATCGAACTCTTCGGCAGCATCGGCGATGCCGAGCGCCACCAGCTGTACGACCTGCTGGGCCGCCTGCGCGTGCAGCTGTCCACCCGCCACGACACCCCGGAGACCCCATGAGCACCGACCCCGCCCTGCTGGCCGGCAACCGCCGCCCCCAAGCCGGCTACCGCGCCGAACATTTCCTGTGGAGCGTGGAGAACGGCATCGGCCACATCACGCTGAACCGGCCCGAGCGCAAGAACCCGCTGACCTTCGACTCCTACGCCGAGCTGCGCGACCTGTTCCAGCGCCTGCACCATGCCGACGACGTGAAGGTGGTGCTGGTGCACGGCGCCGGCGGCAACTTCTGCTCCGGCGGCGACGTGCACGAGATCATCGGCCCGCTGATCCAGCTGAAGGCGCCCGAGTTGCTGATGTTCACGCGCATGACCGGCGACCTGGTCAAGGCCATGCGGCATTGCCCGCAGCCGATCGTCGCCGCGATCGACGGCGTCTGCGCCGGCGCCGGCGCGATCATCGCGATGGCCTCGGACCTGCGCTACGGCACCGCGCGCAGCAGGACAGCGTTCCTGTTCAACCGCGTCGGCCTGGCCGGCTGCGACATGGGCGCGTGCAACATGCTGCCGCGCATCGTCGGCCAGGGCCGCGCGGCCGAGCTGCTGTACACCGGCCGGCCCTTAAGCGGCGAAGAGGCGGCGCAATGGGGCTTCTTCAACCGCCTGTGCACGCCCGAGACGGTGCTGGACGAGGCACGCGCACTGGCGCAGGAGCTGGCGGCCGGGCCCACCTTCGCCAACGGCATCACCAAGAGCATGCTGCACCACGAATGGGCGATGGACATCGACCAGGCCATCGAGGCCGAAGCACAGGCGCAGGCGCTGTGCATGCTGACCGAGGACTTCGGCCGCGCCTACCGCGCCTTCGCCGCGAAGCAGAAGCCCGTCTTCGAAGGCAATTGACATGAGCGACACCCGCTACCTCGACTGGCCCTTCTTCGAGCCGCGCCACGTGCAGATGCAGCGCGAGCTGGATGCCTGGGCGCGCGAGCACATCCCGCAGCAGCCGCACGGCGATGTCGACGCCGAATGCCGCGCGCTGGTGGCCGCGCTGGGCGACGGCGGCTGGCTGCGCCATGCGGTGGCCGGCACGGCCTACGGCGGCACGGGCGAGAGCATCGACACGCGCGCGCTGTGCCTGATGCGCGAGACGCTGGCGCGGCACTCCGGGCTGGCCGACTTCGCCTTCGCGATGCAGGGGCTGGGCTCGGGCGCGATCTCGCTGCACGGCAGCCCGAAGCAGAAGGAGCGCTATCTGAAGCGCGTGGCCCAAGGCACGGCGATCGCCGCCTTCGCGTTGTCCGAACCCGAGGCTGGCTCCGACGTGGCGGCGATGAGCTGCGAAGCGCGCATCGATGGCGAGCACGCGGTGCTCAACGGCGAGAAGACCTGGATCTCCAACGGCGGCATCGCCGACTTCTACGTGGTCTTCGCGCGCAGCGGCGAGGCCGAGGGCGCACGCGGGATTTCGGCCTTCATCGTCGACGACGGCACGCCCGGTTTCGAGGTCGCCGAGCGCATCGACGTGATCGCGCCGCATCCGCTGGCGCGGCTGGCCTTCAACGACTGCCGCATCCCACTGAGCCAGCGCATCGGCGATGCCGGCCAGGGCTTCAAGATCGCGATGCGCACGCTCGACGTGTTCCGCACCTCGGTGGCCGCGGCCGCGCTGGGCATGGCGCGGCGCGCGCTCGACGAAGCGCTGCAGCGTGCCACCTCGCGCAAGATGTTCAAGCAGCTGCTGGCCGACTTCCAGCTCACGCAGGCCAAGCTGGCGAAGATGGCTACCACCATCGACAGCGCGGCGCTGCTCACCTACCGCGCCGCCTGGCTGCGCGACCAGGGCCAGACGGTCACGCGCGAGGCAGCAATGGCCAAGATGATGGCCACCGAAGGCGCGCAGCAGGTCATCGACGCTGCCGTACAGCTGTGGGGTGGGCGCGGCGTGGTCAGCGGCCAGCCGGTGGAGCAGCTGTACCGCGAGATCCGCGCCCTGCGCATCTACGAAGGCGCAACGGAGGTGCAGCAGTTGATCATCGCGCGCGAGCTGCTCAAGGACTTCCACGTCTGAGTGACGACGATGCCCAGCGCTCACATCGACACTTTCGCGCGCGACCACCTGCCGCCGCCCGAGGCGCAGCCCGAAGTCCTGTTCGAGCTGCCGTCGCTGCAGTTCCCCGCGCAGCTGAACTGCGCCACCGAGCTGCTGGACCGCGCGGTGGCCGAAGGCCGCGGCGAGCGGCTATGCATCCAGGCGCCGGGCCTGCGCTGGAGCTATGCCGAGCTGCAGGCGCAGGCCAACCGCATCGCCCACGTGCTGGTGCGCGACATGGGGCTCGTGCCCGGCAACCGCGTGCTGCTGCGCGCGCCCAATTCACCGATGCTGGCCGCCTGCTGGTTCGCGGTGGTCAAGGCCGGCGGCATCGCGGTGGGCAGCATGCCGCTGCTGCGCGCCAAGGAGCTGACGCAGATCATTCACAAGGCGCAGATCAGCCACGCGCTGTGCGACGGGCGCTTGGCCGAGGAGATGAAACTGGCCGCCGCCGACTGCCCGCAGCTGCGGCAGCTGCGCTTCTTCAACGACACCGGCGCCGACGCGCTGGAAGCGGCGATGGCGCGCCACCCCACCACTTTCACCAATGTCGACACCGCGGCCGCCGACACCTGCCTGATGGCCTTCACCTCCGGCACCACCGGAAGCCCAAAGGGCACGATGCACTTCCATCGCGACGTGATGGCCGCCTGCGCCTGCTGGCCGCCGCACGTGCTGCGGCCGAACCCGGACGACATCTTCATCGGCAGCCCGCCGCTGGCTTTCACCTTCGGGCTGGGCGGCTTGCTGCTGTTCCCGATGAGCGTGGGCGCGTCCACCGTGCTGGTGGAGAAGGTCTCGCCGCCGGACTTGCTTGCCGCGGTGCAGCGCTTCGGCGCGACGGTGATGTTCACCGCGCCGACCTCGTACCGCGCCATCGCGATGTCGCTGCAAGGCAAGCCCTGGCCGGCGACCAGCCTGCGCAAGTGCGTCTCGGCCGGCGAGGCACTGCCCGCAGCCACGCGCAAGCTGTGGCGCGACACCAGCGCTCTGGAGATCATCGACGGCATCGGCTCCACCGAGCTGCTGCACATCTTCATCTCCGCCGACGAGCATGACGCCCGGCCCGGCGCCACCGGCAAGGTGGTGCCGGGGTATGTCGCCTGCGTGATGGATGCCGAAGGCCAGCCGCTGCCGCCGGGCCAGGTGGGCGCACTGGCGATCAAGGGGCCGACCGGCTGCAAGTACCTGGCCGATGCGCGCCAGTCGTTGTACGTGCGCGACGGCTGGAACTACACCGGCGACGCCTACCTGCTGGACGAGGACGGCTACTACCACTACCAGTCGCGCACCGACGACATGATCATCTCGGCCGGCTACAACATCGCCGGCCCCGAGGTCGAGGACGTGCTGCTGCGCCACCCCGACGTGGCCGAGTGCGGCGTGATCGGCGCACCGGACGACGAGCGCGGCCAGATCGTCAAGGCCTTCGTCGTGCTCAAGCCCACGGCGCAGCCGACGCCGGCCACCGTGGCGGCGCTGCAGGACTACGTCAAACAAGCCGTGGCGCCCTACAAGTATCCGCGCGCGATCGAGTTCCGCTCATCACTGCCGCGCACCGAGACCGGCAAGCTGCAGCGTTTCAAGCTGCGTCAACCATGATGCCGCGGCATGCCTTCGAGCGGCCGCTGCGCATCCGCTTCGCGCATTGCGACCCGGCCGGCATCGTCTTCTTCCCGCAGTACCTGGTGATGCTCAACAACCTGGTCGAGGACTGGGTCGGCGACGGCTTAAGCCTGCCCTATGCCGAGCTGCTGGGCCGGCGCCGCACCGGCATGCCCACCGTCAGCCTGCAGTGCGAATTCACCGCCGTCAGCCGCATGGGCGACGATGTGCTCATGGGGCTGTCGGTCGAGCGCGTGGGCGGCAAGTCGCTGACGCTGCAGCTCGGCTGCCGCAGCGGCCACGAGCAACGCATGCGTGCACGTCAGGTGCTGGTCTTCACCAGCCTCGACACGCACCGCGCCATCGACATCCCCGGCGACCTGCGCGCTGCCATCGAACGTTTCACTGCCAAGGCCTGAGCCATGACCCAAGTGCTGCAACCGCCCGGCTGGGCAAGACCCAAGGGCTATGCCAACGGCGTGGCCGTGCGTGGCCGCCAGATATACGTCGCCGGCATGATCGGCTGGGACGGCCAGGGCCAGTTCCACACCGACGACCTGGCCGGCCAGGTGCGCCAGGCGCTGCACAACGTGGTGGCGGTGCTGGCCGAGGCCGGCGCCAAGCCCGAGCACATCGTGCGCATGACCTGGTATGTCACCGACAAGCGCGAATACCTGCGCGAGGCGCGCGAGATCGGCGCCATCTACCGCGCCGTCATCGGCAGCTTCGCCGTGGCGATGACCGCCGTGCAGGTGGCGGCGCTGATCGAGGACCGCGCCAAGGTCGAGATCGAGGTCACCGCGGTCATTCCCGACTGAGGTCCGGCGGCGGCTTGGCCGGCGGCGTGTACCACTGCTCGCGCGGCACCAGCTTGCTCTGGGCCGGGTCGCCCAGATAGTGCGGCGACATGATCTGCACGCCGTGCTCGTTGAACACGTCCTGCACGTTGGCGTGCAGCAAGCTCATCACCTCCGCGCGCGGCCGCGGCTCGCTGGGCACGGCCTGGCACACCAGCCGGTACTCGGGATAGAAGTCCGACAACGCCACCTGGTAGACACGCGGCGGCGGGTCGGCCAGCACGCCCGGCGTGCGCCGCGCCGCCTCGACCAGCATCGCCGTGACCTGCCGCCACGGCGTGTCGTAGCCGATGGTCACGGTGGTGTCGACGATGAATCCCTGGCCCTTGACGGTGCGCGAGTAGTTGCGCGTCACCGCGCCGAGGATCTGCGTGTTCGAGATCGTCAGCTCCTCGCCCATGCCGGTGCGGATGCGCGTGGTGAAGGTGCCCAGGCTCGTGACCGTGCCCTCGTCCGCGCCGACGCGCACGTACTCGCCGGCACGGAAGGTGCGCGTGTAGGTCAGGATCAGCCCGCTGGCCAGCTGGCCGACCAGGTTGGACGCTCCCAGCGAGATCATCAGACCGACCAGCACCGACAGGCCCCTGAAGGCCTCGGTGTCGGACCCCGGCAGGTAGGGGTAGGCCATGGCCAGCGCGAACAGCCAGATGCCGGCCAAGCACAGCCGCGAGGTCGTGCCCGCGACATCGGCGTCCAGCCAGGGCAGCTTCACCTGGCTGGCGGCAACCTTGGCGAAGAAGCCGCGCAGCATGCGCGTCAGCACATAGGCCAGCCAGAAGATCAGCGCCGCGGCCACCAGGTCCGGCACCGCGCGCACGATGGCCAGCGCAAAACGGCCGAGCAGGCCGAACAGGAAGCTGTTGAGCTGCTCGCCCCAGGCCCGCGTGAACGGGAACTGCGCCAGCACGACGCTGAGCCACTCGTAGACCAGCAGCGCCACGACCATCCAGAAGGCGGCGTTGAGCAGCAGCAGCTCGAACCGCAGCAGGCCCTCGCGCCTGACCAGGTCGACACCGCCGACGCGCAGCCGGTCGGCGTGGACCAGGGTCTGGCCGACGATCCAGCGCTCGACCCGGCTGCGCAGGCGCATCGCCGCCCACAGCAGCGCCACGGCCACCGCCGTGGCCAGCAGCGACACGCCCAGCGCGATCAGCAGCGATTTCAGGTCGCGGCTCTCGCGCGATTCCTCGATCGCGTGCTGCAGCAGCGCCGCGGCGCGATGCGCCTCGTCGCGCGCCGCCGGCAGCGTGCCCTCGAGCGTGTCGCCGGGGGTGATGGCGAACATCGTCGCGCCATCGATCTGCACCAACGTGCCTTCGGCGCGGTCCTGCGTGCTCACGGCCAGTTCATCGCCGAGGCGCAATGCGTCGCCGATGCGCCGCGTGGCCTCGTCGGCACGGGCGGCGGCGGGAAAGCCGAACAGGCTGCCGCGCAGCGTGGCGACGTTGCGGTTCATCACCATGACCTGACCCGGCGGCTGCGCCGCGGCGGCCGGCTGCGCATGCACCGGGCCCACGGTCAGCGCGCCCAGCCACAGCGCCAGGCAGAGCAGCAACGCCAGGCGCCGCACGCCCCCGAGCCTCAGCACGCCACCCATGGCCGGCACCCCGCGATCCGCTGTTCGAATGCCGGGGAGTCTATCGAAGGCGCCGTTAGGGCCGCACGGCCGGCGGCGAGGGCTGCATGGGTTCGCGGGATCACACGGCCGCGGCAGCCTCCGACTCGGCATTGGTCTGCGATTCGGGAGCCAGCCTCACCGACCAGTGGCCGCCCGGCTCCTGTTGCAACTTCAACAGGTCGTAGGTGCGCAGCATGTCCAGCAGGCCGGAGTGGCCGTGGGTTTGCGGGGTGAAGGCCGGGTCGGTGCGCTTCAGGTATTGCCCAAGGGGCCCGAGATGGATCTTGCCCTCGGGACTGTCGCTGGCGAGCAGGCGCACCGCATCGACCACGAACAGCGGTCGCCGCTTTCGGGCCGGTTTGCACGCTTCCGCTTGGGCGACTTCGAGCTTGGCGCTGCCGAGGTCGCACGGCGGTTCAGTACTGCCTGCCAAGGGTTCCAAGGGCGCCGGACGCGACCATTCGAAGAACTGGTCGCTGGCGTTGCGCAGTGCATTGGGGGTCTTGGCCTCACCGACGATGTAAACGGTGGCACCGCGTTCGCGCAGCTTGCGGCACAGGTAGGCAAAGTCGGAGTCGCTGGTGACCAGGCAGAAGATGTCGGCGCGGCGGTCGAAGAGCGCCTCCATCGCATCGATGGCCAATGCAATATCGGAGGTGTTCTTGCCAGAAGCGTATTGGTACTGCAGGCACGGCATGAACGCCAGCCGGACCAAGGCTTCCTGCCACTTGTTCACCAGCGTGCCGTGGTTGCCGTAGCCTCGCCGCACGACGACCCGACCGAACTGCGCCACCACCCGAAGGGCATGCTCGAGAATCTCCGGGCTGGTGTTGTCGCAGTCGACGAGCACGGCCACTCGGCCGGCACCCGTATCCTTGGTCCCGTTCAAGCAACGCCCTCTCGCATGTCGTGTGCGACCACCTCAGCCGCGGAGAGCCGATCCGCAAACTTGCCCGTACCGCTCAGCGGTATGAACAAGCGCTGCGTGGCCCGCGTCGCGGCCACGTAGAACAGGCGGGCCTCGTCCGATGCGTCCTGATCGTCACCCGGCATCTGGCCCACGCCCGAGAGCGCAACCACTGGAAACTCCAGCCCCTTGCTGGCATGCATCGTCAGCAGCTTGATGCTGTCGTGGCGCAGATCGAAGGTGCCCAAGCCCTTACGCAGCTCGTGCGGCAGACGCCGTTGCCGCAGCACGGCGGCACAGCGCTCCATTTCGGCGTAGTGCCGGCAAATGATCGCCATGTCGCCCCAGGCGTGGCCCTCCTGGTGCGCCGCACTCAGCAACTCGGCGATCTTCAGCGCCTCGTCTCGAAGGCCGGGCAGGCGGATCACCACGGGCGCGTGTCCGTCCCGTCCGCAGCTGATCGGATGCAGCAGCGGCACGCCGTCGTCGCCGCAATCCTGCGCCATGAGCAGATCGGCGGCCACCATGCTCGCCGTCTGCAGCACCTGCCTGGAGTTACGGTAGTTGATCTTCAGCACCGTGGTGCGCCCCTGCGCCTGGATGCCCACACTCTTGAAGCTGAACTGCTGCGTGCGCCGGCGCTGGTAGATGCTCTGCGCATCGTCGTACAGCAACAGCAGGCTGTTCGTCACCGGGTCGACCATCTGTGCGACCAGCTTCAGCCACTCGGCCTTGAAGTCGTGGCCTTCATCGATCAGCACCGCCTGGTACTGCCCGGCGGGAATCTGCCGCCGATCGACGCCGCGGATGACGCCGGCGACCATCTGCTCGAACATGTCGGGCCCCTGCGCGGGCAGTGGCTGTCCGTAAGCCACCAACTGCTGGCGGCACCAGCGATGGAAGTTTCGCACCTGCACCTTGTCTGTCAGCCCCTTGGCGGCCATCACCGCGTCGAGCTTCACGGCCAGCGGCTGGTTGTAGCAAATCACCAGGATCGGCTTGGTCCCCACGGACGCTTTGGCCAGATACTCGGCGCGGCAGCTCAGGATCATGGTCTTGCCCGAGCCCGCCACACCATGAATGACGCGGTGGCCCTCGCCCAGGCTGCGAGCCAGTTGCTCCTGCTGCAGGTCCATCACGCGCATGATGTCGGGCAGGGCATCTTCCGGCAGTTCGGCCGGTGCAAACAGGCCCATCTGGCTGCCGACGCGCACCTCGGGAAACAGGATCCAGCGCACCCTGTCGATCTGAGGCAGTGACAGCACGCCGCGCATCAGGGTCGGGAACATCGACCACAAACGACTTTGGAAGTCTTCCGCTTCGACCGCGGCGGTCATCTCGTCGCTGCAGATCACGCGCTGCGGCTCAATGGCATGCTGCAGTTGCGCGGCCTCGAACTGGCGGCGCGTGATGCGCGTTAGCACGACGCCATAGCTCCACGGAAAAGCGAGCTTGCCGTCATGCTGCGTCAGCCGCCGGTCCTTCGACAGCGCATCCACCACCTGATGGGCATAGTGTCTCGCCTGCTCGACGGGGTTGGGGACGGTCTTCGGCACACCGTTGGCAAAGATCTCCCAGCTCTGCTTGTTGGCACTGCGCAGCGTCTCGAGCCGCCAGTCCTTGACTTCCAGGATCAGCAGACCTCGGCGCGGATGCAGCACCACGAAGTCCGGGTGCGAATGCTTCGGACCCACCGGCACGTCGTACCAGACCAGGTAGTCGTCGTCGAGCTTCTGCTCCAGGCGCTCCGCCGTGCGCCGCTCGCCCTGCGTCATGCGGGCAACGCAAGTGCTCAATGCGGGGATGACGGTAGCCATGCGCGCTGTCCTGAATACCCTCTTGGCGAAAGTGGGATCCTGCCTGAACTTCAAGCGTCCAGCGAGGCACGGCGCCGGCAAGATCGCGCAACCGTGCGCGGAATCGGCTCGCTCAGGGCCTGACAGCCGGGCTTTCCAGCAGCATGCCGCGTGCGCGCCAGGCCAGGTACAGCTCCAGCTCGATCCACTGCGGCGCGCCCCAGGCGAAGGGCTCGGCGCGCACGCCGCTCAGGCAGGCGCGCAGCCGGCGCTTCAACGAGCCCAGGCCCTGCCATTCCAGCCGGTAGATCGGGTAGCCGGTGGGGTGGGCCTGCGGGATCGGGCTGCCGCCCAGGCGCCGGCCGGCCATCGCCTCGTGGCAATCGCTGCAGGCCAGGTCCAGCTGGCCCAGGCGCTGCTGGAACAGCTGGCGGCCGCGCTCGCGCGCCGGCGCCAGCCGCGGGTCGGCCGGCGGCGCCATCGGCAGCCCGCGCGACTGGAAGGCAACAAAGGCCTCCAGCGCCAGCCCCAGCGGCTCGTCTCCAGGCGCGATGGCTTGCGGCTGCAGCTTCTGGCGGCAGCCCGCGATGCGCTGGCGCAGGTCGACCGGCCGCTGCAGCGCCGCGTCGAAGGCCGGGTAGCGCGCCGCCACGCCGCGCATCGAGCGGCGCGCGTCGCCGTGGCAGCCGGCGCAGGAGCGCCCTTCGGCGCCCACTGGCTGCGACCAGGCGGACTCGCCTTCCAGCACCCACAGCATGCCCGGGTTCAGCGCGTCGTCGCGCTGCATCGCCTGGGTGCTTTCGCCCATGAACTCGAAGCCGGAGCGGCGGCCGTCGGGCAGCGGCTGGGCCATCGCGGCCAGGCCCACCAGCGCCAGCAGCGCCAACGCCCAGGCCTTCATGCGACGCTGATGCTGCGCTGCTCGCGATGCTGGAAGCCGTGGTCGCCTTCCCAGACGAAGTCCAGCGTGCCGCCGTCCAACGCCAGCGCGCTGAACTCCAGGTACGGGTTGGCGGCGATCGCCGGGAACAGCTCCACCGCGATGACGCGTTCGCCGTTCCAGCTGCAGCTGAAGCGGCGCACGATGTCGCGCGGCAGCAGCCCGCCGTCGGCGCCGACGCGGAAACCGCTTTCCATCGGGTGCTGCAGCAGCACGCGCAGCGTGACCGCCTCGCCGCGGCGCGCGCTGCTGGGGGCGGTGATCAGCGTGCGCGCCATGTCCGCTACTCGATGCACGCGGCCAAGGTCACCACCACGTCGACGCGCTGCGACCAGCAGCTGCCGTCGGCCAGCCGCGCCACCGCCACCAGCTGCTGCGAGGTGGCCAGCCGGATACGCGTGGACACGCTGCGCGCGGCTGCGCGCGGCCCGAAGTCCACGCGCAGCACGTCGCTGTGCGGGTTGCGCTCGTTGAACAGCGCGAGCGCCGCCACCTCGGCGGCCGGCACGCCGGGCACGCTGATCGTCACCGGCACGGTGTTGCCGTTGTCGACCAGCGGCGCCACGTCCAGCTGCACCTTGCCCTCGCGCAGCGGCACGCCGCCGGTGAAGCTGCGGATCGCCGCAGCCATGGCTTCGGGCGTGGCCCGCGCCGGCGGCAGCAGCACGATGCCCGCAGCCATCACCAGGTCACGACGCTTCATCGTGGCCTCAATCGCGCAGCGTGCGCAAGTAGGCCACCACGTCCTCGATCTGCTGCGCCGACAGCAGCGTGCGGCCCTGCCAGGCCTCGCCCACACGCTGCAGGCCATCGATGCGGTAGTAGGCCGGCATCATCGACGCCGGGTCCAGCCGCCGCGCATCGACCAACCGCAACCGCAGCTGCGCCTCGCTCCAGCGTGCGCCGGCACCGGCCAGGTCGGTGGCCAGGTTGCCCTGGAAGCGCTCCTCGGCGATGGGCGCGCTGTGGCACAGCAGGCACAACCCCGTCTGCCGGCTGGCGACGATGGCACGGCCGCGCGCCGCATCGCCGGGCGCGGCCGTCAGCGGCTGCGCGATGCCGTCGCCGACGATCACCACCGGCTCGGCCTGCGCCGCTGCGCAGCATAACAGCAGCCACAGGCATCGCCGCATCAGGCCTTCTTCAGGCTCTGGTTCTTCAGCGGCAGCTGGCGGATGCGCACGCCGGTGGCGGCGAAGATCGCGTTCAGCACCGCCGGCGCGGCCACCGCGATGGTCGGTTCGCCGACCCCGCCCCAGAAGCCGCCCGAAGGCATCAGGATCGTCTCCACCTTGGGCATCTGCTTGAGCAGCAGCACCGGGTAGCTGTCGAAGTTGCTCTGCTCGATGCGCCCGTTCTTCAAGGTGCATTCGCCGAACAGCGCCGCCGACAACCCGTAGACGAAGGAGCCCTCGACCTGCATCGCCACCTGCTGCGGGTTGACCGCATGGCCGGGGTCGGTGGCGGCGACGATGCGGTGGATCTTCAACTCGCCGTCGGCGCTGACCGAGACCTCGGCGCAGGCCGCGACGTAGCTGCCGAAGCCCATGGTCTGCGCCAGCCCGCGGTACACGCCCGCCGGCGCCGGCGTGCCCCAGCCGCCGCCCTTGGCCGCGGCCTCCAGCACCGCCAGGTGCTTGGGATGCTTCGCCATCAGCTTGCGGCGGAAGGCCAGCGGATCCTGCTGCGTGGCATGCGCCAGTTCGTCGATGAAACATTCCAGGTAGATCGTGTTCTGGTTCAGGTTGACGCCGCGCCAGAAGCCCGGCGGCACCGTCGGGTTGCGCATCGCATGGTCGATCAGCAGGTTGGGCACGCTGTAGCCGATCGACGCTTCGGGGCCCGGCGCGTTCAAGCCCTGGAACACCACCGGGTCGCGGCCCTCGCGCACGTTCTGCGGGAACACGCCGGCCAGGATCGACTGGCCCGAGATGCGCATGTGCAGCGCCCTCAGGTTGCCTTGCGCATCGAGCCCGGCCTTCAGCTTGCACATCGTCACCGGGTGGTAGCGGCCGTGCTGCATGTCCTCCTCGCGCGACCAGATCAGCTTGACCGGCGTGCCCGGCAGCTCCTTGGCGATGGCCACCGCCTGGCGCACCCAGTCGTGCACCGCGCCGCGCCGGCCGAAGCCGCCGCCGAGGTTGATCTTGTAGACCTCGCACTGCGCCGCCGGCAGGCCCGCGGCCTCGGACGCGGCGGCCAGCGCGGCCTCGCCGTTCTGCGTCGGCGTCCAGACCTCGCAGCGCGTGGGCGTCCAGCGGGCGGTGGCGTTCATCGTCTCCATCGTCGCGTGGTTCTGGTGCGGGTAGGCGTAGACCGCTTCGATGACCTTCGGCGCCGCGGCCAGCGCCGCGCGCGCATCGCCGTTGCTGTTGCCGACCACGGCCTCGGGTGCGTCCAGCCCGGCCTTCAGCACCGCGGCGAAGGCTTCGCTGCTGGCCGCGGCGTTGGCGCCTTCGTCCCAGACGATGGGCAGCGCATCGAGCGCCGTCTTGGCATGCCACCAGGTGTCGGCCACCACCGCCACCGCGCTGTCGCCGACCGCAACCACTTTCTTCACGCCCGGCCGGCTGGCGATGGCCGCGGCATCGAAGCTCTTCAGCTTGCCGCCGAAGACCGGGCAGTCCTTGATCGCGGCATTCAGCATGCCGGGCAGCTTCAGGTCCATGCCGTAGACCTGCGCGCCGGTGAGCTTGTCCTTCGTGTCCAGGCGCAGCACCGGCTTGCCGATCAGCTTCCAGTCCTTCGGGTCCTTCAGCGGCACCTCGGCCGGCGGCGCGAGCTTGCCCGCGGCGTCGGCCACCTTGCCGTAGCTGGTGCTGCGGCCGGAAGGGCCGTGCGTGATGACGCTGTTGGCGGCGCGGCATTCGCCGGCCGGCACCTTCCATTCGTCGGCCGCGGCCTGCACCAGCATCATCCGCGCGGTGGCGCCACCCTTGCGCACGTAGTCCTGCGATTCGCGGATGCCGCGGCTGCCGCCGGTGGAGAAGTTGCCCCAGATGCGGTTGCGCGCCAGGTTCTGCCCGGGCGTGGGCTGCTCGGTGCTGACCTTGGCCCAGTCGCATTCCAGCTCCTCGGCCACCAGCTGCGCCAGCCCGGTGAGCGTGCCCTGGCCCATCTCCGAGCGGGCGATGCGGATGATGACGCGGTCGTCGGGCTGGATCACGACCCAGGCGTTGACCTCCGGCGGCAGCGGCGAGGCCTGTGCGAAGGCGCTGCCGGGCAGCCCGACATGGAAGCCGACCACCAGGCCGGCACTGCCGCCGAGGAAGGCGCGGCGCGAGACTTCGGTGTTGTGCAGCATGGTCGCCTCCCTCAGGCCTGCGACGCGGCCTGCTTGATGCCGGCGCGCACGCGGTTGTAGGTGCCGCAGCGGCAGATGTTGCTCATCGCCGCGTCGATGTCGGCATCGCTGGGCTTGGGCTTGCTGGCCAGCAGCGCCGCGGCGGCCATGATCATGCCGCTCTGGCAGAAGCCGCACTGCGGCACGTCCAGCGCCGCCCAGGCCTTCTGCACGGGGTGCGAGCCGTCACTCGACAGGCCCTCGATGGTGACGATCTTCTGGTTCGGGTTCAGCGCCGCCAGCGGCAGCACGCAGGCGCGCACCGGCGCGCCGTCGAGATGCACGGTGCAGGCGCCGCATTGCGCGATGCCGCAGCCGTACTTGGTGCCGGTCAGGCCGAGCTGCTCGCGCAGCACCCACAGCAGCGGGGTGTCGGGCTCGATTTCGACGGTCACCGACTTGCCATTGACGTTCAACACGGCCATGGAGTACTCCCTCTCGGTTGCTGACAGCGTGCAGTCTAGTTTCGCGGGCGCTGGGCAACTTTGCATTGGGGTTATTGGTGTCATCCATTAGCGGATTACTGGTTGCACTACGTCTGTTCATGGACTAGCATGTGGCCATGGTCGCTGTAGCTCGCGAGCCCTTTCCTACCTACCTGGCCCTGTCCTCGGCCGAGGTGGGCGCGGCGGCGCTGCGCACCTTCTGGCGCCTGGCCGACGCTTGGCGGCTCAAGCCCACGGAGCAGATGACGCTGCTGGGCGTGGGCCGCAGCGCGCTGTACCAGTGGAAGGCGGGCAAGGTCGGCCCGCTGGACAGGCACGTGCTGGAGCGGCTGTCCTACCTGTTCGGCATCTATGCGGCGCTGCAGCTGCTGCTGCCGCAGGGCGAGCGTGCCGACGAATGGGTGCGCCGGCCGAACAGCGCACCGCTGTTCAACGGCCAGTCGGCGCTGCAGCGCATGCTGGGCGGTCAGGTGGCCGACCTGTATGTGGTGCGCCAGTACCTGGACGCGCAGCGCGGCGGCAAGGCGTGACCGCCACGGACGAGATCCCGCTGCGGGCCGTGGCCTGGAAGCCCAGCTACCGGCTGATCGCCTCGCGCTACCCCACCGTCGGCCTGTACGACGCCATCGCCGACCCGGCCGACCTGGAGGTGGTGTTCGCGATCGAGGCGCTGACCAACCCGCGCATCCGCAACGAGCTCGGCCAGCTGCAGCTGGTGCCGCCCGAAGAGAGGCTGAGCGGTGCCGGCAGCACGCCGATCATGGCCGCGTTCACGCACCTGAACCCGGAGGGCTCGCGCTTTTCCGACGGCAGCTGGGGCGTGTACTACGCCGCACAGGACCTGGAGACGGCGGTGGCCGAGGTCAGCCACCACCGCGCGCTGTTCCTGGCACGCACTGCCGAGCCGCCGATCGACATCGACCTGCGGCTGATCACCGCAGTACTCGAGGCCCGCTTGCATGACCTGCGCGGCCATGGCCGGGGCGCGTCGGCGCTGTTCGACCCGGTCGACTACCGCGCCGGCCAGGCGCTGGGCCGGCGGCTGCGCAAGGCCGGCAGCTGGGGCGTGCTCTACCCCAGCGTGCGCCGCCGCGGCGGGCTGTGCGTGGGGTTGTTCCGGCCGCGCGCACTGAAGCCGGCGAAGGAAAGCCTGCACATCGCGCTGCACTGGGACGGATCGCGCATCACCCACTGGTACGAAAAGCGCCTGCCGCAGGCGCTGGCCTGAGAGCCGGCAGGCCGGCAGGCCGGCTTCAGCGCCGGCTGGACCACCAGGCGCGGTTGTCGGCCAGCATCTGCACCGACTGGAACAGCCATTCGCGGGCCTCGGTCTCGCTGAAGAAGGCCTTGCGCAGCAGGCCCGTGGCCGCGGCGCGCTTGACCACATGTGCGTACAGCTCGGCCTGGCCGGCGTTGACGACGAAGGCCACCGGCAGCGCGCGCAGCGCCGGCGCCAGGTTCGGATAGGACGCGGTCATCGACACCGGGTCGCAGCAGATGGCCGCCTGGTCGTTGCGGTACAGCAGGCCCACCGCATGGCGGCCGACGCCTGCGCGCATCGTCAGCACGCCCATCGCCAGGAAGTTGGCCGGCACCATCAGGCCGCTGAAGGTCGCCGTGCCGATGCCGTCGTTGCCCACCCGCAGCACGCCGCTGGCGCTGCCGCATTCGATCGTGTCCACGCTGCGCCCTCCGTCGATGCCCGCTGTCTGGACATTCTCGCCCAAGGCGCGGCGGCGCCGGCGGCCGAAGCGCGGCTCAGCGCCCGTTGAAGCTGGGCGGCCGCTTCTCGACGAAGGCCACCGCCGCGCCCTTGTGGTCGTCGGTCTCGAAGGTGCGGATCATGTGTAGCGCCTCGGCATCGAGCACGTCCGACAGCGAGCCGCGCAGTCCGGTGTTGAGGTTGCGCTTCATGTAGCCCACGGCCACGGTGGGCAGCGCCGCCAGCTCGGTGGCCCAGGTGCGCGCCGCTTCGGCCAGCTGCGCCGCCGGCACCGCGCGGTTGACCATGCCGATGCGCTGCGCCTCCTCGCCGCTGATCACCTGGCCGGTGAAATACAGCTCGCGCGCCTTGGCGGCGCCCACCAGGTGGTTCAGGAAGTAGCTGCCGCCGAAGTCGCCGGACAGGCCGATCTTCGAGAACGCGGTGGTGAACTTGGCGTCGCTGGCGGCGATGCGCAGGTCGCAGGCCAGCGCCACCGACAGCCCGGCGCCGGCCGCCGCGCCCGGGATCACGGCCAGCGTCGGCTTGGGCATCTCGTGCAGCCAGCGCGCGACTTCCATGCGCGCGCGCAGGTCGGTGACCTTGGTGTCGAAGGACACGC
>Ga0307505_10000451_pt1 | contig 46266 bp, 43 predicted proteins | sample 23_S_MG_FD_202183 | JGI IMG/M metagenome (GOLD analysis project Ga0307505, IMG submission 202183) | Soil microbial communities from Populus trichocarpa stands in riparian zone in the Pacific Northwest, United States - 23_S | ecosystem: Environmental > Terrestrial > Soil > Riparian zone > Trees...
CATTGCCTGCCCTCGTCCCCCTCTGGTCGCCAAGCGGGCCTGGCGCCTTTGTAGCAAAGCGCCGGCCGCTTGTGCACTGCTCACCGCAAAACAAATGCCGACACGTCGCCGTCTGCGCCCAGCGTGCCACTGACCTTGTGCCGAGCACCGGGCGCCGCGAGGCTGGTTCGATAGAGCTCGACCTTCTGTGGCGCATCCAGATCGCCCATGTAGACGACGTCGCGTCCATCGGCGGTCAGCTCGAACGAGAACACACCGGTGGTGGCCAGCGTGGCTCCATCGACGCGTACAGCGTCCGCGCTGCCGAAGTCGCGCCTGTACATCCTGTAGAAGCTGCGGGAACCGGTGGAATCGAGGGGCCCGGCCAGATACAGCACGCCGCTGCCGTCGGCCGTGATCTCGAACTGCGACAGCCACTGGTCGGGGCTGTTCACCTGACCCAGTGTCGTGCTGTCACCGAGCCCGAGTGCGCTGGCCACGCGCAGCGTCGCGACGCCGGCCGGCGTGCCTTCGAGGGTCCGGTAGACCACGCGGCTGCCATCGGATGAGATCCGGAACGAGTCCACGCCGGGCGCGGTGGTTACCGGCGTACCGATGGTGGACCACTCGATCGCGCCGATGCTCCCGCGATAGATCTGCGCGGGCGCGTTCGGCCCCGACGCCCGGCGGGCGACGTAGACCACGCCGCTGCTGTCCGGTGTCACTTCGAAGTTGACCACGCCGCCGCTGGCCAGAAGTTCGCTGACGCGCGTGGCTGTCCCCGGTGCCGCGATGCGCGTGTGCCACACGTGCGGCACCTCGTCTTGGGTCACATCCGCCGTGTAGGCGATGCCCGTGGAGTTCGGCAGCCAGCGGACCTGGCGGATGTCCGCATGCGCCGGCAGCGGAGACGGCGTGAGGCGGAGGCTGTTGTTGTTCAGCTGGCGTGCATCGTGCAGGTTGACGCCGATGCGCCGGCCGTTGGCACGCTCGTGAACGTTCTGGATGACGTAGTTGCCGTTCGCGGACCACGGCCGATCGGGCAGGCTGAGCCATACCACCGGCGGACTGCCGACGCTGCCGTTGATCTTGTGACGATCGGAGCCATCGAGGTCGATCATGTAGATCTCGGGCACGTCGAGGATGTCGGCATCGGCCGCGTACACGACCCGCCTGCCGTCGGGCGAGATCGCGAAGAAGCGCACGGAACCGCCGCTGACCATCATCCCGTTCAGCCGTACCGCATGGCCGGGTTGCGCCAGATCGACCCGGTACAGATGCTGCACCGACGGCTCGCTCGATGTGGAGGCCACGTACAGCAGCGACTGCCGGTCGGGCGTCAGCGCGAAGTACGTGATGCTGGCGGCATCCGCATGGCTCAATCGCACATCGCTTCCTGCCCGAAACAGCGCGCTGGAGTTGCTGCCGTCCGGTGTGGCTCTGTACACGATCAGGGCGTCGCTGGCCGGAGGCGGAGGCGGAGGCGGAGGCGGCGGTGGCGGGGGCGCCACCACCGGCGCCGCTCCTCCACCGTCTCCGCCGCCTCCCCCGCAGGCCGCCAGCAGGGCAGCCAGCCCCGCTGCAGCGATGTACCGCACGACGCCGTGGCGGGCAACGCCCGCACGCGCAGGACTCGAATCGGAATTCATGGTCTGCTCCTTGCGGCCAACAGGGGCCGTACCCCACAGAGCAGGAAATCGCGACAAAATCCCCGGTCCGGCGGCGATAATCGTCCGCCATGGACAAAGCTGACCCCTCGGTCACTCAGCTGCTGGACGCCTGGCGCGGCGGCGACCGCTCCGCGCTGGACCGGCTCGTGCCCGTGGTCTACCGCGAGTTGCAGCGGCTCGCCCACAGCGCAATGCGGGGCGAGCGCGCCGGCCATACGCTGCAGACCACGGCCCTCGTGCACGAGGCTTTCGTGCAACTGGCCGACGCCAGTGTCGACTGGCAGAACCGCGCGCACTTCTTCGCCATCGCCGCGCGGCAGATGCGCCGCATCCTGGTCAACCACGCGCTGGAGAAGAAAGCTGAGAAGCGCGGCGGCGGCGCACCGCACGCTTCGTTGGACGATGCGCTGGACGTGGTCGGCGCGCCGTCGGCCGAGATCACCGATCTGGACGACGCGCTGGCGCAGCTCGAGAAGTTCGACGAGCGCAAGGCGCGCATCCTCGAGCTGCACTACTTCGGCGGACTGACCTTCGAGGAGATGTCCGCGGTCATGAATCTGTCGGCGTCGACGCTGGACAGCGAATTGCGCTTTGCCAAGGCGTGGCTGCGGCAGCAGCTGACTGTCGATCCGGCGGCCGGATCGACAGTGCCCGCAACGTCGGGGGCCGTCAGGTAGCTCTACGCTCCCGCGGCGACGTTCAGCGGGTCCTGGCGCGGACGCTGAAGCGAATCCCTCGACCTCACGCCACCGTGATCTTCACGTCGATGTTGTTGCGGGTGGCGTTCGAATACGGACACACCTCGTGCGCCTTCGCGACCAGCGCCTCGGCCTTGTCCTTCTCGATGCCAGGCAGTTCGACGCGCAGCGCGACGGTCAGGCCGAAGCCGCCTTCCGAACGCGGGCCGATGCCCACCGTCGACGTGACCGACGTGTCGGCTGGCACGCGCACGCCGGCGCTGGACGACACGGCCTTCATCGCGCCGATGAAGCAGGCAGCATAGCCGCTGGCTAACAGCTGCTCGGGGTTGAGCCCGTCGCCGCCAGCACCGCCGAGCTCCTTCGGCGTGCTGAGCTTCGTACGGAACTTGCCGTCGGTGGTGCCGGTTTCGCCGTCGCGGCCGCCGGTGGCGCGCGCTTCGGTGGTGTACAGGACGTTCACGGGCATGGCAGATCCTCCTGGAAGCGGTTGAAGGGAACACGTCGGCAGGCAAGTAGCATGCTAGCGCCGCATGCCGCCCAGGCTTCGCCCGTGGCGTAATGCCTGCAGCAGGAAGCGCGCGGGATCGACGACCGCCGCCAGATCGCGCGACAGCGGCAGCGGTTCGCCTTCGATGTGCGCAGCGATCAGTTCGGCCATCAGCGGCGCCAGCGCCAACCCGCGCGAACCCAGCGCATAGCTCGCGTACAGGCCCGGACGGCGCGGCAGGTCCGCGAAGTGCGCGCCGCGCAGCCGTTCCGCAAGGGCCGACGCCGCATCCTCGTCGGCAACTGCGCCCGCCAGCGGCAGGCGGTCGTGCGCGACGCAGCGCACCGCATCGAACGTCCCCAGCGCGGCCGCGGACAGCGCGGCGGCGAGCAGCGCGTCGATGCGCCGCAGGTTGCCGGCCGTCGCCCGCTCGTCGGTCAGCGGCACGTCCTCGCCGCTGTCGGGCAGCGCGGTTTCGTAGGTCGCGCCGACCCAGGCGCCGCCGTCGGGATCGCGCATCAGATAGCCGTCACCGGTGATGGGCACACGCAGCGCCTGCAGCGCGTCGGGCTGAAGCTGCGTGATGCGGCCGCGCACCGGCTGCACGCGGCCGTGGGCGCTGCCCATCAGCGCCGGCGCTGACAACGCGGCGGCGACGATCAGCACCGGCGCGCTGCCCAGCTCGCGACCACCCGCGTTGACGACGCGCCACTGCACATGGTTCGCGCTGCCGTGAAGGCTGTGCGCGGTTCCAGGCTGCAGCGTGCTGCCCACCAGCAGCGCCGCGCGCCAGCGCCGCGGCGATACCAGCGCACCTTGCGGCCACCACAGTCCGCCGCTGCGCGGCTGCAAGCCGACGTGTGCCGCGGCAGCCTCGGCATCGCAGACCTGTACGAACGCGGGCGGCAATCTGAGCTGCCCTATAGCGCTCTGCCAACGCTGGAAGTTCTGTTCGTCATCGGCGAGCTGCAGCACGCCGCTGCGGCTTGCGACTGTTTCGCCCGCGAAGCGCCCTTGCGCGTCCAGCGTACGCGCCAGCGCCGCGTGCGTCGCCGCCACACCCGCCCGCATCAGACGCGCGAGTGGCGCATCGTCCACGGCCAGATGCGGATGCAGCAGACCCCATGGCAGCGCGGAAGCGGCCGCCGCCTGCGGTGCTCCGCCCTCGTCGACGACCTGCACCTGCCAGCCGCGCCGCGTCAGCGCGTGCGCGCACGCGCTGCCCGCCAGACCCGCGCCAATGACCAGCGCGCTGCGCTCGCCGCGATAGACGTCCGGCGGTTCATGGCGCCGCGTGCGCCAGCGCGGCGCGTAGCGGCCGGTCAGCATGTGGCGCTTGCGGCCGAAGCCCGGCGCCAGTTGCAGCTCGAAGCCGGCTTCCGCCAGCGCGTTGAGCACCGCACGCGCCGTGCACCACGTCGCCAGCGTCGCGCCCGGCCGCGCGCAGCGCGCGACGGCCTTCAGCAGCGCCGGCTCCCACAGCTCGGGATTGCGATCCGGCGCGAAGCCGTCCAGGTAGATCGCGTCCGCACCGAGGACCAGCTGCGGCACGACCTCGCGCGCATCGCCCAGCGCCAGCGTCAGACTGACCGCGCCACCGTCGAACTCCAGCCGGTGCAGGCCCGCGATGGGCAGCGGCCACTGCTGCACCAGCAACTGCGCCAGCGGCCGCAACTCCGCCGGCGCGGCCGACAGCACGTCCTGCGCGCTCAACGGATGCTTCTCCACCGACACGAAGTGCAGCCGCCGGCAGCGTGCGCCGTCGACACGCCATGCCTGCCACGTCGCAAGGAAATTCGTGCCCAGGCCGAAGCCGGTTTCCAGCACGACGAATTGCTCGCGCGCACGCCAGGCGTCCGGCAGTCCGTTGCCGGCCATGAACACATGGCACGCCTGCGCCGGTGCGCCGTCGCGGCTGGCATACACGTCGCCGTAGAGCGTGCTGTACGGATGGCCGTCCGCGTCGCGCGACAGTGGGATGGGCTGCAGGGGCATGGCCCGATTATCGGCGGGCAGCGCGGCGGCTAACATGCACGCTCCACCGCGAACGAGTCCACCCATGATTGCCCGCCTGACCACCTGTTTCCTGCTTGCCCTCCTCGGCATCCTGCCGCTCGCCGACGCCGCCGCGCAGTCGCGGCCACGCATCGAAAAGGCGGCCGATCTTCCGCGCTTCAGCTACCCGGTCAAGGGCAGCCTCGAGGCGCTGGTCAAGGATCCGAAGGCCTTCGCGGCCTTCAGCGCGGACCTGCGCCGCGACATCGAGTCCGTGCTAGCGAAGTACGACATCGCCGACAAGGCTAGTGAACGGCAACTGCTGGGCACGCTGCTGCAGCTCGATCTGCTGGAAGGCCGCGACGCCGACGCACTGAAGCGTATCGAGCAGATCCGCGCGCTGCAGGAAAAGCCCGCCGACAAGCTGCTGGCCGGCCTGCAGGCGCGCGCGATCATCGACGGCCGACAGGCCGCCGGCGCCGCTAGCGGCGATGCATACATCGCCGCGGCGAAGGCCAGCCTCGAAGCCGCCTTGAAGTCGCTGCCCTACGACGTGGTCGCCAACGACATCAAGGAGGCAAAGGCGAGCGCCGAACTGCTGGGCGAGGGACGCGTGCTGGGCTTCATCAACGAGGTGCTGCAGCCCACGGCGGACAAGACCGGCGCGCTGTCCAGCGACCTCGCGCCGGGGCTGGTCAACGCGCGCTACGCGCTGACGCTGCGGCTGCCGCTGAAGCAGGCGCTGGTCGACACCTACGGCGCTTATCTCGCAGCCAACAAGGTGGACAAGCCCGATATCTGGGCGGCGCGCGACGCAACGCTGGATCCGGGCCGCGACTATGCGCCGGTCGTCGTCGGCGTGTGGGACAGCGGCGTCGACACGGCGATCTTCAAGCAGCGCGTGGTGCGCGATGCGAAGGGCGGTCCCGCGGTCATCGGCTTCGACAAGTACGCCAATCCGAAGAACACCGAGCTGCAGGTGCTGACTCCCGCGATGCAGGCGCGACTGCCCGCGATGAAGTCGCGCAGCAAGGGCTTCTCGGACCTGCAGTCCAACGTCGATTCGCCGGAGGCCGCCGAAGTGAAGCAGCTGATCTCCACGCTGCCGCGCGAACAGTACAAAGCGACCATCGAGGAACTGATCCTCGCCGGCAACTACACGCACGGCACGCACGTGGCCGGCATCGCGATGGCCGGTAATCCGTACGCGCGGCTGGTGGTCGGCCGTATGGAGTTCGGCAACACGCTGATCCCCGACCCCTGCCCGTCGGTGGCGCAGGCGCGCAAGGACGCGAAGATGATGGTGGATACCGTCGAATTCTTCCGCCGTCACAAGGCGCGCGTCGTCAACATGAGCTGGGGCGGCAGCGTCAATGCGATAGAGGGCGACCTTGAGCTGTGCGGGATCGGCAAGACGCAGGAGGAGCGCCAGAAGATGGCGCGCGAGATCTTCGACATCGGCAAACAGGCGCTGGAACGCGCGTTCGCGGCCGCGCCGGAGATCCTGTTCATCACCGCCGCCGGCAACTCCAACCAGAACGCGTCCTTCGCGGAGGACATGCCGGCCGACATCGTGCTGCCCAACCTGCTGACAGTGGGCGCGGTGGACAAGGCCGGCGACGAGGCGTCGTTCACCAGCTACGGTCCGACGGTGAAAGTGCATGCCAACGGCTATCAGGTCGAAAGCTACCTGCCGGGTGGCGACCGCGTTGCGTTCTCGGGCACGTCGATGGCGGCGCCGCAGGTTGCCAACCTCGCGGCGAAGATCCTCGCGGTCAATCCGGCGCTGACGCCCACGCAGGTCATCGCGATCGTCGTGCAGACCGCCGACAAGACCGGCGACGGCCGCCGCACACTGGTCAACCCGCAGCGCGCAGTGGAGCGCGCGCGCCAGACCAAGGCCTGACCGCGGCGCGCCGCCGCGTTCGCCGATGGCCGAGTTGCTGGAGCGCGAACCGGCACTGCGCACGCTGCGCGGCCTGCTGGACACCGCGCAGGCGCGCGGCCACGTCGCGCTGATCGCCGGCGAGGCGGGCATCGGCAAGACCAGCGTGCTACGCGCGCTGGCGGCCGACCATGCGCAGCGCGGCCCCGTATGGTGGGGCGCCTGCGATGCACTGCAGACGCCGCATCCGCTGGCGCCGCTGCTGGACATTGCGCGCGACCACTCGGTGCGCTTCGCGGAGCGGCTGAGCGGGCCGCGTCCGGCGCTGTTCGAGGCGGTGCTGGACGAGTTGCGCCTGTCCGCCGCGCCGGTGCTGATGGTCGTCGAGGACGCGCACTGGGCCGACGACGCGACGCTGGATCTGCTGAAGTTCCTGGGCCGCCGCATCGACCGCGCGCATGCGCTGCTGGCGGTGAGCTTCCGCGACGACGAGGTCACCGGCACGCATCCGCTGCGCCGCGTGCTGGGCGAGCTGCCCACGGCGGAGCGCACACGCGTCGATCTGCCGCGGCTCACGCCGCAGGCCGTCGCAACGCTGGCGCAGCAGGCCGCGCGGCCGGCGTGCATGCGGTCACGCGCGGCAACCCGTTCTTCGTGACCGAAGTGCTGCGCGACACCGGCAGCACGGTGCCCGCCACCGTGCAGGACGTGGTGCTGGCGCGCGCTGCGCGACTGCCGGAGGCGGCGCAGCAGATACTCAAGCTCGCTTCGGTGGTGCCTGGCCACGTCGAACGCTGGCTGGTCGATGAGTTGCTGGCGCCGCAGCTCGGCGACCTGGAGGCCTGCCTGGGCAGCGGCCTGCTGCTGGCCGAGGGCGAGCACCTCAGCTTCCGGCACGAGCTGGGACGGGTCGCCATCGAAACCTCCCTGTCCGCGCCGCTGGCGCAGTCATTGCATGCACGCGTGCTGGCTGCGTTGGCCGCGCCGCATCGGCAGGTACCGCCGGCACGGCTGGTTCATCACGCGCTGCGCGCCCATGACAGCGACGCCGTCAGCCGCTACGCGCCGCTTGCCGCCGAGGAGGCGCGGGCGCGTGGCGCCCATCGCGAAGCGGCGGCGCAGTGGAGCAACGCGCTGCGTGCGGGCACGCAGCCCGGCGACGAGGAGTTGCGGCGCTGGCTGGAAGCCTATGCCAACGAATGCGGTCTCATCGACCGCGACGACGCGCTGTGGGCGCTGCGCAGGCTGGAGCAGATGGCACGTAGCCGCGGCGATCTGGCCGACGCGGCTGTGCAGCTCTCGCGCCAGTCCGGGTACCTGGTCGGGCAGCTGCGCAACGATGAAGCCGAGGCCGTCAGCCGCGAAGCGCTGGCGCTGCTGGAGGCTCTGTCTCCCTCGGTCGCGCACGTACACGCCTGGCACTTCCAGGGATGGCTGCGCATGCTGGATCGCGACTGCGAGGAAAGCGTGCAATGGGCGCGCCGCGGCCTCGCGCTGGCGGAACGCCTGGGCGAGCGGCGCCCCGCTTTGCGTGCCAGGAACGGCATGGGCGTTCCGCTGTTGTTCATCGACTATGACGCTGCCTGCACGCTGATGGAAAGCACAGCGGCCGAATACAGGGCCGACGGCTCCGCGGCAGGTGCATCCAGCACTCTGCTCAACCTGGGTTCGGGCTCGGGCGAGTTGATGCGTCTGCCGCAGGCGGAGCGCTACCTGCGCGACGTGCTGGCGTTGAGTCGCCCCAACGAGATCGATGCCCACACCAACTACGCCGAGGCTTGGCTCGCGATCTGTCTGCTGCTGCGCGGCCGCTGGGACGAGGCCGGTTCGCTGGCGAGCGCCGTAGTGGCGCGTACCGATGCCGACATCAGCCACCTGATGGCGCTGCTCGCGCTGGCACGGCTGCGGCTGCGCCGCGGCGATCCGGGGCTGGACGAGGTGCTGGCCGACGCGCTGGAACTGGCCGAGCGCAGCCATACGCTGCAACGCGTCGGGCCGACCCGCGGCGTGCGCGCCGAGGCTGCGTTCGCAATTGGCGACCTCGCCGCAGTTGCACAGGAGGTCCAGCAGGCGCTGCCGCTGGCGCAGGCGCGACGCCGCCGTGTCGCTGAAGGCGGGCGGTGCTGGCTACTACGCCGGTCGGTTCGTGCACATCGACACGGGGCGCGTGCGGCGCTGGTAGCCTGCCCGGCAAAGCGACGCCGCGTTGGCCAATTCAAGCATCGCTGTCACCGAACCAGCGTCGCCACATACTCGCCGATCGCCAGTGACGCCGTGATGCCCGGCGACTCGATGCCGAACAGCTGCACCACGCCCGGCACGCCGTGCTGCGCCGGGCCTTCGATGCGGAAATCCGCGGCGGCCGTATCGCCCGGCGCCTGGATCTTCGGGCGGATGCCGGCGTAGGCGGGCTCCAGCACGCCGTCGGCGAGCTGTGGCCAGTAGCGGCGGATCTCGCCGTAGAAGCGCTCGAGGCTCGCGGTGTTCACCGCGTAGTCCTCATGCTCGATCCACTGCACGTCGGGACCGAAGCGCGCCTGGCCGCCGAGGTCCAGCGTCAGGTGCACACCGAGGCCGGCAGCTTCCGGCACCGGATACACGAGCCGCGTGAACGGCGCGCGGCCGGCGAGCGCGAAGTAGTTGCCCTTGGCCATGTACAGCGGCGGCACACGTCCGGCAGGGAACCCCTCGGTCGCACGCGCCAGTGCCTGCGCGCCGAGACCCGTCGCGTTGATGAGCTGCTGCGCAAGCAGCGCCGTGCCGTCGGCCGTGTACACCTCGATGCCGCCATCGACGATCCGCGCGCCCCCGACCTGCGTGCGCGTCACCACCGCACCGCCGGCAGCCTCCAGATCACCCTGGTAGGCGAGCATCAGCGCATGCGTGTCGATGATCCCGGAACTGGGGCTCAGCAACGCCGACGTGCAGTGCAGTTCGGGCTCGATGGCCAGCGCCTCGGCGCGCGTCAGCGGACGCAGGTCATCGACGCCGTTGGCGCTGGCGCGGGCCGCCAGCGCGGCCAGCTGCGCATCCTGCCCGTCGGCGGTGGCGACGATGAGTTTGCCGCAGCGCCGATGCGGCACGCCGCGCGCGACGCAGTATTCGTACAGCAGCGCCTTGCCACGCACGCACAGCCGCGTCTTCAGCATGCCGGTCGGGTAGTAGAGGCCGGCATGGATCACCTCGCTGCTGCGCGAGCTGACGCCCATGCCGATGCCGGACGCCTGTTCCAGCACCAGCACCTCGCGGCCGGCCAGCGCAAGCGCCCGTGCGCACGCCAGTCCGACTACGCCCGCGCCGACCACGACGGCATCGACCCGTTCCATCGGAGATCGGCGGTCCGGCGTCTGTTGTCGCTCGCTGGCTATCCGCGCGTCAGCGGCTTGAACCGCAGCCGGTGCGGCTGCGCGCCCTCCTCGCCCAGCCGCTTCTTCTTGTCGGCCTCGTATTCCTGGTAGTTGCCGTTGAAGAAGGTCCACTGCGAGTCGCCCTCGGCCGCGAGGATGTGCGTGGCGATGCGGTCGAGGAACCAGCGATCGTGCGAGATCACCAGCACCGAGCCCGCGAACTCCAGCAGCGCCTCTTCCAGCGCGCGCAGCGTTTCCACGTCCAGGTCGTTGGACGGCTCGTCGAGCAGCAGCACGTTGCCGCCCTTCAGCAGGGTCGCAGCGAGATGGAGTCGGCCGCGTTCGCCGCCGGACAGATTTCCCACGATCTTCTGCTGATCGCCGCCCTTGAAGTTGAAGCGGCCAAGATAGGCGCGCGACGGCATCTCGAACTTGCCGACCTGCAGGATGTCCAGTCCGCCGGAGATCGCCTCCCACACCGTCTTGTCGTTGGGCAGCGACTCGCGCGTCTGGTCCACCGCGGCGATCTGCACGCTCGGGCCTTCGACGATGTCGCCGCTGTCGGGCTTCTCCTGTCCAGTCATCATGCGGAACAGCGTGGACTTGCCGGCGCCATTGGGCCCGATGACGCCGACGATCGCGCCCGGCGGGATCGAGAAACTGAGGTTGTCGATCAGCAGCCGGTCGCCGTAGCCCTTGCTGACCCCCTTGAACTCGATGACCTGGTTGCCGAGCCGCTCGGCCACCGGGATGAAGATCTCCTGCGTTTCGTTGCGGCGCTGGTACTCGTAGGACGACAGCTCGTCGAAGCGCTTCAGGCGCGCCTTGCTCTTGGCCTGGCGACCCTTGGCATTCTGGCGCACCCACTCCAGCTCGTTCTTCATCGTCTTGATGCGCGCAACCTCGGACTTCGCCTCTCTCTCGAGACGCTCCTCCTTCTGTTCCAGCCACGAGCTGTAGTTGCCCTTCCACGGGATGCCCTGACCGCGGTCGAGTTCCAGGATCCACTCGGCCGCGTTGTCGAGGAAGTAGCGATCGTGCGTGACCGCAACCACGGTGCCGGGGAAGCGGCTCAGGAACTGCTCGAGCCAGTCGACGCTTTCCGCGTCCAGGTGGTTGGTGGGCTCGTCCAGCAGCAGCATGTCGGGCTTCGACAGCAGCAGCTTGCACAGCGCGACGCGGCGCTTTTCGCCGCCCGACAGCTTCCCGATCACCGCGTCCCACGGCGGCAGCCGCAGCGCATCGGCGGCGATCTCCATCTGGTGCTCGACGTCGGCGCCGGAGGTTGCGATGATCGCTTCGTATTTCGCCTGTTCGGCGGACAGCTTGTCGAAGTCTGCATCGGGCTCCGCATAAGCCGCATAGATCTCCTCGAGCTTCTGCGTGGCCTGCATCACCTCGCCAAGACCGGCCTCGACCTCGTCCTTCACCGTCTTGGCCGCATCGAGCTGCGGCTCCTGCGGCAGGAAGCCGACCGTCAGCCCTGGCATCGGCGTGGCTTCGCCTTCGATGTCCTTGTCGATGCCGGCCATGATCTTCAGCAGCGTGGACTTTCCGGAGCCATTTAATCCCAAGACGCCGATCTTCGCGCCGGGGAAAAAACTCAGGGAGATGTTCTTCAGGATCTCGCGCTTGGGCGGAACGACCTTGCCCACGCGGATCATCGTGTAAACGTACTGCGCCATTCTGTGTCGCCAATGCTTGAATTGCGGAGCGCGATTATCGCAGGCCTGCGCAAGTACAATGCGCGGCCCTCATGACTGCCTTGCTCATCTCCATAGGCGTCGTCGCGCTCGCGGAGATCGGCGACAAGACGCAACTGCTGGCGCTGGCGCTGGCCGCGAAGTACCGCCGGCCATGGCCCATCATCCTCGGCATCCTCGTCGCGACGCTGGCCAACCACTTCCTGGCCGGCGCGTTGGGTACGTGGATCACGCGCCACCTGGGCCCCGACCTGCTGCGCTGGGGCCTGGGTCTGTCGTTCATCGCGATGGCCGTGTGGATGCTGATTCCGGACAAGCTCGACGACACGCCGAAGACGCCATCGCGCTACGGAGTGTTCGCCACGACGACGCTCGCATTTTTCATCGTCGAGATGGGCGACAAAACCCAGATCGCGACCATCGCGCTGGCCGCGCACTACGACGCGCTGGCCGCCGTCGTCATCGGCACGACGATCGGCATGATGCTGGCCAACGTGCCGGCCGTGCTGCTGGGCAACGTCGCCGCGGACAAGCTGCCGAAGCGGCTGATGAACGGCATCGCCGGACTGATCTTCCTGGGACTGGGCATCGCAGTGCTGCTGGGCGCCAACGTCGGCATCTGAGCCCGGCAACCGCACGGTCGTGTATGATGCGCGTGCGGTGCGTCGGTTCCGGTTCGCACCCGCTTCTCGCGGTTGTTCTGCGGTTTGCCTGAGTTTGACTGAGTTTGATTGATAGTCAGGCCTCTGACCGCGCTCCCTCGAATCTTTTCCCAATCTGCAACTGCCTGAACCGGTTCAGCGAGTCCTTGTACTCGCACAGGCCGTGCTCAGGAGTTTTCATTGAATTCAGCATTTGAAGCCCTCGGCTTGTCCGAGGCACTCGTTCGAGCCGTAACCGATCTGGGCTACACGGTTCCCACGCCCATCCAGCAGCAGGCGATCCCCGCGGTACTCGCGGGCGGCGACCTGATGGCCGGCGCGCAGACCGGCACCGGCAAGACGGCCGCCTTCGTGCTGCCGATCCTGCAACGGCTGGCAGCCGCACCGGCTGCCGCCACGCAAGGCAAGCGCGCACCGCGCGTGCTGATCCTCGCGCCGACGCGCGAGCTGGCCGCGCAGGTCGAAGAGAGCGTGCGCGACTACGGCAAGCACGTGGCGCAGGTGCGCTGCGCGGTGATCTTCGGCGGCGTGTCCATCAACCCGCAGATCGATGCGCTGAAGCGCGGCGTCGACATCGTCGTCGCCACACCCGGCCGGCTGCTCGATCACGTGGGCCAGCGAACCGTCGACCTGTCGAAGGTCGAGGTGCTGGTGCTGGACGAAGCCGATCGCATGCTCGACATGGGCTTCCTGCCGGACATGAAGCGCGTGTTCGCGCAGTTGCCGAAGCAGCGGCAGACGCTGCTGTTCTCCGCGACCTTCTCTGAAGAGATCCGCACGCTGGCGAACACGCTGCTGCACAAGCCGACGTCGGTGCAGGCCACGCCGCGCAACTCGACGGTTGAAGCCGTCGACCAGAAGGCGATCAGCGTCGAGCGCACCAAGAAGTCCGAGCTGCTCGCGCACCTCATCAAGGACAACCAGTGGTTCCAGGTGCTGGTGTTCACGCGCACCAAGCACGGCGCGAACCGCCTGGCCGACTATCTGGTGAAGCACGGGGTGACCGCGCTGGCGATCCACGGCAACAAGAGCCAGAACGCGCGCACGCGCGCGCTGGCGGACTTCAAGCGCGGCACGCTGCAGGCGCTGGTCGCCACCGACATCGCGGCCCGCGGCCTGGACATCGAGCAGCTGCCGCACGTCGTCAACTTCGACCTGCCCAACGTGCCCGAGGACTACGTGCACCGCATCGGCCGCACCGGCCGCGCGGGCGCGACCGGAGAAGCGATCTCGCTGGTGAGCCGCGACGAAGAAGTGCTGCTGCGCGACATCGAGCGGCTGATCAAGCGGCCCGTGCCGCGTATCAGCGTGCCGGGCTTCCAGCCGTCGGCGGCCGCTGCGGGCTACGACGTCGAGCAGCGCGAACCGCGTGCGCCGCGAGCAGCGCGCAAGACCGGCCCGCGACCCGACGCACGCAAGCCGAACGTGCCGCGTCAGGGCGAACCGCGCAGCGCCGCGCGCAAGTCTTCCAAGCAGCCGTCGTCTCCGGCTCGTCCGGCGCACGGCCCGCGCGTGCAGGCGCCGGCACAACCCGGCGCGCGACCGCACGGCGCCAGCCACGCATCCGGCGCAGCGACGCGCGGCCATTCCGGCGCAGCGCATCGCGGCGAGACTGCGACGGCAGGCAAGCGACCCGGCGCACCGGCACCGGCGGCAGCGTCGCGCGGCCATGCAGAAGCGCATGGCCGTCCTGCGCGGGCGCAGGAGCCGCTGGTCCGTACCAACATCCCGGCCTTCCTGCAGCCGCCGCACCGGCGCGGGCGCTAAGCTCGGGGCAGTGTCCCCAGCCGTCGCGAGGTCGTCATGGATTCGTCAGTCGCCATCCGCCACAACCCCGAAGCTTCGCGGTTCGAGGCGGTGGTGGACGGCATGCTGTGCCGCAGCGACTATCGGATGCACGGCGACACGATGATGCTCGTGCATACCGAAGTGCCGCGGCAGCTCGAAGGGCACGGCATCGCGTCGGCGCTGGTCAAGGCGTCGTTCGCGCACGCGAAGGAAAACGGCCTCGACGTGCTGCCGGTGTGCTCTTACGTGCGCGCGTGGGTGCAGCGTCACCCGGAGGTGGCACCGCTGCTGGCCGAGAACACCTGAGCGTCGGCGTGCGGCGCGAGCGGGAGGAGGTCCTGAATTTTGGGTGTGAGGCACGACATGGCGAGAAGTAGCCAGTATGCCAAGCAAGACGAAGGAAAGGAACGCGGCTATTGCGGCCAAGACGGCGGCGTTGCCGAAGATACCGAGGAAGTGATTGACCGGTTTGTAAGGGTCAGATGAGTGCCTATGGGCGTGCAGCTTGGCGCGACCAATGTCGTCGCGCTCTCTGCAAGGTGGTAGCGATATCGGCGGCAGCCTGTTCGGTTGTCGTCCGAAGTGCCTCCGTCGCGGCAACTTTACCTGCGTCGTACGAGGAATTTATCCACGGCGTCGCGATGCTGCATCGTCTTGTGCGCCAAAGCTTGATAGCTAGCCGACATTTCCAGCAGGGACCTGAATGTCATGTGCTCTCCTTCCCGCATCAGCCGCTTGGTCATGCGAAGTGCCGGCCCCGAGTTCGCAGCAATTCGTTGAGCTAGCTGATTCGAGTGATGTAGCAGTTCCGAATTCGGAACTACTCGTGAAACCAGGCCGCTGGCCAGCGCTTCTTCGGCGTTGATTGCCTCTCCAGTGAATGACATTTCGGCTGCCCGCGAGCGGCCAACGATGCGCGGCAGCAACCAAGCTCCGCCATCACCGGGGACGATGCCAACCTTGATGAAGCTCTCTGCAAAGGTTGCTCTCTCCGACGCAATACGAATGTCGCACATGCAGGCCAGATCGCAGCCAGCCCCGATGGCCGGTCCGTTGATCGCGGCAATGGAAGGAACCTCCAGGTTGTAGATCGCCAGCGACAACTGCTGGATGCCACGCCGGTACTCCTGCATGATCGCAGACGGGGCGGACTCTTCCCCGAAGAAGCGCTTCATGTCCTTGACGTTGCCACCGGAACAGAACACCGGTCCGTTGCCGGTGACAATCGCCACACGCACCGACTCGTCCCGCGCGATGCGCTGTGCTGCATCGACGAACTCCTCTATGGCGGTATTCCCGGTCAGCGCATTGCGGGTGTCCGGTTCATCCATCGTCAGCGTGACGATGCCGTCGTGCTGTTCGTAGCGAAGAAAACTCACGATTTGGCCTTTCGGACGATCAACGGCTTGAATGGGCAGAGCGGAGGCTCTTGTGCTCGATCGTCCTGTCCAAGTATCCGGCGCACGTGCGCGAATCCGCAGTCTGCAAAGCTAGGCCCATCCATCGGGAAGAACAATCCGCTTCGACGTCAGGGCGCCCTGGTGGTGGTTCGGCATATATCCTCGCGACTGATTCCGGCCGCGGTCCCCCGCGACGACGACGCAGATGTCTTCCGGCCTAACGACGATGCTCAGTAGGCGAGCCGGATCGTCGGATTCGGCATAGGACTCAGGAAGCAGACCTTCCGCCACCAGGCGCTTCAGGTCCAGCGGCATCGCCGTGGCTGGCAGGGAAAACTCCTCCAGCATGCCAGCCTCAAGCGTCGCATGAGATTGCACGTATCGTCGGAACTCGTCTTTGCTCCATTCACTGGCAATGACCTCGGCTACTTCGGGACCCATGATGATGAGCGGTGTCCAGACGCCCTTGCGTAGGCCAACGTGGGCCCACGGCGCGAAACTCCGCTTGATCACTTCAGCGAACTGGTGGGCATGATCGACGGCATGTGAACCGGCGCTGTATAGCGGTGCCGTGATACAGACCACGCTCATCACGCTGACCACGTTCTCATCGGGGCCGAAACCGAGGTCCATTGCTAGAGTGGACCAACCAGCACGACGCGCTGCGTCTTCGTCCTCGGCCAGTGCAACGTTGAACGTAAATCCGATGCTTCCCTTGTCGCCATCGCCGGGCGGGATCCGAAAGCCGCAGACGTTCCGCATATACAGGCGCAAGAACCGGCCGATGCTGGTATTGGCTTGTCGTCCCACCTTCATCGCGCCTTGTCCGAAGTTGAAGCCGAGTTGCTTCACGATTGGCCCGTTTACCACCACCAATGGCTCCCAGGACGGAGTGGATCCGGCATCTTCCAGCCTGAAGTGTTCATCAGCAATGGCATCGACGATGGCCAGCAGCACCGGCATGTACTCGGGCCGACAGCCGGCCATGACGCCGTTGATTGCCACGCTTAGGGCGGTCGCCTCGCGCCCCTCGTTCGGCAACACCCCGATCACATGGTCGCGTGGATACGGAGAATGAGCGAGGAACTCCTCCACGCGGTCGGAGGTCGGGGGAACAACTGGCAGCCCATCACTCCAGAGTTGTTCGAGAAAGTGCTCCTGCACTTCCAGCAAATCTCCGGAGAACACGATGCTGCCGGGTTGTGGTTCGCTTTCGGGGATCAGCGCCTGAGCGGATTCGCGCTGTGCAGTGAGGCCGGCGATCACTGCCGGTAGCAGTTCCGCTTTGGCCTTGGCGCTGACCTGCTCGGGCGCGTCCATCATCGGATGCCCCGAATAGACAGCCAGGGGCAATTTCACGCCCATGCTCTTCGACGTCGCTTCCGCCAGCCGCAGAAAACCGCTGGAAATCAGCGATACCGTCGGAATACCGGCCTTCTCCGCTGTCACACTGGCCCGCAACACGGCGGGCGTGCAACTCCCTCAGGCACCTATCCCAACGATGGCAGCGTCACAGCCGAATTCGCGCAGTCTCGACACGAGCTTTGCCACCACGGCCCGTTCATCGGGCCCGTGGATATCGCCGAACCGCTCGTGCGGTATGAATTTGATCCCGGGGAACTGAGCACTCAGGTGTTCGCGCATCTCGGCAAAGATTTCCTCGCCGCGGAACATGCGGTCCCAGACCTGAGCCACCGTCTTGCCGGAAAGATCGGTGAGTGCCGCAACTTCCGCCCGCTGCGTGATTCGCTTTCGAGCAAGCGGCCACATGACTTCGTACCGTGGTGCATCGAGGTGTCTCCTGAGATCCATTGCGTTCACCTTTCATGGTGCAAGCTGCTGTATGCACAAAGACCACTTTATGGTCGTCGAAAGCGTGATGGTGCTGGAGCGCTTTCGAGTCGTTCGAGCCTATACTAAGAGCGCCTTTCCCTCAAAAATTCGGTTCTAAAAGTTCGTATAGTGGACTTATGCCAGACTCAGATCATCACAGCGAACAGAGCATCGGACGAGCGGCTGCGCTGATGCGGCTTGTCGTTGCCAGCGGCGACGGTGGAGCGCGCCTGCTCGATCTGGCAGCGGAAAGCGGGATCGCGCGTCCTACGGCGCACCGCATCCTCAAGCGCCTTTGCCAAGAGCGGCTACTGATGCAAGTGCCCGCCAGCAAGCGCTACATCCTGGGATCGCTCACGTTCGAACTGGGGCTGGCTGCCCGTACTCCGCTGAGGCGGCTGGACCGCATGCGGCCGCACCTCGAAGCGCTGGCGCAAGAAACTGGTCACACGGCCTATATGGTCATGCGCACCGGTGACGAGGCGGTCTGCTTGCATGTCGCTGACGGAAGCTATCCGATTCGGACCCGTACCTTCGAAGCGGGTCAGCGCCGTCCACTCGGGACAGGTGCCGCTGGTCTGGCGCTCTTGAGTGCTCTCCCGGAAGAAGACGCGCAGGCGATTACCAACCGCAATGATCTGAGGCTCAGATCTTTCAAGCTGAGCGAGGCTGCCGTCCTGCAGCGGCTCGAACGAGCGCGGGTCTCGGGAGCAATCAGCCAAAGCCCTATTACGGAAGGCGTTACCAGTGTCGCTGTCGTGGTGCCTACGCAAGTTGGTTTCCCGTACTTGGCCCTGAGCGTCAGCGCTATTTCGATTCGAATAACCGAGAGTCGCATGTCCTCGCTTTGGAAAAGCCTCAACCGGACGGCGCGGAGACTCGCGGCGATCGAGGCTTCCGGCGGCTAGCTCCAATTCATCTGGGGTCTCACGCTGCGTCCACTGCGCATACGGCTCGCCTAACCCAACTGAATCTTCGCGTCCTGGATGAGCTTGGCGTACTTCGCGCTCTCAGTGCGCAAGAGATCGGCGAATTCCTCCGGCGTGCTGGCGATCACTTGCACGGCCTGGGCAGCAAAGGCAACTCTGACGTCGGTTTGATTCAAGGCCTTCAACGCCTCGGTGGTGATGCGTGTCACGATCTCGGGCGGCGTCTTGGCGACGACCAGAACGCCATACCAAGTGACGACATCGTATTCCGGAAGACCAGCTTCCGCGATCGCCGGTACGTCCGGCACAGTTGGGGAGCGCTTGGCGCTGGTCACGCCCAAAGCGCGCAGTCGACCGCTGTTGACGTGAGGCAGAGTACTCAGCATGTCACCGAAAGACACCTGCGATTCGCCGGAGAGGACCGAAGTGGTAGCCTGCGCACCGCCACGATAGGGTACGTGGGTCATCTTGATGCCGGCTTGGTAGTTGAACATTTCGCCAAACAGATGCCCCGATGTTCCATTACCCGCGGAAGAGAAGTTGAGCTTGCTAGGGTTGGCTTTGGCATGGACGATCAATTCCTCGACTGACTGCACCGGCAACGAGGAATTTACGACGAGGATGTTTGCTACTTGCCCAGCCAAGGTAATCGGAACGAGGTCGCGCTGCGGGTTGTAGCTGAGGTTCTTGTACAGGTTCGGCGCGACCGTCAGCGCGCTGGGCGTCCCAAGCAAGATGGTGTAGCCGTCAGCCGGCGATCTAACCACCGCCTCAGTGCCGATGGTGCCACCCGCGCCGCCGCGGTTCTCGACGACAAAGGGGACGCCCATGCTTGGTGACATCTTCGCCGCCAAGGCGCGCGTGATGATGTCCGTGCCGCCGCCGGCCGGAAACGGCACGACGAATCTGATCGGACGAGTTGGATACTCTTCGCCGCGGGCGACGTCCATCATCGAGACCACGCCGGCGGCTGCCAACGCCTTGAGGGCGTTGCGTCGGCCCGGGTCGGCTATTGAGACCGGGGCCAGGCGGGCGCCGGGCACCTGCGATTCTTCAGTCGAAGGCAATCCTCTCTTCATCGCGTCTCTCCTTGTTCGTGGGCATGGCCAGGGTGTACGAGACCTTGTCGAGATCCGGCCGCTGAAGACCTGTGCCGGCTCTTTAGTGGTCGCGCATCTGTTCCGACATCGATGATTTCTGGTCAGGGAGAAAATCCCCGCGGAGTCGCAGATAGCGATCCAGATGGAACTCGGAGTCTCCGAACAACCGGTCGACGGCGACCAGCCGCTTCAGGTAGTGCCCGACAACGAATTCCTCGGTGATCGCAATGGCCCCATGCAGTTGAACCGCTTCTTCGCAGACGCGTCGGCCGAACTCGCCCGCATATGCTTTGGCTGCGCTGATGACCTCCGCCGATCTCTCGCTCCCGTCCGCCAGCGCCTGACCGGCGTAGATACACAAGGCGTTCGATTCTTCGCTGAGTACGAACATATCGGCCAAGCGATGGCGTAGAGCTTGAAATGAAGCGAGCTTCTGGCCGAACTGCTCACGGACATTCAGATACTCCGCGGTCTGGTCCACTGCCCCTTGAAGGCAGCCGACAGCTTCCGCGACGAGGGAGAGCGTTGCATACAGTTCTATCTGGTCGAGGACCGGCGAGGCGCTTCCGCTGCCCAGTCGATCCTGCGTACTGACGTGCACGTCGTTCAGTAGCACCTCCGATGCACGCCGGCCGTCGATCGTCTCGTAGGGGCGCAGATCCACTCCCTTGGCCGTGCGTTCGACGAGGTAGAGCGAGACCGATTGTTCCTCGGTGCAGCAAGCGGTAACGACGAGGAAGTCCGCCGACGGTGCGCCGAGCACGACTGCCTTGTGGCCGTGCAGACGCCAACCCGAGGACACGCGTTTGGCACTGGCGTTTACGCTCCGGATGTCATAACCGGACTGCGGTTCAAAAAGGGCGAGTGCAAGCTGGAGTTCCCCGGCCACCAGCGGCGGTAACAAACGCCCTTGTTGGTCCGGCCGCCCCCCGGCGAGCACAGCCAGGCCACCCAGCATCGTAGAAAGGTAAGGTTCCACCACGAGCGCGCGACCGAACTCTCTCAGCAGTACCACCAGGTCGAGCGAAGACCCGCCGGAGCCGCCGTGGCGCTCAGGAAACGGGAGGCCCAACCAACCGAACTCGGCAAATGTCCGCCACCTGGCGGTGTCATAGCCCAAAGGGGAAGCGATGACTCTCGCGCGGTCGGCAAAGCGGTACGCTTCCTGCAAATAGCGACGTGCTGTCTCCTGCAGCATGCTTTGTTCCGGAGTCAACCTCACCTGCAGCATCGCAGTCATCCGAGCAGCCTCTGGGCAATTATGTTGCGCATGATCTCGCTGCTACCGCCCGAGATGGTGCTCTTGCGCCAGAAGAGATACGCGGGCGTGGTCGGGGCCGCAAACTCCGGCCCTATGGGTGTCTCCTGCCAGCCATTGCGCAAGGCGTCGCGATGGAAAGGAACCGCGTACTGTCCGGCTGCTTCGCTCAGCATGCGCAGCAGTTCCTGAAGCAACTCGGCGCCTCGCAACTTCAGCAGTGAGGCCTCGACGCTGGTGGCGCTATCTGATTCATCGGCTAATCCGAGCAAAATTGTTTCCAGTGCGCGCATGCGGATCTCCAGCCAAGCGAGCCGGTCACGGAATCGTCTGCAATCCATCAGCGGCTTGCCGTCGCGCTCCACCTGGCGCGCAATCTCGATCAGGCGGCGAAAATGCGCCTTGAGTTTCCACACTCCGGCTGCCGAGATGCGCTCGTAGCCCAAGAACACCTTTATCAGTGACCATCCCTTGTCTTCGTCACCGACGCGGCAAGACAGCGGCACCCTGACGTCATCGAGGAACATCTCGTTCAGTGAGTGCATGCCATCCAGTCCGATGATCGGACGGACTCGTATGCCCGGCGCCTTCATGTCCAATAGCAGGATTGTGATTCCGTGTTGCTTCTTGCCGGCGCTGGATGTGCGAACAAGAAGGAAGCACCAGTCAGACCAGTGCGCTGCGGTAGTCCACGTCTTGCTGCCGTTGACCACGTATTCGTCGCCCTCGCGTACCGCCGCGCACTTCAGACTGGCGAGGTCAGACCCCGAACCGGGCTCGGAGAAACCCTGGCACCACATTTCGGATCCGTCGAGGATGCGGGGAAGAAAACGCTTCTTCTGTTCCTGTGTCCCGAACGCCATCAATACCGATGCAACTTGGTTTAGCCCGATCGTGATCAGCAGGGGCGCGCCGGCTGCAGCGCACTCCTCCTCGAACACATACTTCTGCAGAGCAGTCCAGCCCGCCCCTCCCCACTCCGGCGGCCAATTGATCCCGGCCCAGCCACGGCGATACAGTGCCCGGTGCCATGATTGCAGGTCGTCTTTGTTCAGGTAGTACCCGGCGTGGACGCGCTCGGCGAGCGCCGGCGACAGGTTCTCGCCCAGAAACGTGTGCACTTCGGCCCTGAATTTGTCGAGGCTTTCACGCATGGACGTCACCAACGATCAACGCATCGGCGACGGTGCAACCGTTGCCCGATTCATGAACGATCACCGGATTCAGTTCAAGCTCGACAATCGGCGACGCGATCCGAGGGAGCAGGGCCGATACCTGGGAGATCAAGCGCGTCAAGGAGCCGATGTCGCAAGGATCTGAGCCGCGGTATCCGGTCAAGAGTGGATAGATTCGGAGTTGCCGCAGCATCTCGCCCGCCTCTTCTTCCGTAACCGGCGCCAACCGGCGCGCGACGTCTCTGTACAGCTCGGTCGCAATTCCACCGGCTCCAACTGTCATCAGCGGACCAAACGTCGGGTCTCGTATTACCCCGATGACAATCTCCACGCCGCGCGGCACCATCTTCTCGAGCAGGACGCCGGCGATCCGGGCCTCCGGAGCATGGCGCCTCGCCGCGTCAAGAACGCCGTTGTATGCGACTCGCAGATCATCCATGGATCCGACATTCAGACGCACTCCACCTGCTTCAGTCTTGTGTGGAATGTCCGGCGACTGGATCTTGACCGCCAGGGGAAAGCGCAGCGACTGCGCGGTTTGCTCCAGGTCCGAAGCACTGCACACCAGCCGGCTTTCCGCCACCGGAATGCCGTACCGGGCCAGCACGTCCTTCACCTGGTATTCGGCCAGCGGGCCTATCCATGACGAAGATATAGCCGGAAGAGCCGTATCTGCTGCTGCGCGACGTGGAAGCGGGCGGAATGCAGCGAAGTCGGTCAGAGCCCGGACTGCCGCCGCCACGTCGGCCGAATTCTGGTACGTCAGCGTATTCGCTGCAGCCAGCGACTCCCGGGCAAATTGCGATGCCACTGTATATGTGTAAAACAGCACCGGAAGCTTTTGCGCGCAGACCACACGCCGTAAACCCACGGAATCCACTGGTGAACGATGAACGCTGGACATGGTCGTTACAGCGACGACCATGTCCACCTCATCTCCGCTGGCCAGTAGTTCGATGATTCGCAGCGGGGCTTCCGTCCGTGCGGCCTGCCCGGTGACGTCCACAGGATTGTGGGCTGAACCATAGAAGGGAATCATGGTTCGGATCGTTGCCTGCGTCGCTGGCTGGAGCTCGGGCAATTCCATTCCGACGGCGGACAGCGCATCGGCCACCACGGCGCCGCCGCCGCCGGAGACGGTGACTACCGCAGCGCGGCGACCTTTCGGTATTGGGCAGGTAGCGAAAGCGCCGGCGATGAGTATGGCGCGTGCCGGGTCGTCCACGGCGATCATTCCGAACTGCTGAAAGAACGCGTCGTAAGCCGCATCCCAACCGGCCATAGAGCCGGTGTGTGATTCAGTAGCCCGACTGCCTGCGGCGGATCTGCCGACCTTTATCACCACTACCGGCTTGCGTGCGACCGCTGCGCGTTCTGCCGCGGCAATGAATCGAACGGGATCGCGGATGGTCTCGAGAAACAAGATGACGATCGAAGTAGCCGGATCGTCGACCATGAAATCAAAGAAGTCCGCCGCGGTGAGGTCGACCTCGTTGCCCACGCTAACTACATGTGTGAATCGCAGGCCCACCGATCGTCCCATGTGATACAGCGAGAAACCGATACCGCCGCTCTGCGCGATGACCCCGCAGCGGCGGGTTGCGGCATCGATTGCCGTGATCGAATCCGTGTCGACGGCTGGACTGAATGTCGCAGAGACGCGCCCCACCTCGTTGTGGAACCCCTCTGCGCTTGGCCCGCAGACGCGCATTCCGCTACGACGCGCGATCTCGCCGATCCGCTTCTGCGCCTTGGCATGCTCTGGGCCCGCTTCGGCGAATCCAGATGACATGATCAGCGCGTTTCGAGCACCGGCTTCGACGCACTCCTGAACCACCGCCACGACCTTCTCTGACGGCACCACGATGATTGCCAGATCGACCGACGTGGGAACGTCTCTGATGGATACGTAGCAGCGAAAGCCGCGGATCTCCGTGTGCGCAGGGTTGACCGGATACAGGTCGCCCGGATAGCCGTTCTTGACAAGTAACTCGATCAACCGGCCACGCAGCTTTGTAGCTTCTGGCGAGGCGCCGATAACAGCGATTGACGCGGGTGCAAGAAAGCTCTCCAAGGCAGCAGCCATCGATAGGAACCAGCCAAGTCATTTCGCAGCCGAGCTTATTCCCAACGACATGGGACACCAAAAGTCGGTGTCTGAAAGTTCGTATCGTGGACTTCCGGTATTGCTGCAACGGTGCGAGCTGCGCTACCCCAATGCTCTCAACAACCGTTGGGCAGTGGCGGCCGACAGCGGAGCGCTCGGCTGCGCCTCATCTTTATCTTGATGTACGCACCTAAGTCACTGAGTGCAGGCGGTTCATCGACAGGCCCGCGTAGCATGACCACCGATTTGCCGACCGCGGGCGCGGCCCGCCGTGGACAAGTCTCTTACCCGCTTCACACACAAAAAAAGCTGACAACCTCGAAGCTGCTGCGGTTCACCGCAGCAGCAGCCAGGCCGCCACCGCCGCCCACACGGCCAGCGTGCCCAGCAGGTTTGCGGCAGCATTGTTCTGGCGGAACAGCGTCCAGTTCCAGTACGCGACCGGCTGCCCTTGCAGCGGCGCACCCGGCACGAAGCGGCGCACGCGCGCACAGTATTCCTCGTAGCGCGGCCCGAAGATCGGCCGCAGATGCGCTTCCTCGCGTTCCACGCGCGTGTCCATGTAGAACCAGTAGGCGACCGTGTACAGCACGAGGATCCACCACTGGCCCAGCAGCATCAAGAATCCGAGCAGAATGAAATAGCGTCCGAGGTACATCGGGTTGCGCACCATCGCGTAGGGTCCGCGTATCGCCAGGTCCGAGTTCTTGTCCAGCGACGCGAAGCTCCACAGCTGGATCAGTTCGCCGATCATCGACACGACGAATCCCGCCAGCAGCCACTCGCGGCGCAGGAACGGCACGGCGACGATGATCGCGACGATCGCCAACGGCACGCGCAGCCGCACCAGGAAACGACGCACGCGGGGATTGTTGAAGGTTGAACGAACGGAATTGGTCATCGTCAGCGATCGTTGGCCGGTATGTCCGGCTTGTCCTGCGCCGGCGTCTTGCGGGCGCCAGCATAGCCGCGCAGCACCCACCAGTGGCGCCAACGGTTCACGCGCGCCAGCAGCGCCAGCCGCGCCGCACCCATCGACGCCGCGTCGGCCTGCTGCCATTTCTTGTAGACGCCGGTGAGATCCACGGCCTCCAGCAACCGGCGCAGCGGCGCCGGTGTCCAGCCTGTGGCGAGCGCCGACTGGAAGTCGATGAGCACCGGCGAGCCGTCCGGCCGCACCAGCACGTTGCCGCTGCCGCGGTTGTCCAGGTGCACGACGCCGCGCGCATGGATCGCGCGCAGCAGCGCTTCCAGCGCGATGAAGTAGGCAGGCACTTCGACCGGCGCCTTGCCGTAGTTCTGCCCATCGACGTAGCCGAAGGCCAGCGCGTGCGCGTCCAGCCGGAACGCGTCGGGCGGCACGCCGTCGATGCCGTCCAGCCGCCGCAGCATCGCGAGCTCGCGCCGCACGAACCAGCGTCCGATGCCGTTGCGCACCCACCAGGCGCGCGGCGCGAAGTCCTTGACCACCCAGCGGCGCCCTGCCAGTTCCGCACGGAATACCCGCGCGTTGGCCCAGCGGCCGTCGCGCAGCACGGTACGCGGTGCCTGCTCGAAGGAAGAACGGTCGAAGGGCTGCAAGGAGGCTCGGGCGGTGTGCCGCGGGCTCGGACGAGCGGCTGCCCAGCGGGGCGACGATTATCCCACCGGCACTCCCGGAGCAACCGTATGTCGTCTCAGGTAGCCGGACGGTAGTCCCGACGGCTGGCCGGATCCGTGCCTGCCCTAAGATGCGGCGCCATGAATCTGCTCATCCTCGGCGGAGGCGTTTTCCTGGGACAGGCGCTGCTGGCTGCCGCCCTGGAAAACGGCCACACGGTCACCGTGTTCAACCGCGGCCAGTCGCGCAACTGGTGGCCGCCGGGCGTGAAGTCCATCGTCGGCAACCGCACCGAGGACCTGCACCTGCTGATGGGCCGGCGCTGGGACGCGGTCATCGACACCTGCGGCTATCGCCCGCAGGACGTCGAGTTGTCCTGCGCGGCGCTGTTCGACAGCTGCGACCGCTACGTCTTCATCTCCAGCGTGTCCGCCTACGCGTCGTTCGCGCGCGGACCGATCCGCGAGAACGACCCGCTGGCCTCGGCCACGGGCCACGACACCGAGACGGTGACCGGCAGCAACTACGGCCCGCTGAAGGCCGAGTGCGAGCGCACGGTGGCGCGCGTGTTCGGCCCGCGTGCAATCCTGATCCGCCCGGGGCTGATCGTCGGACCCGACGATCCCACCGGCCGCTTTTCGTACTGGCCGTGGCGCATCGCTGCCGGCGGCCGCGTACTGGCGCCCGGATCGCCCGAGCGGCTGATCCAGTTCATCGACGCGCGCGACCTCGCCGCGTGGATCCTCAGACTGATCGCACAGCGCGCCAGCGGGGCCTTCAACGCCACCGGCCCCAACGAAGGTGCAACCTTCGTCGAGCTGCTGGATACCTGCCGCTGGATCTGCGGCGAGGAAGTCGAGGTGCACTGGGTCGACGAGCGCTTCCTGGAGCGCGAGGGCGTGCAGCCGTGGGTGGAGCTGCCGCTGTGGATCCCGTCGCATGACCCGGCCACCGCGGGCTTCCATCACGTCGACACCGCGCGCGCACGGCTGGCCGGCCTGAAGACAAGGCCTATGGCCGTCACGCTGAACGACATCCTCGAGGCCGGCATCCCGGTGGACACCGACAAGCGCCGCGCCGGCAAGCTCACGCGCCAGCGTGAGCGCGACCTGCTGGCCGTGTGGAACAGCTACCGGCAGGGGCTGGCGGTCGCCTGAGGGTCAGTGCTGTCCGCCACGGCGCGGACGCGTTCTTCTGATCTAGGGCAGTCAAACTAGCCTGATACCGCCTACCAGTGACGCTGGAGGCGCCGCCGCGGCGGGCCGGGCGCGCGTGATCGGGGATAATCGCGCAGCTTTTACACCGCTCCACCCATGCATCTTGCTGCGCCCGATTCCCGCTTCGACCTTTCCCTGCGCTTTCTGAGCCTGGTGGTATCCGGCGCTATCGCGCTGGCGCTGCTGTGGCATTTCGCCGGCACGCTGGCGCCGCTGATGCGCCTGGGTGCTGCGCCGCTGCCGCCGGCGCACGCCGAAGCGCCGATGTCCGTGCAGGACGCCTTCGGCCCGCCCGCGTGGGCTGCGCAGCCTGATGCGGCCTGGTCGGCCGGCGAGCAGTCGGCTACGCGAACGGCCTTCGTTACCGTGTTCCGCTGCGAGCAGCACGGGCGCGTGACCTACGCCGACAAGCCCTGCGAACAGGGCGGCATGCGCGTGCTGCGGCTGCCGCGAAGTTAGTCGAGCCTCCGGGCGACGCCCTGCGGCGCAGCTTCCCCATCCCCGTTACATCCTGAAACCATCGGCCGTCGTCCGGCCGGCGGGGGCTGTCGTTGTTCATACGTCTACAACGGACGGAGAACGACGATGAGAAAGACACCTCTGGCAGTCCTGGCCATCGCGGGTGCTGCCGCGCTGGCGCCTCTCGCCGCCCACGCCGGTGGCGGCGTGTCGGTGGCGATCAGCACACCGGATTTCGGCATCCGCATCGGCGCGCCGGTGTTCGGGCCGCGCGTAATCACGCCGGTGATCGTGCCCGCACCCGTGATGGTATCGGTTCCGGTCGTGGTCGCGCGACCGCGCGTCGTTCACGCGCCCGTCGTCGTTGCGCAGCCCGTCGTGGTGCCGCGCCACGTGTGGATGCATCCGGTGGTGGTGGCTCCGCGGGTGGTGCGGGCTCCCGTCGTGCATCGGCGCCACGGCTGGACGCCGCCGCCGCGCGTCGTGATGCCGCATCACCGCGGCCACGGCCATGGCCATCGCGGCGGTCACGCGAAGCCCTACTCCGGCCCGCAGCACGTCGCTTACAAGCGCTGAGCGCAGCGCAGGGCCGCCCCAAGCAAGCTCGCGCCGCAGGGCGAAGCCCGGAGGCTCCTCTGAGCCGCGCACGCCCTGATCAGGGTCTATGCTTGCCTCCGCACGACGGCACGCTGGCGACGGCCGGCGTGCCGCATCCGACAGCGGCGGGGGCCATCATGCGTATCGAAGGACCGGGCAGTTCGAACGTGGAGGACCGTCGCGGCATGTCGCGCGGCGGCCGCGGCCTCATGGGCGGCGGCATCGGCATGATCATCCTGGTGGTGGTCGGCCTGCTGTTCGGCATCGATCCACGCGTGCTGCTGGGTGTGGCGGGCACCGTCGACCAGATATCCAGCACGGTGTCGCCGTCCCAGACGCAGGGCAAGGCCGGCGCGCCCACCGATGACATGGGCCGCTTCGTCGCGGTCGTGCTGGGCGACACCGAGAAGACCTGGGGCACGCTGTTCCAGCAGCTCGGCCGGCAGTATCGCGAACCGACACTGGTGCTGTTCAGCGGCGCCACGCCGACGGCCTGCGGCACGGGCCAGGCTGCAATGGGACCGTTCTACTGCCCGCTGGACCAGAAGCTCTATATCGACCTGCAGTTCTTCCAGGCACTGCGCGACCGCTTCCGCGCGCCGGGCGATTTCGCGCAGGCCTACGTGATCGCGCACGAAGTCGGCCATCACGTGCAAAACCAGCTCGGCATCATGCAGAAGATGGACGAATACCGCCGACGCATGAGCGAACAGCAGTACAACGCGCTGTCGGTGCGGCTCGAACTGCAGGCCGACTGCCTGGCCGGCGTGTGGGCGCATCACGCGGGCAACCGCAACCTGCTGGAGGCCGGCGACGTGGAGGAGGCGCTGCGCGCGGCCAGCGCGATCGGCGACGACACCATTCAGCGCCGCACGCAGGGCCGCGTCGTGCCCGACAGCTTCACGCACGGCAGCTCCGAGCAGCGCCAGCGCTGGTTCATGACCGGCATGAAGAGCGGCCAGATCGCGGCTTGCAATACCTTCGAAGGCGGGATCTAGCGCTCGTTCGATTTGTTTCTTTACGGGAATCGGGAACGGTCAGGCGCGGCACGCTGCGATGCTGTCGTCCTCGCGGAAGCGGGACTCATTCTGTTGTTCGCAGTGTTCGGAGTGTCATCGCGCCGCGGTGTGTGGCGGTGCTCGGCAGCGTCAGGCGAAAGATGCTGCCGCCGCCGTCGCGTGGCAGGCAGTGCACGTCGCCGCCGTGCTGGCGTGCGATCTGGCGCACCAGCGACAGCCCTAGTCCCACGCCGCCGCTCGCTTCACTGGCGCCGGCTGCGCGGTAGAACGGCTCGAACACGCGTTCGCGGTCGCTCGCACGCACGCCCGGACCGCGGTCCAGCACATCCAGTTCGACGCCCGTCGGCACCGCGTGCAGCACCGCTTCGACGTCGCTGCCGCCGTAGCGAGCGGCGTTCTCCAGCAGGTTGCGTACCAGCCGATGCAGCAGCCGCGCGTTGCCGTCGACGATGATGGTTTCAGCCTGCAACGGCACGTCCAGGTATGCACATTCCTCGGCGACTACTGCGGTGAGATCCACCGGTTCGAGCGCCGGCGCGGCGCCGCCTTCGAGACGGCTCGCCAGCAGGATCTCGTCGATCAGGTGGTCGAGTTCGGCGATGTCGCGCGCCAGCTCCGCCTGCCGCTGCGGCGCCGGCGCTGTGGACAGCAGTTCCACGCCCAGGCGGATGCGCGCCAGCGGCGAGCGCAGCTCGTGCGACGCATTGGCCAGCAGCGACCGATGCGCGGAGACCAGTTTCTCGATGCGTGCCGCCGATTCGTTGAAGCTCGCGGCGAGCTGCGCCACTTCATCGCGGCCTTCGACCGGCATGCGTGTGCTCAAGTCCCCCGCGCCCCACTGTGTGACGCCGTGCTGCAGCCGTTCGAGACGCCGCGTCAGCCTGCGCACCACCGGATACGCGCCCACGCCGACGGCCAGCGCTATCAGCGCGAACATCAGGAACGGCCCGGGCGGCGGCGGACGGCCGGGCCGCCGTATCAGCAGTTCGCGGCCGTCGCCGAGCTCTATGACGATGACCGGCGGGCGCCGTGGTCCCGTGTAGGCCTCGGGCGACCCCGGCGGCCGCGACGACGGTCCCACGTCTTCGCCGGTGCGCGCGATCAGCGAACCGTCCATCGCGTACAGCGCGAGATCGGCACCCAGCCGCTGGTGCCAGTGGTCCAGCGCACCCTGCTGCACGGCAAGCGGCGCATCGGCGGGCGGCAGCAGCGTGCTGGCGATCTCCGCAAACCCGCTGACGTTTGGTGGGGGACGTTCGTCGCCGAACAGATGCCAGGCGGCCGACGCGAGCATCGCGAACAGCACGACGGTCGCCAGTATCGCCAGCCAGATGCGCCAGTACAGCCGCGCGCCGGCGCGCCTCATGCGCGTGCCTGCCGGCGCAACACCTCGCGCGACGGACAGGCGACGCGCAATATCGCCGTCACGTCGCGTCCTGCGAGCGCGCGAACACGTAACCGGCGCCGCGCACGGTGATGATGCGTTTCGGATGGCGCGGATCGTCCTCGACGGCCGCGCGGATGCGCGCGATGTGCACGTCCACCGAGCGGTCGAAGGCCTCCAGCGCCGCACCGCGCACCAGATCCATCAGCTGCTCGCGTGACAACACGCGTCCGGCGCGTTCGGCCAGCGCGACCAGCAGATCGAACTGATGCGACGTCAATGGCCGCGCCTGCCCGTCGATGCGCACGACGCGCGCCGCGCGGTCGAGCTCGAGCCGGCCGAAGCGCAGCGCACTTCCGGCGGGCGCACCGCTGGCGCGGCGGATCAGCGCCTTTATGCGGGCCAGCAGTTCGCGCGGTTCGAAGGGCTTGGGCAGGTAGTCGTCGGCACCGATCTCCAAGCCGATCACGCGCTCGATGGGATCGCCCTTGGCGGTCAGCATCAAAATGGGCAGCGTATAGCCGTCAGCACGCAGCCGGCGGCAGACGTCCAGCCCGTCGCCATCGGGCAGCATCAGGTCAAGGATCAGCAGTTCCGGCGGCTCGGCGCTCAGTGCCGCGAGTCCGCTGGCGACATCGCCAGCCACGTCGACGCTGAAGCCGGATGCCGCCAGGTAGTCGCGCACCATCGCTGCGAGGCGCGCGTCGTCGTCGATCATCAGCAACCGGGGCATCGGCGCAATCTAGAACGAAAACGGGAAGAAGGGGCCGCGGCCACCGGTGAATGCCGGAGGTGTTTGGGGGGCCCTGCCGGGATTCTCTGGAGGGGGAGTTCCGGGGCCGCGGCGAGGAAGGTTCTACTTCGGCGCGTCCTGCACCGGTGTGCGCTGCCCGTGATGCATGCCATCGTGCCTGTGCGCGCGGCGCTGGACTCGCTCCATCAGCTTCGTGCGCTGTTCGGGTGTCAGCACGTCGGCGCCGTCGGCCATCGCCTGCAGCAGGCGGCGCGACGAACTGTCGGCGATCTGCATCTGTTCGGCGCGCAGCTTCTCGAGGCGCGCGCGGTCGATGGTGGCCGTGCCCAACAGCGCCATCGACTGGCGGCGCAGTTCGGCCATCTTCGTCCGCGTGCCGTGCAGATCCTTCGCGAGGCTCTGCACGATGGTCGAGATGCGCGCGCGCTGTTCGGGCGTCGCATCGACGTCGGCCAGCCGGTAGGCAACCATCGCATCGAGGCGGCGCGCGGCGACCGCGGGATCGGTCTCGCCCATGCCGCCGAAACCCATGCCGCCCATGCCGAAGTCCATGCCGTGACCGTGCCACGGGCCCGGCCCGCCGGGCCTACCACCCATCGGCTGTGCGAGCGCGTGACGCTGTGTCGCCAGCGCTGCGGCAGCCAGTGCGACGATACCGGCACCTGCCATCACACGGCGGCGTGAGGCACGGGCGCCGTGCGTGTCAACTGCGATCATCGTGGCTTCATCCATCGACGTCTCCTTTGCGATCACCTTCTCGATGCTCGCACTGTAGGCGCCCTCCATTGCGCGCGTGCTAGGCACTTGTAAAGTTGTGTAAACGCGCTGGCGCGGCGTCCTCATCGCGACAGCGGCAGCACAGGCCGCCCGCGTATGATTAGCGCGCTGGTTTGCGCTCGCCCACCGATGAACTCGCGTCATCCGGCTTCATGAACGCCCCCGTTTCCATCTCGCGTCGCTCCAATCTCGACGGTGCATTGCTGGCGCGCACCGCGCCGCTGCCGGTGTCTGCCTACTTCGATCCGGCGTGGTTCGAGCGCGAAAGGCGGCTGCTGTTCGATCGCGGCCCCAACTACGCAGGCAGCCGCATGATGGTGCCGGAGGTCGGCGACACGATGACGCTGGCAGCCACAGGCCACGCGCAGGCGCTGGTGCACGGACCGGGCGGCGTGCACCTGCTGTCGAACGTCTGCCGGCATCGCCAGGGCTTGCTGCTGGAAGGCCGCGGCCATCATCGCAACATCGTGTGTCCGCTGCACCGCTGGACCTACGACCTCGACGGCAAGCTGCTGGGCGCGCCCGAATTCGATCCCATGCCCGACTGCGCGTTGCCGCGCACGCCGCTCACCGAGTGGAACGGATTGCTGTTCGCGGGACCGCGCGATGCGGCTCGCGACCTCGTCGACTTTCCGCTGGCGGCCGACTATGACTACGGCAAGTTGGTGTTCGACAAGCTGGTCGTCGATGAATGCGCGTTCAACTGGAAGACCTTCCTGGAGATCTTCCTCGAGCTGTACCACGTGGAGGCGATGCACCCGGGGCTGCAGCGCTGGGTGGATTCCGGCAACTACGAGTGGGGTTTCGGCGAACGGTGGAGCTACCAGATCCTGGGCATCAAGGACGGGCTGGCGTCGCAGGTGTCGCCCAACTACCAGCGCTACCGCGACGCGATCCTCGCGTACACCGGCGGCGAGCTGCCCAAGTACGGCACCGTGTGGTCGATCCTGTATCCGAACGTGATGCTGGAGTGGTATCCGCAGGCGCTGGTGGTGAGCACGCTGATCCCGCGTTCGCCCGACCATACGACCAACGTCGTCGAGTTCTACTACCCCGAGGAAGTGCAGGCCTTCGAACGTCAGATCGTCGACGCGCACCAGGCGGCGTACGCCGAGTCGGCCGCCGAAGACGCCGAGGTCTGCACGCGGCTGCATCGCGGCCGGCGCGCGCTGTGGGAGTCCGGCATGGACGACACCGGGCCGTATCACTCGCCGCACGAGGACGGCATGATCCATCTGCACGACTGGATACGGCGCGAGATGCAGCAGTTGCGCACGGCGTAGTGAAGCCTCCGGACTCCGCCCTGCGGCGCGGCTTGCTTGGGACGGCCCTGCGCTGCGCCAGCCGCGCAGCAGAGTTGCCTACGCGGCGCCCAGCGACCTGTCCGAATCCTTCGCATCGCGGTCGGCACCGAGCGCGTGCAGATCCTGTGCCAGCGCGGCGTCCATGCTGTGCGCATGCGTGTCCAGCCACTCGAAGATCGCCTCGGCCAGCCGTGCCGCCGGCGCACGATCGCCCTCCGCGTAGCGGCGGCGCACTTCGACCATCACTTCCAGCACCGATGCGTGCTCGCGCATGTGGCATGCGCACGACGGCGCGGCGGAGCGCATCAGCAGCAGTTCTTCGTGCTCGAAGTGCCGCACCAGATGGTCATGCACTGCGGCCAGCTCCGCGCTGGCGTCGCCGCCGGAGGCGACTGCCGCGTGCAGCCGCGCCAGCACAGATTCGCATTCCTCGTGCAGCGCGTCGACGGTGGCAATGCCGACCGCATAGCGGCCACTGACCGAGCCGATGCTCACGCAGCCTGGCCTTTCAGGAACGACGCGAGTTCGGCATCCTCGGTCTGTGCGTGGATCTCGAACCAGCCCATCAGTTCTTCGGCGTAGCGGTGCACGGCGTCGATGTCGCCGGCATCGAAGCGGCGCCGCACCTCGGACACCGAATCCAGCAGGTGCTCGTGCGCGCGCTTGTGGCGCGCATAGTGCACGTAGTCTTCCTGCAGCATGAAGCTTTCCTCGGTCGCGCAGTGGCGCAGCAGATGCTCGTGCAGCGCCAGCAGGTGCGCGCCGTAGTCGGCTTCTGCCGGGTCGTTCAGCGCATCGACGATGGCTTCGAATTCAAGGTGCAGATCGTCGATGGGCTTGAAGCCGACGAAGATCCGGTTGTGAGCAGCGACAGCAGTCATGGCGTCTCCCGGGAAGGTGCTGCTTGTCGCACGCTACGGCGCCGTCGGAAACGGCCGTTGATGCAGCGCAAGGCCCCGGGGATAGGCCAATGAAAAAGGCCCGACACGCTTTGCAGTGCCGGGCCTCGCGGCGACGGATCGCCGTGGGTGGCGGGGGTTTGGCCCGCCTGAAGTCAGTGTACTACCGGTAGACCATCACCGGAATCGCCGAATGCGTGAGTACTTTCTGCGTTTCGCTGCCCAGCAGCACGGCGCTCAGCCCCCGCCGGCCGTGCGAGGCCATGAAGATCACGTCGGCGCCCGTGGTCTTGGCAGTATCGATGATCGCCTCGAACGGCGAAAACGACTTCACCGTCAGTGTTTCTACCGGTATGTTGGCCGCTGCCGCTGCATCGGCGATTCTGCCGAGCCGCTCCGCCGCGGCTTTCATGATGCGCTCTTCGTAGCCTTCCAGCGTCTCGGGGCGGTACTCGGAGATATTGGAGTACGAATACGGGTCGACGACCGTCACGCCCACCACGCTGGCCTTCAGCGCCTTGGCGAACGCGATCGCGCCATCGATGGCCTTGGTGGACAGTTCGGAGCCGTCGGTGGGAATCAGGATCTTCTTGAACATCGTTGTTCTCCGCTCCTCGATGAAAGCGTATGCCAGAGTGGAAACCAGGGCTTGACAGGAGTCAAGCAGCCGGCCGCGTATCGCACGCTTCACGCGCCGCAGATGCACTGCGCGCATCGGCCTGCGCGAGCCGGTTCAGCGCGACCGACGCAGCGACGAAGCCCATGGTCGCCGTGACCGCGACCGCTGAGCCGAAGCCGGCGCACGACAGGTCTGCCGCGACGCGTGCACGCAGTGTGCCCGTTTCGTCGATCGCCGTGGGACGGCGCACGGGTTCGTCCGAATACACGGCGGTGACATCGAACTTGCGGGTCGCGCGTCCGCCGTCGCGCGGAAAGCCGTGCTCACGGCGCAGGCGGTGCCGTACCCGCGCCAGCAGCGGGTCGCCGACAATGCGCGCCAGATCGCCCTGCGCGATGCGCAGCGGATCGATGCGCCCGCCCGCGGCGCCGCAGGTAATGATGGCCACGCGCGCCGCGCGCGCCGCGGCGATCAGCGCGGCCTTGGCCGGCACGTCGTCCGAGCAGTCGATGACGAAGTCATGGCCCGCGACCAGCGTTGCCGCGTTGGCAGGCGTGGCGAAGTCGTCGACGGCAGCGACCACGCATGACGGATTGATCGCGGCGATGCGCTCGGCCATCGCGAGCGCCTTGGCCTTGCCGTAGGAACCGTCCAGCGCGTGCAGCTGGCGGTTGGTGTTCGACTCGGACACATGGTCCATGTCGATCAGCGTGATGGCTCCCACGGCCGAACGCGCGAGCGCCTCGGCCGTCCAGCTGCCCACGCCTCCGAGGCCCACGACCGCGACACGCGCTGCGCGCAGGCGCTGCGCACCGACAGCGCCGTACAGCCGCGCGAGGCCGCCGAAGCGGCGCTCGAGATCGGCGGCGCCGGTGGTCGCCGCGCAGGCCGGCATCGTCATCGCTAGAACTCGCGCACCATCTGCATCAGCTTCGCCGGATTCAGCGAGCGGGCCTGCTGCTCGATCTGCGGCAAGTAGCGCTGCTGCAGCGTCCTGCCGTGTGCCAGCATCTCGGCGAAGCTAGTCCGCAGCAATTCGGCGGACATCACGCGGCCGCCGGCGTAGTAGCGGCGCGCCACCGCGCCTATCGCGTAGCTGCTGGCGAAGGAGAACGCCGCGCCGGTCGCGCCGGAAGCGAGCGAACCCAGCAGCCCGCCGCCCGCCTTGCCGAACAGCCCGCCCAGCAGCCGCCGGCCGATGGTCTCCAGATACTGGCCGGTGAGGCCCACGCCCAGCGTCGCCAGCAAGTCGCGGATCTGCGCCCTGTCGGACTCGTAGCCGTAGGCGCGGCCGATACGGTGGACCAGCTTCATCTGCAGCGGAATGATGGCCATCGTGGCCAGCGTCTGCGGCAGCAGTTCCAGCGCGCCATTGAGCACTGCTGCCTTCACGATCATCTGCTCGAGTTCGGCTTCGCTGATCGACGGCGTGGCCGCAACGACGTCGGCCTTCGATGTGGAGTTCGATACGGCGCCCGATACCGCCAGCGGCAATGTCGCCAGTTCGTCGGCATCGACGGCGCGCGCGACGATGTCCGGCTGCGAAAGGCCGAGCTGCGCGCCCAGATCGGCGAGAAAGCGCGTTTCGGCAGCGTTGCGCAGCTCGTCGGCGTCGCAGACGCCCACCGCCAGTTCGTAGGCGAGCTGCCGCGCTTCGGGCGTGGTCAGCGCAGCCACCGCCTGCGGCAGCGTCACGCGCTTCAGCAGCACGTCCTTCACCAGCGCGGCCACCGCGCTGGTTGCGCCCAGCGCATCGGCCACGCGCTGCAGCTCGGCGCGCTCGCGCTGCTCGTCGCTGCCGTCGGCGAAGGCCGCCAGCAGCGCAATCGTCATCACTGCGTGCTGTTCGCTGGTTTCCATGGCGCTCCCCACAGTTGCCGGCCGCTAGCGCAGCGCCGGGCCGCCCCAAGCAAGCTGCGCCGCAGGGCGAAGCCCGGAGGCTCAATCCTAACCGCAATGGCCGCGGCTTGATCTGGGCCGCGTGCCGCGGCCGGGGCTGGCTTAGACTCGTAATGCAAACTCGACAGGATGGGACGTACGCCATGAAGATACTGTTGCCGGTGGATGGCAGTGACTACAGCCGCAGCGCCGTCGACTTCGTCGCATCGCGCTCCACGCTGATCGGCACCGAATCCGACGTGCAGGTGATGAACGTGCAGCTCGCGGTGCCGGTGCGCGCCGCGCGGGTCGTGGGCAAGGCCGCGCTGTCGGAGTATTACGCCGAGGAGTCGGACAAGGCGCTGAAGCCGGCACTGCGCCGCCTGGCCACGGCCGGCCTGCAGGCGTCGGAGCGCGCGGTGGTGGGCAGCCCGGGCGAGGAGATCGCCTCGGCCGCGACCGCCGGCAAGGTCGATCTCATCATCATGGGGTCGCACGGCCGCTCGGCATTGCGGGGCCTGCTGGTGGGCTCGGTGACCAATGATGTGCTGGCGCGTTCGCGCACGCCGATGCTGGTGCTGCGTGGCCGGAACACGACGACTGCGGATACGCTGAAGGTGGGCATCGCGGTGGACGGCAGCAAGTACGGTCTCGCCGCCGTGAAGTACGTGCTGCGGCACGCCGCGCTGTTCGGTGCGAAGCCCGACATCACGGTGATTCACGTGGCGAGCGACCTCGCCGGTGCCATGATGCCCGACATGAGCGGCATCGCGCTGCCGCCGTTTTCCGACGCCGAAGTGCGCGCGCTGCAGAAGAAGTCCTTCGAGTCGGCCGTGGCACCGGTGCGCAGGCTGCTCGCCAAGGGCAGCATCAGCGCATCCGAGGTCTGCCTGGTCGGCAACCCCGGCGACGAGCTGTCCGCCTACGCGAAGAAGAAGAAACTCGACGTGCTGGTCATGGGTTCGCACGGCTACGGCGCGTTCAAGGCCGCGGTGATGGGCTCCGTCGCGACCCGCGTGATGGCGCGCAGCACGGTCCCGTTGCTGCTGATCCGGCAGGCCTGAACGCAGGCCATCGGGCACACGCCGGCCCGCGCTCTTCTGCTGCCGCGGCACAGCCCGTACACTGCGCCGCGCGGCCGGCATGGGCCGCATGCCTTCTTCCTGTCTGCGGAATAACACTCCGCTCACTCCGCGATGAGCGATGTACGAGCGCTGCTGCTGACCGACGTCGTCGACAGCACGCACATGGCCGCCAGCCTCGGCGACGACCGGATGGCGCAAGCCTGGGCCGCGCACGACCGCGTCGCGCGCGATCTGCTGCACGCGCATGGCGGCCGCGAGATCGACAAGACCGACGGCATGCTGCTGATGTTCGACGGTGCCGCGGCGGCGCTCGCTTTCGCGCAGGCGTACCACCGCGCACTGGCGGCGCTGCCGCTGCCGCTGAAGGCGCGCGCCGGGCTGCATGTGGGTCCGGTCATCCTGCGCGAGAACTCGCCGGCGGACGTGGCACAGGGCGCCAAGCCGGTGGAGGTGGACGGGCTCGCGAAACCCACCGCCGCGCGCATCATGTCGCTGGCGCGCGGCGGTCAGACGCTGCTGACCCCAGAAGCGCGCGACGCGCTGCACGGCTCGGGGCTCGCCATCCGTTCGCACGGTCACTGGATGGTCAAGGGTGTGGCGGAGCCGGTGGAGGTGCTGGAAGCGCATGACACGACCGATGCCGCCGCCAGCTTCAGCTTCGCTGCCCTTGAAGACTCCGACAAGGCTTACCGCGTCGTCCGGACTGCCGAATGGTGGCTGCCGGTCAGGGACATTCCGCACAATCTGCCGCACCAGTCCACGTCGTTCGTCGGCCGCGAAACCGACATCGCCGAAGCCAAGGCTCTGCTGGAACACACGCGCCTGCTGACGCTGCTGGGCATGGGTGGCCTCGGCAAGACGCGGCTCGGGCTGCGCCTGGCGGCCGACGTGCTGCATCTGTATCCGGATGGCGTGTGGTTCGTGGATCTCGCCCCGCTGCGCGACGATGCGCTGGTCGTGGCCGAGGCCGCGCAGGTCATCGGCGTGCAGCCCGAGCCCGACCGCAGCATGCTGCAATCGATCTGCGCGCACCTGAAGTCGCGGCGCGTGCTGGTCGTGCTGGACAACTGCGAGCACCTGCTGAAGGCAGCCGCCGAACTGGCGAACGCGATACTGAAGGCCGCCCCCTTCGTGCGCATCATCGCGTCCAGCCGCGAGGCGCTCCACCTGCCGGCGGAGCAGGCCTATCCGCTGCATCCGCTGCCGCTGCCGGCGCACGGCGCCGACGCTGCGGAACTGCTGCAGTCGCCGGCGGCGCGTCTGTTCGTCGAGCGCGCGCAGCAGCAGAAGCCTTCCTTCGAGGCCGACGCCGCGCATGCGTCGGCCGTCGCCGAACTGGTCACGCGCCTGGAGGGCATCCCCCTGGCGCTGGAACTGGCCGCCGCGCGTGTGCGCGCGTTGACAGTTAACGAGATCAACGCGCGGCTGAAGGACCGCTACAGGATCCTGACCGGCGGCGCGCGGGTGCTGCAGCAGCGCCAGCAGACGCTGCGCGCGTTGGTGGACTGGTCGCACGACCTGCTGTCGGAACCGGAGCAGGTGCTGTTCCGCCGGCTCGGTGTATTCGTCGGCGGCTTCGACCTCGCGGCCGCCGAACAGGTCTCCGGATTCGCGCCGCTGACCGCCGACGACGTGCTGGATCTGCTGGGCTCGCTGGTCGAAAAATCGCTGGTGCTGCTCGCCGAAGGCGACGACGGCGGCCGCTACCGCATGCTCGAAACAATCCGCGACTACGCACGCGAGCGGCTGGAGCTGGCAGCGGAGGAAGGCGCAGCCGCGACGCGCCATTGCGACTGTTTCTTCGCGCTCGCCAAGCGCGCGCGCGACGGCATGAAAGGATCCGATCAGGCCGAATGGATACAGGCACTGGAGGCCGACCTCGACAACGTACGTGCCGCGATGTCCCTGGCACTGGCACGCGGCACGGATCCGCTGATCGCGGTGAAGCTGGCGGTGGCGCTGCAGCAGTTCTGGACGCTGCGCGGCCACACAAACGAGGGAAGGCAGCGCGTGCGTGAAGCGCTGGCGCTGCCCGAGGTGCAGGCATCGGACGTGGCGCAGGCCTGGGCGCTGTATGTCGGCGCCGCGATGGCGGAGTTGCAGAGCGATCACGTCGAGGCGCGCGCGATGCTCGAGCAGTGCCTGGCGCTGCGCCGCCGCCTCGGCAATCCCGTCGAGATCGCCGCGACGCTGTCGACACTGTCGCTGCCGCTGCTGCGCACCGGCGACCCTCAAGCCGCGGCCGACAGCGAAGCCGAGGCGCTGGCGATTTTCCGCGCGACCGCCGATGCCTACGGTGAAGCGCTGGGGCTCCTGCATCTCGGGCAGATCAGCGTCTATGTGGAGGATGCACACGCGTCGAGCACGCACCTGCAGCAGTGTCTGGCGCTGGCGCGCACATTGAAGCACCAGGATATCGAGGGCGAATGCGAGCTTGCGCTGGGGGAGGTGGCCTTCGGCGCCGGCAGCCGCGCCGTGGCGGAGGCACACTTCAAGCGCTCGCTGACTGTGTGCCGCGATGCCGGCGACCGCCGCGGCGAGGCGAATGCGCTGCTCTGGCTGGGCAAGTGCGATGTAGCAGCCGGGGCATTGCCGGCCGCGCGCACACGGCTGCTGCAGGCGCTGACCGCGTTCCGCGCCCACGAAATGTGGGGAGAACTGCTGGAAGGTCTCGAGGACTTCGCGGAGTTGGCCGCCGCCGAAGGCGACGTCGAGCGGGCGGTGCGGCTGGCGGCAGCGGCCACACGCGCCCGCGAGCGGCTGAAACTGTCCCGGACTCCGCGCGCTGGACGCCGCTACGCCGCCTTGGCAGCGCTATGGCTGCAGGCGCTGGGAAGCGGCGACTACGAGCTCTGCAGCAGCGAGGGCGCCGGCTGGGACGTGGAAACCGCCGTGCGCAACGCGCTGAGCCGCAACGAAGACGCAGTCGTGCGGTGACGCGCGATGCGCGGCCGCCGCAAGGCGACCAGTGCGAGGATGCCCACCAACGCCAGCCCCGTGCCGGGCTCGGGCACACGGCGGAACGTGATGAACGGCGCGCCGTCCGGTGGATTGCTGTCTGACACACCCCAGATCGGAGGAACGCCGGGCGGAAAGAGTAAGTAGCTCAACCGCGCCAGCCGCTCCTCGAAGAACAGCACGAAGTCCGTATCGGGGGCGCCTGCCAGCGGCAGCGTGGAAGGCCGCGAATACACGAAGCTGCCCAGCACCGCAGTGAGCATGCCGTCTTCCAGTTCCATCGCCACCACCGCGCTGGAGGCGACGTCGAACAGCAGCGTTTCCTGCAGCGCCGGGTTGGTCGGGTCGGAGAGACTGTAGAAGATGACTTCGGCGCCGAGCAGGCTCATCTGCTCAGCGGAGCAGGCATCGGTGTTCAGCACCCAGCCGTCCTCCGCAAGACAGGCGTCCGGCAGGTAGAACCTCGCTTCACCGCGCCAACCCAGATCGGGAAAGGCATCGCCGAACGCAGGATCCCAGGCACCGGCATAGATCGCCGCCTGCGCCGGCAACAGTCCGCCCACCAGCAGCGCGAGCAGCGCGGCGCAATGCCTGACGACGTGCACGACCTGCTGCAGCATTGACGGCCTTTCTGTGAATGGCCTGTGTTGAACGCAAACGCGGCAGATTCCGCGCTTACGCATTCTATGGGCGCGCTGCCGCGGCCGTCCATGCGGCCTTTCACCGCCGGTCGGATAAACCGCGCTGTCGGATCGCCGCTGTGTCGAATTACTTGACACTGTTTCGGCGGCTGCAGCGCAGGCGGCACACTGCCCGACGGATAATGCGCGCATGTTCCGCGTGCGCGTTTCGCTGAGCCTCCCTCGCCTGGTCGGGCTGGCACGCGCGGGCCGGGCGTTGCTGCTGACGGTGGTCACGCTGACCGCGGCAATCGTCGCGAGCACGGCCTTCGCGCAGGCCACCAAGCCAGTCCGCATCCTCGTCGGCTTTCCGCCCGGCGGCGGCCCCGACTCGCTGGCGCGCACGCTGGCCGACAGGCTGAAGGACGAACTGGGCGCGCCCGTCATCGTCGAGAACCGGCCCGGCGCAGGCGGTCAGATCGCCGCACAGGCGTTGAAGGCGGCGGCCGCGGACGGCACGACGTTCTTCATCACGCACGACCACACGATCTCGATCCTGCCGCTGGTCGTGAAGAACCCGGGCTTCGATCCGGTACAGGACTTCGTGCCGGTCGCGGGCTTCGCGACCTTCGTCAACGCACTGGCACTGTCACCGGCCACGCCCGGCGGGACTTTCGGCGACTACGTCGCGTCGATACGCAGCCAAGGCGGCCAGTCAGCGGTCGGTGTGCCGGCGCCGGCTTCGGTGCCGGAATTCCTGGTGCGCGTGATCGCGCAGAAGTTCGCGCTGGACCTGGTCGCGGTGCCGTACCGCGGCAGCGCACCAATGATCGCCGACATGCTGAGCGGCCAGATCCCGGCCGGCATCGGTTCGGTGCCGGAGTTCATCGAGAACCACCGTGCCGGCAAGCTGCGCGTGGTGGCCGTGCTGGGCAGGCAGCGACAGACAGCGCTGCCCGACGTGCCGACGTTCGCGGAACTGGGGCTGACCGGCTTCGAGGACGTGCCGTACTACGCGTTCTACGCGCCGGCCGGCACGCCGCAGGCGGCCGTCGACCGCTTCGCTGCCGCACTGACCAGGGTCATCGCGCAGCCTGACGTGCACGCACGGCTGACGTCATGGGGCCTGACGGTGACGCCGATGCCGCAGCAAGTGCTGGCTCAGCGCGAGCGGGCGTACCGCGACACCTGGGCACGCATCATCCGCGACAGCGGATTCCAGCCGCAGTAGTTGCGCGAGCGGAACATTCCGCGCTGCGCTACGTGGAGCCGGGAGGCTCCACGATGCTTAGGCGGCCTGCAGCAACGGTGCGGGTTCCGCGGCCGTTTGCGTGCCGACGTCGTGACGGATCAGGTAGTCGAACGCGGACAGCGCCGCTTTCGCCCCTTCGCCGGCAGCGATGATGATCTGCTTGAACGGTGTCGTCGTCGCGTCGCCCGCAGCGAACACGCCGGGCACGTTCGTCGCGCCGCGCGCGTCCACCACGATCTCGCCGTGCTTTGACAGTTCGACGGTGCCGCGCAGCCATTCGGTGTTGGGCACGAGCCCGATCTGCACGAACACGCCGGCCAGTTCGACCAGATGCTCGGCGTCGCTCGCGCGATCGCGGTAGCGCAGCCCGGTGACTTTCTGGCCATCGCCGACGATCTCGGTGGTCTGTGCGTTCGTGTGGATGGCGACGTTGGGCAGGCTCTGGAGCTTGGCCACGAGCACGGCGTCGGCCTTCAGTTGATCCGCGAACTCCAGCAACGTCACGTGTTCGACGATGCCGGCAAGATCGATCGCCGCCTCGACACCCGAGTTGCCGCCGCCGATCACCGCGACCTTCCTGCCCTTGTACAGCGGACCATCGCAGTGCGGGCAGTAGGCGACACCCTTGTTACGGTACTCCTGCTCCCCCGGCACGTTGACGTTGCGCCACCGGGCCCCGGTGGACAGGATCACCGTCCTGCTCTTCAGTTGCGCGCCGTTGGCCAGCGTCACCGTGGCTACGCCGCCAGCCGTGGCCGACGGCGCCAGCGCCTCGACGCGCTGGCCGCCCATGATGTCGACGTCGTACTGGCGCGCGTGCGCCTCCAGCGCCGCCGCGAACTTCGGCCCCTGCGTTTCCAGCACCGAGATGAAGTTCTCGATGCCCAGCGTGTCCAATGTCTGTCCGCCGAGGCGCTCCGCGACGATGCCGGTGCGGATGCCCTTGCGCGCCGCGTAGACGGCGGCCGCTGCGCCCGCGGGGCCGCCGCCGACGACCAGCACGTCGAACTCGTCCTTCGCGGCCAGCTTCTTCGCGTCACGCGCTGCCGCGCCCGTGTCGATCTTCGCGAGGATCTCGCCGATCTCCATGCGGCCCGAACCGAACGACTGTCCGTTCAGGAAGATCATCGGCACCGCCATGATCTGGCGCGTTTCGACTTCGTCCTGGAACAGCGCGCCGTCGATCGCGACGTGCCGGATGCGCGGATTGAGCACCGCCATCAGGTTCAGCGCCTGCACCACGTCCGGGCAGTTATGGCAGGTGAGCGACATGTAGGTTTCGAAGACGAAATCGCCTTCGAGCGAGCGGATCTGCTCGATGACTTCCTGCTCGAGCTTCGGCGGATGGCCGCCGGTCTGCAGCAGCGCCAGCACCAGCGACGTGAACTCGTGGCCCATCGGGATCGCCGCGAAGCGCACGCCCATGTCGTGGCCGGCGCGACTGATAGAGAACGACGGTCGGCGCGCGTCTGCGCCATCGTGGCGCACGCGGATCAGCGGGCTCAGCGCCGCGATCTCGTCCAGCAGCTCGCGCATCTCGCGCGACGCCTCGCGCTCGTCGAGCGAGGCGACGATGTCCACCGCGTCGGTCAGGCGCTGCAGGTAGGCGGCGAGTTGTGTCTTGAGGGAGTCGTCCAACATAGTCGTGTCCGGATGCAGGCAGAAGAAGGTCCCGCCGGCGCGCGGCCGGCGGGACGGATGAAGATCAGATCACTCGGATCGATCAGATCTTGCCGACGAGGTCCAGCGACGGTGTCAGCGTCTTCGCGCCTTCCTGCCACTTGGCCGGGCAGACCTGTCCCGGGTTCTTCGCAACGTACTGCGCAGCCTGCAGCTTGCGCAGCGTCTCCTTGACGTCGCGGGCGATGCTGTTGTCGTGGATCTCCGCGGTCTTGACCACGCCGTCAGGATTGACGATGAACGTGCCGCGCAGCGCCAGACCTTCCGCGTCGATGTGCACGCCGAACATGCGCGTCAGCGCGTGCGTCGGGTCGCCGACCAGCGGGAACTTTGCCTTGCTGACGGCCGGGCTGGTCTCATGCCACACCTTGTGCGCAAAGTGCGTGTCGGTCGTCACGATGTAGACCTCCGCGCCTAGCGACTTGAACAGGTGATAGTTGTCCGCCGCGTCCTCGACTTCCGTCGGGCAGTTGAAGGTGAATGCCGCCGGCATGAAGATCAGCGCCGACCACTTGCCCTTGAGGGACTGGTCGGTCACTTCGATGAACTTGCCGTTGTGGAAGGCGTTGACCTTGAAGGGCTGGACCTGGGTGTTGATGATCGACATTACGATGTCCTCTGGTTGAAGAAGCAAACGGAAACGGGATGCCGAATTCTATCGGCTATCGATGCGGCCTATCCAATTTAGATTTCCTAATTCAGCGATAGGCCAAGGCTGCTGCGAACATCGGGAAATCCGACCGACATCATCGGAATACCCGATTGCCGCACCCGCTCGGCGCATGCCGCGGGTGCCCGGCGCAGCGTCTGCGAAAATATGAGGGTGAACGTCGCACATACAACCTCGTCCAGCCCCTGGCTGGCGTGGTTCTTCGTGACCGTCTGGGGTTCCGGCTATCTCGCCACCAAGGTAGGGCTGCAGTACGCGCCGCCCTTCACTTTCCTGACACTGCGCTTCGCGTTCGGCGTGCTGCTGGTGCTGCCGCTGGCGCTGCTCGCGCGGCCCGTATGGCCGCGCGGCCGGCTGCTGGGCCACGTCGTGGTCGCCGGCCTGCTGATGCATGCGGTGAACCTGGGCGGCAGTCACTATGCGCAGTACCTCGGCATGTCGGCCGGTGTGGCCGCACTCATCCTCGCGCTGCAGCCGCTGGTGACCGCGATGATCGCCGCGCCTCTACTGGCCGAGCGGCTGCGCCCGCCGCAGTGGCTGGGCGTGGTGCTGGGATTGCTGGGCGTCGCACTGGTCGTGTGGCACAAGGTGGACGTGCGCGCGCTGGCCTGGCCCGCGCTGCTGGCGGTGACCATCGCGCTGGCAGCGATCACCGCAGGCACGCTGTATCAGCGGCGCTTCTGCCCTGCCGTCGACCTGCGCGCGGCGGGGGTCGTGCAGTTCGTCGCCAGCCTGGTCATGCTGGCGCCCCTGGCAGTCGTCGTCGAAGGCTTCGCCTTCTCGCCGACGTGGCCGCTCGCCGGCAGCATCGTGTTCCTCGTGGTGTTCGCGTCGATCTTCGCGGTCAATGCGCTGCATACGCTGATGCGCCGCGGCCAGGCCACGCGCGTGACCAGCCTGCTGTACCTGACGCCGATCATCGCGGTGGCCCTGGAATGGGCGATGTTCGGCGTGCGGCCGACGCTGCTGACGGTGCTGGGCATCGCGGTCACCTGCGCGGGTGTCGCACTGGTTGCCATGGCGCATCGCCCGCAGCCGGCGTTGCCGGCGTCGATGGCGGCACGCGGCGATGGGGCGGCGCGATGACGGTCCGGCTGCTGCACATCATCGCGTTCACCGTTCTGACGCATACCGCCTTCACATCGGCGCGCATGACCACGTCGCTGTACGCGCTGTCCAACGGTGCGTCGGCCTTCACGGTGGGTGTCGCGATGGCGCTGTTCGCGCTGGTGCCGGCGCTGCTCGCCGTGCGCGCCGGACGCTGGCTCGACCAGGTGGGTTCCTATCGCCCGATGCTGCTGGGCGCGTCGCTGATGACCGCCGGCGCTCTGCTGCCCGCGGTATTCCCGTACCGCACTGCGGACATCGCTCCGCTGCTGGTGGCCGCCGCGCTGCTGGGCACGGGCTTCATGTACCTGCAGATGACGGTGCAGAACCTCGTCGGTCTCGCCGCCGATCCTTCGCGGCGGCCGGCG